>VOFH01001865.1_pt1 | contig 90347 bp, 127 predicted proteins | sample 5384091 | NCBI WGS metagenome assembly VOFH01 (sample SAMN12384727, study PRJNA508395) | human gut metagenome | isolation source: healthy gut G | host: Homo sapiens
AGAAGAGAGAAACCCAAGTTCGTGGCGAGTTCCTTATTTGCTTTGGCTTTTGGATTTCTACGGTCACAAATCATAGTATGGATATTTAGATTGGCATCTACATATCTGTCGTCAAATGTGGGGTTTGGACTTTTTTACATAATCTATCCAGCACATGGCCGGCATGACCAAGACTTACACTTCTATATATACCGCCCTAAAGTCCAGTCATCGTAAACATCAAATCTATATTCTCTACTGATTTGGCTGACTTTTAACAGCTAAAAGATTTGGTTTTTTGTCCATCAAGTTTCTCTGTGACCTCAAAAAGAAAATGGAGTATAGCCACAAGTATGTTTTCCCAGATATTGTCCGTTTAACCAGACATCGGCGGCAGACCATACTCCATCAATTGAAGGAGAACACGCTTTCCTTCCAACTGTTCAGAACTGATAGAAAACTCCTTCAAAATAATAGCCTGTGCCAGGTATGTCATCTTTAAAACCACTATATACCGGTTCTTCATATCCTAAGACTGCCCAATTGGAAGGCACCGGAATAGAGAGTGGAATTGTTTGTTGGAATATCCCGGAGTATAAAGTTATCCAAAAAGATTTAATAGCCTTTTCATTTTTTTGCCAAAAGCAAATTGCCACAAACCATTAAGGCTGATATTTTCTTGTGCATTAGAACTTATACAAAAGAAAAATAGTGTAATAATATTAAATAACCGAATTCTCATATTTGCAATTTGTTTAAAATCATATCTGAAAAAGAGGTGGAAGGAACTTGTTACTTCAATAGATCTCTATAAAACGTTCTACATCCACCCATTTGTAAAATGGAAATGTATTCGTTTGAATAGGGATACGAGCTTCGCTTTCATTGTGTAGAAACTTTACGAGAATATCGTCGGATCCTTTTTGTTGCGGAAAAAGATCATCTGCAAGTTAGTTGCCATAGGTACTACTTTGTAATTGCGCCAATGCTTATGTACTTCGTTGAAATCACTAATTGAGACTGCAAAGTCATTAATATGCATAAGTGCAAACAGGGGGGAAATATTGCCATCATGGCCAAAACGTAGGTCTGCAACTTTTCCTCCATTCTTAATTACATCGTCAGCACAGTCAGTATATTTGTAAGCAGTCTTTTCTCTGCGGCAGGAATGACTCCATTTCCACCGGCATAGTTTGCACGTTGAATGTAGCATTTTTAAATTGTCCACCTTCCACATTTCATAAAGTTCATCAGAGGTAAATAAATCGTAAAAAGATACATTGGTTGCTACGTCTTGCATATCAGATGCTATTGAATAGAGACCGGACATTAAATTGATGGGATTTACATTTTGTGATACGAAGTCGGAATTATTGAATAATGTTTCAATCAAGCGGTTAGGATGGTAATGTGCTTCCTTGAATTTGCTGAATTCCTCTACCCATGGTCCGGTTTCAGTATCCTTAAAAAGTTTTCCTTCAGGAGACATATAATTCATGTAGGTCATGAATTTAGCTCCCGTATCATAATCCATCTGCAGATTGGGATTTAGTGATTTTAGTTTATCACCGAAAGCGATCATACTCATGTTGCATCGTAACGCAACAGTGGAACGTAGGCAAACTGATTGATTGCCTTTAAATACATCTGGAAATGATTTAAACATGCGCTCTGCTATATCACGGTGTTGTTGTTTGCCTATCGGTGATAAGTCACCGGCACGAAGATCTGCTTCTTTCATCACTTCTTGTAGACGTTTTGTAGGTTTCTTCACCTAAGGCGGTCAGTGCATGTTGATTATGTGCTAAAGTAAAAATATCTATGATGCGCGTATAATGAATATCTTTTGTAAGATAACGCGAACCATGTCGGCCATAATGGCTGATATAAAAGGCTTTGTATCCTTTAGGAGGTTGAGTTTGTGGGGTAAAGTTCGTAGTATAGGCTAGATAACTTCCACCAGATCTATTGATATCTGCCACAATCTCTTCTTTGGCAGTTTGCCCTGTACTAGACAGAGGCAAATAACAAGAATGAAATGAAAAAAACTTATTCTCTTCATTGTATAAGTCTTATATATTAATGCTTATTATAATAATCTCTAATGACATACCAAGCCTTCTTTCTGTATCCTCCATCAGAGATAAGACCTTTTTATTCCAACAACCTTGATTTACCGGATGTAGGCGTCGTGGTGAACGGAAATCAAATAATATCAAGGTGAAATACCTGCTAAATTCGGTACTTGACTGAACATTGCCAGATTCTCCTTGTATAGCTGTCCCTGATAATCTTAACTCCATGACCCCGGTATGGAGGGATCACCAGTTATCCATATTGTGCTTCACAACCAAACTCGGAAAAAAACTAAAGGTTTGTCTGTTGCTACATTCCAATGTACTTTTTGCAGGTTGAGTCGGCCAAGGCATATACCATCCCATATACTTATTGATAGATACAAAAATCCAGATAAGCAGGCAGCGGGTCTATCAGTTCAAAGGTGTTTGTTTCTGCATTGAATTTCATATTATCAAAAGCAGCTGTAATCAGCCGGGTAGTATCCATTGATTTGCAATGCTCGATAATACGTTTCAAGAATCCGTTTCTGACATCTGATACTGCAGTTTCGTTAGCTATGCCCCAAAAAGACAAGGCACATCGGTTACGGTCTCTCATCACCATTTCAGCATACATGTTTTTGCTTTCTCAAATGTTTGTTCATTGGTAAAATCAATGCCTTGCCAAATGGGGATTTCTTCCCAAAAGTAGAATACCCATTTTCTCTGCCTGCCGAATGATGTATTCGTTCTGTGGATAGTGTGCCAGACGGATTACATTTACTCCCAGCTCTTTTTGCTTCTGTAAGTAAAAGTAATGCATCTTCCAGCGAATAGGCACGCCCTTTGCGTTAAGCGATTTCTTCATGAAATCTGATACTTTTGTAAAAGAATGGTTCGCCATTAAGCATGATTTGAGTTCCTTTTACCTGAATATTGCGGAAACCTATTTGTTCTTCGACGGAGTCTTCACCGGAAGAAACCCTGACTTGATAAAGTTTGGGATTCTTCGGACTCCAACGAATCAACTTTTTCGCTTTAAATGTAGCTATCGCTTTACCATTAGCATCGGTAAGAAGCTGCTCTTTTAAACGTAATTCTGGTATTTCTACCGTAATAGACTTTCCCGCCAACTTTTCAGATAGTTTCACTTCCGCGCGTATCAGGTCGCTTTGTTTTTGTCCAATTGAATAAAATAATTATCAATAAAAACTTTGGGTGTTCGTATTAACATTACGTCACGGGTGATCCCTCCATAATTCCACCAATCATAATGTAAGGCGGGAATAGCATCAACAGAACGTGTATTACTGGCTTCTACAACCAAGAAATTGTCGCCAGCAGAAACTTTGTCTGTAATATCAATTTGGAAAGGAGTAAATCCTCCTTCGTGTGAACCAAATGCCACACCATTCAGATAGACTGTGCAACGATAATTGACAGCTCAAAATGAAGGAACAAGTTTCCTTTAAATTCTTTGTCAACATTAAAATGACGTGCATACCATATAGTGCCTTCGTAATAATTCAATTCTGCTTGTTGTGAATTCCAGTCACCGGGGACATTTAAGCGTAAACCACCTTCCCATGCATATTCCTTAAAGTCGGTTTTACCTTTTAATGGCCTGTCATTATAGATCAGTATTTTATGTCCGTGTTTATACGGATCGATCACAGCATTCCATTTCCCATTTAACAAGATGTGATCTCTACCATAAACATTAGTCATGGCATATTGTGCGGCACAGGGTAACGTGTTACTTATTAAACCGATAAGTATGGCTATTGCGACAGTGCAAGTATTCTTCATAATATATAATTTAATTAGTTAAAGGACAAAGGACTACAGATTCTACATAGTACGGTTGAATCCCGTAGTCCTATGCCTGAAAAAAATAAGATTACTGATTCCAGTGTTTGTATCGTAACAGTGCTTCTACATAATAGTAATCTGCATAAGTCAGAGGCACATCCACTTCTCTGTTTTCATTCATATTACCAACGGAGTGTTTTAAGAATAAAGCCGCCATTTGAGCCGGGGGAGGCTAAATACTCATCTGAAGTCAAGGTGCAGAGTTGTGTTCGTGCTATAGCTAAATATTCATCGGCTAATCCTTTATCTACGTATTGACTTAATTCGATGAATGCAGATGCCATGATAGCAGCAGCCGAAGCATCTCTATATGTATTGGGAATATCAGGAGCATCAAAGTCCCAATATGGTATCTTGTCTTTCGGTAAATTGGGATGATTAATGATAAATTTAGCTATGTGTTTGGCTTGTTCCAGATAAATTGGATTTTTTGGCCTCCCTATACATCATAGTATATCCATAGAGTCCCCACGCTTGTCCACGGGCCCACGCCGAAGTGCTCGAATAACCTTGATGGGTATCTATTTTCTCTACTTTGTTATTTATAGTATCATAGTCCAATACATGACATGAACTGTAATCGGGACGAAAATGGTTTGTCATTGTTACCATTGCGTGGCTGTTTGCAATTTTATCATATAGAGTGTCGTTTGTCAGTTTGTAGGCTTCTTCAAGCATTTCAAGGTTCATCATATTGTCAATGATAACCGGATACTCCCATTTGGGCTTATCATCCCAAGATTTAATAACTCCTACTTTAGGATTAAAGCGACTAGCCAAAGATTTGGAACTCTGCAATATTACATCTTTATATTTATCATCACCGGTGATCCGGTATGCATGGCCATAACTACAACACATCATGAAACCGAGGTCGTGGGTATCAAGAGAATATTGTTCTTTCTTTATACGTGCTGTATAATTCTCTGCATATTCTTTTAATAGTTCGTCTCCTGTATTTTTCGTAAAGCTGCCATAATACTCCGCTGAAAAAAGCCGCTACACCACCAATGTGAATCAGAAGTGACAAAGTACCATCTGCCAAGACATATCTAGGTAATTGTTCCGGTTCTTCAATCAGACTTGTTGCCAGGAACTTGGATTGTTCTACACTTCTTTCCAATCCTTTTTCGATAACGGCATTCATGTCACAGCTTTTATTTACCCCGCAGGATGTACATAAGGTTCCGACAAGAATACTCACAACTAATATTTTCTTATTCATATCGTATAATTTTAAATGTTTTTCCAAAGTTTCAACGGTTGAATTTTTTTATAAGTGTTTTTACTGTTTTCTGGTATTAATTTTACCTGTAGAGTCTCTTTCATTCCAGGTCTTAGTTCGGCTTCGAACCCGACAAAGATTGTGTTAGGGTTCGCAGCATCATAACTATTTGGTGATGTTGTACTCCAGGTCTTCATTAATATCGGAGCTGATGATTCTACTTGAAGCAATAGCTTTTTCCCTGCATGGAAAGTTGTATGGTGTGATCATCCAAAATTTCAGGAGTGGCACCAGTCAGCATATTCCAGCGCACAGTTGTTGGTTTGTTCAAGACTTTGATTTCATCTCTTACTACAAAATACTGTTCATTTACAAGTGCTATACCACGCTTTGCTTCAACAATCTGATTTACATAAACTGGAGTCATGTCGACGATGGCATACATGAAATCTGTTTTATCACCATATTCCGTGATAAGCGAATGACCTTCTACGTTTTGGTGCTGATTATTGAAGGTAAGAGTGTGTGTGCCTGGTTATTATATCTGAAAACATCCCAGCGTTGTGACTCTTGATTACGCCCCCACAAGTCAATACCCAACTTTTCCAGCATATTATATTCCTGGGGACCAAAATCCATGGCCCACCGTATATTATGATCGGTGATAATAAACGCCCTACATCTAAATGTATGACCAGCTTGTGCCGTTCCACCTTTGATCGCTGCTGACAGTCCTTTCTTAAATTCCCAATTTGTACGCATCACAGCTACAGGTTGTTGACTTTTGGCAGATACCCACATTTTATGGCTTGGGGCAACGATATGGTTCAGTTTCATTCGAGCTCCCCATAAAATGGCATATAATCCATAGCGGTAATCTATCAGTTGTTTTTGGATGCTTTGTCAAGCAAATATTTTTCCGTCCAAAGCAGACTTGTGTCATGATTTTGCTGTGCGAGCCAGAACATGGGGGGGAAACATACGTCCCGAATGGTTACAGTCACCATAGTTGAACGATTTGCCATCACCAAGTATCATGTTTTGAATAAATTTGCCTGTCTTCAAAAAACCGGGCATCTGGGATAGTCCGAAATCTGTTCCTTTAACAGCTTTCAAGGCTTCGATTAACAATACATTGTAAGTTGTACCATACGCCCAATAACTATAACCTTCAGAGTAGGCACCATCAGGAGCATAGATGCTCATCGGTAGTTTTATTTTTTCTACAGCACGATTCACGATTGTATCTGCCAGCTCCGGAATATGATCATAAATAGCTAAGGCACCCAAACTCATACCTGTGTGGCAAACCTGATTCCAATTATTGTGATTGTCCAACCAGTGATTGTTATAATCTTCTTTGAATGAAGGCCTTATTCCTTTAGTCTCAATTGCTTTTTCTACTCGTCGTTTGGTTTCGATACTTATATAGTTGAACAACCAATCATACCCGATAGCCATTGCGGTAGTCATTTCTGCCACATCTAAGAAATGCGAAGGATTCCAGTCTACAAATAGAGAAACATTATTCATCTCGAGTTCCGCACGCCGGGCATATTCCTCCTTTTCTGTCATTCTGTATGCATACCCCAGAAGTAGCATTCGGCGTAGGCATTCACGAGACACATCTAATAATCTCCTGCCTTCCACAATTCTCTCCAGCAAAGGTGCTGAAAGAATAGAATCAGCACCCTCAATCATTAGTTTGTGATAGTCCTCCCATATTGGTTCTGATGCAATAGCTTTACGGATATTCTGTTCTGTTTCCATATTCATGATTAAATATGGATGTACTAACGCTTGCGCTTTAGCATAAATGCAGGATACACATATGGTGGCTAAAAAGATGATAACATATTTTTTCATACAATTTATTCTGAAAGTTGTGCACCGATAGGTCCTCCGGTAGTAGACGCTATCGCGGATGTAGTATTGGCAGGATAATTGAAGGTGAAAGTTTCTCCAAAAACAATACCTTCTATACCATCTTCATCCACTGCGAACGGCAAACCAGTAGCATCTCCCATTGAGGGTAAACCACCCTTTTCAAAGAAAAAGTTTCCAATATTCTGTTGGCAAAGGAGGTGCGTAATCAAAGCTAAGAACTTCTGAAAAATTATTTTCTTCGATAAACCGACCTTCCTCTTTCATCTTTTTAGCATCATCAGAGTTCGGTACGATGTTTGAAGCTAGGGAATTGTTTTAATATGTCATCGAGTACAGAATCAAAGTAGAAATTATTATTACGAATCGTAACTTTAGCATCTTTCACACGAGGATCATTTTCTGCTTTTGCAAACTTAATGTCCCATAATATTCCTGGGCTATCTGCTAATTTCCATCCATAATTGGCAAAGATGTTGTTTTCAATAAGCAGGTCAATCACATAATTGAGTTCCAAGTGTTTTCCTACATTGTAGAAAGTGTTGTGGGTTAATGCACAATATGCAGTACCGGAATCGGCTAACCGGACAATTCGGTCAGTCTGACAATAAATATAGCAATTATTGATAATGATACTTTCTTGATTATTACCTCGTGTATCGACTATGCGTCCATTATCCGGACTAGTTGGATTCGCAGTGTTTCTGATAGTAGAGTTGTCGATAAGAACTTTATTATTTGCTGTGTTCAGGCGGAAAAGAGTTTGTTTACAGTTGTCGACAAAACAATTTTTCAAAGTCAGCGTTAAGCCCGGGGCGTCCACCACTAAAAACACGATCGGGCACTTTGCCGGTAGCAGCATCAATGGCATTGATATATACATTTTCTAAAGTAATATTTACCTCAATATTGATCATGTTGTTACCTACTGCTCCGTTAGCATCAGCTATCGGTTGAATTTGAGGTAAATTCCCTTCTTCGGCTTCTTCAGATTTAATGATTACATTATTCTGGATAGCATTTTTTCCTTCGAAATAATAAAGGCCGCCCCGACGTAGAATATAAGTTCCGTCACCGTGTTCTTTGATAGCATTGGTAAGTGAATTCACTCGGTCTATACCATTGTCCGGTTCCACTATAAATTCATTCTCGGGGTCATTTCCTTCATTACCTTTGATTTCTGGAAAGTCCTCAAGGGTGAGTATTTCGTCTTGTTCACAACCTGTCGGAATAAATAACAAGCTTAGTAGGCCAATCATTGCCGGGTATATTTTAATTAATCTCATAATGTTACATTTAAAAAATTAGACCATTATTTAAAAATATCATACTTAAATCCGATATAAGCCGTCGCTCCATAGTATTCAACCGAAGACGGGTAATTTGTGATATCACGGCGCTTTCTGTCGGAAGATAAAGTGAAATTAGATACTGTTCCAAAAATGGAGAAGTTTTTGGTGATATTGTATTTCAATTGTGCGTCCCACTTCATAAATGAGCGTGTAGATTCAACATCTGCCCCGTCCGGACGGTGCTGTTCAGTTACAAGTACACCATCTTGATAGTTGCATGATATACGTCCCGAAAATTTCTTGTAGTCATATCCTAGTGATATATTAAAAAGTAAAGACGGTTGGTTCAATAGTCTGTCCGTATAGACGATTTCTGAATTGGTCGGGATGAATGGTTTTCGGTTCCTCCCATAGTATAGTTGGGATTGGCTTCTCTTCCTTTCAATGTCTCGAAGTAATTCATTTTTGAATCCATTAATGATAAGTTTGCACTAAGTACAACACCTTTCAAGAAATTATTCAATTTGCGGAACTGTAATTGAAGGTCAAACTCAATTCCTTTGATTGTGGCATCATTAGGACTATTCAGAGGATAGTTGATGTTATAACCTGCAAGTTCAGGGTAAAGACTATCAAAGTTCTTTGGATCTGTTGCCGTACCATTCAGCAAGTATGCTGAACGTGTATAAATAAAGTTTTTAATCTTTTATAAAAACCGCTGACGGTAAACAAACCATAATCCGGTTGATAAAATGAAAAAATGATATCATAGTTAGTAGCAATTGCCGGTTTCAGATTTGTTCTGCTCCAGGTTACGTCACTTGATGACGGTTTGATAATCGTTCTGGGTGCAATTAAGTTATAGTCCGGTCTTGATAACGTTTGGGTATAAGCTAATCTGACATCCAGCCACTGAATAGGCTTCACACGCAAATGAATTTGTGGCAACCAGTAACCAAATTTTTCAGAGTCGGTTGTCCGCTCAAAATCCGGTTCAAAATGGCTTGTTTCGCTATCCGGAACATTTTGTCCGCTAAAAGCTTTATAGCGTAGATATGAATGGTCGTAGCGCACTCCCGGAATGAAAGTAATGTAATTGCCAAAATTGATTTCACTCATAATATAACCGGCATACATTCTTTCATGTCCATCATAATCATTCTCTAATGTAGAAGATGGGGTTGGTTGGTATACGCTTTTATTTACGTTGTAGAAGTTTCTCATGGCATCATGATCTAAGGCAAAGTCGAAATTCAGGTTATCATATTTATTATTTAAAAACTTGTGAGAGCTGAAGTCCGAATCAATGAAACTCTGAATGCCAATCAGGTTCTTAAATGAAGACCTTTCTAAGTCAGGCATATTTGCAAGTATCGGATCATAGCCGTCTTTAAGGTCCATGCGACCATAATCACGGCTCGTTTCTAACGATCTGTCTTTTTGACGAAATTTTCCACCGAATTTGATATAACCACTAATCTTTTCACTGATACTAAATGGCTTTTTTCCAGTCCAGCCAAGCACTGTATTCAGTCTCTTTAGCTGATTCCGTATTAAAATATCCTTCGTATAGATAATATTTGGACGGGTCGCTTTCATTTACGAAATCAGAACTTACAGCTAAGTAAGGAGGAAGGTAAGACAACGAACTCAAAGGCACAGTGTACGGTGCATTTATTCTGAATTGCAAATCATGGCTATATGGAGTTTTGGAGATAGAACTGCTGCGGCCTACTCCCAGATTTAGAGTAGAACTCCCTAAAAGCAAATTCACCTTGTAGTATATTTGTGATATTATTGGTGTGAAATTCGACATCGGTCTGATTGAATCTTATGTAGTTGCCTCCAAAGTCATATCTCTTCTCACGAATATCACGATCGCGATTCATTCTACTAAATAAATTAGACATCTTGATTTTTGAACCGTTACCCAATTCCCAATCCATGTTCAGGTTGGCGTTAAAACGCTGACGTTTCTCAAGATTGGATTGTAATCTGCTCACAGTTAACCAAGGCATTGTATAATCTAAACCCTCTGTTGGAGTATTACCGCTTACGGTGTAGTTTGCTTTAAATGTATCATTACTCCGGTCTGTCTGGTCTGCACTTGCCGATAAGATTATGCCAAATTTATCATCAAAAAAACGATTACTAGCAAAAATACTGCCTTTAAAGTGACCTACATTATTAATTTGAGAGTGGTAACCGGTTTCTCCCGCTACACTTAATTTTACTCCTCTGGAGGCATCCTTCATAATGAGGTTTACTGTACCGCCCAAACCGTCTGCATCTTTATCGGCAGTGTTGGCTTTTCAATACCTCTGCGCCTGCAATCATTTCAGGCGAAATCATATTTAAATCTGTACTGCGATCTGTACTACTGGTGGATGGTGCATTCATACCATTGATGGCTACAGTATTATATTTGGGATCCAGGCCACGAATAATGATTTTTTTGCCCCTCACCACCATCACGCTGAATCATCAAGCCGGGTAGCCTTCCTATTGCATCAGCCACATTTGCGTCTGGTAATTCACGCAACTTTTCTTCTGATACAACATTTATGATTCCCGAAGCATTTACCTGCTTTTTAATAGCAGCAGTTTGTCCTTTGGCTTGGGCACTGATAAGTACTTCATTTAAGATGTTGGCATCCGGTTTTGAGTATGAGATTTAAAGTTTTGACTTCATTCGCTTTCAAGTTAACTTCAAAATCTTGTGTTTGATAACCAACAAAAGAAAATTGGATGACTTGTTTACCTGTCGGAATAAATAGGGTGTATTTTCCGTTAGCATATCCCATCATTTCTACGTGAGCAGGAACGGATGAAGAACCGGCGAACTGAGCGTCTGAGTGCATACGACCCATTGTGTCTGTCATACCGTAAGAAGCAGGACCGGCAGCCATGTTGTCCGGGTGAAGAGTACGACCTGTACCACCACCTGATGCAACTGAGAAATATGGCTTACCAGCAAGAACACGTTCTTTCTTGTAAGTACCTGCAACCGGGTGTTGGAAACGAGTCGGGTTAGTAGAGTTACCGGTGATTGATACGTCTACACCTTCTTTCCACATGATAGCTACACCTTCGCGAACATCATCGGCACCGTAACATTTTACTTTTGCACGAGGGCCGTCAGAGTAAGCGATTTCGCGAACTACTTTCAGCTCACCAGTGAAATAGTCGAACTGAGTCTGAACATAAGTAAAACCATTGATACGAGAGATGATCTGAGCAGCATCTTTTCCAAGACCGTTCAAGATACAACGCAATGGCTCTTTACGTACTTTGTCTGCTTTAGCAGCGATTTTGATAGCACCTTCAGCAGCAGCGAAAGATTCGTGACCTGCAAGGAATGCGAAACATTTAGTTTCTTCGCGAAGCAACATAGCAGCAAGGTTACCATGGCCGATACCAACCTTACGGTCGTCAGCTACAGAACCCGGGATACAGAATGCTTGCAGACCGATACCGATAGCTTCAGCAGCTTCAGCAGCGTTTGTGCAGTTCTTCTTGAAGAGCGATAGCAGCACCTACTACGTAAGCCCACTTAGCATTTTCAAAACAGATCGGCTGAGTTTCTTCACACGTTTTATAAGGATCAACTCCAGCAGCTTCGCAGATAGCGTTAGCTTCTTCGATGTCTTTGATACCGTTAGCGTTCAAGGCTTCGATGATACCTTTGATACGGCGGTCCTGACTTTCAAATTTTACTTCTCTAATCATAATTTCTTTTCCTCCTTATATTATTCGTGACGTGGATCAATATGTTTAACAGCTCCCTGCTCAGGAGTGACGCGACCGTAAGTACCGGTAACTTTCTTCAATGCTTCATTCGCATCTGTACCCTTCTTGATTTCATCCATGAATTTGCCCATGTGAACGAATTCGTATCCACAGATTTCATCATTTTTATCCAAGAAGATTTCTTGATGTAACCTTCAGCCATTTCCAGGTAACGAGGACCTTTAGCCAGAGTACCGTACAGGGTACCTACCTGGCTGCGCAGACCTTTACCTAAGTCTTCCAGACCTGCACCGATGATCAAACCACCTTCTGAGAAAGCTGACTGAGTACGTCCGTAAACGATCTGTAAGAAGAGTTCGCGCATAGCAGTGTTGATTGCGTCACAAACTAAGTCTGTGTTCAATGCTTCGAGGATAGTTTTTCCTGGGAGGATTTCAGCAGCCATAGCAGCTGAGTGAGTCATACCTGAACAGCCGATAGTTTCAACCAGAGCTTCCTGGATAACGCCTTCTTTTACGTTCAGAGTCAGCTTGCAAGCACCCTGCTGAGGAGCACACCAACCCACACCGTGTGTCAGACCTGAAATATCAACAATTTCTTTTGATTTTACCCATTTTCCTTCTTCGGGTATGGGAGCCGGTCCGTGGTTAGGACCCTTCTTTACAACACACATGTGTTCCACTTCGTGTGAATAAGTCATAATTAGCTCTTTTTTAAGTGATATAATTAAAAATACGTAGTCACGATTCTCAAATCGCTCACAAAGGTAGTCGTTTTATTTGTTTTTGCAAATCGGGTTTTATTACTTTTTTATGAAAAGAGACAAATCGGTTTGCCTTTCTCCGTCGTTTGTAAAGTCGGGATTGCATTTGTGAAAGTTTGAAGGTTGTAGAACTATCTATTCATATTCTTTGTTGTTATTGAAAAACATTGAAAAAGTATGGAACTGGATGAAATAGATATACATTATTTAATTGCGGCAATTTGTGTCATTTCCTCTGCACTCGTTTTTTATTCGATCGGTGTTTGGGGCGAGCGACTCCAAAAGAAACTGAAGTTCTGGCATATAGCTTTCTTTTTGATCGGATTGATAGCTGATACGGTTGGTACCAGTTTAATGGAACATATCGCCGAACTGACTCACCTGCATGATGAGATTCATACGGTGACGGGGACTATTGCCATTCTTTTAATGTTTGTGCATGCTTTGTGGGCGATATGGACTTATGTGAAAGGGTTCGGCAAAATAAAAAGCATTTCAACCGTTTCAGTATTGTGGTGTGGTGCATTTGGCTTATACCTTATTTAATAGGGGTGTATTTGGGAATGCATTACATCCATAGATTAGTCTCGGACAAATAGAGAATTATTATATCCCTAAAAACTTTATTTAGTTCAAAAGGAGTAGCAAAAATAAAAAGGATACTTGTACAAATCTTTGTTAGGTCCCACCGTGCTAAGATCTTGTCATGGACGTGGAGATATCCTGACCACAGCTGTGGTAACTTCTCTTATTTCCGTGGTAAACCAGCAACAATATCTGGGCGCTAAATATGAACTTTGGATGCTGCCGGGGTTGAAGATCATACTGTCAAATGTTTCTGTTAGAGTGTCCCTCATGAACTGTTCGTCCGGACAGATGACCGACTTTTGTTGGTAGGTTGTTGACAGGTTGCAAATTAACATTCACAACGTAGATAATTGAAACGTTTGTTACGTTATGAATAATGATTTGACGGGCTACCGTTTAATACTTGTTTGCTAAATTCATTTTTTTCAAAACCGTTGAAGAAAATAAACGGATTTGCAATTGTTTTTAAAAAGATTATGAACCATATTATTGAGATATTTTTAAAATTGTAACTTTTTGCATAAATATTAAAGAAAGAATATATGATCGAAGTTTTAGAGTCTGCTTTGCAAAAGGCTGCGGGCGAAGGAATGGATGAATTTATCCAGGCGTTTACCGATAAATATAAGGAAGTGATCGGTGGTGAACTGACTGCTGATACGATGCCATTGCTGACAGGTGAGCAGCATTCTTTGTTGGCCTACCAGATTTTCCGTGATGAAGTGATGGTAGGCGGCTTCTGTCAATTGATCCAGAATGGCTATGGCGGTTATATTTTTGACAATCCGTTTGCCAAAGTGATGCGTTTGTGGGGAGCGGAAGATTTTTCGAAATTGATCTATAAGGCCAAGAAAATCTTTGATGCCAATCGTAAGGACTTGGAAAAGGAGCGGACTGATGACGAATTTATGGCTATGTACGAGCAATACGAGGCCTTTGATGAGCTGGAAGAGGCCTATTTAGAGATGGAAGAACAAGTCACGGCATTGATTGCAAGCTACGTAGATGAACATTTAGAGCTGTTTGCGAAAATAGTTAAGTAATAGATGCAGTATTTTTTAAGTCCTTGCATTTACTTATTATGAATTAGAATTTATATCTTTGCAAACTCTAAAAAATAGATTTATGAAACAAGTGAAATTTTTCTTGGTGGCTTTGATGGCTGTAGTTATGGGAATGTCGGTTACTTCTTGTATGAATGGGGATGATAATACACAGGTAAATGACCTTCCTGTTCTAGGTAAAGTAAAAGATAGCTTTTTGGGGTTAATTTCACTTCATTGGATGGATTTACTTTTTAAAATCAAAGAATTTGAAGGAAGAATACAACTAATTTATGCCAGGTGATTTTATTGTTGCAACAAAAGTAGCTATGATACAGTTTTTGGATATAGATTATACAACAAACACTAAAATCAATGCAACAATCGGATCTACAAAAAAATCTCTACTAATGCTGTTGGTTAGTTACGACAAAAGCAGAAGATGAAGGAGGCATTTCTTATGTTTCAGAATAGAGGTGTCATAAGTATTACGGATTTGACTCCGGCTATGATTGATAACTATAACTTGCTTGTTCCTATTCAATATTTTGCTTTTGAGAAAATAGCCAGTCATACTTTTTTTATGGTATATTATAGTGATGAAAACTGAGCTTAAAGGTAAAACAGATTTAAAACTGTTTTTACGATACTTCTACAGAAGAAAAGGCTAAAGAAACTTATAGAGCTTTTTCGCTTATAGAGTCTTTTGATATAAAAGTGCTATAGAGGAACTTATAAGAATGCAAATGAAGGAAGATATCCAAAATATTACGATTGTATCAGCAAAAAGCGAATTCAACAATAATGATGTCCCCAAGACAACAACTACAACCTGTGACTTATACTTTTAGAGAATAACATTGAACTACAAAGAACTATTTAACATAGCAATGTCATTGATTTCCTCTCCGGCCAAGGCCTGGGAGGAAATTTCTATGGAAGAGGATAGGCGAAAAGTCTTTACAGCTTTTGTCTATCCTATGATTGGTTTATGTGGCTTATCCGTCTTTATCGGGGCACTGTGGACTAATGGTTGGGGCGGACCACAAAGTTTTCAGATAGCTATGACCAATTGTTGTGCCGTAGCTGTGGCCCTGTTCGGAGGCTACTTTCTGGCAGCTTATGCCATCAATGAAATGGGAACCAGGATGTTTGGTCTGCATGGCAATATGCCGTTGATGCAACAATTTGCAGGATATGCACTTGTTGTGCCGTTCCTGCTTCAGATTGTCACCGGACTATTACCTGATTTTAGAATTATTGCTTGGTTGCTGCAGTTCTACATTGTCTATGTAGTATGGGAGGGTGCTCCTATACTGATGGGAGTAGAAGAAAAACAACGATTAAAATACACCCTTTTGTCGTCTGTATTGTTAATACTATGTCCGACGGTAATACAGGTCGTGTTCAACAGGCTAACAGCTATATTTAATTAATAATGAAAATGAAACTGGCTCCTATAAATATTAAGAATAAACGTGCCACATTCGATTACGAGTTGGTCGATACTTATACGGCAGGCATTGTGCTCACCGGTACGGAAATCAAATCTATTCGTTTGGGAAAGGCAAGTCTGGTAGATACGTTTTGCTATTTTGTGAAAGGCGAGTTGTGGGTAAAGAATATGCACATTGCCGAGTACTTCTACGGTTCGTACAATAACCATACGGCTCGTAGAGAGAGAAAGTTGTTGCTTAATAAGAAAGAATTGGAGAAAATTCAGCGGGGGATGAAAGACCCCGGCTTTACGACCGTGCCCGTACGCCTTTTTATCAATGAAAAAGGTTTGGCGAAACTGGTAGTCGCTTTGGCGAAAGGTAAAAAACAGTACGATAAGCGAGAATCTATAAAGGAGAAAGACGACCGTAGAGATATGGCTCAGTATGTTTAAACGATGATAGTAATGAAAAAGACAATTTCTCAGATTGTATCCGAGCGCATCCTTATTCTGGACGGGGCAATGGGTACAATGATCCAACAATATAACCTCAAGGAAGAAGATTTTCGTGGCGAACGGTTTGCGCATATCCCCGGACAGTTGAAAGGTAATAATGACTTACTTTGTCTCACACGTCCCGACGTAATTCAAGATATACACCGTAAATACCTGGAAGCCGGTGCGGATATTATCGAGACCAATACATTCAGTTCTACCACAGTTTCTATGGCTGATTATCACGTAGAAGAATATGTGCGTGAGATAAATTTTGCCGCTGTAAAACTGGCGCGTGAACTGGCTGATGAATATACTGCAAAGAATCCAGATAAACCACGTTTTGTGGCCGGCTCCGTAGGACCTACCAATAAGACCTGCTCTATGAGCCCGGACGTGAACAATCCGGCTTATCGTGCTTTGACTTATGACGAACTGGCTGCAGCCTACCAACAGCAAATGGAAGCAATGCTCGAAGGTGGAGTAGACGCCATTCTGATTGAAACCATCTTTGATACCCTAAATGCTAAGACCGCAATTTTTGCTGCCGAACAAGCAATGAAAGTAACAGGTGTTGAGGTGCCGGTCATGTTATCTGTTACCGTGTCTGATAGGCGGAAGAACATTGTCCGGTCAGACACTGGAAGCATTTCTGCTTCTGTGCAACATGCCAATATATTTTCTGTCGGTTTGAATTGCTCATTCGGTGCCCGTCAGTTGAAGCCGTTCCTGGAACAGCTGGCTGTCCGCGCACCTTATTATATAAGTGCTTATCCGAATGCCGGGTTACCGAATAGTCTGGGTAAGTATGATCAGACACCTGCGGATATGGCTCATGAAGTGAGAGAATATATTGAAGAAGGATTAATCAATATTATTGGTGGTTGTTGTGGAACAACGGATGCGTATATTGCCGAATATCCGGCTCTGGTAGAAGGTGCCCGACCGCATATACCGGCTCCTAAACCTGATTGTATGTGGCTTTCCGGACTTGAACTGTTGGAAGTGAAACCGGAAATAAATTTTGTTAATGTGGGCGAACGCTGCAATGTAGCCGGTTCGCGCAAATTCTTCGTCTGATAAATGAAAAGAAATATGATGAAGCACTATCCATTGCCCGTAAACAAGTGGAAGATGGTGCCTTGGTGATTGACGTCAATATGGATGATGGATTGCTGGACGCTAAGGCAGAGATGACAACGTTCCTCAATCTTATCATGTCCGAGCCGGAGATTGCACGTGTACCTGTGATGATCGATTCCTCTAAATGGGAAGTTATCGAAGCCGGATTAAAATGCCTTCAGGGGAAATCGATCGTTAACTCTATTTCTCTGAAAGAAGGCGAAGACAAATTCCTTGAACACGCCCGGATTATCAAGCAATACGGAGCTGCGGCCGTAGTAATGGCTTTTGATGAAAAAGGACAGGCTGATACTGCCGCGCGTAAAATAGAAGTTTGCGAGCGTGCTTACCGTCTTTTGGTTGATGAAGTAGGTTTTAATCCTCATGATATTATTTTCGATCCGAATGTGCTTGCCGTAGCTACGGGTATCGAAGAGCATAACAACTATGCGGTGGACTTCATCGAAGCTACCGGTTGGATTAAGAAAAACCTTCCCGGAGCGCATGTCAGCGGGGGAGTAAGTAATCTTTCGTTCTCATTCCGTGGAAACAACTATATTCGTGAGGCGATGCACGCCGTATTTCTTTATCATGCCATTCAGAAAGGGATGGACATGGGGATTGTGAATCCGGGTACTTCTGTACTTTATAGTGATATACCGGTAGATATTCTTGAAAAGATAGAGGATGTTGTCTTGAATCGTCGCCCCGACGCTGCCGAACGCCTGATTGAACTGGCGGAAGCTTTAAAGGCAACTTCTGGCGAAGCTGCCGGACAACAGGCTGTGAAGCAGGATGCATGGAGAGAAGAATCCGTACAGGAACGTTTGAAATATGCTTTGATGAAAGGAATCGGAGATTTTCTGGAACAGGACTTGGCAGAAGCATTGCCGCTTTATGATAAAGCTGTCGATGTAATTGAAGGCCCGTTGATGGACGGAATGAATTATGTCGGTGAGTTGTTCGGCGCAGGAAAAATGTTCCTGCCTCAGGTCGTGAAGACTGCCCGTACAATGAAGAAAGCTGTTGCTATCCTGCAACCGATTATCGAGTCGGAAAAAGTAGAAGGAACGACTTCTGCCGGAAAGGTATTGCTTGCCACAGTGAAAGGTGATGTGCACGACATTGGAAAGAATATTGTAGCCGTAGTGATGGCTTGCAATGGTTATGATATTGTTGACTTGGGAGTAATGGTTCCCGCAGAGACCATCGTTCAGCGCGCTATTGAGGAAAAAGTAGACATGATAGGTCTTAGTGGCCTGATTACTCCGTCTCTGGAAGAAATGGCCCATGTAGCTATCGAACTGGAGAAAGCCGGACTGGATATACCTCTTCTGATTGGTGGAGCCACTACTTCAAAGATGCACACGGCACTGAAAATTGCTCCTGTCTATCACGCTCCGGTGGTGCACCTTAAAGATGCTTCTCAGAATGCAAGTATCGCTTCCCGTTTATTGAATCCGCAATTAAAGGCTGAATTGGTAAATGAACTGGAGGCGGAATATGAGGCACTTCGTGAAAAGAGCGGATTACTGCGCCGTGAAACTGTTTCGTTGGAAGAAGCACAGAAAAATAAGTTGAACCTGTTTTAAAACATTGTCACAATGAAAAAGATTTTCTCTTTCTTATGCCTCTTCATGGCAATAGTTGCAATGAGCGCATGTTCTTCTACCAAAGAAGAAAAAGGAACGTCCGAAACCGGAAATGCTGCTTTGGATAATATCTTCGCACGTAAAAGTGTGCGTACTTATCTGAATAAGGGAGTGGAGAAAGAGAAGATAGACTTGATGCTTCGTGCCGGAATGGCTGCCCCTTCGGGTAAAGATGTCCGTCCATGGGAATTTGTGGTAGTATCCGACCGTGCCAAACTGGATTCAATGGCAGCAGCACTTCCTTATGCCAAAATGTTGACGCAGGCCCGTAATGCAATTATTGTTTGCGGTGATTCCGTGAAATCTTCCTATTGGTATCTAGACTGCTCTGCTGCTGCCCAAAACATCCTGTTGGCTGCCGAAAGTCTGGGACTGGGTGCTGTATGGACAGCTGCCTATCCTTATGAAGACCGTATGCAAGTAGTGCGTAAATATACCAACCTGCCCGATAATATTCTTCCGCTTTGTGTCATTCCTTTTGGCTATCCGGCTACAAAAGAGAACCCGAAACAGAAATTTGACGAGAAAAAGATACATTATAATCAGTATTAGTAAACAAAAGTTTTGTCTTTTCAATAATTTCCTTACATTTGCGTCTAAATTGATTAAAATCTGATACGCAAATGTTTGGAATAGACGACCCTTTTATTATTCTGCCTTACCTGCTTTCGGTGGTATGTGTGATTTTTGCTGCCTGGTTCGGGCTGAAATATTGGAATAAGGACGACGAAAAAGACGAAACTCGATGAATACATTTACACTCGGCTTGATTGTGATAGCATATCTGCTATCACTTGCCTACCTCGGCTTTTTGGGATATAAGAAAACAACGAATACCAGTGACTATTTGGTAGGCGGACGTCAGATGAATCCTATCGTTATGGCACTCTCTTATGGTGCTACGTTTATATCTGCATCTGCTATTGTAGGTTTCGGGAGGAGTGGCGGCAGCTTTTGGAATGGGTATCCAGTGGCTCTGTTTCCTGAATATGTTTATTGGGGTTGTCATTGCTTTTATCTTTTTCGGTTTGCGCACCCGGCGTATGGGGGCTAAACTGAATGTCAGTACTTTCCCGCAATTGTTAGGACGTCATTTTCGCTCACGTAATATCCAAGTCTTTATTGCTGCTGTGATTTTTATAGGGATGCCGCTTTATGCAGCGGTTGTAATGAAAGGTGGAGCTGTATTCATCGAACAAATCTTTCAGATTGACTTCAATATTTCCTTATTGATCTTTACGCTGGTTATTGCTGCTTATGTCATTGCAGGAGGAATGAAGGGAGTGATGTATACGGACGCTTTGCAGGCAGTCATTATGTTTGCTTGTATGCTGTTCCTGCTTTTCTCTTTGTATCAGGTGCTTGATATGAACTTTACGGAGGCTAATAAGGAACTGACTGCTATTGCTCCTCTGGTTCCGGAAAAGTTTAAGGCGTTGGGACATCAAGGGTGGACGGCTATGCCTGTCACGGGTTCTCCACAATGGTATTCGTTGGTTACTTCTCTTATTCTGGGTGTTGGAATCGGATGTCTGGCGCAACCTCAGCTGGTTGTGCGTTTCATGACTGTTGAAAGTAGCAAGCAACTAAACCGCGGGGTTTTTATCGGGTGTTTCTTTCTGATTATTACAGTAGGAGCTATCTATCATGCAGGTGCATTGAGTAATCTTTTCTTCCTGAAAACAGAAGGAGCGATTGCTACCGAAGTAGTGCAGGATATTGATAAGATTATTCCATATTTTATTAATAAAGCAATGCCCGACTGGTTTGCCGCTCTCTTTATGTTCTGTATCCTTTCTGCAAGCATGTCTACACTGAGTTCACAGTTTCATACGATGGGAGCTTCGGTTGGCTCTGATATTTATGGAACGTACAACCCCGTTCCCGGGCAAACTCACCAATGTGATCCGTCTGGGAGTGTTGTTCTCTATCTTGGTCAGCTATATTATTTGCTATATGCTGCCTCACGATATTATCGCCCGTGGAACTTCTATTTTTATGGGTATCTGCGCGGCAGCTTTCCTCCCTGCCTATTTTTGCGCTTTATTGGAAGAGGGCGACGAAACAAGGGGTAATAGCGAGTCTTTGGGTAGGAACTCTTGGAAGTCTTTTTGCTCTGGTATTTCTACATCAGAAAGAATCGGCTGCATTGGGTATCTGTAAAGCGTTATTCGGACGGGATGTACTGATTACCACTTATCCGTTCCCTGTGATTGACCCGATATTATTTGCCTTACCTTTATCAGTCCTCGGCTATTGTCGGAATCAGTCTGTTGACTTACAAAAAGTATTAGGCTTTAATTTTCTTTATGCTTATAAGATTCGTACCGTGACTTGACAATGTCACGAACGAAGTTATAAGTCTCGATGCCACGGAAATACCCGTTTTTACAGACAGGATCGTTGAAGTATTCTTGATTGCTTTTAAGCAAGATGAAGTTTTCTACATTATCTTTCCACACTAATTTGTTTTTCCCGTATTTCTCGGCTAGTGCCATGGCATCGTATATATGTCCTAAGCCGGCATTGTAAGATGCCAGGATAAAATTGAGCCGTTCCTGCTTATCGGGAATCATGCTGAAACTCCGGTCGGTAGCAGTAATATACTTGATAGCCGCTTTCACACTTTCCTCCGGATTCTGCTCTTTCCGGGAGGAACTCCCATTGCCCGTGCTGTGGCAGGCATTAACTGCATTAGTCCTTTTGCACCGGCCCAGGATACAGCGGTGGTATCGAAATTGGATTCTGTATACGCTAATGATGCAAGCATACGCCAGTCCCAGCCGATGTCTTTGGAGTACTTTCTGAACAAATGGTCATAATGAGATATCTTTCCTTCTTTTAAGGAGAGGATAGGAGAGTGCGGCATCATTTTACTATTCTCAAAATACCGTTTCATACTCGCGGTGTAAGCAGGAGAAGTCATGTTTTCCTGATGCCATTTAGTAGCGGCGGCTGCCAGTTCGGGGCTGTCTTTTCGTACTGCCCACGAAGACCGTTGATCGAAACTGATAGATAGGTCGATATTTAAATTGGGATAGTAGGTCTTGTTCAGTCTGGCTAAATCATTGTCGGCTACCGTATACAGAATTTTTCCTTGCGCTACTTGCGTAATCAGGTCCTCAATAGTGATACTGTCACTGGTAACTTCGTGGATATGAATACCTCCTCCCAGTTCATTATTCAGATTGACAAGCCGGTCGTAATATTTCCCCGGCTTTACATATATGTCTTTTCCTACCAGCTCGGTTACATCTTTCAGAGACTTGTCTTTTTCCCTGCTGCACAATCACTTGATGGGTGATGACATCTTCCACCGCAATAAAGCATACTGTCTTTCCACTCTTTGGTGATAGGCAGGTTGTAGGCAATCATATCTCCTTCGCCAGCCAATAACTTGCGGATTAATTCATCCACACTGTTGGCAACTTCAATCCTAAGCTTCAATCCCATACTTTTGGCGAACTGCTCACTAAGTTCATATTGAAACCCCATTTCTTGTCCCCGGTAGTTGAAATAGGAAGTTGAGCTGTATAATGTCAATACAACCAATTCGCCACTATCTTTTATCTGCGAAAGATCACGTACATTTTCATTCACCTTGTTATGTTGTTTATTTCGGCAACCTAACATGCACACAACAACACAAAGTAGAGGGATAATCAGGTTTTTGGCATTCATATTTGACGTTTTACTTTTCATTTTCAACTTACCCGATCTTAAGTGCTTCTTGATGTACATAGTCAGTATATCAATAGCTACCTTATTACTGCCTCCTTCCGGTACGATAAGGTCGGCATATCGCTTGCAAGGTTCGATAAATTGCAGGTGCATAGGCTTAGAACCCGTGTGTAACGTTCCATTACAGCTTCGGCCGTACGTCCCCGTTCAATAACATCTCTTTGAATAACACGTATCAGGCGTTCATCCGGGTCGGCATCTACAAAGATTTTAAGATCCATTATGTTGCGTAGCTTTCTTATCGCACAAAGCAAGAATTCCCTCAATGATAACTACTTCGCGAGGTTCAATATGGATTGTTTCGGGCTGGCGCGTACAAGTGAGATAGGAATAGGTTGGCTGTTCGATGCTTTTCCCTTCTTTCAGCATCATGACATGTTTGGAGAGCAAACTCCACTCAAAGGCATCGGGATGATCGAAGTTAATGTTCTGGCGTTCTTCCACCGGCACATGACTACTGTCTTTGTAGTATGAATCCTGTGGTAAGAGTACTACCTCTCCAGCGGGAAGGCTTTCTATTATTTTTCGTACGACGGTGGTCTTTCCGGAGCCCGTTCCGCCTGCTATTCCTATAATTAACATCTCTTTAAATGTATATTTAAACCAAATAGAGTATTAATTTGCATTGTTTAATGCAAAGTGCATTGACCAGGCAAATATAGAAACAATTCATTAAAATAACAACGTAATGGTAAAACACATTGTATTATTTAAGTTAAGAGACGACGTTTCAGTTGAGGAGAAACTTCGTAGTGATGACTAAATTTAAGGAAGCTATTGAAGCATTACCGGCTAAAATCTGCGGTGATCCGCAAAATCGAAGTCGGATTGAATATGAATCCGGGTGAAACGTGGAATATTGCGTTTTACAGTGAATTTGATACACTGGATGATGTGAAATACTATGCGACACATCCCGACCACGTAGCAGCCGGAAGGATTCTGGCTGAGACGAAGGAGAGCCGTGCGTGTGTAGACTATGAATTATAAACCCCAAAAATAAAGATGAGAAAATTAATTTCTTTTCTGCTTTTAAGCTTTGTTGTATGTGCATTGCAAGCGCAGATCAAAGATCCGGTAAAGTTTAAAACAGAGCTGACAGCTCTCTCCGATACGGAGGCAGAAGTTGTGTTTACCGCTGCCATGGATAAAGGGTGGCATGTTTATTCTACCGACCTTGGAGATGGCGGACCTATTTCCGCAACGTTCAATGTTGATAATAAATCGGGTGTCGAACTTGTAGGCAAACTGAAGCCCGGGGGCAAAGAGGTATCCACTTTCGATAAGTTGTTTGAAATGAAGGTGCGCTATTTCGAGAATACGGCTAAATTCATTCAGAAGGTGAAGCTCACAGGTGGAGCTTATGCAATCGAAGGTTATCTGGAGTACGGAGCCTGCGATGACGAGAGTTGTCTTCCTCCGACAGAAGTTCCTTTTAAGTTTTCCGGAGTAGCGAAGACAGCTAATGCCGCTGCAGCAGTAAAGCGGAACAACCGGAAAAAAAGGAAGTTGAGAAAAAAGAAGAGGCGGCTCCTGTTGCTTCTAAGGATACTGTCAGCTATGATGGAATTGGTTCCTGCCACTACAACAGATGCATCTACGGGGATTCAACCTGCCGTTGCATCCGGTGAACTCTGGAAACCGGTCATTAGTGAACTGCAAGCGTTAGGTGAAGAACATACGCAGGGAGATATGTCTTGGATTTATATTTTCATTGACAGGTTTTTTGGCGGACTATTAGCTTTGTTCACCCCTTGTGTATGGCCGATTATTCCGATGACAGTCAGCTTTTTTCTGAAACGTAGTAAAGATAAAAAGAAAGGAATTCGTGATGCGTGGACGTACGGTGCATCTATCGTAGTGATTTATGTGGCATTGGGCTTGGCTATCACGTTGATCTTCGGAGCCAGTGCACTCAACGCTTTATCTACCAATGCTATTTTCAACATTCTCTTCTTCCTGATGCTGGTGAGTTTTTGCGGCTTCATTCTTTGGAGCGTTTGAAATCAGACTACCCTCGAAATGGGGAAACGCAGTAGATAGCAAAGCGGAATCTACGACCGGATTGCTAAGTATTTTCCTGATGGCTTTCACGCTTTCACTGGTGTCTTTCTCTTGTACAGGTCCTATTATCGGCTTCCTATTGGTACAGGTATCTACAACGGGAAGCGTGGTAGCTCCGGCTATCGGTATGCTAGGTTTTGCCATCGCATTGGCATTGCCGTTCACACTCTTCGCCCTGTTCCCGTCATGGCTGAAGTCTATGCCGAAGTCGGGCGGATGGATGAATGTTATCAAGGTTACGTTAGGATTTCTGGAACTAGCGTTTGCGCTTAAATTCCTGTCAGTTGCTGATCTGGCTTATGGCTGGAGATTACTCGACCGCGAAACCTTCCTCGCTCTATGGATTGTCATCTTTGCTTTGCTTGGATTCTACCTGTTGGGCAAGATCAAATTCCCGCACGATGATGATGATAATAAGGTGGGAGTAACCCGCTTCTTTATGGCGCTTATCTCTCTGGCATTTGCCGTATATATGGTTCCCGGTTTGTGGGGAGCACCATTGAAAGGCCGTATCTGCATTTGCTCCGCCTATGCAGACGCAAGACTTCAATCTGCATAAGAACGATGTACACGCGAAATTCGATGACTATGATTTAGGAATGGAATATGCCCGTCTGAACGGAAAAACCCGTTATGCTTGACTTTACAGGCTATGGATGCGTGAACTGCCGTAAGATGGAAGCCGCTGTATGGACTGACCCGAAAGTGAGTGATTTGATTAATAACGATTATGTGCTGATTACTCTGCTACGTGGATAATAAAACTCCGTTGACCGAGCCCGTAAAAATTGTAGAGAACGGTAAGGAACGTACTTTGCGTACGGTGGGTGATAAGTGGAGCTATTTGCAGCGTGTAAAGTTCGGTGCAAACGCGCAGCCTTTCTATGTGTTGATTGATAATGAAGGGAAACCGCTCAATAAGTCGTATGCTTATAACGAAGATATTCCGAAGTACATCGAGTTCTTACAGACCGGATTGGAGAATTATAAGAAAGGGAAAAATTAAAATCTTCGATAAGGCACTGTCTTGAATGATAAATGAAATAAAAGCGGTCTCATCTTTTCGGTGAGATCGCTTTTATTTTTATTTATTTCAAAAAAATACATACGTTTGTAACATCATAACAATACCTTTGTGCCTTGTTTCATAAGTAAAGAAAATATGTACGCAACAGACACTCTTGTAAATGAACGGGAATTGGTTCTCCGTCTGATAGACGGAGATGAAGAGGCCTTTTGCGAACTTTATGCCGCTAATGGATGAAAAGTTCTCCGTCTTAGACGGAGATGAAGGAGGCCTTTTGCGAACTTCTATTACAAGAATCGTTTGCTCTACTTCGCCCTGAAATTCGTCAAGTCGCATGAATTTGCGGAGGATATCTTTCAGGATGCGTTTACGGTAGTTTGGCAAACCCGTCGTTTCATCAATCCCGAAGCCTCTTTTTCTTCCTATCTTTATACTATTGTGCGTAATCGTATTTTGAATCAGTTGCGTGACATGGCTAATGAAGATCAGCTGAAAGAACAGATTCTTTCTCAAGCGATCGATTCAACTAACGAAACCAATAACCATATTTTGCTCAATGATTTGAAAGAGATTATTGCCCGTGCATTGGAGCAATTAACGCCCCGCCAACGTGAGGTATTTAAAATGAGCCGTGAACTACAGATGTCTCATAAAGAAATAGCCGAAGCATTGGGCGTTTCAGTTCATACGGTGCAAGAACATATTTCTCTTTCTCTGAAAGTGATTCGTTCCTATCTGACTAAATATTCAAGTACATCAGCCGATGTACTTTTGATTCTATTGTGCTTGAACTTATAATAAATGTTAATCACACCTAGCTCTTTCTTACTTTTGTGTATTACTTATACAAAGGGAAGGAAATTAATATCCTTATTTTGAATATATGATGAAAGATACTAAAACAGAAAAAGATAAATTGCATCGCTACCTGGATGACCTTTATACCCGGGAAGAGGCTTCGCAACTTTTGCAAAGCATAAAAGAGGCAGAAAACCAAGATATATTGAACGAACTGGCAGCAGAGGTTTGGGAAGAATCCGGGAACCTGCAACCTGGTAATGATTTGGAGCGGGAAAATATAAGAGAGAGGCACGTCAATTACTGAAACGTATTGAACACAAAAAACGTACATGGTTCCGCCGGGCTTCTGTGGTGGCGGTCAGTACAGCGGCTGTAATAGCCATTATCATAGGGAGTGTCAACTTTTTCCGGTATATGAATGAACAACAGGTCACACTGGCTGAAGTTACCACTTCCTTTGGTGAGAAAAGACAAGTGACTTTGCCGGACGGGACTCTTTTGGTTCTGAACTCTTGTTCGCAAGTGCGTTATCCGGATCGTTTTGTTGGAGATTTCCGTGAAGTGGAACTTGAAGGAGAGGGATATTTCCGTGTTGCCCGTAATGAAAAGATGCCATTTATTGTGAGGACGAAGCGGCTGGATGTTCGGGTATTGGGTACTCGTTTTGATGTCAAGTCCTATTCAACGGATGAGATAGTGTCTGTGAGTGTGGAGAGTGGTAAAGTACAGGTTGATTTACCGGAAGCGATGATGAGGCTGACTGCCAAAGAGCAAGTGCTTATCAATACGGTTTCCGGTGAATATAGCAAGAAAACAGAAGACAGGGAGTGGCTGTCTGGATGAAAGGTAGGTTTACGTTTCTACAGTACACCGATCCGGGATGTGGCAAAAGAACTGGAGCGGGTATATAATTGCCGGATTACTTTTGCTCCCGGTCAGGATTTCAACAACTTGATTACCGGCGAGCACGATAACAAGAGTCTGGAAGCGGTACTTAAATCCATTGAATTTATCAGCGGTGATATCAAATATAAGAAAGAGGGCATCAATGTACTTCTTTATAAAGAATGAGATGAAGAAAAGATAATGTTCAACCTTTAAAAGAATAATAGATGAAAACAGCCCTTCATGAACCTCCCCAAAATGATAGAAGCACTCCAAAGGAATGCCTCTATCCGCAACCCGGACGGATATTCATAAGCTTCGACCCAAATGAATAACGTATCGCACGTTGCTTGTTTTTAATAACTTTAGTCAATTACTAAAACGCACAAATTTATGAATAATCTTCTTATTTGTAAAGGAAAAAGTAGAAATAGCTGCTCGTTTTTAGCTTTTTTACTATTCACCTTCATTTTAGTTGCTCCGGCTGCTGCTCAGACACTGAAAGAGCACGATATTACGCTTCGCGTGCAAAATGAGCCGGTAGAAAGTGTTTTCAATAAAATCAGCAAACAGACTAATTTTAAATTTCTCTATGACCAGGAGACAGTGAACAAAGCTCCGAGAGTTTCTTTCGACATTAAAAATGCTTCATTAAAACAGATTCTGGGCGAAATTACTTCCCAGGCCAAGCTTTATTTCAATAGGACCGATCATACAATTGCTGTCAGTAAACAGCCGCTTAAGAAAGGAAGAAACTGCTCAACGCACACGCACTATCCTGGGAATTGTTGCAGATGATAAAGGAGAACCGGTGATTGGTGCCACTGTTCAGATTAAAGGAGAAGGCAGTGGTACGATTACCGATATCGACGGACGTTATTCAATCATGAATGTACCGGAGTCTGCAACACTGACCATTTCCTATATTGGATATAAAACGGTAAATATCTCTGCAAAAGATAAGAATACGGCTAAGATTACGTTGACCGAAGACAGCAAGATGATCGATGAAGTAGTCGTGGTAGGCTATGGAGTTCAGAGAAAAAGAGACGTCTCTACTTCTATTTCTTCCGTGAAAGCTGAACAAATTGCGGATGTTTCTGCTTCAGACTTTCGTCAGGCGTTGGCAGGTAAGATGCCGGGGGTACAGGTTACACAGCCAAGTGGTGATCCGGAAGGAAGCGTAAGTATCCGTGTTCGTGGTATCAGTACAGTCAATGCAGGGAGTGATCCTCTCTATATTATTGACGGTGTACCGGTGGAACGTGGATTTGCCAATCTGAATAATAATGATGTCGAATCTGTGGAAGTTTTGAAAGATGCTTCGTCTGCAGCTATTTATGGTAGTCGCGGTTCCAACGGTGTAATTATTATCACTACCAAACAAGGGCAGTCGGAGAAAATGAAAGTACAATATGATGGATATTATGGTATCCAGAGTGTTTCGAAAAAACTTCCGATGTTGAATGCTTATCAGTTTGCGGAGTTTGCAAAAGATGGGCATGATAACGCCTATCTGGATGCCAATCCCGGTGGATCACCGGACGATCCGAATGGAATGCGTCCCAACTCATGGGAACGTATCCCCACTGAACTCTTTCCTTATCTGAATGGTGACAAAGGACTGACCGATACGGATTGGCAAGACGCTATTTTTCGTACTGCTGCTACTACCAGCCACAATGTATCTATTTCCGGCAGAGGAAAGACCGTTGGCTATTTTATTTCTGCCAATTATTATGATAAAGAAGGTATTATCATCAATTCTGACTTCAAGAAATATAGCATGCGTATGAATCTGGACGGAAAATATAAAAGACTGAAATTCGGTCTTAATTTCTCTCCTTCCTATTCGACTTCCAATCGGGTGGATGCTTCCGGATCGAATGGTATTGTTCAGTCGGCCTTGATGATGCCTCCTGTGTGGCCGGTATATAATTCCGACGGTAGTTATAATTATCAGGGAAATGGCTATTGGAGAATTGGCAATGACTATCAGCATAATGCGGTATTGAACCCGGTAGCCATGGCAAACTTACAATCGGATGTCGTAGACCGTATGGCGATTGTCGGAAAAGTTTTTGCGGAATTGGAGTTGTATAAGGGGCTTACTTATAACATTTCTTTTGGTGGCGATTATTACGGTTCGCATAATGACCAGTACCGTTCTTCAGAGCTACCTTTACTAGGCCAAAAGTATTATGATGTGAAGTCGAATCCTACTGCATACAGTTCATCCGGTTTTTATTTCAACTGGTTGGTTGAGAATAAAATCAATTATAACACAACGATTAAAGATGCTCATTCTATCAATGTCGTTTTAGTGCAATCGGCTCAAAAAAGAGACATATAAAGGTGATAATGTGACGGCTACCGATTTCCCGAATGACTACATACAAACGATTTCCGGAGGTACGGTGACGAAAGGTGCATCTGATAAAACACAGTGGACAATTGCTTCTTATCTGGCACGTGTACAGTATAGCTATAAAGGTAAGTATATGGCTTCAGCAGCCATTCGTGCAGATGGTTCTTCCCGTTTTGGCAAGAACAACCGGTGGGGATATTTTCCTTCAGCTTCTTTGGCGTGGAGAATAAGCGGAGAAGACTTTTTTCACGAAAGCAAAATTCTGTCATTTGTTGATGACTTGAAACTTAGAGCCAGTTATGGGGTTACCGGTAATTTCCAGATTGGTAATTATGACCACCTGTCTCTGATGGCTTCCGATAATTATATACTCGGTACAGGCAATGGGCAGTTGGTGAATGGATATAAACCTAGTACCATAAAGAATGAGGATTTGAGTTGGGAAAAGAATGCGATGGTGAATGTGGGTCTTGATTTACAAATGTTCAAAGGATTGCTGGGATTAACTGTGGATTATTATAATACCAATACCTCTAATATGTTGTTGAACGTACCAGTTCCCCACCTGACCGGATATAGCACTGCATTGATGAATATCGGTAAAGTGAACAATAGGGGATGGGAAGTTGCTTTGACCTCACAGAAGAATATAACTAAAGATTTCGGTTATTCGTTCAATGCTAATTATGCCACTAATACGAACGAAGTGAAGGCACTCGGTCCGGGTAATGCTCCTATCATATCTACCGGTAGCGTAGATCATGCGTATTACATAACGAAAGTCGGTGAACCCATCGGCTGTTATTATCTGTTGGTGCAGGATGGAATTTTCTCCAATGAAGAAGAATTGAAGAAAGTATCCTCATTTCAGCAATACCCAGCCGGGAGACTTCCGCTTTGTAGATGTGGATGGAGACGGTGTGATGGACTTGGATAAAGACCGTACGATAGTAGGTAACTATATGCCCTGATTGTACCTATGGATTTGGTGGTAAAGTGTGGTTTAAGGGGTTTGACCTTGATTTTAATTTCCAGGAGTATATGGTAATGAGATTCTGAATCTGAATCGCCGTTACATTGATAATCTGGAAGGTAATACCAATGGCACTACTATAGCCTTGAATCGTTGGAAAGAGTCCGGAAGATCCGGGAAACGGTCAGGTGAATCGTGCCAACCGTAAGTCAAAGGGGTATAATGGTCGTACTTCAACCTGGCATCTGGAAGATGGCTCTTATCTGCGACTGCAGAATGTGACACTAGGATATACTCTTGCCGAAGAACCTGACTCAGCGCTTTTTCGTGGAAAAATTAAGAGTATACGTTTCCGGACAAAATCTATGGACTTCAACTAATTATAGCGGATATAATCCGGAAGTGAATGCCACGGCCGAGTAATTCTCTTTCACCGGGTGAGGACTATGGTACTTATCCATTGGCTAAAACATTCTTATTCGGATTGAATATAACTCTTTAATCATCCTTTAAAATACACGTTGTATGAAAAAATATAAACTAATACTATTCTTGTCAACTGCTTTTCTATCAGTTGCCTGTACAGATAGTTTCTTCGATTTGGAACCGAGTAGCAGTGTGCCTACCGACAAGGTATATAAGACAGCGGAAGATTTTAATGTAGCTGTGATAGGATGTTATTCTAAATTGCAGACACAAGTTTCCTATTTTACGGAGTGTTGCGAATATCGGAGTGATAATTTGACGTTGAGCGCACCTACTGCCGGAACGCAGGACCGTTATGATATCGATCAGTTTGCAGATAAAGCTTCTAATGGAATACTGGAATCCGCTTGGGCGAACTTTAATAACGGAGTCTATCGCTGCAATCTTATATTAGATAGGATTGATGAAGCCAACTTCGACGCTACTCTGAAAAAACAATATAAAGGCGAAGCTCTTTTTATCCGTGCCCTTACTTATTTTAATATGTACCGTCTGTGGGGAGGAATACCGATGACTAATAAGGTGGTAACAGTGGCCGAAGCTCTTAAAATCGGGCGTAGTTCCGATCAACAGGTTTATGATTTCCTTGTCGGTGATTTGAATCAGGTTATTAATGAAAGTATGTTGCCGTCTTCTTATACAGGTACTGATATGGGACGAGTGACTTCCGGTGCTGCAATGGCACTGCTCGGCAAGATTTACCTCACTTTCCATAAATGGACGGAAGCTCGCAATGTGCTATCTCAACTAGTAGGTAAGTATTCTCTAATGACTACTCCCGAACGGGTTTTGACGTGAACAATAAAATGAACGATGAGATCATTTTTGCTGTTCGCTTTAATAAGGATGTGGAAGGAGAAGGGCATGGATACTGGTTCTCTATTATTAATCTGACCGACGATACCAATCAGACAAAGTCTCTGAAAGAGTGCTACAAAGATGGGGATAAGCGCAAGAATTGATTACCTATGTAAAGGTGGAAGATAAGGTCTGTGTCATGAATAAATTTAAAGATGTCAAGAGTGCGACTTATAACACTGTTGGTAATGACCAGATTATTCTCCGTTATGCCGATCTATTGTTGATGTACGCAGAAGCTTTGAATGAAATAAGCTATAGTAATTTGCAGAATTCAGAAGCCTTGGTTGCTTTGAATGCGGTGCATACTCGTGCCGGATTGTCTCCGCTTTTGATTACAGAGCTTCCCGATCAGGATAGCTTCCGTAATGCGATTATGTTGGAACGTCAACAGGAGTTTCCTTATGAAGGACAGCGTTGGTTCGATTTGGTACGTATGGGAGGTGCTAAGGAGGCTATGAAAGCAGAAGGACATATTATTCAGGACTATCAATTCCTGTATCCTATTCCTAAAACGGAGTTGGAAAGAATAAACAATACTGAGCTGTTGTGGCAGAATCCGGGATATTAATAGGATTAAACTAAAAGAAATCAAACGATGAAAAAAATACTATATAGCTTGTTGTTTATTTTCACGGTAGTTTTACTGCTTGTGAAGAAGATCTGCCAAAGGCAAGTTTCGATTTATATGAACTGAAGTCACTAACGGCAACAGCCGGAGATATGAATGTGGCACTTTCCTGGGAAGCATACGAGAATGCCCGTCCGAATGAATATTTGATTCTTTGGACTTCCGGATCATCAGAAGCGGAAGGAGGCGAGATGACTGTGGATGCAAAAACAATGACTGCCACTATCAATAATCTGGTGAACGATGTTGCTTACACTTTTTCTGTGCAACCTCGTTATGCGGGAGGATTGGCCAGTAAAACTACTGCTGCCTGTACACCGAAGAATGCAAGATATCCGATTTCTGGATCTGACGGCAGCAGCCGGCAATGAAAAGTGCGTTTGAGATGGACGAAACCTGCAAGTGAACGTTTCACTCGCTATCAGGTTACCGTGAATCCCGGTAATCAGATTATCAATCTGGATGATACTTCATTGGAAGAATACATCGTTGATGGTTTGACTAACGATCAGGAATATACATTCAACGTAGTCTGTGTTTATCCTACAGGCAATTCTATTCGGTGGAGACTTCAGCTACTCCCGGGATTGATCTATCCTATTCTTGCTAGTACGGAACTGGTCGTGTGGGAGCCTTCGCCTTTGCTTATAACGATATGTATTTCATGGCAGGTGAAGTGAAATCGGTAAGCTGGGATTTTGGTGATGGTACGACATCAGGAGAAAACAATCCTGTACATGCATTTGCTACTACCGGTACTTATACAGTGGCTGTCACGGTGACTTATGTAAATAACACAACCGAGTCGGGTAGTCTGGACTGTACAGTCGGCAATTATAAATGGAATTCTGTCGATTTGAACTTCGGCGGACTTACCGGATATGTAAAGACTTCCAATCCGGTGTTCTCTCCGGATGGAAAAACAATGTACATCCCAACATCTACTCCTGCGGGTCATTTATTTGCTATTGACGTAGTGAGCGGTGAATTCAAGTGGGTGTTTGCTATCAGTCAGATAACTTATGGCGGAGGTGCGTTGGTGGCTCCTGATGGTACAATCTATCAGTGTGTAAGAGATGCTACTATCAAGAATGTATATGCTATTAATCCAAACGGAACCCAAAAGTGGGCGGTAAAATTGGATGCTGCGGTAGGAGCTTTCCCTGCTTTGTCGGCTGATGGTGTACTCTATTGTCTTCACTAATAAAAGTACGTTATATGCACTCGATGTTGCGAATGGTGCGATTAAATGGCAACAATCGCTTGATGGAACAACCGGAAGTGCTGTGGCTATTGATAAAGCCGGAAATGTTTATGCAGGTACAAGTGCAGCCATTTATTCTTTTAAACCGAATAAAGAGCAGAATTGGAAATTGGAAGAAGTGAATGTGACAGAACAGGCTACTGTTTGCTTTGAATGGATCAGGTACTTTATGCGACTTTGAAAAACGGAGGACTCGTTGCTGTCGATATGACAAACGGGACGAAGAAATGGACGTATCCGACCACGAAAGGAGATGCCTATTTCCCGATTGCTGATAAAAATGGCAATGTCTACTTTACTGAAAAAGGATCGCAGACTGTTCATGCAGTAAATGCCAGCGGGGCTAAAATCTGGGAGAAAAAAGTAGGCAACAATTTGAATTACAGTGGAGGTGCCTTGAGCACGGATGGTATTCTTTATATAGGTACTCAATCGGGAAACAAAGTACTGGGACTTGACATCACTAATGGAAACATTGTTTTTGAAGAGACTGTAGGACAACAGGTCATGGCAGCTGTTAGCATTGGTCCGGACAGACGGCTTTATTGCGGAACGATCGGATCTAATAATATCGGTTCGATAAAGGCGTTTGATGTCAATAAGACATTAGAGACAGACTCCTGGAGTATTCGTGGTGGTGATATTCAAGGTACAAACCGTCAAAAGTAAGTGATAATGAGAGTTCCTGTTTTTATCTTATTTATGGCGATGACAATGAGTATATGCACAGAAATATAAAGTAGGTACGACTACAGCTTTGTGGAAAGTACCTGCTTCCACAGACTTTTCTCAAGCTCGGTCTGTGGGGGCTAGAGTATGTGGAAGTTGCATTTAACCAGTGTTATAGAGGCGTTCCGGCAGATGAAGTTGTTCCTCGTATCCGGGATATGAAAGCAAAAATTGATAGTGCCGGTATCAAGGTCTGGTCTATACATCTTCCTTTCTCACGCACGTTGGATATATCGGTGCTGGATGAAAAGAAAAGGAAAGAAAATGTAGATTTTATGGCGGAGATGATTGGACAGTGCGCTCAATTTCAGCCGAAATGTTTAGTTCTGCATCCAAGTTCCGAACCGATTGACGACAGTATTCGGGCACAAAGAATAACTAACGCTTCCAGGTCTATCGCTTATCTGAAAAAGTATGCGGATCAAATAGGAGCACAGTTGTGCATCGAAAATCTGCCGCGGACTTGTCTGGGAAATACTCCTGAAGAACTTTGGGAGATTATCAAAGACATTCCCGGTGTGAAGGTTTGTTTTGATACCAATCATTATACAAAAGGAACGACGGAACATTTTGTAGAAACCATTGGTGAACGTATAGGTACCATACACGCTTCGGACTTTGATTTTGTCAACGAGTGCCACTGGCTTCCTACGCAAGGCGATATTAAAGTGGGGAAAGTTAATGCATGCACTCGAAGGAATCGGCTATGAAGGAGTTTTCATGTATGAAGCTACTAAAGACCATGAAAACGCCATGATACGCGTCCGACACCGGAACGGGTCGTTGAGACTTTCAATAAAATAATTGATGATTATAAAACACTGAAATAAGATGGATATGATAAGAAAAATACAATATTTACTGTTTTGTCTTTTGGCAATAGGTTTTGTTGCTTGCGATGATGATGACAACAACAGTACCGAAACTGGTCATGAAGGAATTCTTACGCAATTGGCAGAGGAAGTAGATGCCACTGCACAACAGTTGTGGAGTTCTTCTCCTTTGATTGTCAATACCGGACGTACCACTACTTTGACCAAGATCCAGGGGTATGCCGATAAATGTCTGGATGACTATTTTGTCAGCTTTCTGAATGGTTTCGACCAAGCAAGTACAAGTATGGAAAAGTGTGATCCTATTATCTATTTTTATCGGAGTGCATTTGACCGCGTAATGGATGGAATTAAAAACTCAAAAGTGGAAAATGGTACGGCAGAGATCTGGGCACTCTATAATATGGGGGTATGTGGTTAAGACTCCGTCAGGGTGTTTTGCTATTGACATATCTCATCGTTGGGCGAAAGAGCTGGCACCTTATATTGATTTTCTCTGCGTTACACACAAGCACTCCGATCATTATAAGTAATGATCTTATCCAGGCAATGTTTGATTTGGGTAAACCGGTGTTGTCTAATTACTTGAAGGACACCACTTATCCCTACACGGCAAAGGGAGATAAAGATTATGAAATAGGTAAATTTAAAATCCGTACTTGTATTACCGATCACAATAATTCCGGATTATCAAATTTTGTGACTGTGTTTTCGATTGATTGTGGTGACGATACTGGAAATTTCGTCTTTATGCATGTCGGTGATTCCAATTTTAAACCGGAACAATATACGAATCTGGCTTCTCATGTGAATGTATTGATACCACGTTACGTTCCCAATGCTCTGACCGAAAATAATATTCTGGGTTCAGGTGCAGGGCAGGTGGAACCCGATTATGTCTTGTTATCACATATCTTGGAACTTGCTCATGCAGGTGTTGACGAATCGAGATGGTCATTGGATATGGCACTAGAACGGGCGTCCAAGATTAACTGTGACCAGACTTATGTACCAATGTGGGGAGAAAAACTAGTCTGGAAAAACAATAAACTGAATTAAAATTCTTAATGTTTGCATTTATGAAACGGATATGTAACTTCATACTTCTTCTATGTTTGGTACAACTGGCTGTTGCCCAAAATAGAATAACTGAAATCAGAGAAAACCTGTTAGGAAATCATCCTGATAAAATACTGGTTGTATCACATCGGGCTGACTGGCGTAATGCTCCGGAAAACTCATTGCAAGGAATACGGAATTGCATTGATATGGGTGTCGATATGGTGGAGATCGATTTGAAACGAACCAAAGACGGACATTTAGTAGTGATGCATGATAAAACGATCAATCGTACCATGTCTGGAAAAGGGACTGGTGGAAGATTATACATTGGCCGAATTGAAAGCAATGCGTCTTAAAAATGGAGTAGCTTGTAAGACAAGACATCAGATTCCTACATTGGAGGAAGTGATGTTGCTCTGCAAAGGTAAGATCATGGTGAATATCGATAAAGGGTACGATTATTTTCAGGAAGCTTATATTGTACTCGAAAAGACGGGAACGGTTGACCAGTGTGTTATCAAAGCCGGCCTTCCTTATGAACAAGTGAAAGCCGAAAACGGTGCTGTATTGGATAAAGTATTTTTATGCCTATTGTACAGTTGCATAAAAAAGGAGCCGAAGCTATTATTGATAGTTACCAGACACACATGAAGCCTGCTGCTTATGAATTAGTATTCGACAATGATAGTCCTGAGGTGCTTAACCTGATAAAGAAAGTGCGTGATACAGGTTCTAACTTGTTTATCAATTCTCTTTGGCCCGAACTATGTGGCGGTCATGATGATGACCGTGCGGTGGAACTCCATCAACCGGAAGAAAGCTGGGGATGGATCATTAATCAGGGAGCCAAATTAATTCAAACTGACCGTCCTGCCCTCTTATTGGAGTATCTGCGCAAAAAGAAACTTCACGACTAACATGGACTTTTTCATGTTGAAACAGCTTATAAACTTTTACAAGGTCTCTTCACCGAGACCTTGTAACGGGGACTTTGGCTTCATGTCCTCTTCCGATGAACGTCGTCTGAAATACCTGAAATGGTCTACTTTTCTTTCAGCCACTTTTGGCTACGGCATGTACTACGTTTGTCGCCTTAGCCTGAACGTCGTGAAGAAGCCCATCGTAGAGGAAGGAATCTTCTCCGAAACAGAACTGGGAATTATCGGTTCGGTATTGTTCTTTACTTACGCCCTTGGAAAATTTACGAATGGTTTCCTTGCCGACCGTAGCAATATCAACCGCTTTATGACTACCGGTTTATTGGTTACGGCTATTAGTGAACCTGTGCCTGGGCTTTACCAATTCTTTTATTCTGTTTGCTGTCCTTTGGGGGATTAGCGGCTGGTTTCAGTCTATGGGGGCTGCTTCGTGTGTGGTTGGACTTTCCCGTTGGTTCACGGATAAAGAACGCGGCTCTTATTATGGCTTTTGGTCCGCCAGTCACAATATCGGTGAGGCGTTGACCTTCCTGATTGTTGCGTCTATCGTTAGTGTATTGGGGTGGAGATACGGCTTCTTCGGAGCCGGTATTGTCGGTTTGCTTGGAGCTTTAATCGTGTGGAAGTTCTTTCATGACACTCCCTGAGAGTAAGGGTTTCCCTCCGGTGAATGTTCCCAAACAGAAAAAAGAGATGAGTGCAACAGAAACGGCGGATTTCAATAAAGCACAGCGCCAGGTGTTGATGATGCCTGCCATTTGGATTCTTGCCCTTTCGAGTGCTTTTATGTATATCAGTCGTTATGCGATAAACAGCTGGGGCGTCTTTTACTTGGAAGCTCAAAAGGGTATTCTACCCTGGATGCCAGCTTCATTATTTCCATCTGTCCGGTCTGTGGTATTGTAGGCACGATATTTTCGGGTGTTATTTCTGACAAGCTATTTGGCGGCCGGCGCAATGTTCCCGCCCTAATCTTCGGATTGATGAATGTTTTGCACTTAGCCTGTTCCTGTTGGTTCCCGGCGTACACTTCTGGATAGATGTGTTGGCCATGGTTCTTTTCGGTTTAGGAATTGGGTACTAATTTGCTTTTTGGGTGGTTTGATGGCTGTCGATATTGCTCCTCGCAATGCATCGGGAGCTGCATTGGGAGTTGTTGGCATTGCCAGTTATATTGGTGCCGGATTGCAGGATGTGATGAGTGGTATACTGATAGAAGGGCAAAAGACGGTTCAGAATGGAGTCGATGTTTATGATTTCACTTATATCAATTGGTTCTGGATAGGAGCGGCTCTGCTGTCGGTATTCTTTGCATTATTGGTTTGGAATGCAAAATCAAAAGAGTCAGATTAGTTTGGTATATTAGGTTAGATTGAAAAACACTTGCCAAAAGAGGATAACAAGTGTTTATTTTAGTCGGTTTTATTTCGGGAAGTTCGTTACGATTCTTCCCGAAATGTTTTATCATATTTACCTCGTCTCTACCAGCCAACGATTGATATTGCGAGTTTCCGCACTAAATTCCCTCCGATTTTATTATTTCCCGATGGTCTTTTGATAAGGAATCAGATATCCTTTTCGCCAATTTGCTTCATCGCTTCTTCTGCTGTTCCATTTAATTTGAACTCAAACACATAGACATATTTCGGCGTTTTAACCATAGCATCGGCACGTCCACGGGTGCTGCGCACTTCCGCTTCCGTGAATTGTCCCATCAATTTGAATACGAGATAGAAGATAACCTGATAGTGGCGTTCAGTCTGGTCATTCAATTCATACGGAATATCGGCAAAGAAAGCTTCCAGACGGGTGAGGAAAGATTCGTAATCACCTTTCTCCAATTCATCAATGAATTTCCAATATAAAACCTGATCATTGTTCTTCATCGGAGTGTAGAATGGCACAAGAAAGTTAATGAATCCGTAACGTACCTCATGTTAGGAAAGTCAATAAATAATAATTTATAATTATTAGAGTTTTATTGTTTGTGTTGTTGGTTGTTGGTACAACTTCTGCCATGATCGCACAAGATAATGATTTCACAACCTGGACTAAATTCAAAGTAAATCATAAGATTGACTCCCGCTTTGCTGTTTCCGGTAATTTGGAATTGAGAACGGAAGATGATATGAGTGCGATTGACCGTTGGGGAATTTCTGTCGGAGGTGATTACCGTGCCTTTTCGTTTTTGAAATTTGAGATTGGTTATGAAACGCATTATCGGAACTTAGGTGAAATAGGGTGGAAGTTCAGACACCGTTATCGTATTGGAGCTACGGCCAGTTTTCGTTATCAATGGCTCAAAATGTCTTTGCGGGAAAGGTTTCAGCAGACTTATGACCGTGGTGATTCTGAAACTCGTTTACGTTCCCGGCTGAAGTTGGGATATGCTCCTACAAAAGGAATTGTTTCACCTTATTTCTCTTGAAATTTATCAAAGTTTGGATGATGCACCTTTTTGGCGGACAGCTCGTTTAAGGTATCGTCCCGGAATAGAGATTGATTTAACTAAGCGCTGGTCTCTTGATGCTTTTTATTGTTATCAATATGAATCTTCGCGAGGTAAGCATATTGCAGGGGTAGAGGTCGGTTATTCTTTTTGAGAATCATCAGATTGCTAATATAATAAGGTGAAGTAGGAAATCTCTGATATATATCATGTTTTTTGTAAGTTATTGATTATTTAGTATTTAAATAAAAATATAAAACTTTCCAAATAAAAATATTCTCTATCTGAATTATAATGTATACTTTCGTCCCTTGCATTTCAAAATGAAGTGCTGGAATCAAGATTCTACAGTTGCAACAGATGTGTTGTATAGTATCTCATAACCGCGAGCAAATACTTTCTCTTATGTCATTCTTTCTGTTCTATCAGAGATTTCTAATGGGAAATTAATAAAAAAATAAGATGAAAGTATTTCATTATTTACCCAAGAACATAGGTTCTTTTGCTATTTTCTCTATCTTGCTGACTGCTTGTGTGAACCACATTTCGGAAGAAAATGAAGCGATAATTGCTGATGGAAATATTCCATTGAAGTTTGTAACTGACATACATGAATTGATTAATACTCGTATTGTCGGTAATAGTTTTGAAGAAGGAGAAGGAGTCGGTTTATTCGCACTTGCGGGTTCCACTACAATGCAGGAGGAACGCTATGTAGATAATCTTCATTTTGTTCGTTCTTCCGGAGGCGAGTTTCTGTCGGATGAGTTGGTATATTATCCGGATGACGGAGTGACCCTTAATTTAGTGAGCTATTATCCTTATCGGCAAGAGGGAGTGGCGATAGGAGAGAGCACGATGTCGGTATCAGTAGAAACAAATCAAGAGGTTGCTGCTGATTATTCTCGTTCAGATTTTTTGGTGGCTATCCGAGATGGTGTTTCTGCAAGCATAGATGCCATTCCTTTGACTTATAATCATAAGTTTTTTCGTCTGAAGATAGCGATTGTGCCGGGTGAAGGTGGCAATGTGGAAGATTTATTGGCAGCTGATCCCCACCTTTCGGTTAGTGGCTTTTTATACAAAAGCAATATATGATTTTCAGAAGCAGTTTTATTCCGATTATTCGGAAGAAAATGTTATTATCCCGGCCGGAGTATGGCAGATAGAGGCTGAAAAGAAGTTGATAGGGAAAGAACTTATCTTGATACCGCAAGAGGTTATGGCCGGATATCAGTATGTGACGCTGGAAGTTGAAGGCAAACAGTATATTAGCTTGTTACCTTCAACTCTGAATTTGCAGGAAGGCAAACAAAGAGAGCTGGAAATAACTTTTGTAGCTGCTGAGGATATTTTGATGAACAAAGTTAGTGGAGAAATTAGCGATTGGAAAGGTGATGAAACTGATCATGCCGAATCGGAAAATCTTCATAAATATATAGATGTGTCGAAATTGACGTTTGCAAAATCGAATGTATATAAAGTCTTGAACGCAGGAAAACAGGTGGCTGAAATATGTAAGGAATATCTGGTGACTCCGTACTTTTCTTCTCAGGCAATAGTTGCTTATCCGATGAAGAATGATGCTACTGCTGATTTATCTCAAGGAGTGGTAGTTCAACTTCTAGGGCAATCTGGTAAGGTGCATGGTGGTAAAGTGTCGTGGAATATAGATGAGCATTCGTTGACTTATATTGCCGGGACTTTGCCTGTTTATAATAATATTTATGTATTGGCAAACGGAAAAGTTACTTTGTCAATAACAGAGGCAGATGATGTGTTACAGGTATTAGCATTAGATGATGTGGCTCGTGATGTACGTGGAGGAGTAATTCATAATTATCCGTTGGTGAAAATCGGAACACAGTATTGGATGCGGAATAATCTGGAAGCAGCTTTGTTTGCGAATGGTGATGAAATTCCGAAATTGAATGAAGTTACTGAAAATGCTGTCGGGTATTTGCTATCCTGTACAAATAATTACCTTTATACCGCTAGTGTAGCATTATCTCCTGATTTCTTGCCACTCCATTGGAATATTCCAAATTGGGAGGACTGGAATATCTTAAATTCTTACCTGAAAGGGGATGTTTCTTTATTGAAATCGGGTGAATGGGTATCTATAGACGGGGGCAGAAGTGTTGCCCGTTAACAATGATTCAGGTTTTAACGGACTTCCTGTAGGAATGTATTCTTATCCGGATCTAAGTGTTTTAGAAGGCAAGTTTTTAGGATATTGGACACTGGATGATACAAATACGGAAATGGCTGAATCTGTCTTTTTTTTGAAAAGCAATGCAAATACTATGGAAACGGCCACATCAGCTGTTGAAAGAAAGGCTTTTTCTATCCGCTGTATCCGAAAGTAAATCTATGGAAATGATTCGTCTTTTTCATATTTTGCCTATATTTGGGAAGTAAAACTAAATAATGGAGAGAATTATGAAGAAGATAATAAATCCTTGGAAAGGTTTGGAAGGATACAATTGTTTTGGTTGTGCTCCCAATAACGAAGCCGGAGTAAGAATGGAATTTTATGAAGACGGTGACGAAATCGTGAGTATCTGGAAACCGCGTCCTGAATATCAGGGTTGGATTGACACTTTGCACGGCGGTATTCAAGCTGTTTTATTAGATGAAATTTGTGCTTGGGTTGTGTTGCGTAAATTGCAGACAACAGGAGTAACTTCTAAAATGGAAACTCGTTACCGGAAGTCTGTCGATACGAAAGATTCTCACGTTGTACTGCGGGCTGCTATCAAGGAAATAAAAAGAAACATTGTTATCATTGAAGCTAAGCTATATAATAAGGATAATGAAGTATGTACGGAGGCAGTTTGTACCTACTTTACTTTCTCACAGGAAAAGGCGAAAGGCGAAATGCATTTTTTGCACTGTGATGTAGAGCCGGAAGAGATATTGCCTTTAATTTGAAATAAAAACTCAAGTTTTTGTGATAAATGTTTGGAAGTATCAAACAAATGCTTTACTTTTGTCGCAGTTAATAAAAGAAATATGAAATATACAGCTACACATCATCATCATCATTTTCCTAACGAATAACTCGGTGGGCGTGGATGATATTGTGTATACTCTATATAACGATAACGAAGGCTTACCGAATACGGTAAGCCTTTTTTTATTCCCTTAATTCGAATAGTAATTAATAATAAATAATTAAATAAAATCATGTTAAGAATCGCAGTACAAGCCAAAGGACGTCTTCTTCGAAGAGACAATGGCACTTTTAGAAGAGTCAGATATCAAGTTAAGCACTACTAAACGTACCTTGTTGGTACAGTCTTCTAACTTTCCTATCGAAGTTCTATTTCTTCGTGATGATGATATCCCGCAGACGGTAGCTACCGGGGTAGCTGACTTGGGAATTGTTGGCGAAAATGAATTTATGGAAAAAGAAGAAGATGCGGAAATCATCAAACGTTTGGGATTCAGCAAATGCCGTTTGTCACTAGCTATGCCGAAAGATTTGGAATATCCGGGATTATCATGGTTTAATGGAAAGAAAATTGCCACTTCTTATCCGGTTATTCTTCGTAACTTCCTGAAGGAAAAGGGTGTGAATGCAGAAATTCACGTTATTACCGGTTCGGTAGAAGTATCTCCGGGCATTGGACTGGCTGATGCTATTTTTGATATTGTAAGTTCCGGCTCTACTTTGGTAAGCAACCGTTTGAAAGAAGTGGAGGTAGTGATGAAATCCGAAGCTCTACTGATTGGTAACAAGAATATGAGCGATGAGAAGAAAGAAGTACTGGAAGAACTTTTGTTCCGAATGAATGCAGTGAAAACAGCAGAAGATAAGAAATACGTATTGATGAATGCTCCGAAGGATAAACTGGAAGAAATCATTGCCGTCTTGCCGGGTATGAAGAGTCCTACTGTCATGCCATTAGCGCAGGAAGGCTGGTGTTCGGTTCATACAGTATTGGACGAGAAACGTTTTTGGGAGATTATCGGAAAGTTGAAAGCTTTGGGCGCAGAAGGTATTCTGGTATTGCCGATTGAAAAGATGATCGTGTAAAATACGTGGAAATAAATAATCTATGCTGAAGAATGAAAGTAATTAAATACCCTACAAAAGACCAGTGGACGGAACTCTTGAAACGTCCGGCACTGAATACGGAAAGTCTGTTTGACACAGTTCGTTCCATTATAGACAAGGTAAGGGCAGAAGGTGATAAAGCTGTACTCGAATATGAAGCAACTTTTGATAAAGTAACCTTGTCCTCACTTGCTGTTACTCCTGAAGAAATACGGGTAGCCGAAACATTGGTGAGTGATAAATTGAAAGCCGCTATCTCTTTGGCTAAACAGAATATCGAAACATTTCACTCAGCTCAACGCTTTGTCGGAAAGAAGGTGGAAACGATGAACGGTGTAACCTGTTGGCAGAAAGCAGTGGGGATTGAGAAAGTCGGGCTTTATATCCCGGGGGGAACTGCCCCGCTTTTCTCAACCGTATTGATGTTGGCTGTTCCCGCAAAAATTGCAGGATGCAAAGAGATCATACTTTGTACGCCTCCCGATAAAGAAGGAAATATTCACCCGGCTATTCTTTTTGCTGCCCAACTGGCGGGAGTGAGCAAGATTTTCAAAGCAGGTGGTGTGCAAGCTATCGCTGCTATGGCCTATGGAACGGAGAGTGTACCTAAAGTATATAAGATATTTGGTCCAGGTAATCAATATGTGACAGCTGCCAAACAGTTGGTAAGCCTGAGTGATGTAGCTATTGATATGCCTGCCGGTCCATCGGAAGTAGAGGTTTTGGCTGATGCATCTGCCAACCCGGCTTTTGTAGCAGCAGATCTTTTGTCACAGGCAGAACACGGAATAGATAGTCAGGCTATATTGATTACTACTTCCGAGAAACTGCAAACGGAAGTTATGGCTGAAGTAGAACGTCAATTAGCCGAATTGCCTCGTCGTGAAATTGCCTCCAGATCGTTGGAAAACAGTAAACTAATTCTGGTTAGAAATATCGATGAAGCATTGGAACTCACGAATGCTTATGCTCCCGAACACTTGATTGTGGAAACGGAAAACTATATGGAAGTAGCCGAACGGGTCACTAATGCCGGTTCTGTCTTCTTAGGTGCTTTGACTCCTGAAAGTGCGGGCGATTATGCTTCCGGCACCAATCATACCTTGCCGACTAATGGATACGCGAAAGCATATAGCGGTGTAAGTCTGGATAGCTTTATCCGCAAGATTACATTCCAGGAAATCCTTCCGGAAGGGATAAAGACCATCGGTCCGGCTATCGAAGAAATGGCCGCCAATGAACATTTGGACGCACATAAGAATGCCGTCACTATCCGCCTTAAAGCAATTAATAAGTAATAACTGAAAACTAAAAGAGTATTGCTGATGAAAACGTTACAAGAACTAACCCGCCCGAACATTTGGAAGTTGAAACCTTACTCTTCGGCTCGTGATGAATATAAAGGTTATACGGCTTCTGTCTTTTTGGATGCAAACGAAAATCCGTACAATACGCCTCACAACCGCTATCCGGATCCTATGCAGTGCGAACTGAAGACGCTGTTGTCGAAAATAAAGAAAGTGTCTCCCGAACATATCTTTCTGGGAAATGGCAGTGATGAGGCTATTGATTTGGTGTTTCGTGCATTCTGCGAACCGGGCAAAGATAATGTGGTCGCTATCGACCCTACGTACGGCATGTATCAGGTTTGTGCCGATGTGAACGATGTAGAATATCGGAAAGTTTTGTTGGATGATGACTTCCAGTTCTCTGCTGACAAATTGCTGGCAGCTACCGACGAGCATACCAAGCTGATTTTCCTTTGTTCGCCTAATAATCCGACGGGAAATGATCTGCTTCGTTCCGAAATAGAAAAAATACTTCGCCAGTTTGATGGGTTGGTGATACTGGATGAGGCATACAATGACTTCTCCGAAGCACCTTCTTTTTTGGAAGAATTGGATAAGTACCCGAATCTTGTTGTATTTCAGACATTCTCCAAAGCATGGGGATGTGCTGCCATCCGTCTGGGCATGGCATTTGCGTCAGTCGAAATAATCGGTATCCTGAGCAAAATCAAATATCCCTATAATGTCAATCAGCTGACACAGCAGCAGGCTATTGCTATGCTGCATAAATATTATGAAATAGAACGCTGGATAAAAACATTGAAGGAAGAACGCGACTATCTGGAAGAAGAATTTGCGAAATTACCTTGTACCATCAAACTGTTCCCGTCTGATGCGAACTTTTTTCTGGTTAAAGTGACGGATGCGGTGAAAATATACAATTATCTTGTAGGTGAAGGTATCATCGTGCGCAATCGCCATTCGGTTTCACTTTGCTGTAACTGTTTGCGTGTAACAGTGGGCACCCGGATAGAGAACAATACGTTATTGGCTGCTCTTAGAAAATATGAAGGATAATGGACACGAAGAAGAAAGTATTATTTATAGATAGAGATGGTACATTGGTCATTGAACCGCCTGTTGATTATCAGCTCGATTCGTTGGAAAAACTAGAATTTTACCCGAAAGTATTCCGTAATCTGGGCTTTGTCCGCAGTAAACTCGATTTCGAGTTTGTAATGGTTACTAATCAGGATGGACTGGGCACTTCATCTTTCCCGGAAGAAACATTTTGGCCTGCTCATAATTTGATGTTGAAAACATTGGCAGGAGAGGGGATTGCGTTTGATGAGATTCTGATAGACCGTAGTTTCCCCGAAGATAATGCGCCCACCCGTAAACCACGTACCGGAATGCTGACGAAGTACCTAAATAATCCGGAATACGATCTTGCCGGAAGTTTTGTGATAGGCGACCGTCCCACTGACGTGGAACTTGCCAAGAATTTGGGATGTCGTGCCATTTATTTGCAGGACTCAACAGAAAGCTTGAAAGAAAAAGGACTGGAAGAAGTTTGCGCACTTGCAACAACAGACTGGGATCAGGTGGCAGAATTTCTTTTTGCCGGTGAGCGGAAAGCAGAAGTTCGTCGTACAACGAAGGAGACAGATATTGATGTGGCTTTGAACCTTGATGGAAGCGGCACTTGTGATATTTCTACCGGTCTTGGCTTTTTCGACCACATGCTCGAGCAGATTGGAAAACACTCCGGTATGGATTTAACGATCCGTGTAAAAGGAGATCTGGAGGTAGACGAGCATCATACCATCGAAGATACGGCTATTGCTTTAGGGGAGTGTATTAATCAGGCTTTAGGTAGTAAGCGTGGGATTGAGCGCTATGGCTATGCACTGCCTATGGATGATTGCCTTTGTCAGGTTTGTCTGGACTTCGGTGGTCGTCCTTGGTTAGTATGGGATGCTGAGTTCAATCGTGAAAAAATAGGAGAGATGCCGACGGAGATGTTCCTGCATTTCTTTAAATCATTGAGTGATGCTGCAAAAATGAATCTGAACATCAAGGCTGAAGGACAGAATGAGCATCACAAGATAGAAGGTATCTTTAAAGCGCTTGCACGTGCTCTGAAAATGGCATTGAAGAGAGATATCTATCATTTTGAGCTTCCTTCGAGCAAAGGAGTACTCTGATTTCTTAAATACACAGACTTATGCAGAAACGAATCCTGTTAAGCCTACTTTGGGGAGTAATCTTTTCTCTTTCTCTTTTTAGTCAAAACCTGAAAGCAGAGAAGATTACTCTTCCCGATAGTAAACTGAATAATTTATATAAGATAGATTCAGGTGTATATCGTTCCGAACAACCTTCACACTCGGACTTTAAAGCTCTAGAAAAGTATGGTATTGGAGAGTCTCTTAATCTTCGTAATAGACATAGTGACAATGATGAGGCAACAGGAACGACTGTGAAACTTCATCGAGTAAAGATGAAAGCGCACTCGGTAGATGAGGAACAGCTGATAACTGCATTGCGCATCATAAAGAATCGTAAATCGCCCATTGTCATTCATTGTCATCATGGCTCTGACCGTACAGGAGCCGTGTGTGCTCTTTACCGTATTATATTCCAGAATATCTCCAAAGAAGATGCAATTCGTGAAATGACTGACGGAGGCTTTGGCTTTCATCGTATTTATAAAAACATTATTAGAAGAATCAGGAAGCTGATATTGAACGAATAAAAAGAGAAGTGATGACTGTTGGAGGATCGTACTAGTACCCTGTTTGTACTACCGCGCTGTCACAACCGTGCCATCGCATTGGCACAACTATGCCATGCCGTTGGCACAGTTGTGCCAATGCGGTGGCACAAGCCTATTGATAGGATCCTTACAAGGCTTCTATTTCTTTAAGCCACATGGCTGAACTGGCATCGCTCGGCATTCTCCAATCCCCTCTCGGACTGATAGAAATACTGCCTACTTTAGGGCCATCAGGTAAACAGGAACGTTTGAATTGTTGATTGAAGAAGCGGCGGAAAAAGATAGCCAGCCATTTCTTGATTGTCTCTTCATCATAATTACCTTTGAATGCGATGTTTGCCAGATAATAAATCTTTGACGGGCGGAAGCCGAAACGTAGGAAATAATAAAGGAAGAAGTCGTGTAGTTCGTAAGGACCGACTAGGTCTTCCGTCTTTTGTTTGATTTCTCCGTTTTCGTCTGCCGGAATCAGTTCCGGACTGATAGGAGTATCCACTATATCAAGCAATGTGGTTTTTGAATCTTCGTCCACACCATTTTCTGCCACCCACTGTACCAGATATTTTACGAGTGTTTTGGGGACGCTTGCGTTAACGCCATACATAGACATGTGATCGCCATTATATGTTGCCCATCCTAGTGCAAGTTCTGATAAATCTCCTGTACCAATAACCATTCCCCAAGTCTGGTTCGCCACATCCATTAAGATTTGTGTACGTTCGCGTGCCTGTGAATTTTCGTAAGTGACATCATGCACATTTATATCATGGTCTATATCCTTGAAATGTTGAATACAAGCGTCTTTAATACTAATTTCACGAATAGATATTCCTAATGATTTCATCAGGTTGATAGCATTATGGTAGGTGCGGTCAGTCGTTCCGAAACCGGGCATTGTGATTCCAAGAATTCCTTTTCTGGATAATCCTAGTTTATCAAACGTTTTCACGCAGACAAGTAGTGCAAGCGTTGAATCAATCCACCGGAAATTCCTACTACGGCAGTCTTGGCTCCTGTATGGATAAGCCGTTGTGCCAATCCCGCTACCTGAATAGCGAAAATGTCTTCACAGTGTTCGTTTAGTTCTTTCCCTTGTGGTACAAATGGATGTGGATGGAAACTTCGGGTGAGGGCTAGTTCTTTACTGTTTACAAATTCTGTGGCAACAGAAACTGCTCTCTTGTCTCTTAAATTAGCTTGATTAGCCGCGAAAGTTGTGTTGATTCTACGTTCTGCCCGTATACGTTCCACATCAATTTCGCTGATAATAAGCTGTTCTTCCATGCTGAATCGCTCACTGCGTGCAAGCAGACTTCCATTTTCGTAAATCAATCCATTTCCGGCAAAGACTACATCAGTAGTAGACTCTCCGAAACCACAAGACGAGAATACATATCCTGCGATACAGCGTGCAGACTGTTGGCTGATGAGAGAACACAGATAATTGTGTCTTTCCAATACCTTCATTGTCAGCAGACATATTGAAAAGGATTTCCGCCCCTTGTAAAGCTAGCGATGAGCTGGGAGGAATCGTGGACCATAGATCTTCACAAATTTCAATTCCGAAAGTAGTATCTGAAGTTTCAAAAAGCAAATTAGCTCCTATGGGAACAATTTGTCCGCATAGGCGTACATTGTCTGTTGTTAGTTGAATCGCGGAGGTGAACCAACGTTGCTCGTAGAACTCTTTATAGTTAGGGAGATAAGTTTTGGCGGTAACGCCTAGTACTTTTCCTTTCTGGATAACTACTGCGCTGTTAATAACCGTCGAATTGACAACTACCGGCATACCAACAATAGAAATAATGTCTAATTGGCGGGTGTTATTCAGGATTTGCATCAGCCCCATTTCTGCTTCTTCCAGTAAAAGTTGTTGTCCGAATAGGTCACCACAAGTATATCCGGTGATACTCATTTCCGGGAAAATGATGATCTGCACTCCTTTCCTTCAGCCACTGTAATCAGACTTTCTATTCTCTCTACATTGAATTTACAGTCAGCCACTTTCACGTGTGGCACGGCTGCAGCTACTTTCACGAATCCGTAGTTCATCTTATTGTGTCTGTTCTGGAGAAGGGTACGACGAACGGAGTAATTACCGATATGAATGGTAATTACAGTATCACAGTGACGAAGTCTCCTGCTACTTTGCAGTTCTCTTTATGTCGGTATGAAAACGATAGATAAGCAGGTGACTGCTTCTACTCGTATAAATCTGACAATGGAAAACGATGCACAAATGGTAGAAGAAGTAGTAGTTGTTGCCTACGGTGTACGTAAGAAAGCTACGATTGCAGGTTCTGTATCTACGGTAAAAGCTGAAAAGATGGAAGATGTTCCTGCTCCGAGTTTCGATCAGGCACTGCAAGGGACAGGCACCGGGATTAATGGTGCTTTCTGAATCAGGTGAACCCAGTAAGGCAGCAACTTTTCGTATTCGCGGAACAAATTCAATTAATTCGGGGAAAGATCCTCTTTTTATATTGGATGGAGTGGCTATTTCAAGTTCAGATTTCAACACGATTAGTCCTAATGATATTGAGAGCATTTCAGTGTTGAAAGATGCTTCTTCTACTTCTATCTATGGCGCACGTGCTTCTAATGGCGTGGTAGTAATCACTTCCAAGCGTGGACGTATGGGGAAGCTGCCAAGATTACTTTCCGTACACAACTAGGTTTTTCTCAACTAGCATCAAAAGATTGGGATCAGATGAATACGGATGAACGCATTCAATTTGAGAAAGAAGTTGGACTGGATAAAGGACAAGATTATGAAAAGTTGAGTAAGACAAATATCAACTGGCTGGATAAGGTATACAATGACAAAGCACCCTTGCAGAATTACGAGTTGTCAGTAAATGGTGGTACGGAAAAGTTAAATTATTATGTTTCGGGAAGCTATTATGATCAGGATGGTATTGCAGTAGGTTCTACATTTGAGCGTGTTAACTTCCGTGCCAATGTGGAGGCGAAAGCTAATAAATGGTTGAAAATAGGAACGAATACAATGTTTACTTATCAGGAGGTAGAACAGAGTGATGATGGAGGTGAGTATGCATTGTGGGCTCCTATTTCCGCATCTTTTTTATGTTGCCTTACTGGAATCCTTATAAGGAGGATGGAAGTCTGGCTCTTCAGGATGACGGCAGTTGGGAAGGAACGACGGAGAATCCGTTAGCATGGATGGAAAACAATCCGTTATCAAATAAGAAGTATAAACTTTTATCTACTTTCTATGCCGAGGTTACTCCGGTAAAGAATCTCACAATTCGTTCACAACTAAGTGCAGATTATGGTCATACTACTTCTTTTTATCGAAGTTTTCCCGAGTTATAAGCCAAATAATAATTATGGAGGTGCCCAGCGTAGTTCGTATGATATGCTTAATCTGATGATTACAAATACGGCAAACTACCGTTTTATGTTGAATGATGTTCATTCATTCAATTTTATGGTTGGGCAGGAAGGTGAAAACTATCATTATGAAGGTTTTCAGGTTACGACTCGTGGACAGACAAATGATATTTTGACAAACTTAGCTTCAGGCTCAACTGCTTCATCATGGTCAGATCCTGTCACAGAATATTCTTTTCTCTCTTTCTTTGCCCGGGGCGAATACAATTATGATGACCGTTACTATGCTGATTTCTCGATTCGTGGGGATGGATCTTCACGTTTTGGTACCGATAACCATTGGGGAGCTTTCTGGTCAGTCGGGTTTATGTGGAATCTCCGTAAGGAGAAGTTCATGCAAAAATATAAATGGCTTACTAATGCGCAAATAGCGATTAATACCGGTACATCCGGTAACTCTTCTATTAATAACTATGAACATCTGGCTTTAGTTTCCGGTGGATATAAGTATAACAATGAATCAGGTATTGCTATTTCCCAGTTAGGAAATGAAGAATTAAGTTGGGAGTCTACATGGGCTACTAATGTGGCACTGCATTTAGGTTTTATTGATCGTATAAATTTGGATGTGGAGTTTTATAATAAGAAAACTACTAATATGTTGATGGCAGTTCCCATTTCTTACACAACTAGCGGTTTTGGAACTCGTTGGGATAATGTGGGAGCTATGCGAAACCGTGGTGTAGAAATTAATGTCAGTGCAGACGTACTTCGCATCAAAGACTTTACATGGAATGTGAACGCCAATGTTTCATATAATAAAAATGAGATAACCGAGCTTTATAATGGGGTAACAGAATATGTAGCTTCCGATACTGGTAGAATGGTTGCGGTAGGTCATCCGTTAGGTGAATTTTATCTGAACCGTTATGCAGGAGTTAATCCGATTAATGGAGATGCTTTATGGTATACCAAAGACGGTGAAATTACTACAGAATATAATGAAAATGACAAAGTGATGCTGGGCAAAACACATGAAGCTCCTTGGCAAGGTGGTTTTGGTACTACACTTTCTTGGCAAGGATTTTCACTTTCCGCACAGTTCACGTGGGTGGCCGATCGCTGGATGCTTAACAATGACAGAGTCTTTCAAGAGAGCAACGGACTGTTCAGTGCCTATAACCAGTCAAAACGTATGCTTTACGATCGATGGAAAAACCGGGAGATGTGACTGATATTCCTCGTTATGGAGTTACTCCCCAACTAGATTCACGATTCCTGGAAGATGCATCTTTCCTGCGTCTAAAAATTTAATGCTTAGCTATACATTCCCACAGAAATGGTTGCAGCGGACTAGCTTTTTAAGTAGTGCCCGTATTTATGCGCAGGGACAGAATTTGTTGACATTTACAAGTTTTACAGGGATGGATCCGGAGTCTACCTCCAATGTGTACAAGGCCCAATACCCTATGTCCCGTCAGTTTACATTCGGACTGGAAGTTTCATTCTAAAATTAATCAGTGATGATAAGAAAAATAAAATTATATATAGCTTTGGTTGCGGTATTGCTTTCGGCATCTTCCTGTCTTGATAAATATCCGCAAGATGCAATTCCGCAAGAAGAGGCTATTAAGACAGTGAGCGATGTACGCCAAGCTTTGATCGGTATTTATGCGCAGTTTAAAAACAGCAGCCTATATAGCGGTTACTTGACCTTGTTGCCTGATATTCAGACAGATCTGGTATACGCTGTTAAAGGATATACAAATGTCTATGGTGATGTATGGCGTAATGAAATATTAGCTATCAATAAACAGGTGGAATATGTGTATGGTGGCTTGTATACTGTCATCGGACGTTGTAATTTGTTCTTGATAACATTGCTGCTGTAGAAGCCGGCTACTTCCGATGATGAACAACTGGATAAGTTGGATACCTACAAGGGTCATATCTATTTTGCCCGTGCGCTGGCTTATTCAGAACTGTTGAAGTGTTTCTGTAAAGCTTATGAAAGTGACGAAGAAGCTGCCAATGAACTGGGAGTTGTACTACAGTCCAGCTACGTTAATCCGGGACCTGTAAAACGTGCTTCTTTAAAAGATTCCTATCAGTTTGTATTGGATGATTTGGCTAGATCGGCCGAATATCTGGCTACGGATGATGATGACACTGCGGTTATTTATAATTCTGCATATTTCACGATTGGTACAGTCAATGCTTTATATGCTCGTATGTACTTGTATATGCGGAAGTGGGAGAAAGGCCGTTGAGTATGCTACTAAAGTAATAGATAGTAAGAAATATATATTAGCTGATGCAACCAAGCATAGTTATTCGGTTACTTATAATGATTTTGCATACATGTGGCAGTATGATAATTCTACTGAAATCATTTGGAAAGTAATGTTTGAGGTAAATTCCTATGGAGGGGCATTAGGCACTGTATTCCTCAATTATGATTATACATCTTATAAACCGGATTATGTACCGGCTAAATGGGTATTGGATGCCTATGCTAATGCTGATTTACGCTACAATGCCTATTTTGGTTCGGTAACAACCGGCTTCTCCCATGCGTTAACCTGGCCGCTTTTGATCAAATATATGGGTAATCAGGATTTTATAAGCCAAAATTGCTGTGTGTATCCATGCCGAAAGCCGTTCCGGTTAGCGGAACAATATCTGATTCGTGCAGAGGCTTATTGCCGGATGGGAGCATCTTATTATGGAAAAGCAGGAATTGATATTTCTACTTTACGTATGGCTCGTTATTCTTCCTACGGTGGTTCTACCACACTAACAGAAGAAAATTGGTTTAAAACTGTCAGTGAAGAACGTATGAAAGAACTCTTTATGGAAGGTTTCCGTCTTAACGACTTGAAACGTTGGCATGAGGGATTTGAACGTAAAGAACAAACCTCGACTGTCTCTCCGGGCAATACGCTGAAGTTAGAGAAAGACGATCCGCGTTTTGTATGGCCTATCCCGCAACATGAGTTGGATGCTCCAGGTGTGGATTTAATGCCTAATGAAAGCAATAAATAATGTATAAAGATAATATAGAGAAACAATGAAACGATTAATAACAGGAATAGTAGCACTTACGACGTTGGCTGTCGGATTCTGGGGATGTAATGATCTTTCCCGAACGACTTACAGCGGTTCCGACTACGTGATGTTCTCCGATACATTATCTATGTATCCGGTGCAGGACAGCGAGAAATGGTTTGAAATTCCGGTAGTAGCTACAAATATATGCGATTATGACCGTTCTTTTGGCGTAGAAGTAGACGATAAGGCTAGTAATGCAATTGAAAAAAAGCAATATGTAGTTGAATCAAATACGGTAACCATTAAAGCAGGGGAGCGAGTAGCAAAGTTCCGGATGAAGGGTATTTATGAGAACATTGATAAAACGGATTCTTTGTCGGTTACGTTCAATTTGCTTGCCAAAGATGAAAATGTATGGGATTTGTACGGTACCCGTACTCGTGTTCAAATGCAAAAAGCATGTCCTTTTGAACTAAGTACTTTTGAAGGCTATTGTCTATTGACTTCTTCTTTCTTTAATGCATATATGACGGATACGGAACATCGGTTATTACAAGCGGAAAGAGACAAGACTGAAGATAATACTATAATATTACATGATTTCTTCTATAAGAATTATGATCTTAAAATTAAGTATGATCCTTCCGATCCGTTGAAACCATTTGTAGAGTTTGATGATCAAATTATAGGTAGTACGGCAGAAGCCTTCGGAACCATTTACGGTAATGGAAAGCTGATGTGTACTCTGCCTGTTGCGTACGATTCTTATTATAATGTATGCCAGAAATTTGTATTCTTATATAGCACTATTTATGTGGTGGGTAAAGGTACGGTAGGTACTTATGTGAATATTCTGGAGTGGATTAGTGATGAAGAAGCGGAGCAGTATAAAAAAGAGGAAGGACTCTAAACTATAATCGGAAATAAATATGAAAGATATAATAAAATATTATTTGCAATTGATTGTGTTGATGTTCTGTCTCTTCACGTCTGCTTGCAGTGATGATGACGAGACTACAACGCCTGTGATTCCCGGATTTGCAGAAAATAGAATGTGAAATCGGAGATACCAAGACACTGACTTTTTGAGGCTGCCGATAACTGGATATTGACTTCCTCATCGTTATGGTGCTATTTTGAACAAGATGGTGAACAGACCTTCACTTGTTCAGGTGGTGTTGGCGAACAGACTGTCACCATTCATATTAGTGATGATGCTACCGAACTGTTAAAATCTTATAAGGCAGAGCTGACTATGAAGCTGGCAGGAAGCCAGCAGGTGATAGCAGAAGTGACACGTCCGTCTACAGGTTATGAGTTGCATGCATTCGATGCTGAACAAACTATAGAATATACAGCGGAAAATCCTTATGTGCAAGATTATGGTGGTAAAGCATACATTTTGGGTTAGCTCAAACGCTGATTGGATTGTAGAAAGTTCGGAGAGCTTAGATTTAAGTAAAACGAATATTTCTGGAGAAGCAGGTAATAATGTGAAAATTACTCCGCTTTTTGAAACAAGGTACTGAAAATCGAAAACAGCTTGGACACAGGAACTTATTTTTAAGAATAGGAAAGGGGAAGTAATTTCAAAATTACCGGTTCATTACGATGGAATTCCTGCCGATAAAAATAGAATTTAGCAATGATAATATTTATTCGAATAAGATTAAAGCTTCTGTAGATGGCGAATCATATACATTTAAGAATCAGTCTTATGAGGCTGAAGGAGTACCTTTAACAGTCATCGCCAGAAATGATGAGTATACTTATGTTTGTGTAGAATATACATCAACTATGGGACCAGAGACAGGTTGGAATGAAGAATGGAGTTTTTAAGTTACTTACAGGCTTTAAAAATTGGTTGTGGATAGAGGATGATAGTGAAGGGAATTTGATGATCGCAGCAAAAAGTAATGATGGTGCTTCTCGTAGCGCATATTTGATGGTATTTCCAAATTTGGTATATGCTGAAGTCGAAAATGATTTTGAAAATAAAGTATTTTCGAAGGAAGGCATTGTAGGAGAATATAGTAATTATATTGGAGCACTTATAGAACAAGATGCATTTGTTGCTACTTCAGGACTTTCAATTATGGACTCATATACATTTAGACCGTTATATGATGGTGCTGGAAATGCAATACAGGCAGAACCCTATGCTGGCGAAATGACAGAGAATGAATTGATTGAAAAGTATGGTACTTCTAATGTTTATACAGTCTATTCGTTCACTTTAGGAATGTCTTATACTCAAATATTTGTTTTACCTAATGGATATACTGGATCTAACTTGCAAGCTACTACTATATTGAACGGTAAAAAATACTGCATGGTCTGGAATTAGCTTAGAACCAGGACAGAATTCATCTGGACAAATGGGAATCAATATTTATGGTATGAATTCAGAAGCAAATGGAGATGAAATGTGTATAACGATTAAGAATGGAACAGAGCCATATGCTGTATTATTAATTGAGACACGCTATAGTGACTGATAGAGAAATATATTAATATGAAAACGAAGATATTATTTATAAGAATGTTTGTCCTTTCCTGTATGCTGTTTACTTTAGGGTTTACAGTAGGAAGTTGCTCTGACGACGACGATGCTGTACTTCAGGCAGGATATGGATATGCTCAGTTCAAACTCTATAAAGAGCTGTTTGGCAGAAACGAAAGTGACACGTGCTAGTACGAATGAGCTGGATTATTTGCGTGATGCGCAAAAATGAAGATTGTGCTTATCAACCAGGAAGACGGTACTGAAATTGTACAGACTGTCGGTCTGGAAGCGATGGGTGACGATAGTGAATTTGGCTTGAGAAGTGAAAAACTTCAGTTGATGGCAGGTACTTATCAGATTGTCGGGTTCTATCTATATAAGGCAGATGGGACTACACAGGATTTGAAACAAATTCTTTCCGGAGAACCGGATGAAAAGACGATTATTACTGTAATCAATGGCGGATTAGCTGTACAAGATATACATGTGAAAGTAGTTAAGCGGGGTATGGTGAAATTTACTGTGACCAAGAATTTTCTACCATCCACTCGTGCTGCATTAGGAGAGGATTATCTTTTCTCTGATATCAAGTATATTAATGTAACAGTGCAGGAGCAATTTACGAAAAAAAGATACGACTTTTTCTAATGTTGCCGTAGAATATACAGAGAAACTGGATGGCAATGGAACGAAAATTTCCGTAGCCGTCAGTGATTCAATTTTTCGACTTTCTGCGGGTAAGTATAAAGTCAAGAATTATACGACTATAAAGAAGAATAAAGGTTCTTTGGAATATGGAGAGGTGAATGGGGCTGATTTTGAAGTTTCGGATAATGTGACTACAGAAGTTAAGATTCCGGTTAATTTCAGCAAAACTACTGGTAGTATCAAAGATTATCTTGTTTTGAAAGAAATTTGGGAAGCCTTGGGAGGTCCGGCAATACCTGAAAAGAACCAAAAAGGATGGCGTTATTCAGGTGTTACATATCCTTTAGGAACTAACTGGAACTTTGATAAGGATATTGATTTATGGGGCGATCAACCAGGTGTCGAATTGGATGCCAAAGGACGTGTCGTGGGACTTTCTATCGGAGCATTTGCTCCTGAAGGTGATATTCCTGAATCTTTGGGAGACTTAACGGAGCTTAGAACTTTATCTTTAGGTAATCATGCCGACCAAGTAGGTGATAATATCATTGAGGAAACAATGGGACTTGAACTGACGGAAGCGCAGAAGAATTCTGTACGGAGCGATTTCTATAATAAGTTTGTAAAGATGGATATTGAATCGTACTTCTCCGAACCGATACAAGCTGCTTTGAAGTGGCAGAAAGAGGGAATACCTACAACTTTCTCACCATCTGTTGTAAACGATAAGGCGAGTCGTCCTTCTTTAAAAGATGTACCGGCTAACCGATTGACCAATGGAATACATAAAATTCCAGTTACCATTGGAAATCTAAAGAACTTGCAATACTTATATATTGCCAACGGTAAATTTGAGGGATTTGAAGAAGGGACTGATCTTGGCAAATTGGAAAACTTGACAGACCTTGAAATTTACAATTGTCCGTCTATGAAAAAACTTCCGGAAGAGCTGCAACAATTACCCAACCTTCAATCATTCAATTTAGCGAGCAATCCGAGTTTGGGAGATTTTCATGAGGATTTAGGTAAGTTTGTAGCCAGCGAAAATATAAGCAAAACGTTACAGATCTTCTATTTAACTTTCAATAACCTGACTGTTTTACCGGATATGTCGATGGTGAAAAACTAGGTAAACTGGATTGTGCGTACAACAAAATTAAAACGATTGAGAAAGCATTCGGTAGTGATGTGAACTTGGTACAATTGTCAATGGACCATAATCTGATTGAAGAATTGCCACGTGATGAAAACGGTAGCTTCTGCGGATATGCTGATGTGGAGTCATTCTCTTTTGCTTATAATAAATTGAAAAAAGTTCCCGAATATATTTAGCTCACAATCTGTATATGTTATGTCTTCGGTTAATTTTTCATTCAATGAGATAGATGGATTTGAAGGTGAAGAAGACGGCACATTCAAGGGCGTGAATGCCAATACGATTGCCATAGGCGGTAATAAACTGAAGAAATTCCCGACTATACTATTCAAAACCAATTCACAAGTGTCTGCTTTAGGATTGAATGGTAACGGTATAGAAGAGATTCCGAAGGGTACATTTAATGCTTCAAAATATTCGTATATGATGAAAACGCTTGACTTGACTTATAATCACTTATCAAAGCTACCGGATGATTTTAATGGTAGAAATATGCCTTTCCTTTATGGAGTGGATGTAAGTAACAATCGTTTTACGGAAGTTCCTACCGGACCGATGGATGCAGCTACATTAACAGTGTATGCTGTCCGTAGTCAGCGCGATGAGAATGGTAACCGTTTGTTAAGAAAATGGCCGGGTAATATATCTTTATGTCCGAGTTTGAGACAATTCTGTATTGGTGGAAATGATTTGCGAAAGATTTCTGATACGATATCATCGTATATTATAGTCTTTGAGATAAAGGATAATCCAAATATCTCTCTCAATCTTTCCAATGTCTGCGATCTGATTAAGGCGGGAAGATATCTCCTCATCTACGATCCGGAACAGGATATTCGTGGATGTGATTATGTGAAATAAGAAACGGATAAATAAAAAAAAGAATCTATATGAAACCATTGTTTAAAATATATTTATACCTCTTTGCAAGCTTGCTCTTTATTGCAGCTTGTGATGATTCGGATGAGGAGGGCATTTCTGGCTTCACCATCGATGCCCAAGGAGTCACCTTGGGTGCTACAGGTGGAATGGAGTCGGTGAAAGTAGCTTCGGGTACTAAATGGGTGGCAAAGGTCAACCAGCCTTGGGTGAAGGTGATGCCTGCTAATGGTGTCGGAAGCACTAATTGTGAGATTGTAGTGGATTCTACACTTTCTAATGATGTGAGACATGCTGTCGTGACGATTGTACCGGAAGGACAGTCTGAAACAGGAACTGAAAATACATCAGACCGGATATGGAAAGATGATAGGTCTGGATAAATATGAAGTGGAAGTTGCCAGTATGGCTAACGAGGATAAAAGATATTTTGATATATCCGGTGACTACAAATGTCAAATTCAAGGTCGATTATCCTTTGATGGGCTCTTGGGTGACTACTTCCAAAAGACAACCTGATATATCTTTGGATTATGGAGCTCGTCCCCGTACCATCAAGATGCGATTTAAGTGGGATATGAATACGGATCCGAAAGAAAGAATCGCTTCTATTAAGTTCCTTCCGGTAAACGCGGAAGATGAATTGGAGAAAGAAGTAGACATTGACTGTAAAGCAGGAAGCTTCACCTGAAATAACAGATGATAGACGAGGTGATTCCATTGCTATTGTCATTGCAAGTACAAATTGCGTTCAATGATGAATTGGGATACCAGCGAACGTCTTGACTATTGGGCAGGCATAACCGTATGGGAGAGAACAGATAAAGGTGTGACATCCGGAACAAATCGGTCGTGTACGTTCTGTTGAATTCAAAATGCTGAATACAAAGGAGGAATTACCTGCTGAAATCGGTAAAATCAAGTATCTGGAGACATTGGTTATCTATGGCAATACGAACACTAGTTACTTCCTTCTCCTTATCGTATAGGAAATGCATTTGAATTAAAGTATCTGAAGAATCTGACAATAAGTGCGATGGGTATTACAACTATCTACAAAATCAGAATTAAGAAGGATCTTGTCAGATTTTAAGGACTATTGGATTTGAGTAGTAATAACTTTACGGGTATACCGTCTGACTTGCACTCCTACTAATTATCCGGAACTGACTTCACTTGAGTTTGACAGGTAATCGTCGATACAGTTCAATTACAGATTTGAACGATACACGTGAAAATCCAGGGTTAAATAGATGCTAATAATTCTTCTTCATTTAAGAACTTGTTGAAGTGGGAAAAGCTGAAATCGTTGTCATTATCCTATAATTTGATATATGGTAAACTCCCAACATTTATTAATAGTTAATGGTAGTCCTGAATATGGTGTATCTACTTATACCGATGAGGATATTCAGATAACGATACATTAAACAGTGCAAGCAATGAGGTGAAGGCAAAATTAAAACTATTCCAAGGATTCTGCCTAATGCCGAGCGGTTCACTATTAACTTGAACTTCTTGACTGGTGATGATTTGCCGGATTGGTTACTCTATCATCCACGTTTTGCGCGTTTTGATCCATTTACCTTTGATTTATACGCAAGATTCAGGTAAAGATATGAATGGTAATGTTCCGGGATTTAAGAACGAACCGTCTAATTTGGAATGGTTTATGAGCGTTATCCGAAAGCCAGACCTACATTAACTGAATAATTGATTTTTTGATTATGAAAAGAATATATTTAATTCTAATAGCCGCTGTAGCAATCACTTTTACATCCTGTTCCGACCGGGATATGGATACAGTGAAACCTGATACAGGGCAGGGAGCTCCAATTATTAATTTACCCGAGGGAGCGAGCTCAGGGGAAAAATAATGGTAAAATTCAAACCGGAAGCGGCATCCTTTTTGGATGCTGCTGTAACCTCGCTCTATTGGAGGTGCGATGACCCGTTCGGGAATTTCGGATATGGATGTAATTCTGCAGCGAATCGGTATTTCATGAACTGGAACGTATTGTTCCGGTGGACAGTCGTACGGAAGAACGTACTCGCAAAAGCGGGACTGAATCTTTGGTATGTTATCCATTTTGATGAAGATACGAATTTGGAGCAGGTGGCTAAAGATTTGTCGCAGGTAGCAGATGTGGCGAAAGTCCAATTTACCATATTATCCAACGTTCATACGATCCTAATGTGCGGGCAACAGTTCTCACCAAACAAGCAATGAGTCATGTGATGCGTAACACTCGCGCCATAAATCACCACCGGATGATACCTATTTTAATCTACAATGGGGGTGTAAGAATGATGGTTCTATTCTTCAGAATGGAGAAAAAAATGATAAAGGAGATAATGTAGTACCTGCTGTAATGGGTGTTGATGTAAATTGTGGGGAAGCCTGGAAACTTTGTACGGGTAATCCTTCCATCATTGTTGCTGTGCTTGATGAAGGTGTGATGTACGACCATCCTGATTGGAAGGAAATATATGGGTGAATGAGGCCGAAACATTTGCTTCAAAGGAAGATGCTGATGGAAATGGTTATGCCGGTGACCGTTATGGCTACAACTTCACAGATGATAAAGGCTATATCTCTTATGATGACCCGAATGATACCGGACATGGAACTCATGTGGCTGGGATTATCAGTGCAGTGAGAAATAATGGTGAAGGTATTAGTGGCATTGCAGGAGGGGATAAAGCTAGTAATAGAGGTGGTGTAAAGATCATGAGTTGTCAGGTCTTTTCCGGTTCTAAAGGATGTGACCTGTATCAGGAAGCGAAAGCTGTGAAATATGCAGCAGATAACGGTGCCGTTATTTTGCAGTGTAGTTGGGGATACAATTCGGGCTTTCCAATCCTATTAGCGGGTATAGTCCGGGTTATACTTCTGATAAAGATTGGGTAGACAGCTGCTCCGCTGGAGAAAGAAGCCTTGACTATTTTCTTCATAATGCCGGCTCGCCAAACGATGTCATAGACGGAGGTATCATTGTATTTGCGCAGGTAATGAATATGCAGCTATGGCCGGATATCCGGGAGCTTATCCTGATTATATTTCGGTAGCGGCCGTAGCAGCCGACGGTACTCCTTCCTGTTACTCTAACTATGCGATGGGCGTTTCTATTGCTGCTCCGGGTGGTGACAGTGATTATCATCAGAGCCCCAAAGGTAAAAAAATATATTCCACAATACCTCCTTCTGCCAGTGAAGATGGTGGGGAAAATTCTAATTATGGATACATGGAAGGAACGTCGCAGGCTTGTCCACATGTTTCGGGAGTAGCGGCATTGGGACTTTCTTATGCAGCTGAATTACATCGTCATTTCCGTGCAGATGAATTCCGTAAAATGATATTGGAGTCTGCCAAGCCGGTAGAACCATATTTTCACGGAAATGAAAGTATATTGGTACACAAATGCTTCGTTCGGCCAAATAGCAGCCGGACAAATGGAGCCTGCCGCTTATGCGGGTAATATGGGTACAGGACTGATTGATGCCTATCAGCTATTGAAAGCTGTTGAAGGCAGGAGGTGTCGAGATGACTGTTCCCAATATGTATGTGTCCGTTGGTGGTACAAGTAAGATCAATTACTCCCGTTATTTTAAGAATGGAGAGAATATGACCTTTACATGTACAGTTGATGATAGCTCAATAGCTCCCTTACGACAGAAGAACAACATTACTTTCACCTTGAAAGGCTTGAAAGTGGGTTCTACGAAAGCTACCGTTAAGGCGACTGACGGTACCAAGCAAGATTTCTTTATTACTGTTCGTAAGAACGATAGTTGGATGTAAATGTATTATGAAACGATATCTTGCCGAAACCATCGAACTTATGGGCTGTTCCTTCTTATTTACCTGTTTCTGTGCATAGCTTTGCGCAGGAAACAGGAGTCGAACAAGTCTTGCAGTTTGAACATACAGTAATGAATATAGGAACTTTATCAGAAGACGATGATCCGGCAATGTATCATTTTAAATATCATAATGTAAGTCAAGAAGCCTATATACCTTTCCAAGTTAACTACTTCCTGTGGCTGTACGGTAGCCAAATATGATAAAAGGTAGTGCAACCGGGAGAGCAGGGAGAAATCAATTTGGTCTTTCATCCTAAGGATCAGGCTGGTGATTTGTATCGGGAAGCGTTTGTCTATACCGATCTCTCGAAAGAAACCGATGACAGGCTGGTACTTACTGGTAAGGTATCACCTACCAGCGACCAATGGAAGGGATATCCCGTAGCTATTGGGAATACATTGCGACTGAAACGGAAAGAATGGCAGATTAGAGTGCTTTCTCGAGAAGGAATGCAAGTGGAAAGATTCATTTGTGTCAATACAGGAAACAACCTTTAAATTTGTCAGCCTTGATGCTACCGGAATACATTCACTTCCATACAGAGCCGAAAGTTATTCCTTCCGGAATAGAAGCTGACATGATTCTTTCTATTGATAAGAGCTTACTACCTCAAAAGAATGAAATTACATTTCATTTTATCTTGGACGGCATTTCAGTACGCCCTTCTGAAACGGACAATACAAGGTGAAACTATTGTTACAATAATAATTAATATAAAATATGTATATGAAAAATATATTCAAATAATGCTACTACTCACCACGGCATTATTTGTGTCATGTGGGGACGACGATGAAGTGAAGCTTCCTGATACGAAGGATGTAAATTATGCGAATATCGCAGGAAGCTGGCGATTGAGTGAATGGAATGGAGAAAACCTGGAAGGTGACACACGTTACTATTATATAACGTTTGATCGGAAGGAAAAAGACGGAAAACGTTCTTACACTATTTATACGAACCTCAACAGTGCTACGTCCCAGCAAATTCCCGGCTCCTTTACTCTGAGTAAAGAGGAGGATTACGGAGATGTTATTAGCGGTACTTACTATTACCAGCTTGATACGGACGATGAATGGGAATATTCATATATCGTTTCGGGGTTAACTGATACTTCAATGGTATGGACTGCTAAAGAGGATATGGGGGAAATAAAAGTTTATACTGTTGTAATGAAGTTCCGGCAGATATCATAGCCGGAACAAGAGCTTCATTCTAATTCTGTTTCTTACTTTATTGCCATCAGATTTTCTTGAAAATTGGGGCATCTTTTATAATAAAACCGTTTAAGTCAGTTTCTTGCACTTAAACGGTTTTATTTTTGTATTAATCTTCAGTAGTACAAGAGCACATATAAAAACGAAGATTTATTTGGAAATAATATTGAAACTCTTTATCTTTGCATTGGATTTATAATTGTAATGAATACAACTTTGAAAGAAAGGGAAGATAATGAAGCCATACGATCGATTATTAGACCATAATATAAAGCCTTCGATGCAACGTATTGCAATTATGCAATATTTGATGGAGCATCCTATTCATCCGTCAGCTGATGATATTTACACAGCATTATCTCCTTCGATGCCGACACTTTCAAAAACTACGGTTTACAACACATTGAAACTGTTTTCGGAACAAGGTGCTGCGTTGATGCTTACGATTGACGAGAAGAATACAAATTTTGATGCAGATACTTCTGTACATTCCCATTTTCTTTGTAAACGTTGCGGACATATTTATGACCTGCAATGTCCGGAAGCGATTAAACAAGTGGAAAATCTGGAAATGGATGGTCATCAGGTATCAGAAGTTCATTATTATTATAAAGGTATTTGCAAGAATTGCTTAAGTAAAGATAAAGAAACACGTATTGACTAATTAATTTAAAATTGAGAAGAAATGAAGAAATTTAGATGTACTGTCTGCGGTTACGTTTATGAAGGTGACGCAGCTCCTGAAAAATGTCCTTTGTGTAAAGCTCCTGCAAGCAAGTTTGTAGAAGTTGTTGAAGAAGAAGGTGGTGCACTCACTTTTGTTGACGAACACGTAATCGGTGTAGCTAAAGGTTGTGACGAAGAAATGATTAAAGACCTGAACAATCACTTCATGGGCGAATGTACTGAAGTTGGTATGTATTTGGCCATGAGCCGTCAGGCCGATCGCGAAGGCTATCCTGAAGTAGCTGAAGCTTTCAAACGTTATGCTTGGGAAGAAGCAGAACATGCTTCTAAATTTGCTGAATTGCTGGGTGACTGTGTTTGGGATACCAAAACAAACCTGCAAAAGCGTAAAGACGCTGAACAAGGTGCATGCGAAGACAAAAAACGCATCGCTACTCGTGCTAAAGCTTTGAATCTGGATGCTATCCACGATACCGTACACGAAATGTGTAAAGACGAAGCTCGTCATGGTAAAGGTTTCGAAGGACTTGTATAACCGCTATTTCGGTAAGAAATAATTAAGCCTAATAAACTCTTAAAAGGTCTGTATTCTGCAACGAATACAGACCTTTTTTATTTATATTTGTCTATCAATTTTTAAATACCACAGTTATGAGAAAAGTACAACTATTGTTAGTTTGTTTAATGCTTTCGGCGGCTGCTTTGCTGCTGACAAAGTGATTAAATTGCCGAAGCCTAATTTAAACCGCACCGGTGCGGTGATGAAGGCATTGTCTGAACGACATTCAACTCGCGAGTATGCTTCTAAATCATTGAGTCTGTCTGATCTGTCTGATTTGTTATGGGCTGCTAATGGGATAAACCGTAAGGAATCCGGAATGAGAACAGCTCCGTCGGCGTTGAATAAGCAGGATGTGGATGTATATGTAGTATTACCTGAAGGAAGTTATCTGTATGATGCGAAAGATCATCAGTTGACACTGGTAGCTGCGGGAGATTATCGTGGTGCGGTAGCGGGTGGTCAGGCGTTTGTAAAAACAGCTCCGGTATCATTGGTGTTAATCAGCGATCTTTCGCGGTTTGGCGATGCCAAAAGTGCACGCAGTCAGTTGATGGGGGCTATGGATGCCGGCATCGTTTCCCAAAATATTTCAATCTTTTGTTCTGCTGCTAACTTGGCAACAGTACCACGCGCTTCGATGGACAATGAGCAATTGAAGAAAGTTTTGAAATTGAAAGATAGCCAGATGCCAATGATGAATCATCCTGTGGGATACTTCAAATAAGGATTCGCAGGAAGACTTATAAGCCGTATAAAGAAGATTTGACGGTATCCTATCTCTATCGGATACCGTCACTCTTTGCTTGTTATAGCGTTACTATCCCGACCGGATAGCGTCACTATATTTTCTTCTTTACTTCAAGAGAAATTCATCAATCGCTTTTTTGTAAGTTGCCTTGTCAGCAGCTCCACGGAAAAGCTGTGGATCTCCTTTCATGGGAATGAATACAAACAATGGAATACTTGTTGCATTAAATAAAGCTGCCAGTTCTTTTTGTTTATCTACATTGACTTTGTAGATGACAATTTTCCCGGCATATTCCTTTGCCAATTCTTTCATGATAGGAGCTGTCTGGCGACAAGGTCCGCACCAATCTGCATATAATCGATGATGGCGGGCTTGTCGCCTTTGTATTTCCACTCTTTTGATTTTTCATAATCGAAGACGTCTTTCAGAAACATATCTTTGTCCATTACGACGACTTCACCGTTACCTGTTACCTCTTTTTTACCTTGATTGGATTCCCCGCTGTCATTGAAAGCGTATACAATTACGCTCGGCATGACAGAGGGCTACCATTACTAATACTTTCTTCATTTGTTATTATTATCTTTTTATGTATAATGCTTCTCGATAACCCCTTGCAGCTCGCTACTATGGATTACGCCGGAATGTCTCCAGACAGCCTCTCCGTTCTTGAATAGTATAAAGGTCGGTACAGCTTGTATGCGATATTTAGTAGCCAAATCTTCATGTTGGTCAACGTCTATCTTCACAATACGGGCTTTATCTCCCACAATAAGTTTTAGTTCTTCTAAAACCGGTTTCATAGCTTTGCAAGGTCCACACCATTCTGCAAAGAAATCAACTAAAACCGGTACCGGTGACTGTATTAAATCTTCAAATTTTTCCATAATCTTTTCTTTCTTAGAGTTAAAAAGACAGTCATTGAAGACCTGCAAATATAAATCCTATTTTATTATAATAACGAAAAAGCTCGATTTTGTTCATAGAATAGTCATTATAGAGTCATCATCTTGTAATGTGAAAGAGGGAACTTTGCGTATCGAAAAATAATAGAACTATGAAATTCTTATTTATTGTTCAAGGTGAGGGGAGAGGGCACTTTACACAGGCGATCACTCTCGAAGAAATGTTATTGCGCAATGGGCATGAAGTAGTGGAAGTCTTGGTGGGAAAAAGCTCGACACGTACCTTTGCCGGGATTTTTTCAATCGGAGCATTCACGCACCAGTGAAGCGCTTCATTAGTCCGAACTTTCTGCCTACAGCAGATAATAAGCGGGCGAATCTGACGAAAAGCTTTGCATACAATTTATTGAAACTACCGGAGTATATCCGTAGTATGTATTATATAAATCAGCGGATCAGGGAGACAGGGGCGGAAGTCGTCATCAACTTCTACGAACTTTTAACCGGACTTACCTATGCACTCTTCCGCCCCTCTGTTCCGTATATTTGCGTTGGGCATCAGTATTTGTTTTTACATCATGATTTCGAGTTTCCGGATAAGAATTCGTGCCAGTTATGGATGCTGCGTTTCTTTACCCGGATGACTGCTCTGAAATCCTCGAAGAAGCTGGCTTTATCTTTCCGGAAATGGAGCAGGATGATATGAATCAAATAGTGACCGTTCCTCCATTGATTCGTCAGGAAGTGACAGCTATCCGTCCGGAAAGGGGGATTATATTCATGGATATATGGTTAATTCCGGGTTTGCTGATAGCGTGGAGAGTTTTCATGCGAAACATCCGGAAGTTCCTTTAACTTTTTTCTGGGATAGATCGGATGCAGATGAGGTGACACGGGTTGACGAAACATTGAGTTTCCATCAGATAGATGATGTGAAATTTCTTAATAAAATGGCCGGTTGCAGAGCATATGCCAGTACGGCAGGCTTTGAGTCTATCTGCGAAGCAATGTATCTTGGGAAAACCTGTATTAATGGTCCCGGCACATATTGAGCAAGACTGTAATGCGTATGATGCAATGAAAGCGGGAGCAGGAATAATCAGTGATTCCTTTGACTTGCAACCGTTGCTCCGTTTTGCAGGAGCGTATACTCCCAACCGGGAATTTCGTTCGTTGGGTTCGTAGCTGTGAACGTCGGATGATCCGGGAACTGGAGAAACTGGCAGCCTCACAATCAGAAATAACTTCAATACCAACATTCAATAATTATTTACCAATATGAAACTGAACAAAACTGATTATGTGCTTGAAAGCGCATCGGATGGCGGCTATTATGCCTGGTTGACTGTAAATATGCAATGTAACGCTTATGGAGAATCTCCGGAAGAAGCAATTCAGAATTTACAGAATATAATGAATGAGATGATTGACGAGATGTATATGGTGGAAGAGTTTATATAAAGTTTTGAAAATGAAAAGAGAATTAAAAATTGAGAAATATAATGCCAGATGGCATAACTTTTATTTCTCAATTTTTAATTCTCAACTCTCAACTTACTCAATGCTAAGTTCGTCGATGATATGAGAGGCTCCTGCGTATTTATCGATGATAAACAAGGTATAGCGGATGTCAACACAAGCGGCTCGCTGCGATGAAGGACGGAAAGCAATGTCTCCTGTTAAGCCTTCAAAGTTGCGGTCGAAGCAGGTCCGACCAACTGCCCTTTGCTGTTGAATACCGGGCTACCGGAGTTTCCTCCTGTATTGTCGGTGTTTACAATGAAGCAAACAGGCATTTCTCCGTTTTCCATCGCGTAATGTCCGAAGTCTTTTGCATGATACAGTTGTTTTAGTTTTTGAGGCACTACGAACTCCCAATTATCCGGATCTTCTTTTTGCATTACCCCTTTCAGTGTTGTATAGTAATTGTATACTGTCCCGTCGGCGGGCTCGTACGGCAATACCTGACCATAAGTTAACCTCAGGGTTGAGTTTGCATCCGGATAGATAGGCGTACCGGCAGCTTGACGCATATCCATCATACCTTTTACCCATACTTTATGAGCTGCATCATAGTTCTTATTGGCATCCTTCATGGCGAGTGCCGTTTTCAACAGTCCGTCCGTGATGGAATATTTAAAGAGGACCATCCAGTCTTTATCCAGTTTGTTAAGAGTGGGGTGAGTGATAAACTTGTTCGAAGTTTTTCGAACCAAAGATCGAGTACTTGAAGCAAGCATCGATAAAGGCATCCTTGTTCCCTTTAAAACGGCTGTCTATTACTTTGAAAATACCGATTTGCTGATCTTCCGGAATATATCCGGCATAGGTTTCCAGCATTTTCTTTCCTACGAGTCGTTCTACTTCCGGAAACGGAACAGATGCAGAAATATTTATCTGCTTCTGCTTTCAGCTTATCGGTTTCTTCTTTAATCTTTGTGGCATTTTTGCTTTCAAGTGCTTTTTTCAATCCGTCGGTTGAAGGAATTTTCATGAAATCGAGTGCCGTTACCAATGCTTCGCTGATGGCTTGCTGATGATACATGGCATCATGACGATGCGCCACAATCGAGCGTATCTCATCAAAAGCCTTTTGATAAGAGTCATCGCCTTTCTCACGTCCCATTGCCAACAGTTGTTCTTGTTGCTTTTCTTTGGTATCCAACACTTTCAGTCGGACCAAACCTTCGTTCATACCGATGGCATTTTTCCAGTAATTAGCGGAGGAAGCATATTTACTTGCATAATGTATGCGTACTGCCGGATCTTTCAGCATTTGATCCATCAGTACGGCCTGCCGTGCCTCACGTACGTGGTGGCGCATGAAGTTGGTGGTTTGCATACGTTCTTCCACTTCGTCGGAAATCATGTAGCGCCAGTTGCGTCCGGGAAATCCCATGACAAATGTAAAATCACCTTCTTTAACTCCTGCCAGGCTGATTGTCAAATGTTTCTTTACTTGTAAAGGAACATTGTCTTTAGAGTATTCAGCCGGCTGACCGTTCTTGTCTGCATAGATGCGGAATAAAGAAAAGTCGCCCGTGTGGCGCGGCCACATCCAGTTGTCCGTATCGGCTCCGAACTTGCCGATCGAAGAGGGAGGAGCACCTACCATGCGAATGTCATTGTAGACTGTCTTTACAAATAGATAGTATTTGTTGCCTCCGTAAAATGGTTTCAGCTCCAAACGTGTTGCCGGAGTGATTTGGATATTTTCTGCTTTTGCAAACCGGTCGGCAACCGTTGCCAGATATTTGGGAGACAAATAATTGATGCCGTTGGGATCGTCATCTTTTTAAGTTGCTCGTTTACATAGGTTGTCACGTCCAGGATACGGTCGATGAAGGTTACTGTCAACCCTTTGCAGGGTAACTCTTCGTTCCGGTTCATTGCCCAGAATCCATTTGTCAGATAATCGTGATCTACACTGCTATGTTGTTGAATTGCTCCATATCCGCAGTGGTGATTAGTCAATACCAATCCCTCCGCCGAGATGATTTCACCGGTACATCCGCCTCCGAAATGTACAACAGCATCTTTTAAAGCTATTCCATCCGGATTGTAGACTTCCTCTATGGGGATTTGTAACCCGAGATCCATCATGGCAGCTTCATTCTGTGCTTTCAGGTCAGTCAGCATCCACATTCCTTCGTCAGCACTGACGGCCAGTGCCATCAGTGCAAACGCAGCAGATAATAAGTTTCTTTTCATCATTATTCAACAATCGTCATTTCGTTAATCAAATGTCCGCATCCTCCCAGCTTTTCGAGAATAAAGAGTACATAACGGATATCCAGGTTGATACAGCGTTGCAGGTTGTTGTCGAAGTTGATGTCACCGCTCAGCGATTCCCAGTTTCCATCGAATGCACAACCGATCAGTTCTCCGTTTTCATTCAGTACCGGACTTCCGGAGTTACCGCCGGTGATGTCATTGGTTGACAGGAAACAAACCGGCATTTCACCATTGGGCAATGCATAGCGTCCGAAATCTTTTTTTTCTCGATCAACTCTTTCAGTTTGGCAGGTACTACGAATTCACGGTCTTCCGGATTTTCTTTTTCAAGGATTCCGTCGGTTGTTGTGTAGTATTTGTAATATACACCATCTTTCGGGCTGTATGGTTTCACATTGCCATAGGTCAGACGGAGCGTGAAGTTGGCATCCGGATAAGATGGTACAGGCAATTTCATTTCACCTAGTCCGCGGATATATGTTTTGTGTAATAAAGCCAGTTCTTCCGGCAATTTTCCCATTTGCTCGGCCAGATTGGTGTATTTGTCAAACTTGGCACGTGAATATTGAGTGGCTATATCTTTTTCGATTGCTTTTACAGTCGGTTTTTTGATGAATTTATCAAAGTTTGCCTGATTGGCCAAAATTGAAGTATCGTACATTGCATCTACGTAGGCATTGTAGTCGCCTTTGTACTCTTTCTCAATCACATCGTAGATGGCAGGACGCTGTCCGGCAGGAATCATTTCTGCGTATAGTGGCAACAGGGCTTTGGCCACTTTACGGTCTACTTCGTGATCATAGTCTTTATTATGGATGTCGTTGAATACCTCTTTCAGCACTTTGATGTTAGCTTCAATACTTGAATCGTTTTTCTGTTCCAATGCTTCTTTCAGTTTGTCCATTACCATAAATGGGCTACCGAATTCAATACCGCCGAAGAATGTTTCCGTCAGACAGGTCTGTTGATATTTGATTGGAGAAGTTTTAGCTACAGCCTCGTCGATGCTTTGCCACTACATTCATGTAGTCGGTATTATTTTTTTCTTTGGCAAACTTAGCGAATTTAGCTTCCTGTTCTGCTTTTGTTCCCAAAACATTGTTATCGATGATGGCTTTGTTCATGCCGATGGAGTTCTTCCAGTAGTTGCTTGAACCTGCATATTTATTGGCATATTGAATACGTACTTTATCGCTGGCATTCATCACTTCTTTCAACACGTCCTGACGGGTTCCGCGGATACGGATACGGGGGGCATTGCTTGCTTCCATGCGTTCTTTCACTTCCGACCGGGTGAGGTAACGGCTGGTGCTACCCGGGAATCCCATAATCATGGCATAATCTCCCTCTTTCAGCCCTTTGATAGAGATGTTCAGGTGTTTCTTGGTTTTCAGGGGGACATTGGAAGCACTATATTCTGCCGGTTCGCCGTTGGCGTCCGCATAAATGCGGAAGACGGAAAAGTCGCAAGTATGACGGGGCCACATCCAGTTGTCTGTTTCACCACCGAATTTACCGATGGATGAAGGTGGAGCGGCAACCATGCGTACATCCGGATATACCTTCTTATAGAACATATAGAATTTATTTCCGGCGTAAAAAGGCAGAGCTTGCGGAACGATTCCTTTTTTTCCTTTCAAGTCGCTCTTTTCAAACAACTCCTTAGCCAGTTTATTAAGAAATGTACTGCTGAATGATTCTGATTCAGTGATTTCTTTAGCGGCAATTCTTAAATTTACAATATCCGTAATGTCTTCTATGCGTTCGATAAATGTAAATTTCAGTCCTGGAGTCGGCAATTCTTTGTCTCTTGAAGTTGCCCAAAATCCATCTGTCAGATAATCATGCTCTACAGAGCTATGTTGTTGGATGGAAGCGTATCCGCAGTGGTGGTTGGTTAATATCAATCCTTCCGGTGAAATAATCTCGCCGGTACATCCTCCCTCCGAAGATACCTACGGCATCTTTCAGTGAGACTCCGTTAGGATTATACAAATCCTGTGCCTCGAGTTTCAGTCCCTGTTTTTTCATCATATCGATAGAGTGTTGCTGCTGCATTAATTGCAGTAACCACATACCCTCGTCCGCCTTTAGCGGAACAAACGGCCAGCGCAGTCAGCGCCAGTAAGTAAAGTTTGAGTCTGTTCATTAGTTTATAAAAAAATTAGAATGATTCGTTGTTTTACTATTTTAATCTATGATCAATTTGTTTTCTTTGATAGCGTCCATCACATTGGCCGGCGGCCGTTGGTTCATCAATTCGTTTTTCATGAAATCCATATAAGGAGCCACATGCTTGAAAAATTGATGATATCCTTTGCACAGATAGTTTAGTCCCGGTTCACCATTTGCTGTGCGACAAAAACGATTTTTGGGGCATTCACCATTGCAGGCAAATAAAAATTCGCACTCTTTACACTGGGTGGGAAGACTGACTTTTTCATTTGTCCGAAAGCAGTCTGGCGTTCACTATACATCATCTCTACCAAAGTTTGATTGTAAATGTTGCCCAGTTTGAATTCCGGAAACACGAAATGGTCACATGAATAGACGTCTCCGTTGAATTCCATTACGCCGGCGTGTCCGCATGTTTTTGCCATGGAGCATACTCCCGGTTGTTCGCCTACCCAGTTGGCAAGGGTAGAATCGAAGAGTTGGATATAATAGTCGCCTACATCTTCTTTCACCCATTCATCGAAGAGTGTACAGAGAAAGTTTCCCCATTGCTCCGGTGTTACGGAAAATTCTGCCAGTTCTCCTCCTTCGCGCTGTGCCAGTGAGGCCAGATGACGTCCGTCCTGATGCGGGAAGATCCGTTCCACAATGGGAGCGAACTGAATATAATGGCAACCTAATTCTTTGAAAAAGTGATAAAAGTCCAACGGATAATCAGCATTAAAGTCATTCACTACCGCCATGGCATTCCATTCTACTCCATGCTTTTTCAAAAGATTGATGCCTTGCATCACTTTCACAAAAGAGGGTTTTCCAAGCTTGTTTTTCCGATATTCATCATGAAACTCTTGAGGACCGTCTATCGAGACTCCTACCAGCCAGTTGTTTTCACGAAAAAACTCACACCACTCGTCAGTCAACAGGGTTCCGTTAGTCTGGATGCAGTTGTCTATGCTTCTTCCATGAGCGTATTTCTTCTGCAACTCCATTGCTTTTTTGTAGAAGGAGAGTGGTCGCATCAGCGTCTCTCCTCCGTGCCAGGTGAAGAGTACCTGCGGCATGGTTTGTGAGTTAATGTACTCGTCGATAAACTTTTCCAGTAGTTCATCGCTCATTATGTGTTTCCGGTTTTCTTTGTATAGATTCGCCTTTTCCAAATAATAGCAATACTCGCATGCTAGGTTGGTTACATACGGGCACCTACAGGCTTTACCATTACATAAATACGGTTACAATTTTTTGGATTAAAACGGGGCATAATGTTGACTATTTTCATGACTGCAAAATTAGATAAACTAAATGAAAAAAATCCTTCCTTATGTAGATGTTTATAAGGATTATTAAAGAAAAGAGTCTTACAAGATTTAAATATTGATAAAATGTTTCTTTTAAGTCCGAATCAGTTGTACCTTTGTACCCAGAATTTAATGAAACAATGAACGTGAATAAGATTTTGCCTTTTGTGCTTTTGCTTCCCTTTCTAGCTTCGTGTACTCATAAGTACAAGATAGAAGGAACCTCTTCAGTGAATGGTCTGGATGGAAAGATGCTGTATCTTAAATCCCTGCGTGATGGAGAGTGGGTCGAAGCTGGATTCAGCTGAAGTAGTGCATGGTCTGTTCTCAATGAAAGGGAAAATAGATTCCGTACAAGATGACAACACTATATATGGATGAAGAAAGCATTATGCCGATCGTGCTAGAAAGTGGAAAAATAACAGTAACTATCAGCAATACGGACTTGAAGGCATGGGAACTTCTTTAAATAATGCGTTGTACGAGTTTATTGCACAAAAGAAACCAATTAGAAGAAAGATCAGCGAACTGGAGCAGAAGGAAACCCGTATGGTACTGGATGGAGGCGATCTGGATGAGATTCACCAGTCAGTTGGTGGTGGAAGGAGACTCACTGATGAAAGCGATGAATCAGTATGTGAAAACGTTCATCTCCGATAATTACGAAAATGTGCTGGGACCCAGTGTGTTTATAATGCTCTGCAGCTCTTTGCCATATCCTATTATGACTCCACAAATTGATGATATAATCAAGGATGCTCCCTATTCTTTTTAAAGATAATAAACTGGTAAGAGAATTCCTGTCTAAAGCAAGAGAAAACATGAAGTTGATAGAAGAACATCAACGATTGGAACAAAATGCTTCAACAAATAAGTAATACTTGAGTTTTTTGTGTATTTTTGCATAAAACTCAAGTAAAAGTGAAAAACGACTACTGTTTCGGTATACGCCGCTTTCTTTTTTATTTTAGTCTTATCGGTTTCTTGTCGTAGAGATTCGGAGGCCCCCGATGTGGCATTCCAGAGGATCGAAATGTGCATGGAATCTCTTCCGGATACGGCTCTGTATCTATTAAAATCAATACCTCATCCTGAAAAATTGCGTGGAAAGTCGCAGGCGGATTATGCGCTTTTATTAACGCAGGCAATGGATCAGAACTATGTGAAGTTTACTTCTGATTCGTTGATTGCATTGGCGCTGAATTACTATACTGTAGAGCATGGTGACACTGCCATGCGTGCTAAAGCACAGTATTATTATGGTAGAGTGCTGCGTGAATTGGGTAAAGATGAAGAGGCTTTGACGTTTTTATCTTCAGCAAAGGAAATGTTCGGGAATATTCAATGTTGTAAGATGTTTGCAATGGCTACTGATGAGATAGGGATGATGAACCGGAAAAAGAAATTGTATCAGGAGTCGTTGAAGAATTTTCAGGAGTCATACGCTATCTATGAAGAGTTAAAAGATTCTTTGGGCATTGTCAGAGCCGGGCAGAATATAGGCCGGGCTTATTTGTTTCAGAATAACTGGGATAGCTGCTATTTCTATTATACTTACGCTTTAGAACTAGCCAGGGAAAAGCAATATCCGTCTGAAGTTTCCATTTTACATGAGTTGGGGATACTGTACCGTTCCATGGGAGAACTGAAAAAGTCAGAACGCTATTTCCTTGCTGCTTATGAAAAAGAAACGGATGAAGAAAGGAAATACGTAGAGTGTATGTCTCTCGGCTATTTGTATATACAGATGGGCGATGTAGAGAATGCCCGGAAATACTTTAAGATGAGTATCAATTCTTCTAAAAATATACCCGTATTGATGCATATAACAATTTATACTTTCTTGAAAAAGATATTGATAATTTTGAAGAAGCGATTATCTACCATGAAAAAGCGGATTCCATTGTCAGCGTATTGGATGAGGTCGATTCTTTGGAGTTGATAACAGAACTGCAAAAGCAGTATGAGAACGAAAAACTCCGGGCGATAATTTACAAATGAAAATGGACCGTACGGTTTTTATATTTTGCGGTACGGTTATTTTCCTGATTGTGGCCTTCTATATGTGTTATTACTACTACAAAAGTAAAAATCACAGGAAGAAGATTGCCGAGATCGAATCCCAGATTAGAGATAATGAAGAGGAGATAAAGCGATATCAGCAGGAGATGGAAGAAATCCAGGAGTTGAAAGATCAAGTACTGGAAGAGAACCGCATACTGGAAGAAAATCGAATGAAGGTAGGCGAGTTGAATGGAAAGATTGTACTTCTAAGTATGCAGAACAAAACCTTATCGGGGTTGTTGAAAGAACTAGGAGGAGAGTTAACAGTCGGACCCTCTTCTGAACAGTATATATCTGCTTTTCGATTATTGCTTGCTATCAAAGAGGGAACATTAAGAGGTAAATTGTCTAATGGAGAACGCTATAAATTGTTTAGCCTGTTTGATTTACTCTATTCTAATTACGTTACCCGGTTGCTTGACAAAACTCCTTTATTAACTAAACATGATCTTGAGATCTGTTGCTTTCTTAAATTTGGGCTGACTAATGAAGAGTTGGCTCGTATTTTCCAGACCTCTTCCGACTCGGTAACCAAGGCGAAGGGGAGACTAAAAAAGGTCGGTTAGGCATTTCTCCACAAGAAGATTTGAATGTGTTTTTAAGGGATTTTTGATAAATAAAAAATGAATTGTCGGGTCAATAACAGAATCAAAATATGTATTTTATTGAATTTTAGATCTTTACGATGAATCAGACACACTGATTTTGTCGGGTGACTTTTTTGTGTTTTCGGATGCATGCTGTACTTTTGACACAACAAAAACCAAATAGCTATATGAAAAATCCTAATGAATTATCTGCCGCCTCTTCTTTGAGAGGTGACGAATTGCAGTTAATAGAACAAAAGCCAGCATTGTTGTCGGAGTAGCAAATTCTCGTACGCGGTTAAGGATAGGAGTTCTATTAAGTAAATATTCAGAGTATCAGGTGGATTATATATCCTCCGAGAGTGAGATCGGTAAACTGATTGAAGAAGCCGACTTGATTATTGGTGCGGGGATTACCGCTTACGAAGGGGTATTGCGCCGAAAGCCGGTGATTGTAGTGGGGTGATTATGGCTTGGGAGGTCTGGTTACTCCGGATACATTCCGCAAGCATTATAACAATCGGTTTAGAGGGAAGATTAATGGTGTCAGAAATGAATCTTTCTCATTAGAGAATTTAGAAAAGGAAATTTATAAAGGTTTTAATTTGACTTTTCAAGAATTACAAATGATGTCAAACCAAACTATAACCTTGCAAAACATCTAAATACCTGAATTTCTTAATTTAATAGTTTGATGCATAAAACTGGTTAGGAATATGGGGGTGCGTGAGCATCCCCATATTTTTATAAGTATTATGTACTAACTACCGGTCTTGATCTTCGTTTTTCACCATTCCCTTGTATTGTTCCGGCAGGGCGCTTTCAACCGCAGCGTAGGCCTCTGCCATGGTTGCCTTGATATTTTCCATTCCTTTCCCTTTGGGAGGAATAGGCTCGTGAATAGTCAGAATCATGCGATGACGGTGTATCCATTTGCCTGTGCGTGGCAGAATCTCGAATGAGCCGTCAATAGTGACGGGTACCACTGCCAACTGTAAATCATCAGCCAGCTGGAAAGCGCCTTTTCTTAAAGTATCCCATGTGCCCTGTAAAAGTACGCGCTCCTTCAGGAAATACTACTAGAGAAACCCCATCTTTCAATGAGTCTTTTGCCTGCCGGATTGTTTCCAATACTTTTTTAGGACCAGATCTGTCTACAAAGATATGTCCTGCACTTTCACAGGCTTTGCCGACGAAAGGCATTTTGCGCAGACTTTTTTTCATCATCCATTTAAAGTTTCTTCCGATGAAGCCGTAAATAAGGAAAATATCAAATGAACCCTGATGGTTAGGGACGAAAATATAGGAAGTCTTGTCATGCAACTTTTCACGTCCCTCAATCTTCACGGGAATCAATAGAAACAGACAAATTAATTGTGACCAAATCTTCCCCGGATAATATCCCCAGAAGTGGGCTCCTCCCAAGAGAGAACCTACAATAGTGACGATTGCCGTGAGGATGGTCAGCACTAATAAAATAGGCAAAGCGATGCAAATCTGATAAATATAATACAGTATCTTCATAGGGTTGGATTTTTATCCTGCAAATATACATGATTATTGGTAAAAAAGAGAGGCAGATGTGATATAATCTTTTTGATTAGTGTTATTTTTGCCTCTTGTTATTAGAGATAGTTATAAAATTATGATACGTATATTACATACTGCCGACTGGCATCTGGGACAAACCTTTTTTGGTTATGATCGCACGGGAGAACATGGAGTATTCCTGAATTGGCTGGCAGAAGAAATTCGTCAGAAAGAGATTGATGCATTGATTATAGCCGGAGATGTTTTTGATGTTTCCAACCCTTCCGCAGCATCCCAAAGCATGTATTATCAGTTTATTTATCGGGTGACAGCAGAGAATCCGTATTTGCAGATTGTCATTGTAGCCGGCAATCATGATTCGGCAGCACGTCTGGAGGCTCCTTTGCCTCTGTTGCAGGCTATGCGGACAGAAGTCAGAGGGGTAGTTCGCAAGCTCGAAGGCGGAGAAATCGATTATGACCATTTGACTGTGGAACTGAAGAACCGGAGAGGGGAAGTGGAATTGCTTTGCATGGCAGTCCCTTTTCTGCGTCAGGGGAGATTATCCGGCCGTGCAAACGGAAGGCAATCCGTATGCGGAGGGAGTTCGCGAACTATATTCGCAACTTCTGCAAAGGCTATGGAAGCAAAGGACAGCGAATCAGTCGATTCTTGCCATCGGTCATTTGCAGGCTACAGGATCGGAGATTGCAGAGAAGATTATAGCGAGCGTACCGTGATTGGTGGGCTGGAGTGTGTATCTCCGGAAGCTTTTTCCGAACAGATAGCGTATACGGCATTGGGGCATATACATAAAGCGCAGCGAGTGTCCGGAAGGGAGAATGTGCGGTATGCAGGAAGTCCTATTCCGATGTCTTTTGCCGAGAAACATTATCATCATGGAGTCGTGATGGTGACTTTTGACGGAGGTTGTGCGGTGGACATTGAACGGTTGGAATGCCCGAAATTAATACCTTTGGTGAGTGTGCCGAACGGAGATCCTGTTTTGCCGGAAGTCGTGTTGGAAGCCTTGAAAGAACTACCCGAGACAAAGATGTAGCTCCATATCTAGAAGTGAAGGTATTGTTGGAGGAACCGGAACCCATGCTTCGGCAGGAAATTGAGGAGGCATTGGCAGATAAAAATTATCGATTGGCAGGCATTGTGTCTACCTATCGCACCGAAACTGGAAAAATACGAAGAAAGAAAATGAAAACTGGAAGAGGGGTTGCAGGAAATGTCTCCCTTGCAGATTGCACAGTCTGCCTTTGAGAAGATTTATCAGGTGGAAATGCCTGTAGAACTGACAGGCTTGTTTCAAGAAGGCCTATTTGGCTGCTACTCGTAAAGAAGAGGAGGAAGAAGAATGAAAATACTAGCTATACGATTGAAGAATCTGACCTCGATAGAAGGGACGGTAGAAGTGGATTTTATGGCAGAACCATTACATTCTGCAGGTATCTTTGCCATTTCGGGACCTACGGGTGCCGGTAAGTCTACTTTACTAGATGCTTTATGTCTGGCACTGTATGATAAAGCTCCCCGTTTCGCAACTTCGGTGGAAAGTGTGAATCTGGCAGATGTAGGAGACAATCAGATAAATCAGTCCGATGTAAGAAATTTATTGCGCCGGGGGACAAGTGACGGTTATGCGGAAGTCGATTTTTAGGCATTGACGGACGGCGTTACCGTTCTCGCTGGTCGGTAAGACGGACAAGAAACAAGATAAGCGGTTCTTTGCAGCCACAAACGCTGGAGGTGAAAGAACTGGATACGGAGAAAGAATTCCAAGGTACCAAGAAAGAGTTGTTGATTCAGTTGGTGGAGCTGGTGGGGTTGACGTATGAGCAGTTTACCCGTACCGTATTATTGGCGCAGAATGATTTTGCAACATTCCTGAAATCGAAAGGAGCGGCCAAAGCGGAGTTGCTTGAGAAGTTGACGGGAACCGGTGTATATTCTCGGATTTCTCAAGAAGTCTATGCACGGAATAAGGCGGCACAAGAGGAGGTGACCTTGATTCAGAATCGAATGAATGTGATCGAATTGATGCCGGAAGAAGAATTACTTGCTTTACAAAAGAGAAAGAGCTGTTGGCCGAAAAGCGTGTGACAGGAATCAAACTGCTGGCAGAGCAGAATGAACAACTGAATGTGGTTCGTTCATTAAAAAATACAGGAAGAACTTTGGAAGAAAAAGCAACAGGAAGAACAGGAGGAGCAAGCAAGATTGAAAATGTTACAGGGCGCATTGGCTTCCCAAGAGGAAGGATTGGTGCATTTTAAGGCACAATGGGAGGCCATACAGCCAGACTTGAAGAAAGCACGTCAATTGGATGTACAGATACAGTCACAGCAGGACAGTTACACACAATCGAAACAGATGTTACAGTCCGCTAATAAACAGGTGGCGGAGCAGGAACAAAAAATGCGAGTGGCTGCGGAACAATTACAGGTGTCTTATTCTTCTCTGAACCGTTTGCTGAATCATGTAGGAATAGAAGAAGCGTTGCAGCTAGAACAGGTGGAAGAAATTCTACGACAGGAAGCAGACAAACTGACAGCCGGGATAAACACGAATGAAGAGCGGTTGTTGCGCTTAAATTCTTTCGGATATCCGTTATTGGCCGAAGAACAGGTGAAGTTGCAAAAAGAGTTGACTCGTCAGCAGAATATCCGGCAATTAACGGAAACGCAGACGAAAGCAAAGACGGAAATAGAACGGTTGGAGAAAGAAACAACTGATTGCCTGAAACAATTGACGGAACAAGAAACCGCATTGAAAGTGACTCAACGCCTTTACGAAAATGCACGTATGGCAGTGGGAAAAGACGTGAAAGCATTGCGTCGGCAATTACAGGAGGGGAAGCTTGTCCGGTTTGCGGTAGCACAGCGCATCCTTACCATCAGGAACAGGAGGTAGTAGATACTCTTTTCCGGAGTATAGAGCAGGAGTATAATGTAGCAGTAGCCAACTATCAGCAGATGAATAACCGGAGCATTGCTCTGCAACGTGATTTGGCGCATCAAAAAACGGTGGACGGACAGATCGCGGAACAGTTGGCAGCATTATATAAAGCAGGGATCGATGCTGGTAACGAAGAGCAAATACAACGTCGTTTGGCGGAACTGGCAATACGTATTTTGGAATATCGCAATCTTTATGCAGAATGGCAGCGCAGCGATGAAGAAATTAAAAAGATGCGTGCACATTGTGAAGCCCTCCGTGAGAATGTTTCTCTCTGTCGTTTGGCTATGCAGAAAGTATCGTCTGCCAAAGAACAGCTGGTAATCTTACAGAATGCTGCTTCGGCCGAACTAAAGAGATTTGAAGTGATAGAGAAAGCGCTGAATGTGCTTCGTCAGGAACGTTCTCAGCTATTGAAAGGAAAAAGCGCGGATGAAGCGGAAGCTGCCGTAGCAAAAAGAGAAAAAGAGCTGAATCTCGCTTTGGAGAAAGCACGTAAAGAAGTAGAGGCGGTACACAACCGGCTTTCCGGTTTGCAAGGAGAGATGAAGCAAATTGCACTGGCTATAGGAGAGTTGCAAGAACAGTATAAAAAGATAGAGTCTCCCGAACTGCTTCCCGAAATAATAAAGAAGCAACAGGAAGAAAACCTGAATATCGAACGTGCCCTTTCTACTATGGAAGCCTGCCTGCTACAACAAGCAAAGAATAAACTGACTGTGGAGCAGATTGCGAAGGAGCTGGCAGAGAAACAAACTGTTGCCGAACGTTGGGCAAAATTGAATAAACTGATTGGCAGTGCGGATGGAGCGAAATTTAAAGTGATTGCTCAAAGTTATACTTTGAATTTGTTGCTGCTTCATGCCAATCAACATTTATCCTATCTCTCTAAACGCTATAAGCTGCAACAGGTACCCGATACGTTGGCACTTCAGGTAATAGATTGCGATATGTGTGATGAAATACGGACCGTGTACTCTCTTTCAGGAGGTGAATCGTTCCTGATTTCTTTGGCACTGGCTTTAGGTTTGTCTTCCTTGTCAAGTAATAATCTGAAAGTTGAATCTCTTTTTATTGATGAAGGTTTCGGTTCTTTGGATGCGGAAAGTTTGCGTACAGCGATGGAAGCATTGGAACAATTACAGATGCAGGGGCGGAAAATAGGAGTAATCTCTCATGTGCAGGAGATGAGTGAACGGATTTCTGTTCAGGTGCAGGTACATAAGAAAGTGAATGGAAAAAGTGTGCTTACCGTGGTGGGGTAAGCACATCCATTATCTCCTTTTACATTAATTCGTTCAGTTCGCTTAAATTCTTTTTGATTTCGTGGATACGATTTAAGAACTTCTTGCGGTAAATCCATAAGATCAATCCCAGTCCTCCGCCCCATAACAGGATGAAGAAAGCAATCATGCCCATTCCATATTGCCACACTTGCCAGTAGATAAATGAGAGTACAGCCAGTACCAAGAGGAAAGCAATAGCAATCAGCCGTTCTCTGATGGTCCATCGGTGTATACGGTTCACGCGGCTGATTACTTCTACCAGAGGCATCTCGTCTATTTGTGTCCGTTGGAGGAAACGGGTGGTGACGATATCCCAGCAAAGTGCGGGAATCCATGCGAAAATGATAATGATATAGATCGGGTTCAATCTGTTATGTAACAGTACCTCCGCTAAAAATAAGATCAGTATCGGCAGAGAAATCAGAATGAGCTTGATGTTCAGTCTGGCAATGGCATGGATACCTTTGTCCGCATGCCTTATCAGCTTTTCAAGCTCTTCTTCTTTGATGAACTCTTTGTCTTTCAAGTGTTCATCCAGGGCATTCCAAGATTTTTTCAGTTCTTCCAGTTCCATATATCTTATTCCTCCTTTTTCATTCTTTTAAGTTTGTCTTTGATGCGACTTAGTTTGGTCGCTACATTGGTAACCGTCAGTCCGGTGATTTCTGCTATTTCCTCGTAACTTTTGTCTTCGAGATAGAGCAGGATAATTGATTTGTCGAGTTGTCCCAGTTGGTTAATCATCTGATAAAGCTGTTTCAACATTTCGTTGATCGGGTCGTGTGCTTCTATGGTCCAGTCAGTATCTTTGGTGAGGCTGACTATTTCCGGCACATTCTTTTCTTTACGATAGAAGCTGATACAGGTGTTGAGGGCAATACGGTAAATCCAGGTGGAAACCTTACATTCTTTTCTGAATTTAGGATAGGCTTTCCAAAGGTTCAATACCACATCCTGATACAGATCATTGAGAGGAGCATTGGGATTGGCGTACAGATAGCATACCTTGTAGATCACCCGTTCATATTCGCGGATCACCGACAAAAACTCTTGTTCAATAGGAGGATTGGCTTCTGTTGTTTGTTCTCTCATGGAATCTATGATTACTTTTCTGGTTAGTTAGTCGTGAGAAAAGGAGAAAAATCACAGGGGAATAAGGACTATTGGAGATTAGCTGCCAGAAACTTGCGCATTTCTTCGATGCTTTTTCCCCGGCGGCGGGTATAATCTTCGAGTTGGTCTTCTCCAATCTTTCCTACAGAGAAATATTCGGAAGCCGGATGTGAAAACATAAGTCCGCAAACAGAAGCGTGCGGGTACATAGCTCCGTTTTCGGTCAGCGAAATGCCTATCTGCTTCATGTCCAACAGTTCATCCAACAGGAAGTTGACGGATTGATCCGGTAAAGACGGGTAGCCGACGGCAGGGCGAATGCCTTGATACTTTTCGACCAGTAAGTCCGCTATGCCTAAATTCTCGTCTTTGGCATATCCCCACGCTTCTTTGCGCACATATTCATGCATCTTTTCTGTTGCTGCTTCTGCCAGTCGGTCGGAGAGGGTTTGGACAAGCAAGGTGTTTATAAGGGTCCTGTTCGTACAATCCTTCCATGTCCGCATCAATGGAAGAGGCAAAAGCACCGATGGTATCCGGGATGCCGGAAGAGATCGGGCGGATAAAGTCACTGAGACAAAGAAAAGGACTACCGTCTCTTTTCGGCGTTTGCTGGCGCAGTAAAGGAAAAGTGATGAACCGGTCTTTTTCTTTCTCAATAATTAGATTATCTCCGTCAGAATTTGCTTTACAAAGCTTGAAGAGGGTCTTTACTTCATAATCCCGGTCAAGCAGATCGAGCATCCGGTTGGCCTCTTTGAATAGCTGCATTGCTTCGGAAGCTTTATTACGTTCTTCTTCCGGGAAAGTCGTCAGCCACGAAGCACGGCAGACGTCACATCCGTGAATGTTGGCAATGGCTGCAAAACGTGGCTGGAAACCCCATGCGTGGAAAAAGTAAATCCAGTTGATGTAGGGAGTGACTGTATGTATTTTATAAGATAGAATCATAATTTATACAATTAAATGGGAATTTAGCGGTTAAATGAGAATTTATCGGTTAAATGGGAATTTAGCAGTTAGGCTGAAAGCCTTACAATTATATATTTATTGGGGTGCCCTGAAAGGACTTAATTCTAAGCGTAGGGGCCCTACGAAAAAAAAAACACACCAGCCACAAGCCCTGAAAGGGCGGAACTGTATACTAATTATGCCCTTTCAGGGCGCAAATTCAGATTGTCGTTTTTACGTAGGGCGTTGCCCTACGCTATAGAATTAAGCCCTTTCAGGGCACTCCGCAAAATTATCATTTATCGTTCGAAGAACAATTCTTGTCCGCGATAAGTCTCGTCTATTTCTCCGTTGTTATATAACAGATGTCCGTTTACAAATGTTTTCTCTACTTTCCAGTCGAATGTGTGTCCCTCTAATGGGCTCCATTTACATTTGCTTAGAATACAATCGGTTGTTACAGTCCATTCGCTTCCGGGACGGACTAATACCAGGTCAGCCTGATAGCCTTTGCGAATGAATCCCCTGTTTTGTATCTCATACATCTGCGCAGGAGCATGAGCCATCTTTTCTACTACTTTTTCGATAGTAAACACTCCTTTATCTGCCAACTCCAACATGCTGACGAGTGAGAACTGAATCATCGGCATTCCGGACATTGCTTTTAAGGCACCGCCTTCTTTTTCGCTAAGTAAATGTGGGGCATGATCGGTGGCGATAGCATCAATCAAACCGCTATTGACAGCCTCTTGCAAAGCTTTCCGGTCTTGCGCTGTCTTAATGGCAGGGTTACATTTAATGCGGGCACCCAGTGTCTGATAGTCCTCTTCCGTAAAGAGTAGATGGGAAACGCAGGCTTCTGCTGTAATTCTTTTTTGTGCCAGAGGAACGTTGGAAAACAGGCTCAACTCTTTAGCTGTGGAAATATGCATGATGTGCAGGCGGGCGTTTGTCTCACGTGCCAACTGCACTGCCAGTTCGGATGAACGATAGCAAGCTTCTTCCGAGCGAATGACCGGATGAAATGACAAAGGTACATCGTCACCATATTCTTTTTTATATTTATCCGTGTTTTCTTTGATAATTCCCTGATCTTCGCAATGAGCAGCGATGAGCAGATCGGTTCCACCGAATATATTACGCAACTGGCCATCCGGTCTACCAGCATATTGCCGGTGCTTGAACCCATAAATAACTTCACTCCACAAACCCGGTGTTTATCCAGTTGTGCAAACTGGGTATAGTTATTATTCGTTGCTCGAAATAGCAGGAATAGTTGACAGCTGATTTCTCACCTAGTAGGGAATTTTTCTCTTCCAAAGCCTCCAGCGTCGTAGTCTGCGGGTTTGTATTGGGCATATCCATGATGGAAGTGACACCTCCTGCTGCCGCAGCACGACTTTCTGTGGTGATATCTGCCTTATGAGTCAGTCCGGGATCGCGGAAATGCACATGTTCGTCGATGGCACCCGGCAAAAGATAACACCCGGTTGCGTCTATTATCTCGTCGCAGGGGGCAGTTGCGTTTTCTTCACCAACCAATATTTCGGCTATCTTTTCATTCTCGATTACTACTGAACCCAGAACTTTTCTTCCTTCGTTGATAACAACGGCGTTTTGAATCAGTGTACGTTTCATGACTTTTGCGGGAATTTATGGAACCAACTATTTACTTTTAATTTTATCACACCAAATATGGCTTCTCCAAAGATGCTGCTATTCATTTTGAAGTCCCTAATTCACGATTAATAAAGATAACGGGAACCTCGATAATTTTGAAACCACACTTATAAGCAGTGAATTTCATTTCAATCTGAAAGGCATATCCTTTGAAGCGAATATGATCTAAATCGATTGTTTCCAGCACCTGGCGGCGGTAGCAGACAAATCCGGCAGTGGTGTCATGTACAGGTATTCCGGTGATAAACCGCACATATTTAGAGGCGAAGTAGGACATCAGCACACGCCCCATCGGCCAATTCACTACATTCACACCACTGACATAACGTGAACCGATGGATACATCTCCTCCTTGTTCCGAACAAGCCTGATACAAACGGGGTAAATCATTCGGATTATGACTGAAGTCTGCATCCATTTCAAAAATATATTCGTATGCGTGTTCCAGTGCCCATTTAAATCCGGTAATATAGGCAGTGCCCAGTCCCAGTTTTCCTTTACGTTCTATCATAAAAAGCCGTTCGGGAAATTCTTGTTGCAAGGTTTTTACGATGGCTGCCGTTCCGTCCGGAGAGCCGTCTTCTATGACCAGAATATGGAATACTTGGGGAAGGCCGAAAACGGCACGGATAATATTTTCTATGTTCTCCCGTTCATTATAGGTCGGGATAATAACGATGCTATCCGATGTCTGCATATAGATACTATAAAATTTAAAACAAAAGTAGTTCTTTTCTTGAAATGCACAAATTGCTTGCAAGTATATTTGTAACAGGTTGGAAATAAGTTGCAATTACAGAAAATAGCCTTTCAAGAACACAAATTAAGAACAGAATTTAAGAACCAGTTTTAAGAACAAAGTTATGGGAAGGCAAATTTTCATTAATCAAATACAATGCAATTTCAATTTAAGACAACCCAAAGCAAATAAACCAACCAATATATATTTGGTTGTATATCTCAATAACAAACAAGTAAAGCTCTCAACGGGAGTTAAAGTATATCCAGAACACTGGAATATAAGAAAACAACAAGCGTATGTCAACGCACGTTTGTCAAAATTAGATAACAATAATAATACTATAGCTAATGATAGATTATCAGAGCTAAAAGATATGTTCTTAGAATTTAAGCATTATCTTTGTGAACACCCTACTGATATTGAAAATAGTATAACCATATTAAGAACACGCATATATAAAAATACAATGACTACAGAGATTAAGAAAAAGTCAGCTACGACTGTAATGAAAGAAATTATAGATGCTAAACAGGCAGCATCTAGTACTAAAGAACAACAAAAATTAAATGTTGGCAAATTTGAGAGGTATCTAAAAAGAAAATAATATCTCTGACACTTGGGAATCCATGAATTTAAACACCTTTGAGAGCTATCAAAATATTTAGTTGATAATGGAAGAGGTAGTGTAACAATAAGGAATATCATTCAGAATACTCTATTTCCGTTATTGAAGAAAGTTAGTAAAAGAATGGACATTCCTTTTATGTGGCATAATAGCAACTTGGAGAGCTTTGAATCTGTAAAAGATGAATCTAACAAAGAACTAGCTAGTAACAAGAAAGTCACATTAACAGAAGAACAACTAAAACAATTATATGACCATCCAATAACAGGAACGGAAAGACAAATAAAGAAAAACACAGAAATTAGAGATTTATTCGTACTGCAATGTTTAGTTGGTCAGCGTGTTGGAGATATGCAGAAATTCTTTAATGGCGACAATGAAAGAGATGAAGAGGAAGATACAATATCTATAATACAGCAAAAGACAAAAGCAAGAGCTATAATACCATTAACCCCATTGGCAAAAGAAATCATATCTAAATATCAAAACACCGAACTGAAATATTATAAACCAAGCAACTCCAATCTAAATGCAGAGTTAAGAATAATTGCAGAAGAAGCAGGTTTAAATACTCAATCACTTTTGAAGATAAGGATGGCAAACAAGTAAAACCTTTATTTGAATTAGTCCATACCCATACGGCTAGACATACATTCATTACTATAATGTGTAGAAGGGATATTCCTAAAGAAACCATAATAATAGCAACAGGACATGAAGATACAAAGATGATTGATAAAGTATATTCCCATTTAAGCAATAAGGATAAAGCCCAAAAGGTATCTACCGCTTTTAAGAAAAAATTAGATGGTGATATTATTAGTATGGGCAAGGTGGAGACAAATTCTCTCAATGAAGCAGAAGCCTACGAACGATGCAACTAATAATATCACCTTCGATACTCTGTTGGACACTCAATTTTTTGCATCTAAAATCAATAAAGCTGTTAAACTACAATCACAGGTAGGTCACTTAAAGGATGGAAAGCTGTGTAGTTATGACAATGAAATCAATTTCCTTATAAGTGAGATAGAAAAATTCTCCCAATCTTCCACTTCTGATTCTGATGTGGCAAAACAATATGTGAAACAGTTATCTGTCTGGAAGCAGTCAGATTTGTATGACAGTTTTAGAGAAATGATTATCAAGTGCGTTAAAATTGGTATCAGTAAGGATGCAATTATGCAGTTTATCAATAAGGCATTGGAAATAGGCTTGTTGGATAAGGAAAGATTCACCAATATAAAAGAAATCACTACAGCCTTATTGGATAAAAGAAACAAGGGCTGACGAGCTTTTTAGGAAATCAAGGCTTCTGGTAAGCCTGAACATCATATTCTCCCCGAACAGCTACAGCTATGGGGAGAATTTTTGCTATCGCATCCTCAACTCAAATATTCCACAATTTCGACTTGTTGTTTGGTGATGCGGTCGGGACTTTATACCTTTGCAACGTGATTGAAAGTCAGAAATGACCGAGTTTCTCGTCACCCAGATTCACCACTACAAACCTAAATCTACTTCAAATGAAAGAACTGACCTACGCAGACATTCGTAAAATGGCACTAGAGCACGGTATCAAGGACACAAAGCTTCACATTGGACTTTGGGCTACAGAC
>VOFH01000197.1_pt1 | contig 90001 bp, 96 predicted proteins | sample 5384091 | NCBI WGS metagenome assembly VOFH01 (sample SAMN12384727, study PRJNA508395) | human gut metagenome | isolation source: healthy gut G | host: Homo sapiens
AAATGCAGGCTCTTCAGTAAGCACAACGTCTCCTTCATTAACAAGTGCCTTAGTTGTAAGGTCCGCACACTGCTGTCCGCCTGACACTATGAAAAGCTCATTATTCTCAAAATCAAAGCCTTCCTTCTTCTCAAGATATTTCTTCATAGTATCACGCAGAGGTGTATAACCTTCACTCAGTCCATACTGTAATAAAGAGACAGGATTCTCGCTGAGTCCCTTTGCTGCTATCTCTTCTATCTCCTTGCATGGAAATGTCTCTGCTGACGGATTGCCACCACCAAAAGATATAATATCCTTGCTTGCTCCTAACTTAAAAAGTTCTCGTATCATCGAACCATGAACACCTGATAAACGATTAGAAATCTCGTATTCCATATATATATTTCCTCCTTCAAATACTTGCTAATGCAAAAAAAGAGCCAGAATCCCTAAAGACTTCCGGCTCCTTTGCCCTTGATAAATGTATCATAACCCCTAATGTCATTCCTGTAAAATACATGTTAGTTATAAAATCATAAATCGTAGTAATAGTTATTCTTTTCAAATATTATAAAATTATCAGACAACTTTTCAACACTGAACCTGCCGGTGCAGACGATGGAAATGAATATTGCACTTATCCCCTGTGGTTGGCAATCATCGTTATTATAATGAACGCATTATTGTATTACCAATTGCAACACCCGCATTTTTCTTATTATCAGCACCAATCGCCCGGCCGATAACTACCGTTGTTCCCATCGCTAGCCCCACAATAATTACCGTCAGCATATGCATTACCTGACTTCCATTAGACACAGCCGTTATCGAGTCAACGCCACAAAACTGACCTGTTATGAATAAATCGGCCATTCCGTACAAAGTCTGTAAGAAATACGACAGCAGATACGGCAAAGCAAAATATACAATCGTCTTAGATACGCTTCCTGTTGTAAGGTTCTTTTCCATTTGTTTCTCTCCAATTTTATATAATTAAAATTTGCTGTTTTGTCTATTTGCACTGTGTGAATTGGTGTCTGGCTGTATGTGTGCCTATGCGGACTCTCAGGTTTTCTTCGCCTAGTGGGAGTAAATGCCATCATCTGCAATGTCTATTACTGCGAGCGAAAGCAAACGCGCTTCGCTTGAACGAGCTTTCACTCACAGACTTTATGCATATAATGGCATTAACTCCCACACGGCTTAGAAAAATCGAGTCCACACAGGCACACATACAGCCAGACATCACTACACATATGCTTAATTCAAAAAATAAATTAGCAGCCACCCTCAAAGCAGCTGCCAATATATTAAACCTTACAACCATTGCAAGGTCAACCATTATTCTGTTATTTTCTTTACGGGAATACTTATCTGCCCAAGCCTGCGTTCAGTCTTTCTTGACACAAGCTTATCCCCACACAGTCTCACCATTAATATAATCAGTCATAAAATATACAATCTTGTTCCAAAGCTCATACTCTACAATATGTCTTGTTTCTTTAATTATCCAGAGACATTTTTTAATTACATCTGAAGAATCTCCATCTGCCAGCTCTAACAACTTTTTGTATGTCTTATGCCCCTCACTTTTCTCTTTCTCTGTCCATCTCACTTCTTCGGTATCCTCTATTTTATTAAGAAAAATATACATAAATACCGGCATATCTTTTTCCTGTCTCCATTCCATACATTTATCCTCCATAAAATATGTCATCCTTCCACTGCCATCATAATAAGTATCAATCCAAAAAAAGTAATGCAAAAATACATTAGCACTACATACATATGATCACCTCTTTGTTAAAAACACTATCATATTCACTTTAAACCAACTTTAAATTGTATTTTAAGTCTCTCTGTGCTACTATTTAAGCATAAGAGTTAAACCTAACTTTAGGTCAACCCAATAATAGTGAACATTTTGTGAATTTTATTATCACATTTGTAAAAACTAATATCAGATAAGCAAGGCTTACAGAAAGCAGGTGTGTTATGTACACAATAGGACAGGTTTCAGAAATGTTTAATCTTCCCGTTTCAACATTAAGATATTATGATAAAGAAGGATTATTCCCTTTTATGCAGCGTACCTCTGGAATAAGACAGTTCTCTGACACAGAAATTGCTGCTCTTAAGCTTATTGAATGTCTCAAAAAATCAGGTCTTGAAATCCGCGACATCAAGCAGTTTATGGAATGGTGTCAGGAAGGCAGCCGAACTTACGAACTCAGAAAACAGCTTTTTTGAGAGACAGAAAGCCGCTGTTGAAAAAGAGATGGAAAAAATGCAGGAAACTCTTGATATGCTTACTTTCAAGTGCTTCTATTACGAGCAGGCTATCAATGACGGCAACGAGGACGGAATACATTCAATGCTTCCAGACAAGCTCCCCGCCGATATTCAGGCTGCCTACGACAACTCACACAAATAATTATTATTTGCTTATTATATTTAACACAAAATATGGAGGCTAATATATGTTCAAATCTTTAGAAGTTAAATATCCTAAGTTTTATCAGGTATTCAGATTCATTATAGTTATAATTGCTTCCGTGCTGTACGCATGGAATTTAAGATGCTTTGCCAAAGTCGCAGACCTGCTGCCAAGAGGCTTTTCAGGAGTCTCCCTGTTATTTCAGGCAATCGGACTACGTTTTTTTATATCAACATCCCATTTACAATATTCAATGTGGCACTTAACATTTTCCCCGCCTACATTGCATACCGCTACATCGGCAAGAAGTTTACCATCTACTCAATCGTGGTAATTATACTTTCCAGTGTGCTTGTTGATATCCTTCCTCCATACATTTTTACAGAAGATATCCTGCTTATAAGCGTATTTGGCGGAATTATCAACGGATTTGCAATAAGCCTGTGCCTCAATGTCGGCACTACCACAGGCGGAACCGATTTCATAAGCATTTATTTTTCTCATGTTAAGGGAATAGACGCATGGAACTATATTCTTCTTGGTAATGTTGTGATTCTGCTCATCGCAGGCGGACTGTTTGGCTGGTCAATCGCGCTCTACTCAATAATATACCAGTTCTGTAGCACTCAGGTAATCCAGTTTATGTACAAACGCTACCAGAAGATGACATTATTCATCATTTCTGACAAATCCGAAGAAATCTACCACGCCATCAAGAATACAACTAACCACGACGCCACGCTTTTCAAGGGAATCGGCTGCTACGAGGAAAAAGAGCGCACGCTCATATACTCCGTAATCAACTCCGAAGCAAAACGTGAGCTTATCACATTGATACGCTCAATTGACAAGCACGCTTTTATAAATGTGGTAAAAACCGAGGAGCTTGACGGCAGATTTAACGATATTCCACATGATTAATCAGGACACAGAATATTCGCACTCATACCATATTTTAGTCAAATTTCTCCAATAAACTATAGCCAATCAATTAACATACACTAAAGAAATGGAGAGATGACTATGATTAAATTAAATAAAATCAAAAGGAATTGCGTAGCCGCAGTTATTCTTACTATGTGTCTTATGACTGTTGGCTGTGCCAGAAATTCAACTTCAACTACTACTGCATCAAGCGGTGAGACTACCATCACTTCAGGCATTACTAAAGAAGACACAGATGTAACACACGCAGATGATGCTGAGAATTACAGAGTCTCCATTACAGGTGATTTCACTGTGACATCTGATACATCAGATGGAGTTACACAGTCAGGTTCTGTATACACAATCACAAAGGCTGGTGAATATAAAGTAGCCGGTCTTTTATCAGAAGGACAGCTTATCGTTGACGCAGCTGATGAGGACGATGTTACTATCGTATTAAACGGAACCTCTGTCACTTGCTCAACCGATTCACCCATATATGTTAAAAAATGCTTCCGAAGTCAAGATTAAATCAGAAGAGAACTCATTTAACGAAGTAATTGACAATCGTGCCGAAGCTACAGAAGATTCTTCTGATGACGCTGGTAACGCAGCAATCTATGCAACATGCGATTTAAAGCTTGTCGGCAAAGGAGCCTTAGTTGTAACAGCTAATTACAATAATGGTATCCAAAGCAAGGACGACCTTTCTATTAAAAATGTGATTGTTAAAGTTACTGCTGTGAACAACGCAGTCAAAGGCAACGATGCCGTTCATATTGAATCTGGAAATATAATTGCAATCTCCGCTAAAGGCGATGGCATCAAGACTTCTAACAGCAGTATTTCTAACAAGGGCAACCAGAAGGGAATCGTTACAATCACTGGCGGTAACATTGATGTATATGCAGCCTGTGACGGTATAGACGCAGCTTACGGGGCAGATATATCTGGTGATGGTAACTTAAACATTTATACAGATACTTACTCTGAATATAGTGAAGAAGTTACTTCGTCAGGCAGTTCTTCAGGTACATCTACCGGACATGGCAGCTCTGGTAATAAGACTGCTTCTGCCAACACTGTTTCTTATGTGGCAGCTTCTGACACTATTGCCAACGCACCTGGCGGCTTTGGTGGCGGCAACATGGGTAGCGGCAATGCTCCAGATATGAGTAACGGCAACGCTCCCAATATGAACGGCAGCTCTGATAGAAATAAGACCGGTGGCGACCGTCCAGGAATGCCTGGTGACTTTAATGAATCCGGTAATTCTTCTGGACAGTCCTACTCAACTAAGGGTATTAAAGCTGAAAGCGAAATAAATATTTCAGGCTTTACAATTAACATAAGTTCAACAGATGACGGTATCCATGCCAACTCTGACTCAGGTGTACTTGAAACCGGCGAGGACGGCAAAGGAACTATTGTTATCAATGGTGGTTCAATTACAATTTCTTCAGGTGATGACGGCATACACGCTGACAAACAGCTTGATGTCAATGACGGTTACATTAATGTAGTAACTTCATACGAAGGTCTTGAAGCCATAACTATTAACTTAAATGGTGGCAAAATATATGTATATGCTACGGATGATGGCATTAATGCCTGCACAGGTGATGGAAAGACTTCTCCAATTGTCAATGTAACAGGCGGATATATAGATGTCACAACTGCGTCTGGTGATACTGATGGTATTGATTCTAATGGAAATTACGTACAGACCGGTGGATTTGTATTAGTTAAAGGCGGCAGTTCATCTGGAAATGTATCAGGATCAATTGATGTAGATGGTACCGTCACAATAACTGGTGGAACATGCGTTGCACTCGGTGGTGTATGCGAAACACCTGTAAACTCTGCTAATGCTTATGTATTAAGTTCCGTATCATTCAGTTCTGGAAGATATTCACTTAAAGATTCTTCTGGCAAAGAAGTAATAAGCTTCACTGTTGACAGTACATTCAGCAACGGCTGGATATGCTCTGACACTCTTGTAACCGGCACAAGCTACACACTCTACCGGGGTTCAGACTCTATTGCAGACTGGACTCAGGAAGCAGGAACAATGGGAGCTTCTGGCACTGGCGGCTTTGGCGGCAACATGGGCGGCATGGGCGGTCAGAATGGTGGTAATGCGCCTGATATGAATGGGCAGAACGGCGGATTCGGCGGCAGACGATAAGATACATCACATTTACTCTCCTTATTTTCTTAAAACAGTCACTGGATTTTGATATGCCCCCTGTCTACTTGACAGGGGGCATATCATTTTTCTGGTGGCTGTTTTCATATATCTCCCTATATCCCGCATAGCATAAATTCCTAATAAACCTACCAAATCATTATCCACCATTACTTTAGTATGTCAATTAAACATCTTATTTTATTAAATTGTCTTTCAAAACCCACTAACTATATACATAATCATAATTTAGTAGGCATTTTCACGGAAGATTTCATCTTTAAGAGCCTCTAATTCAGAAAAATCCAGGAAAAAGACCTACTCAAAAAGCTATTCACAGCTGTTTCGTAGGTTTGCTCCCTCCGCATCAGGTTATAATTCTCTCAAGCAAACCTACTCAATGACATATTATAGGCATAATAGTAGGTATATCCATATTATTCATATATCATATATATTAACTCATTTTATCCTTGCTAATCCCTCCCCAATATGCTACAATTCATTTATGTTTACTTTATCAGTTTAAAGCGTTACACTTTAAACCCATGAAGTAATCTATAATACATTTAATATGGGGGTTTTTATGTTAAAACTAGTTATTCTTATTATCTACTTTGCGGTACTCAGGCATTGGCTTATACTGCCGCAAGCATGCAACTGATGTTAATGGTTTCGTTCTCGGTGGAAGAAGCGTTGGTCCGTGGCTCACCGCATTTGCATATGGAACATCTTATTTCTCGGCTGTTGTATTCGTTGGATACGCAGGCCAGTTTGGCTGGAAATACGGCATTGCCGCAACCTGGGCTGGTATCGGCAACGCAATTATAGGTTCACTTCTTGCATGGGTCGTACTTGGCAGAAGAACAAGAATTATGAGTCAGCACCTTGATTCAGCAACAATGCCACAGTATTTCGGAAAGAGATTCGGCAGCAATCCATTAAAAATCGGTGCTTCCGTTATCATATTCATTTTTCTGATTCCATACACAGCTTCACTTTACAATGGACTTTCAAGACTTTTCGGTATGGCTTTCAACATTGATTACAGCGTCTGTATCATAATCATGGCAACACTCACCGCAATCTATGTAATTGCAGGTGGTTACATGGCTACTGCAATCAATGATTTTATTCAGGGAATTATCATGTTATTCGGTATTGTTGCAGTTATTGCTGCCGTAATCCACTCTAAGGGCGGCTTCATGTCTGCACTGCAGGGTCTTGCAAATGTGTCTGACCCGGCTGTAAGCGATACTCCCGGTATATTTGCTTCATTTTTCGGACCTGACCCATTCAACCTTTTATGCGTTGTAATCCTTACATCACTTGGAACATGGGGACTTCCTCAGATGGTTCAGAAATTCTATGCCATTGATAATGAAGCTTCTATACAGAAGGGTACTGTAATCTCAACAATATTTGCGCTTATAGTTTCAGGTGGATGCTATTTTCTCGGAGGTTTTGGAAGATTATTCTCTGACCAGATAGATGTCAAGGCTAACGGCTTCGACTCAATAATTCCAACAATGCTTTCTAATTTAAGTCCTGCGCTTATTGCATTAGTTGTAATTCTCGTGTTGTCAGCTTCAATGTCTACACTTTCATCACTTGTAATAGCTTCAAGCTCAACACTTACTATTGACTTCTTAAAAGATAACTTTATCAAGAACATGAGTGAAAAGAAACAGGTATTATACATAAGAATTCTTGTTGTTGTATTCATTGCGATATCTGCAATACTTGCACTTATCCAGTACAAGAGTTCAGTAACATTTATTGCACAGCTTATGGGAATATCTTGGGGTGCACTTGCAGGTTCATTCCTTGCACCATTTATGTTCTCGCTTTACTCTAAGAAGGTTTCCAAAGCATCATGCTGGGCATGCTTTTTATTCAGCTCAATACTTATGCTTGCCAACATCTTCTTCAGAGCATGCTTCCCAACATGGCTCCAGTCACCTATCAACTGCGGTGCATTTGCAATGTTTGCCGGAATGATTATCGTTCCTGTAGTCAGCCTGTTTACACCGAAGCCAGATAAAGAGCTTGTCGACAGCGCATTTGCATGCTACGAAAAAGAAACAGAAGTGCCTCAGAAAACAGCACTTGGAAAGTAATTCGCAATATCTAATATTTATATACCCTTTACAACAAAACCTCCTTGTGCTATAACAACCAAAGTTATAAAACACAAGGAGGTTATTTATGGCATCAAAGCTTCACAACACCCTCGCTAAGAAGCTTCCGGATATACAGATGTCCGAAGCCTTCATAAACTGCGTATTCCTTGCCATGTCCGGTGGACTTCAGGATGCATATACATATTTTACAAGAAATGAAGTATTCTCCAACGCACAGACCGGTAATGTGGTTCTTATGAGTACACATTTTATGATGGGTGAATGGTATCAGGGATTAAAATATCTTCTGCCATTCTTAGCATTTGGTCTTGGCGTATTCGTAACAGAGCGGATTCAGGGCAAATACAAAAAATGCTACCAGACTTCACTGGCGGCAGGCAATATTACTTATTGAAATTGTTATCTTAATTGCAGTTGGCTTCATGCCCCACTCAATGGACATGTTTGCAACAATAATCGTATCGTTCTCATGTGCTATGAGGTACAGGCATTTAGAAAAGTCAATGGCTATTCCTATGCAAGCACCATGTGCATCGGTAACTTAAGAAGCGGTACAGACGCACTTTCAGTATTTGTGCGTACTGGCAATAAAACATCTCTTAAGAAAGCCGGATATTATTTTGGCATAATATTATTCTTTGCAATCGGCGCAGGTATTGGTGGAAACCTTTCAATACTGTTCGGAATCCACACAATATGGATTTCAAGTGCACTGCTTTCAATCAGCGTACTTCTTATGTTTGCGGAGAAATTAAAAATATAATGTAAATGATTCCTTGTCATAGTCATAACACATTCTAACATAAAACCCCAATCCGTGGCATAGATTGTATAAATGAAACTTCCGGAGTCCCGACATGCGAGACTATATAGAAGAACGTGCCACCCAGCTGGCATATTACATAATTGAGCATAAAGCCACTGTAAGACAGACAGCCAAAGTATTTAATGTAAGCAAAAGCACTGCACATAAAGATGTAACTACAGGACTTATGGAAATCAATCCTGAACTAGCTAGAGAAGCCAGAAAGGTTCTTGATGTCAATAAACAAGAAAGACACATCCGCGGAGGTATGGCTACTAAAAGAAAAATACCTCCACGCATGTGCCAGATAGTTTTTTATAAAATTGCAGAAACTGTGAGTCCTCGTGTCTTGGATAGGTCTATAAACTCATCTTCACACTGGACAATTGGCAGACTGAGTGCATTCTCATTAATAAGAACAACCTTTCCAATTCTTCCATCTGAAAGTCTCACATCGTTATTAATATACGATGATGCCACATTTTTTAAGAAAGGAAGAATATATTCAGGTTCAAACTTTGTAAATGCATCTTTATACATTGTATCTATTACTTCAAAAGGACATAATGCTCCTCTATATACTCTTGCTGAAGTCATTGCATCATACACATCAGCAATTGCTATAATCTTGGCTACTGCTGGAATATGATCCGACTTTAAGCCAAATGGATACCCTGTTCCATCACATTTTTCATGATGGAGCAGGCATGCCTCTTTAATTCGTATATCAATGTTCTGATTCTTAACTTTCTCATATCCAAAGTTAACATGCTGCTTCATTATATTGTATTCAGCAACTGTCAGCTTACCAGGTTTTGTAAGAATTTCGTTAGGAATCATAATCTTACCTATGTCATGAAGAAGTCCACTTATTGTCAGTATTCTTATATCTTTCTCACTAAACTTAAGCCATTGCCCAAGAATTGAAGCTATCAAAGCAACATTTACACTATGAACATATGTAAGGTCATCAAACTGCCTCATACTGTGCAACATATCAAAAAGCTGTAAACTATTTCTGTTCGCAGTAAGAATCTCATTAGTTCCTTCTATCAGCTTATCTATATCAATGGGACTGTTATTCATAACAACATCGTTAAGTCCTCCTTTGATATCCAGAATATTCTCATCATAAGTCTTTTTAAAATGCTTAAACCTTATGCTTGCTCTTATCTTATCAAAATACTTAACGTTCTCTTTATTAGCAGTTTTTCCCAGAACCTTTTCCAGATCCTGCAGTTCATTATTGGTGTCGTATACCTTTACTTCCAGTATATGATGCCCTGAAATATTTGCTATTATATCATAATTAAGTATGGTATCTTTCTTTGCTAATATATTACCATCTGGCGTATGTACATCATCTGCGAGTTTATCGCCTTCCTGTGCATCAAATATGAATATCGTCTTATCTGTCATTACTCATTCCCCGGTTTTCACGATACATTTGTCTGTAAAAATGTATTTTAATTATAAAATTCTATATAGAAATTGTCAATTTACTCTTGACGAATGTTTAAATATTGTGTAGTATCTTATGCGGTAATATTAATTGAATATTTTATATCCCTTATTAAGAGCGGTGGAGATACATAGGATCTATGAAGCCCGGCAACCCCTTTTGAGGAAGGTGCCAACCTGAGCGATATTAGTCGAACAATAAGAGGATTTCGATACAGTCTATCGGGTTCCTTGTCGGGGACCTTTTTTTGTGAGTAGCGATGAGAATTCTAACGTATATGACACAATCATGCTTGCATGAATTGGGACATATGCGTTTGAATTCGAGGAGCACCGCGACAATGCCAGAATGTAGTTCTGGCATCTGAGCTGCGAGCGCGAGCAGCGATAACATTGCAGTTCTGGCATTTTGCTACAAGCACGAGTAACGATAAGAATAGACACGATAAGGTATGGGATAGACATATTCACGATAAAATCAAAAGGAGATAACATGGAAAAAAGATTATTTACTTCAGAATCAGTAACAGAAGGACATCCTGACAAAATCTGTGACCAGATTTCAGATGCCGTACTTGATGCTCTCTACGAGCAGGATCCATACTCAAGAGTAGCCTGCGAAACTCTTACTAACACAGGTTTTATTATGGTAATGGGCGAGGTTACAACTAAGGCTAACATAGATATTCCTTCTATCGTAAGAAAGACAGTTACAGATATCGGTTATGACAGCTCTGATAAGGGATTTGATGGTAACACCTGTGCTGTTATGGTTGCATTAGACAAGCAGTCAGCTGATATTGCTATGGGTGTTGATAAGGCTCTTGAAGCAAAGGATGGCGAGATTGATGATTCAGAAGGTGGTGCCGGCGATCAGGGTATGATGTTTGGTTACGCAACTAACGAAACTCCTGAATTCATGCCTTACTCTTCTGCACTTGCGCAAAAGCTTTCTAAGCAGCTTACAAAGGTTCGTAAAGATGGAACTCTTTCTTACTTAAGACCAGACGGAAAGACTCAGGTAACAGTTGAATATGATGAAAACAAAAAGCCAATAAGACTTGATGCTATCGTTGTTTCATCACAGCATGCTCCTGAAGTATCTCAGGAACAGATTCATGAGGATATTAAGAAATATGTTATTGATGCAATCGTTGATCCTTCTATGATTGACGCTGACACTAAGATATACATCAATCCAACAGGCCGTTTTGTAATTGGTGGACCTAACGGAGATTCAGGTCTTACAGGTCGTAAGATTATAGTTGATACTTACGGTGGAGCTGCAAGACATGGCGGTGGTGCTTTCTCTGGTAAGGACTGCACTAAGGTTGACCGTTCTGCTGCATACGCTGCAAGATATGTTGCTAAGAATATTGTCGCTGCCGGACTTGCTGACAGATGTGAGATTCAGCTTTCATATGCAATCGGTGTTGCAAGACCAACATCTATCATGGTTGATACATTTGGCACAGGAAAGCTTGATGAAGAAAAAATCGTTGAAATCATCCGTGAGAACTTTGATTTAAGACCTAACGGAATCATTAAGATGCTTGACTTAAGAAGACCTATCTATAAGCAGACAGCTGCTTATGGTCACTTTGGACGCACAGATCTTAATCTCCCTTGGGAGAAGCTTGACAAGGTTGATGTACTTGCTAAGTATCTTGGTTAATTATTAGCAATTATATATAATGCTGAATTTAAATGGCGGTCAGATAACCAGTAAATCTTCTGGTTATTTGACCGCTACTTTTGTCATCTTTATATCGGAATTTGGTCAGCCTTTCTGCCGTCATCACTGGCGAAAACCCACTAAAAGCTTGAAATCACTCAATTTAGTATGTTGTTTTTTCATCTTTTGACATAATATCTTTTACAAAAACCCACTAAATTAATAATACTTCACCCTTTAGTATGTCTTTTTCATGCTTCATCTTTACATCCAGCCGGTGAATCATTATAAATTCCTTAAAAAGACCTACACAATCTGGCTCGTGCCATTATTTAGTAGGTATCCTCAACAAATTTATTTACTTTTTAAAATGACAAAGACCTACTCAGATACTAACTAACGCCATCTGAGTAGGTCTTTGTTAAATTATGATATTGAAATCAGCCATTTCGCACCACTCTGCTACTATCGCATCCAGCATCAGCTCACATCTTCACGTCATCACACCTTCTTCAGCCACTTCTTCCGCTCCATGCGTACAAGGAATATCGCACCCCTGAAGCAAAGCTCTGCCGCCATCGCTATCCACACACCAACAAGTCCGTAACTTCCAACAAGAAGGAATGAAAGAACAACCCGAACAGCCCAGAGACTGAAAAAATTCATAAGGCTTGAAACAAGAGTATCTCCTGCTCCACGAAGCACACCTGTTACAACAATTGACGCGCCATACAGTGGCTCTGCAAATGCCTCAATTCTAAGTATAGTGACGCCAAGCTCTCTTACTGCCGGGTCAGGTGTAAGAATTCCAATCATAAACGGTGCAAATATAAACATCAGAAGTCCGGTGAACGCCATTATTCCCATTCCGAAAGCAACTGAAATTCTTCCAAAAGACAACGCAAGCTTTCCTCTGCCTGCACCGATACTCTGTCCAACAAGTGCTGTTGCAGCCTCCTCAATTCCGTAAGCTGGCATATAACACAGGCTTTCAGCAGTTATTGCAAATGCATTGGCAGCCACAGCCACAACTCCTAATGGTGCAACAATTCTTGTTATCGTAATCATAGCCCCGAACATAACTACATTTTCAAATGTGACAGGAAGAGATAAAACAAATGACTTCTTTATTGTCGCAAGACCTGCCTTCTCATCAGAATCTGTTCCGTAACCCTTAGAAAGCATCGGTGTTCTGAACATCAATACATAAAACATAATAATTGTGGTGACAATCTGTGCCGCCGTTGTTCCAAGTGCTGCACCCATAACTCCAAGACCAAAGCCAAAACCATGCCAACTGAATATGAATATAAAATTGAATATAATATCAAGTAAACAGTTCATGGAATTAAGAATTCCCGGTGTCTTCGTATTGCCGCAGCTCTGTAACATTCTCGTACCAAGACGGTTAAATCCTAATGCCGGCATAGACAATGATGTTATAAGAAAATACATTGCCGCGTCCTTGTGTATCGACTCTTCTCCACCAAGCCATGCTGGAAGTCCCCAGCTTATCATGGCTCCGGCAGCACCAATAATAATTGATATAAGAAGAACTATTCCAAATGACTGTAAGAACACTCTTCTTGCCCTGTTAAACTTCTTTGCCCCGACAAGCTGTGCCACCTGAATTGAAAATCCAAGTGATGGTGCAGAAGCAAGGCTTCCAAGCAGCCATGTCGTTGTCGATACAAGACCTATTGAAGCCGAACAGCCTGCCCCCAGTCTTCCAACCATAGACGCATCAATATACTGCATTATAATTGATGACACCTGTGCCAGAATCGTAGGCAGACTCAGCATAATTACAAGTCTTATCATCTGTTCAAATGTAATCTCTTTATTATTTCTTATATAGGAAAGTGTATCTTCCTTCATTTAGCATTACCCTTCTACAATATTTTTAGCATGCTCAAGAGCTGCATCAATATTGGCACAGAAATTATCTCTTCCAATCTCATCCGCAAAGCCAGCATGCTCCATAACTGACATAGGCTGTTCATTAACATGTGAAAGAATCATAACAGCGCCATGTCTTTTACATACCGCATGAATATTTCTTAAAGATCTGAGAGCAGTCACATCCATTGCAGGAACACCTCTCATTCTTACAATAACTGCCTTAGAACCTGATACTGTCTGGATATCAAGAAACTTGTCCGCAGCTGCAAAAAACATTGGTCCATTAATCTCATATACAAGTGTATCCTTAGGAACCTGCTTAAGATTAATACTGTCAGGATCATTATTCTCATCTATATTATCACCAATATATTTCCAGCTCTTAACCTCTGTAACATCAGCCATTCTCTTAAGAAAAAGAAGTGCTGTAAGCACAACACCAACTTCAATAGCAACAACAAGGTCAAATACAATAGTAAGTACTGCTGTTGTAAGAAGAACTAGAATATCGCTCTTAGGTGAAGTCTTGCACAGAGAAATCATTTCTCTCCAGCCACTCATGTTATAAGCTACCATGAAAAGAATAGCCGCAATTGTCGGCATCGGAATAAGTGCCGCATATGGCATAAGTACAACAAGGATAAGAAGAAGTGTTACAGAATGCACCATACCAGCAATTGGTGTACGTCCACCATTCTTAACATTAGCTGCTGTTCTCGCAATAGCACCTGTTGCCGGAATCCCACCGAATAAAGCAGATACAAGGTTACCTGCACCCTGCGCAACGAGTTCCATATTAGGCTTATGTCTGCTTCCAATCATACCGTCAGAAACAACGCATGATAAAAGTGACTCAATACCTGCCAGTACCGCAATTGTAAATGCATCCGGCAAAAGATTCTTAACCATTATTATATTAACATGTGGTATGCTGATACCCGGCAGCTTGCTTGAAATTGTATATAAATCTCCGATAGTCTTAGCCTGCATTCCAAGTTTAACCATAATTACAGAAACTATAACAGCAATTAAAGATGCTGGAATCTTCTCTAACTTCTTGAATCTAGGCCATATTATAAGAATTGCAAGTGAAACACAACCTACAACAAGAGCCTGCCAGTTAAATGTGTTAATACATTTAAACACTGCATTTAACTTATCAAGTGTCTCAATAGTTGGTCCTGTATACGCAGAAGTATCAAGACCTAAGAAATCCTTAATCTGTCCTACAAGAATAGTAACTGCTATACCAAATGTAAATCCAGTTGTAATTGTATAAGGAATAAATCTGATAAGATTACCAAATTTAAGAAATCCCATGATAATAAGAATTATACCAGCCATAATTGTTGCAACAATAAGGCCATCCATTCCGTTCTGTGCCACAATTCCTGCAACAATAGTTGCAAATGCGGCTGTTGGTCCGGCAATCTGAACCCTGCTTCCGCCAAGGAAGGAAATAACAAAACCAGCAAATATAGCTGTGTAGATACCCTGCTCAGGACCTACTCCTGATGCAAGCGCAAGTGCGATAGATAATGGTAACGCTATGATTGCAACGATAATACCTGCAATAACATCATTAACAAACTGCTTCTTAGAATAGCCTTTCATAACATCAAAAAGCTTTGGTACGAATTGATTCATTGTTTTCCCCTTAAGTGGTTTTACCACATTTCTCATATTATTAATAGTGCAGAATCTGCCTGCTCATATATGTAAATCCCGTTTTAATGCGGAAATAATAAGAATAAATAAGGCTGCACACCCATTAAAAGCTGTGCAACCTTAGTCCTGTCAAACATTAAATATTAACTTAATCACGAATTACTCTGCTGTATCTGTTGTATCGTTAACAGTAACATTCTCACACACAAAATCAACTATCTTCTGATAAAGAACCTGATATCCAATCTCTGAATTCATAGTCTTGCCATAAGTATCAAGAATATCATTATAGTCATCATAACCATAATATGAAGCAAGCTCCTCACCTGTTGAATTAATATCATCTGCAGTAACAGTGATATTGTTATCAGCAGCTATCATAGTTACAATCATCTTCTGTAAAAGATACTGCTTTGCATAATTATCTGCATACTCGTTAAATGCATCAAGTGAATCAAATTTATATGCACTCTTAAGATACTCCTCCTTAGAAGAGTATGATGAGCTATATGACTGATATTCTGCATCTACGTTACTGTTAAGAGTATTTATTAAATCAGTAAGTTCTTCGCTTGGATAATCTGAAACGTCAAGTCCATCAGACATCTGTTTATAAGCAGCATCAAATATAGCACTTGAACGGCTTGATGAAGCCTGTGTCTCAAGGTAAGATCTTACATATGTTCTTAACTGCTCAACTGTTGTAACTGAACTATCCTCAATTCCTAATGAAGCAGCATTAGCTGCAACCCACTCATCTGTAAGTTCTGGAACAACTGATTCGTCAATTTCATTAACAGTTACTGTGAATACTGTTGTCTTTCCTGCAAGATCTGAATTGTAATAGCTCTCTGGGAATACACATGTAATATCAGTCTCTGACCTACTGTAAGTCCCACAAGTCCCTTATCAAGATCTTCAATAAATTTCCCTGAACCTATTGTGTAAGTAACATCTGTAGCAGTTCCTCCTGAAAATGCTGTTCCATCAAGCTTACCACTGTAATCAAGCTTAATAACATCTCCTGCCTTAGTTGTTCCCTCTGTTATAACATTAGTTGTAGCCTTTGATTCAAGCATGCTCTTGATATAATCCTCAACATCTGAATCAAGAACAACATAATCTGACTCCTTAAGATCAACAGACATTCCTTTCCAGTCTGAAAGATTAACAAATGTCTTATATACTCCTGCATTAGATGTAATTGTTCCTGCATACTCTTCTGCATTTATCTCTGTGTTAGCTGTAGAAGCTTTAGCTTCTTTCTTTTCTGTTTTACCACATGCTACTAATGATGCTGCAAGTGCACCTACAAGTAACACACTAAATAACTTCTTTTCATATACTTCCTCATTTCTACATACATAAACATTTCTGCCTAACAGCAAGCCTTATATTTATAGCACATTTATCAAAAAAAATTAAAAGTAATTTCACACTAATTTCACTTTTTTATACAGCGTTAAACTGTTATAATCTCAATGTGTTAATAATTTTTGGAGGATGCCGGTTTATTCCGGTAATTATTCTATGAAGAAATTTAATAAAATAAAATGCTTTTCATATGTGTTTACTGTTATTCTGGCTCTGGGCTTTGTGCTTACCGCCTGCGAAAAACCTGCAGTTACACTGACTACCCCGGAGTCTGTGAACGGCTTTAAGTTAAACACATTTGTGCAGATTGACTCATACACAAGTGTTTCTAAGAATACTCTTACGGAAGCTCTTAATCTGTGTGACTACTACGAAAACATTTTTTCAAAGACTAAGGAAGATAGCGAGTTATCAAAGGTTAATTCTAACCAGACAACAAGCATATCTAAGGAAATGTATGAATTAGTAAGTGCCGGACTTGAATATGCTGCTTTGAGTAATGGAGCATTTGACATAACAATCGGAAGCGTTTCCAGACTGTGGGACTTCACCGCGGAATCACCGAAAGTTCCTGACAGCGGACGTATTGCCGAAGCTTTGACACATGTTGATTACACCAGAGTCAGTGTGTCCGATAACGGTGATGGTACTTATTCAATCAGCAAGCCTGATGATGTCATCCTTGACCTCGGAGCTGTTGCTAAAGGCTATATTGCCGACAAAATCAAAGATTTTCTTGAAGAAAATGGTGTAAAACGTGCTATAATCAATCTTGGTGGCAATGTTTTATGTATAGGTAAGAAAACTAATACGGATAACTTTGGAATCGGCGTAAGGAAGCCATTTGCAGCCAATAATGAAGTGCTGGTTGCTCTTTCTGTTGATGATTCCTCTGTTGTATCATCTGGCAACTATGAGCGGTATTTCTATGCTGATGACGGCACATTTTACCATCATATACTTAACCCGGCTACAGGCTATTCTTATGACAATGACCTGTCCGATGTTACTATTCTATCAAAGGATTCGCTTACCGGAGACTGCTTAAGCACTACCTGCTTCTGTCTGGGTCTTGATGATGGCATGAAGCTTATTGAAAGCCTTGACGGTATTGAAGCTGTATTTGTGACTAATGAAGGTGAAATTCACTATTCTAGTGGAGCGAAGGCCTATGTAAAGAGCTGAGATAACTCGCGCTACCAGGCTTAACTTAATATCAAAAATGAAATGGAGAACATACAATGATAAGACTCATATTAATCGTTATATTTGCAATAATAATATTCTTTGCCAGCCTTATAATGCTTCCTGTATTCTGGCTTATTGGCAAGTTCAATCAGGATGCTAAGGATCGCGGAAGTCTCCGCTTTGTTCAGGGTGTTTTTAAGGTTGTTCTTTTTCTGTCTGGTGTTACAACAACTGTAAAAGGACTTGAAAACCTCCCTAAAGACGGAGAAGCTGTACTTTTGTAGGCAATCACCATGGTTTCTTCGACACAATTATTTCTTACACATACATGAAACCCAGAACTGGCTTTGTTGCCAAGAAAGAGATTGAAAAAGTCCCTCTTCTTAATATATGGATGAAATATCTTTACTGCCTCTTCCTTGACAGAAAGAATATGAAAGAAGGTTTAAAGACTATCCTTACCGGTATTGATTACCTTAAAGCTGGAACTTCAATTGTTATATTCCCTGAAGGAACAAGAAATAAAAAGCATTGATGGTGTTCTTCCTTTCCATGCAGGAAGCTTTAAGCTTGCTGAAAAATCAGGCTGCAGGATTATTCCTATGGTACAGAACAACACAGCTGCTGCATTAGAAGACCACCTTCCATTCTTTAAAAAGACTCACACTGTCCTTGAATTTGGCAAGCCAATCGATGTCGCCAGCATGGACCGCGAGCAGAAAAAAATCTTGCCAAGGATGTGCAGGATCTTATTGAGAAGATGTACGAGGAAAACAAGGCACTTGTGTAGATTGGTTTGAAGTGAGCGGTCATGATGGAGGTATGTTGTCGTTTCAGACACGCTCCCGCTCGTGAAAAGACGTAGCGGTACTAGGCGCACTGCCTCACTTCGTGAGGTGCGTTTGCCAAGTGCCGACGCCTTTCCAACGGTCTGAAACTACAACATACCTCCATCATGACCTTACACTTCACCCAATTTACAGTTTGCTTTGGTTTCCCGTTGGGAAACCTTGCTTGTTGGGAGTTGTCTTTTTGCTTACTTATTGGCAAAAACCTACTAACTCCCCTTATTCAATCTGTTTCGTATGTCAATAAATCATTATTTTTATTATATCAACTTCAATGACCTACTAACTTGCAAGTTAAATTGAATTTAGTAGGTATTTTCCAGGCACGCAGGCTCATATTTCATCTAAATCAGCCAGCAATTTCACAAAACGACCTACTAATCCGCACACATCAGATATATTAGTAGGTTTTCATCCCTAATTCTCTAATATATCGAAGTCCAATAAACCTACTAATTCATATAAAAACAGCCATTTCGTCCGTATTTCCCAATTTTCATTGCAAAACTACACATCCACACCTGACCTTCATGGCATAAAAAAAAGACCACACCAGCAATCCGCTGATGCAGCCTCTCATCCTTACTTATTCTTCTTAAAAAATCCCTTCTTTTTCTTTTCAGAAACTACAATCTTTCCACCTCTTACAGACTTGATGCCTACAATATAGATACCACTTACTTCTGCCTTGACTTCTGCCTTAATTGGAATCTGGTCAAATACCTTAGGATCACACATAAGTGACATAACTCTTGGTCCAATCTTTGCCTTAACGATTGGCATCTTACGACCTCTGAATGCCTTAGGTGTCTGGTCTAAGACCATCTTAGGAAGTCCGGCATCTTTCATCTTCATCATCTTCTTATCAATGACAAGCATCGACATAACCTGCTTTGCAGCCTCTAACTGTGCGTTATTAGCTTCCTGCTTCTTCTGAAGCTTTTTACCCACAATAGTAAGTGCAACAAGTGCTACTATAAGTACAGCAATAACTATCAATAAAACAATACTCCAAACTGGCATATTTACTACTCCTTCGTTAACTTTTCATATACTAGTTAATTATATCAAAACAATCAGTAATTGCAAGTGTTTTGTGTTGGTCTGTGGGGCGGATTGTGTGGGTATATGTCATTTCCAGACACGCTCCCGCTCGTGAAAGTGCGTAGCGGACACTAAGTTCACTGCCTCACTTCGTGAGGTGCGTTCACTAAGTGCCGACGCACTTCCAACGGTCTGAAAATGACATATACCCACACAATCCGCCCACCTCCCCACAAAAACTTGCTCGGTTCCTATGGAACCATCGCCTACTGCGTGAACGCTCCCAACAGCCCCGCCTCCGCCAATGGCGGACAGGGGAAGTGACAGCGTAAGGGGGCAGGGTGTGCATATGCTGTAGTGTAAGACCGTTGGAAAGGCGTCGGCACTTGGCAAACGCACCTCACGAAGTGAGGCAGTGCGCCTAGTACCGCTACGTCTTTTCACGAGCGGGAGCGTGTCTTACAATGCAGCATATACACACCCTGCCCCCGTCCGTCTGCCACTTTCCTCTAGTCAGTCAACTTGTGAAGAAGTGACATCTTCATATCATAATATGCCGGGCTCATATCAAGATAATGGTTATGAGGATTCTCAAATCTCTGCTCTTCTTCCCATATATTATCAGTGAGCTGATCCTGAACATACTTCTTAATCTCATCAATAGATACTCTGTCCATTACACGCTTGCCGTTCTTTACAACAAGCTGCTGTAACTCTACTGCTGTGCAGTTTTCAAAGTATCTGTTCTTCCAAGGCTTTACAGGGTCTACATAACGGTAAGGCTGTGAAAGGTCAACAACTTCATCAGCACCTGCTATAAGGTCTGCTATTGCCTTTTTATTCTCGTCATATATTCTGTAAACCTTCTTAAGACCTGGGTTTGTTATCTTCTCGACATTTTCAGAAATCTTAATTCTTGGCTGGAATACTCCATTCTCCTCTACTGCTGCAATCTTGTACACAGCTCCAAATACAGGATCAGACTTTGCTGTTATAAGTCTCTCACCTACACCAAAGCTGCAATGCAGCCGCCCTGCTCTAAGATTGACATAATAGTCCATTCATCAAGACTGTTGGAAACAACTATCTTGCAGTCAGTAAGCCCCGCATCATCAAGCATTTTTCTTACCTTCTTAGATAGGTATGCAAGGTCACCACTGTCAAGACGGATGCCCTTAAGACGCTTGCCCATTGGCTCAAGCACTTCCTTTGCACATCTGATGGCATTAGGAATACCTGATTTAACAACATCATAAGTATCTACAAGAAGCACAGTTGCATCCGGGTAATTCTCTGCATAATGCTTAAATGCTTCAAATTCATCACGATAGAACATTACCCAGCTGTGTGCCATTGTTCCACTGATTGGAATATTAAACATCTGACCGGCAAGAACAGTAGCTGTTCCAACCGCACCTCCGATGTAAGCTGCTCTTGCACCATATACAGCTGCATCCATGTTATGTGCACGTCTTGCACCGAAATCTGATACAGCACGTCCCTTAGCTGAACGCACGATTCTTCTTGTCTTGGTTGCAATAAGTGACTGGTGATTAACCTGAAGAAGAATTGCAGTCTCAACAAGCTGTGCATCAAGTAATGGTGCAACAACAGTAATTATAGGTTCATTAGGATACATAATAGTTCCTTCCGGGAATGAATAAATATCTCCCTGAACTTAAAATCAGCAAGGTATGCAAGGAATTCTTCCCCAAAAAGCCCCTGACCTCTTAAGTATTCAATATCATCTTCATCAAAATGCAGATTCTCTATATATTCAATAATCTGTTCAAGACCTGCAAATATAGCATATCCGGCATTATCAGGATTCTTTCTGTAGAACACATCAAATGCAACCTTTCTTTCCTTGTCCTCATCCTTAAAATAACCATTAGCCATTGTAAGTTCATAAAAATCCATTACCATTGTAAGATTTCTCTCATCAAACTGTTTCTTCATAACTACTCCTTTTTCAAAGAAAAATGTACTATTCATCAATTCTAAGTTCTCTGGTTGTTATTGTTATCTGCATATCACAATCTGAAAGATGTTCACAATTCACTTCCATTCCATACACAAGATATATACTTATTGTATCCTCAGTTCGTTCAATTTCAAGACTTTTCATTATAATACCCAGGCTCATATTTCCATAAGGTGTCTGGTAATAAGTCATATTTTTACTGCCCATGGTAAATCTCATCTTCGTAGATACAACGCCTTTCTTTGTCACTTCTACGCTGTCACCATCAATCTTAATTATGCTGCTTGACCGTTCCTGTGAATCATCATATACTTCCTCATACCGTATATATTCCTTGCCGTTGACAACCGAGTATGTGCCGACATTTATAACTTCGACCTCATCGTCCTGTGACTCAATTACTTCAACCTCTTCACCATCACACGAGGCTTCCTCGTCCATTGTTCCCGTATATAAACCTTTAATCTTAATAAAGACCTTATCCTTATTATTCAATCGTCCTTCCTCCACTGACTGCTTATAACCCAAGCAGTTCATTTATAAATGTTAAATATTTAAATCTGACTTTACAGCCCCTGTCAGTTACTGTCTTATATTCTTCGTCTGTAAGAACTCCTGCAAGCTTTTCCTTAGAATTCTCTGGAACTACGCCATACACCGCATCTACAAAACATAATGGCGGATACAGCACACACCACCAGTTCTTTCCCTCTGCATCACCTATATCAACTCTGAAAGCCTCATAGTATCCTGCAGGAAATGTTACATCACCGTATGATTTAACCGGAAAATAACTTTTCTCAAAATACACGCTTACATCTTCCATAAATCCATTATCCCGCAAGGTTTTAATAGCAACATTTCTGATATTATCACTTTCTGCCTCTAATATAGCTCTTGACTCTGAAAGAGAATCTGACTCTGAAAGAGCCGGTCTTATGTAATCAACTACTGCTTCCTTAACCTTAAGCTTAACCTCCTGGTCTTCCTGAGAATCACTGTTGGCCCTCACATGGAATCTTATAATACTCTCAGATATGCCTTCTGTAACTGCCTCTAAATTTCCTGCATAAGACACTCTGTAATAACCAACCAGTCCACTGACAACTATTATAACAATAAGCAGAATTCCAAGTTTCTTTTTAATGTTCATATGATATTTACCCCTGATATATCTTCATATCTGGGATTATATCCATATATTTGCATAATAAACAGAATTTTACAAACTAACAAAGGCTGGCATATACAGCCAGCCTCCGTGTAATCTAAAGATTATTTGTTAAGAAGTCTGATAATACCCTTTTCCTGATTAGTAATATGCTGTCTTATGACAATCTTAGTATTTTCTTCATCTTTCTTAGAAAGCTTATCAATGATGTCATTATGTTCGCTGATAAGAATAGAATGTGCTCTTGCATCCTTAACATATTCCAGTCTGTATCTATACATCTGCTCTCTTAAGTTATTAATAATCTGAATAAGTCTCTGATTATCTGTCATTGCATATATAATATCATGGAAATTCACATCAGCATCTACAATTGCAACCACATCCTTAGATATAATTGCTGCCTCGAATCTCTTATTTGCCATCTTAAGTTCTTCAATACGCTCCGGTGTAACGTTACGGCATGCAAGTGTTGCTGCAAGCTCCTCAAGTGCTGCTCTTACCTCAAGGACATCTCTCATGTCCTTCTCGGTTATATGGGCAACCTCTGCTCCCTTTCTTGGAATCATTATAACAAGACCCTCCAGCTCAAGCTTTCTGATTGCCTCTCTTATAGGAGTTCTGCTCACTCCAAGCTTATCGGCGAGTTGAATTTCCATAAGCCTTTCACCTGGCTCCATCTCACCACGGAGAATTGCCTGTCTTAAAGTATTAAAAACCACATCTCTTAATGGGAGATAGTCATTAACATCCATCTTAAGTTCACCTTTCATATAAAACCTTGCCTTTCTCTATTACTCTGAATGTGTATTATTTCCACATATATTATGGTGTAAATGTTTCCGTTGTATACACCTGCCTTGCCTCGCCCTTCTGTCTTAAGAACTGCTGACAGGCTATCATTGATTGTTCATCTGGAAATATTCCAAAAACTGTCGGTCCACTACCACTCATCATGGCATTATTTGCACCATGTTCTATCATATCTTTCTTAATGCTGTCAATGACAGGATACAACGGTACTGTAACTGACTCTAAAACATTTCCCATTCTTGAAGCAACAAGTGCAACATCCTTTAACTTAATAGCCTCAATTATTCCATCTATATCTGGATGCAGCTTAACATCTGTGTTATCCAGTTTCTCATACACAAGCTTAGTTGATACATTTACCGGAGGCTTTGCTATAAGAATATGACAAAATGGCATATCCGGAAGCCTTGTAAGCTTCTCTCCAATTCCTTCAGCTAATGCTGTTCCTCTCATAAGACAGTATGGAACATCTGCCCCAATCTCAACACCAAGCTTCATAAGCTCTCTCATTGGAACATTTAGTTCGAAAAGCCTGTTCATTCCAAATAATGCACATGCAGCATCACTTGAACCTCCAGCCATTCCTGCCGCAACCGGAATGAATTTATTAAGATCAACCTCAATTCCTCCATCCAGCTTATACTTATTCTTCATAAGCATAATTGCCTTATAAACAAGATTATTCTCATTCACAGGTAGAAATCCTATATTAGTCTTAATTCTTATCTCTTCCTCCGGAATCCTTGTCATTATAATACGGTCATACAAACCAACAGTCTGCATTACCATTCTTACATCATGATATCCGTTCTCGCGTCTTCCAATAACATCAAGTCCAAGATTAATCTTGGCTCTTGCCTTTAATCTGATACTTTCCATATATTACCTAACCTTGTATACAAAATCCATTTTCAAAACTATTATATTAAAGATATTGTATAAAATCAAGTACAATATTTAAAATGCACTTTTAAAAGTTTCATTTTTACGGTACTTATGTGGAGATATCCCTTTGCTTTCCTGAAAGCATCTCCAAAATAATTACTGTCATTAAAGCCACATTCAAATGCAATATCAGTAATTGATTTGTTTGTTTCAAGCAGCAGATTGCAGGCGTTCTGAATTCTTACATTAATAATGTACTCCTTAAATCCAAATCCGGTTGCTGTCTTAAATTTCTTTCAAAGATATGACCTGCTAAGATTAAATTTATCTGCAACATACTCTAAAGACAGATTATCTGCATAATGTTCATATATATATGTGGCAACCTCCTGAATAATCCTGTTATCCACATCTATTTCCTTAATAACATTTTCCTCATAATTCTTACAGCGGATAATAAACAGCAGAAGTTCAATCAGGCCAACCTTTATAAATGCCGGCGACAGCTCATCAGGAGAATCATTTTCAAATAGCAGTTTGTCAAGCAGAGCAACAACATAATCTCTTCTTTTTTCAGGAATATTAACAACTCCAGGCTTCATGCAATTTTCCATAAGTTCTTTACCAGTCTGGTTCTGAATCCATTCAGTTGCATCATTTCTAAAGCTTATAACAATTCTTTCATGCATTCCTTTTCCATTATAAGTTGTCCTGTGAAGACATCCGCTTGGAACAATAACAAGATCACCCTTTCCGAACCTATAAATGTTGTGGTCAATAAAGCTTGTACACTCTCCGCTCGAAAGATAGAATATCTCATTAAACGGATGCACATGTGCCCCTACCCCTGTACTACAACTGGTATTACTTCTTTTTATCCTCTTGATATCAAAATCCTTCGACATATCCTGAAACATATAACCACTCCTTATCTCAAACACATTTGCGTCTATTATAGTAATTTTTCTGTATTATAAAGAATATTTTTCGTTTAATTGTAGAAATCACTGTTTTTTATGCTTATATTATGTATAAAGGATTTTGAAATGTCAACAAATAATCAGTATTTTGATTATTTTTCTGTATTTAAAGAAACATTTTTAACACATTTATTAAAACAAAGGGGGCTTATCATGGCAAAACCAATAAGTGAAGATAAAAGAAATATGATTCTTAATGGTAATCTCTTTCATGCAATTCTCATGCTTGCAATTCCAGTTATGATCAATAGTTTTATCCAGTCAATGTACAATCTTACAGATACTTTCTGGCTGGGAAGAATAGGTACTGAGAACCAGTCGGCTATCACGCTTGTTTCACCTTTCCAGAATATCCTGATTAATTTCGGTAACGGCATAACAACTGCAGGTGCAATCCTTATATCACAGTACCTCGGTGCAAGAGAGGATGAACAGGCTAATTCAATGGCTAACCACATCTGCCTTACTTCACTTGCATTTTCAGTATTATGCGCACTTATATGCTGGCTTGTCTCTCCGGGACTTGTGAAATGGCTCGGCGCTGAAGGAAGTATATATAAATACGGACTTACATACATAAGAATTGTAGTACTTGATCTGCCTTTTCTGTTTACCATTAACCTCTTCACATCAGTCAAACAGTCTCAGGGCGACACAGTAAAACCAATGCTTCTTAATATGTTTGGCGTTGTTATTAATCTTATATTAGACCCGTTATTCCTTATGGTTTTCAAATGGGGTATCGCTGGTGCTGCCCTTGCAACTCTCATTGCCAAAATTCCATGTGCAGTGATTGCACTTATTGTACTTACAAGACCAGAACAGCTTATAAGAATTAATTTCAGGGGATTTAAATTTGATAAAAGCAAGATGGGTTCGATTGTAAAAATCGGACTTCCAACAGCAATCGGCGGAAGCACTATGCAGCTTGGTTTCCTTCTTATGACTAAAAATGTTAATGCTTACGGATTTATTGCAACAAGCGCTTATGGTATCGGAAACAAGATAAACAGCATCATTACAATGCCTGCAAATGGTATCGGCTCCGCCATATCAACTATAGTGGGACAAAATATTGGTGCCGGACAGAAAGACAGAGCAGACAAGGCTTACCATTACGCACTCCGTATGGGTGCACTGTTTCTGTTATTCTTTGGTTTGATTCTATCAAGAAGATTTATATCTCAGGCTGGTAACATTTTTCTCGACTGATGAAAGAGTTATTCCGCTGGCAACAGATTTTCTCTCACTTATGGCATTCTGGTGCTGGAGCAACGCATTTTACAATGTCACTCAGGGACTTTTTCAGGGAAGCGGTCACACCATGATAACCATGATTGTCGACGCTTCAAGAATCTGGATATTCCGTCTGCTGACCCTCTGGGTATGTGCCAATGTGCTTAATATGGGGTTGAATCTGTATGGTATGCTGTCGTAATCAGTAATGGAACATCCGCTGCCATACTTTATGGCCTCTACTGGACAGGAATATGGAAGAAATCTACTATAAAAATTGAAAAAACAGAAGGTTAATTAAAGAAATACATTTACCGATATACACTATAGAAACACTACAATAAAAGTCCAAGGAGGGATATAATGTCATTAAACGGAGTTAATTCAAATTATCAGGCTTATGAAACAAATACTGTTTCTGGTTCTGATAAGAAGGTTTCAACTAAAGAGATTTCTAAGACTACAGCTTATTCAGGTGTAGCGGCAACTTATGAACATGCTTCACAGTCTGAAGGTTTAGTAGCAGCTGTTAACAAGAAAGCTTCTAACGCTTCTATTGTTGCCCAGTTAAAGGCTGACCCAGGAAACACGCATGGCTCAGATGCAAAGCCTCGTTACTAAGATGTTCTCTAAACAGGGAATAACTATTGGAACTGCTGATGATATGTGGAAAGCACTTGCAGGCGGTAACTTCACAGCAGACGCTGACACTATTGCACAGGCTAAGGAAGATATTTCTGAAAACGGTTACTGGGGTGTTAAACAGACATCTGAAAGAATCTTCTCATTTGCACAGGCACTCGCAGGTGATGATGAAGAAAAGATGACTAAGATGAAAGAAGCATTTGAAAAAGGTTTTAAAGAAGCCACTAAAACATGGGGCAAGAAACTCCCTGATATTTCCCAGAACACAAGAGATGCTGTTCTTAAGAAATTCGACGATTACTTTGCCGGTAAGAATTCATAATCAGACATAAAAAGAGGTACAGACTTTACAGACTGTACCTCTTTTTATGTCTATGCCTTCACAAGAAGAAGCTTGGTACCCCGTGGTATAATCACAGACTCTGACAGTCCATCAGCACATTTAGGATTACTTGCCTTTATTGAATCTGCTGTTGTATGATACATTTTAGATACATCCCATAATGTTTTAGTGCCATCAGCAATATACCCAGTCATTGACGGCATCTTTGACAGATTACATTTTCTTCTGACATATAAGCACTTTTTATGCCACTATACTCAAAGTTTCTAAAAACAATTACATCCAGTGAAACTGATGATTTAACCTCTATTACACCAGCACTGTTTATTGTGGCTGAAAGCTGCTGTACTGACGGCTTTATGTTGTATCCAAGTGAATCTGAACTGACACCATCAATCTTAACTGTACCTGCAAACGGAATGATTGTATGCACACTGCCAAGCGGCTGACTGTCACTTGAAGTTATGTAAAATACATTTGCACTTACAACACCTTCCGCAACCAGCTCTCCTTCTTTATATGTCACATCGTCAAGCTGCACCGTAGCTGTACAGTTACATATCTGCATAAGGTCAGCATAATTCTCAAGCTGGAGATTACCTGAAACACGGCTTGATACATTATTTCGTACAACAAGGCAACGCAGCTGTGTATCTGCATTCTCTATTTCCATATCATATGAAGGCGAGTATATATCTGCTATAACATCCTTCTTACGCTCCTCATATGCTTTTACATCCATATCAAGAACCACTTCAACTGCAATATCGCGGTTTTCACCATCTAAGTCAGGCCGCTCCTCAACTGTCTTTCCAATTATCTGAAAATTAACATATGGAATCATATCTGCATTGCAACCACTTATATCCAGACTTCCTTCAAATGATGCTGTTGTCTCGTACCATTGCACATTTCCTGTTTCTCCATTTCCTATATACATTACAAATATATCTAAATCACCAGCAAGCTTAAGTCCATCATCTGCAAGCCTTGTATTCAGATTCCTTACATCTACATCATCCCAGATTATTTCTTGTATCTCTGGTTTTCCGGCCGGAAGTGATACATTTTCTCTTATTCTGAAATTATCACGCTGATTAACTGCAAGCTGCACAAATTCAATTCTTCCTTTAACTGCTGAATGTCCGTATTCTCCGTCTCATCCACACCCGTTATCATCTGTATATCCTGCAGACTCTCGCATATAAGTTTAAGGGTAACTATCGCCTTAACACTTATTTTTCTTGAATTAATTGCTTTAATACTAAGATCTTCTATTGATGCCTGACATGTAACATAATCACCTGTACAGTCACCCGAAAGATTGACATTTTCAGAAAAACTCATTTTCCCTGTCATTTTGACCGGCTGCATTCTTTCTGAGTCAGATGATGCACCTATATAAAGAAGTGAAAATTTTAATTGCCCATCAACTGCAGCTTTATCCTTATTTACCTTTACACTGTCGGTCTGGACATTTCCCCATTCTTTCACTATAAGTTCAATATCATCTTTTGTGTCCGGCACATTAAAATCATCATCAAGCGTAATCTGTGCCACTGTATTACATTTCAAACGATATTCATGAATATTTTCTGTTCTGAGTCTCACAGACTGACCTCCTATACATTCTACATTTTAAAAACAACGCTTTCTTCACGTCTCTCCATCTTAAGCACTATTACCGGATATGTGTCAACCTCATTTACAGCTTCCCCGCTGCCGGACCTATCAGATTAAGATCAATGTACAGTGCATTATCTCCTGTGTATACATCATTTACCTTAATTGAATATCCACTTGTTTCCCTTGTTCCATAACCAGCCACAACATATGTATAATCCTTAGTCGTATATGTAAGCCTCATCACTTTATCTTTTTTGCTTTCAATAAGCTTCTTAAGCTCTTCCGGCAGGTCTGCATTTTCAACCACTGTATAATCAACACTGGTCTTATTATCTGGCTCTTTGCTGCCAGAACACCCTGTCATGGCACACGCAGGCATAATTATCAACAATGCCAACACAAACGTCATGATTTTTCCCCATAATTTTCCACACATAAAAACACCCCCACAATAAGACCTATTTAATCTTATGTGGAAGTGTTGAAAATATTCATATAAAGTTTTGATTTGTGTATATAGTGTCAACTATCCACTCTTGGCATAACTTCCCGTCAGGAATACTGATGTTTGTTTATGTCTCTTTGGAAGATGACAACCAGCTCCAAGTGTCTGTCTGTGGCATTCGCTTGAATTATGACGAGCTGTGTAGGAGTTAATGCCGCTATATACATAAGTTCAGTGTGTGAAAGCTCGTTCAAACGAAGTGCGTTTGCTTTCACACACTGTAATAAACTCTGTAGATAGCGGCATTTACTCCTGCTAAGCGCAGGAATACTGAAAGCGAATGCCACAGACAGACACTTGGAGCGTGCGTGTTCACCTTACAAATGTACACGAAACTTACACAGCATATCCCTTACTCTTTATGACATCTATAACCTGGTCGACATATTTTTCACACTCTTGTGTGCTTCCTGCCTCAACCATTACACGGACAACAGGCTCTGTTCCGCTTTCGCGTACGAGGATTCTTCCATCTGCGCCAAGTGCATTGGCAACTGCCTCAACTGCAGCCTTAACATCTGCATCATCCTGTGCCTGTGTCTTATCTGTAACCCTGATGTTCTTAAGAACCTGTGGATATATAACAAGTGGTGCTGCAAGCTCTGACAATGTCTTCTTCTTTGCAAGCATAACCTCCATCATCTTAAGGGCTGTGATAATTCCATCACCTGTTGTTGCATATTTAGAGAATATAATGTGTCCTGACTGCTCTCCACCTATACGGTAGCCGTTCTCTGACATACACTCATATACATACTTATCGCCAACCTTAGTCTTTTCGTACTCAATTCCTACTGCATCAAATGCTTTGTAAAGTCCGAAGTTAGACATTACTGTTGTTACAACCTTGTTTCCGACAAGCTTATCTCTGTCCTTCATATAACATCCATAGATATAGAGAATATGGTCACCTGTTATGACCTCGCCCTTCTCATCTACACACAGACATCTGTCAGCATCACCGTCAAACGCAAATCCTACATCAAGATGCTCTCTTCTTACTAAATCCTGAAGTCCTTCAATATGTGTAGAACCGCAGTTTGCATTAATATTAGTTCCGTCCGGAGCAGCATTTATAACATATGTCTTAGCTCCAAGTGCGTCAAATACAGCTTTTGCAAGTGTCCATGCACTACCATTAGAAGCATCAAGACCTACTCTTATTCCTTTGAATGAATAAATTGCAAGACTCATAAGATATCCCATATATCTGTTACGACCTGCTGTGTAATCAACTGTACATCCAATGTTTTCTCGTGTTGCGTATGGAATTTCTCCAAGCTCACCATCAAGGTACTTCTCGATTTCAGCGATAACATCCTCTTTCATCTTCTCACCTGCAGCATTAATAAGCTTAATTCCATTGTCATAGAAAGGATTGTGACTTGCAGAAATCATAATTCCGCAATCAAAATCTTCTGTTCTTGCAACATAAGAAACACTTGGTGTAGTTGTAACATGAAGAAGATACGCGTCTGCTCCTGATGCTGTAAGACCGGCTACCAAAGAATACTCAAACATATAACTGCTTCTTCTTGTATCCTTACCAATAACAATCTTTGCCTTACCATTCTCATGGTTTTTTCCATAATACCAGCCTAAGAATCTTCCCACCTTAAATGCATGGTCAACTGTAAGAGTTACATTTGCTTCTCCTCTGAATCCGTCAGTTCCAAAATACTTACCCATAATCTACTCCTTAATCATCATATCCGTTAGGATTATTCTTCTGCCATCTCCATGAATCAGCACACATAGTCTTTAAATCACGCTCTGCTTTCCAGTGAAGCTCTCTCTCTGCCTTACCTGCGTCACAGTAGCATGTTGCGATATCACCTGGTCTTCTTGCCTTAATTACATATGGTATATGTATTCCTGTAGCAGCCTCAAAATTCTTTACTATATCAAGTACTGAATATCCATTACCTGTTCCAAGATTATATATTACAATTCCCGGATTATCATTGAGCTTTTCTATGGCCTTAACATGTCCAAGTGCAAGGTCAACAACATGAATATAATCTCTTACTCCTGTTCCATCATGAGTATCATAATCATTACCAAATACCCCAAGTTCCTTTAACTTTCCAACAGCAACCTGTGTTATATATGGCATAAGATTATTAGGAACTCCGTTAGGATTCTCTCCTATTGTTCCGCTCTCATGTGCTCCAATTGGGTTAAAGTATCTTAAAAGAATTACATTCCATTCCGGGTCAGCCTTCTGGATATCTGTAAGAATCTCCTCAAGCATTCCCTTAGTTTTGCCATAAGGATTAGTAATCTCACCCTTAGGGCATTCCTCTGTAATAGGAACAAATGCAGGATCTCCATAAACTGTAGCTGAAGATGAAAATATAATATTCTTGACACCATGATTTCTCATAACATCAAAAAGTGTAAGTGAACCGGATATATTATTCATATAATACTCAAGTGGCTTTGCTACTGACTCACCTACAGCCTTAAGTCCAGCAAAATGTATAACACTGTCTATACTTTCCTTCTCAAATATCTCATTTAATGCTGCAGCGTCATTGATATCTGCCTCATAAAATGTAACTTCCTTTCCTGTAATCTTCTCGACTCTTTCTAAAGACTTTCTGCTTGAATTAACAAGATTATCAACAACTACAACATCATAACCTGCATTCTGAAGTTCTACTACTGTGTGGCTTCCAATAAAGCCTGCACCGCCTGTAACTAATATTGCCATTGTTATCTCCTTTATGTTCTATACTAATATAGCCACAAAACTTCATATAACATCTCGTTCTGTGGCTTATTATATGTCTTATGTTACGATATTATTTGTCACCTATCATCATACGCTCAGTTGACCATATTTCAACCTCGTACCTGTTGCTCTTATTATATCTCTTTCTAAGGTTCTTGAGCTGCTTTAAGTACTCTAACGTAACCTTTCCTGAAAGCTTTGATTCACCTTCAGTTCTCTGCTGGAATTTGTATGGAATCTCTACAACCTTGCTATATGTACCCATTGCAAGAACCTCAACCATAATTTTCCATCCAATTGGCTGAAGGTCAGCATTCTCAATAACTTCTCTTCTGAACATAAAGAGTCCGCTTGTAGGATCTGATATCTTTCTAAGGCAAGGCAACATAACCTGTCCTATCTTTCTTGCTGTTCCAGATACGAACTTTCTGTACCAGTTAAGTCCGCCATCATCTCCACCTGGAATAAGCCGGCTAGGTATACAGAAGTCTGCACCACTTTCCATAGCCCTATACATATATTTAAGAACGATTGGTGGGTGCTGTAAATCAGCATCCATACATGCCATATATTCGCCCTTTGCAAGCTTAAAACCATCAAGAACAGCAGTTGCTAATCCTGTACCATTCTTTCTATGTTCCATTCTCACCTGTGGATATTCCTTAGCAACTTCCATAATCACATCAGGTGTATTGTCCTTACTGTCATCAACAAAGACAATTTCATAATCAACACCCTTCAAAGCAACATCAATCTGTGCTACAAGATTTCTGATGTTCTTGCTTTCATTAAATGTTGGTATTACTACTGATAACATTATCATACTCTCCTTTAAAAAGAATTCTCTCGTCATTATACATCAATATACAACAAAGTAAAACATTTTTTATACTCTGGTAACAACCATGGTTGCCTGTCCCTTAATTATTATTGAACGAAGACCTGCGCTTACAAAGAAACTGTCACCTGCTTTAAACTCCATAGTCTTTTCATAATCATCAGTTTCAATAGTTCCTGAGCCATTAATGAAAAGTACAGAAACAAAGGATGCCTCATCAACAGTAATCTTTGCCTCGTCATTGACATCATACTTATATACTTCAAAGTATTTGCACTGGACAAGTCTTTCTTCTGTGAAATGTTCATTTCTTGCAATAACAACCTCTGTCTTATTGTCCTTGATATATTTATGGTTATCAACAACATCAAGTGCTTTCTTAACATGAAGTTCTCTTGGATTACCGAACTTGTCCCTTCTGTCATAATCATACATACGGTAGGTACAGTTAGAATTCTGCTGTATCTCACATATGAATACACCTGCGCCTATTGCATGGATTGTTCCTGCCTTAACCATAACAACATCGCCTGCTTTAACCTCTATCTTATTAAGTATGTCTGTGATTGTATTATTATTAATTCTCTCAAGAATTTCTTCCTTAGATGCGTCTCTTGAAAGCCCACAGTACAGATATGATCCCGGTTCACTGTCCACTACATACCACATCTCATTCTTTCCATATTCATTCTCATTCTCTAGAGCATATTCATCATCAGGATGAATCTGTATAGAAAGTGCCTGCTTTGCATCTATGAATTTTATAAGGATAGGGAATCTGTCCTGTGCCTGACATTTCCAGCCTAATGCTTCTTTTCCTATAATATTAAGGTACTCATTAAAGAGCATTCCTTTATATCTTCCCTCAGCTATACGGCTCTGACCGTCAGGATGAGCTGAAAGTTCCCAGCTCTCACCGATGACATCATAATCACATTTCTTGCCATATACATCACGAATCTTGGTTCCACCCCACAGATTATCCTTAAATGCAGGTTCAAGCTTCGCAATAGGACTCTTATCCAGTCTTACATAATTAGCAGATGCCTGTGGGTTATCCTTATTATATATCTTAACAAGATCTGTATCTGATATATTATCTCCAATACCAACCTCTATTACTACCACATTCTTGTCTGTCTTATTAGCAATCCTGTGTTTCGTTCCCACTGGAATGAACACACTTTCATATTTGTTATAATCAGCAGTTTCATTACCAAGTGTAATTGTAGCAATACCTTCAACTATTGACCAATGCTCAGTTCTCTTTTCATGCCGGTGAAGAGACATTGACATTCCTGGAAAAACAGTAAGCTTTCTGACTTTATATCCCTGTGAATAATTAAGTATCTCCTGTATTCCCCATTCCTTATAAGTAGTCCTGTTATAATCGAAAAATGCTTCATAAGTATCCATATTATCTTTCATAATCTGCTTGATATTATCAGCAGATTTCTTTGATGATATATATGTTGCATCATCTGTATTAACAACTACAAGATCTCTTAAATCATTGGCGACAACAAGTCTCTTCGGTGCATTATTTATAATATTAACATTATCGCAGTCATTCTTGATAACACATTCTGACTTAATATTGTTTCCAAATTCAGCTAAATCGCTGGCGTTGCCGACATCCATCCACTCGAAATGTGCTTCAACTACTTTTATTGAATCACATTTTTCAAGGAGAAGTGTTTCAATACTGCCATGTGGCATAGCCTGCATAACCGTCTCTGAAAATCTCACAGACCTTCTTATTGCCGGCACCTTTCTCTTAGCTGTCTTACAGGTAGTGTACAGTTCTGATGCAAGACGTCTTGCAGCATTAATCATATCCCCTGCCCTGAATACAAGTATTCCACTGTTCCACAGATACCCCTCATCATAATCATATCCAAGCAGACCTTCTGTCTCATCTTCATCGAAATCTATTCTTGCAATAAACTTCTTAACATTCTCTTTATCCCGGAGAATGTACCCATAAGTGGATGACTGTGATTCTGGCTTAATTCCTAATACCGCAAGATATCCTTCTTTTGCATATTCTTTAGCCTCAATTATTGAATCTTTATAACCATCACCCTCAATCAGGTTGTCCGAATTAACAACCAGAACTAATTCTGACGGGTTGGCAAACATAGTCCCTAACAATACAGCTGCTCCTGTTCCCTTCGGTGTACCCTCGAGGATAACTCTGTACTTAAGACTCTGGAACGCTTTCATCTGTCCATTAACAATATTCTTATAGCTCTCATTGGTAACTATTATAAATTCCTCACAGAATGGCATATTCCTTACTACAGTTTCCTGTAATATGGAACGGCCTTCTTTTATTTTCATAAACTGCTTTGGAAACTGCCTTCTGGACAATGGCCATAAACTATCACCACTACCCCCGGCTAATATTACACATTTCATAGCAATCCTTCCTTAAAATATCTGTTATAGATAATATGTTTATTAGTTATCTGCTGAAGTATCTCCACCCGCTGGTGTATTGCTACTGTCATCTCCGCCTGCTGGCTTATTATCTCCGCTTTCGTCTCCACCTGATGGCTTATCTCCGCTTTCATCTCCACCTGATGGCTTATCTGTGCTTTCGTCTCCACCTGATGGCTTATCTCCGCTTTCATCTCCACCTGATGGCTTATCTGTGCTTTCGTCTCCCCCTGATGGCTTATCTGTGCTTTCGTCTCCACCTGATGGCTTATCTGTGCTTTCGTCTCCACCTGATGGCTTATCTGTGCTTTCGTCTCCACCTGATGGCTTATCTCCGCTTTCATCTCCACCTGATGGCTTATCTGTGCTTTCGTCTCCACCTGATGGCTTATCTGTGCTTTCGTCTCCACCTGATGAGGTATTATCGCTGTCGTTTCTTCCTGCTGGTTTATTATTCTTATCCTCGGCAATTGTTCTCTCATTAGCTGCTGTTGTCTCTTCCCTGCTGCTAGTGCTTTCTGCTACTGAAGTTCGAGATGAGTGTGCTGCAGTTGAACTATCCTTACTTGTCGCAGTCTCCTTAGGTGCTTTGGTTGTATATTCCATCGGTTTCCATTCATTGCTGTTATTCTTATTATTGGCTTTTCTTCTGTTACCACCAGCCATTGCTGCTATTGACACTATAAGGATAATCACTACAAGAATTACCACCATTGACGCATATACAACATTACGTCTTCTTGCTCTTGGTACACCCGGAAACACTCTTCCAACAAATGCTGTAAGCTTGTCCATAAGTGAAACACCCCTTACAGGGACATCATCAAAATCATTGTTCTCATATCCATTCATGTCATATTCAAATAACACACCTTCATCAGAATCCTCATCGTCCGATTCATCATTTTCTATCCCTTCGTCTGATTCATTATCAGGTAAATCTGCATTTTCAGGCTCATAAGCCTCGTACTCGTCGGCAGCTTCTGTTTCCGCTGCTTTCTGCTCTGCACCATATATCTTAATATCAGAATCATCTGTCTCTTCTTCATCAAACGAAGCATAATCTGACATATTCTCTACAACTGATGATATACCGAGTATATTATCCTTCATCATTGCAATAAGCTTAAGAATAAATGCACTGTCTATATCGAGCAAAGTTTCTATCTCGTCAACTGAATGCATCTCATATCCGTAAAGTTCCATCATAATAGTCTGGACTCTTGATAATGACTTAATATTATCAGGTGCATTGTCATATGCCTTAAAATCTTTAAATATTCTGGAATTATCTTTTATTATGTCAAATAATTCTTTATCTTCCTTAATTCTGCCATACTCATACTCGTAATCATCATCTATCTTAATAGTAGAATTATCTATAAGATTAAACATAAACACTGAAACTCTTGTTGCAATCTGACGCATAATATTCTTATCAACATCGATACTATCAAGATTAGTACATATATCAATAATCGCTCTTGGAGAAAGTTTCTTGTAATCCTCTCCAAAAACCGGATATATAAGACAGTTTACATCTTTCTGTATCTCCTTGCATAAGACCTCTTTATCAGTCTTTCCAGTCCTTACATCATTAATCAGTTCCTTCATCTGTTCTTGATTCTTACTCATATTTTATCTCCTCGTGAATATACATTCCGATTGATTATACCACTCTGTTAAAGAAATGTCACGATTTTTCAGTTGTTTTATATAGTCACATCATTTAATGCTTCCATGCACTCATATCAACATTACCTGATATACCATTCACACGTGCTTTCTCAGTAAACTGCCACATTGTAAATGGTCCTGTATATGTACATTTGCTGTTATACTGTGCAAGCCATACACTACAACCTACATTCCCTGCATATATACGGTTATTCATCCAGTCCTTGTTAGCATACAGTATTGCTGAGTAACCGCAGCTTCTTACTGTCTGTGCAAATGCATTTATAACGGCTGTTCTTTGTGATGATGATATCTTATCTCCTCGTCCGCTTCCATTACCTGCACTCTCAACATCAATTGCCAAGGGAAGTGAAATATTATATTCACTGCAGGCTGATACAATAAAGCTTGCTTCTTCAACCGCTTCGGTAGTATCCACTGCCTGGGTTACAATATAAGCTCCAACTTTAATTCCTGCAGCTGTTGCCTGGCTCATATTGCTATGAAATCTTTTATCAAGTACAAGTCTTGCCGTTTCGTATCCTCTATATCCAACTCTTATCATAGCATAGTTAATACCAGAAGCTTTAACACTGTTCCAGTCAATATCTCCATTATAAGTAGAAACATCAATAACAAGATGACCCCTGTGAACCGTCAGCATTGAAATAATATTGCACTCCATCTATATTCTTCCAGCCTGTTACAGCGTTGGAATTTTCAAAATAATAATTTTTTCCTTTTATATTCTGCCATCCATCAGCATATATATATTCAATCTGTGCCTCAACCTCCATAACTATATACGAAACTGTTTTTATTTCAGTTGAAGTTTCTGTCTCAGATTTTGAACTTTCTTCTATATTAGAGACACTTTCTTTTTGTGAATTATCAGATGCCTTTGCAGAAGTACTTTCTTCCTGCTTTGTAGAAGTTTCTGTATTGTCATCTTTTATAAGAAATTTGGTTACAACATTTTCAGAGCCACCTGTAACACTGACAGTTCCAGTTTCATATACATATCCTGTATATTGCTTCTGTGTTCCGTTTTCTTCAACAAGAATACTGCCCTTGCTGCATTTATCAAGCTGGGATGCCGTGAAATCCTGTATTTTTCTACCTTTTAAGCTGTATATAACATCTGTTCCTGACTTCTTTACTGATGAAACACTTACACTTCCTGAAACTGCATTATCAACATATAACACAGGCTTTATAACTTCACCAGCTGTTGCATTATTTCTGTTTTTCAAAGGATCTTCCTTCTGAGTCACAGCACTGTCAGTAACAACCTTTTCCATGATATTATCAATCACTTCAAATGTTTCTTCTGTAGATTCCTCTTCTTCCGGCTCAGTACTTTCAGGCTGTGTATGAGTCTGCATTTCAGTCTGGGTCTCTGCTGCTTCTACAATCGCCGGCTGATGTTTAGAGGCTTTATTTACGCTTATACCTACTACAATCCCTGTTATCACTCCTGCTATAATAACTGCTGCAGATACTGATGTCACAACAATATGACTCTTAACCTTGAAGAAATCGATAACCTTTTCCCTGAAATTTCTCTGAAGTTCCTCAACATCAAGAATCTCATACTGCGGTTCTTCTGGCAAGTCCTTCTTCTCACAGTCTTCTGTCTCTGTAGATGCTTCGTCATTCTCCACATTTTCTTCTGTTTTTATGTCTTCTACTTCTTTATCTGAATCACACATATCTGCTTCCTGTTATTCCTCTGCACCTCTGACAATAGCTGCTTTCTTAATAACTTCTCCTTCTCCTGGCACATTAAAAGCATACTCTGCTACATAGGTGTACTTATCAAAGTCGTACTTTTCTTCTATTGCCTGCTGCTCTGTCAGTACATCTTCTTCCTCTGTTTCTATATTAACCTTCTTTATTACAACTCCGGTTAATTCAGCTTCCTGTCCAAGATTATTCTTACAACTGACTCCTGTCCTGAAATTATAATCCTTTGACATAGTGTTATTCTTTACAACAATATCATTTCCTGTAAATTCCTCTGTTATAACCTCAATCTCAAGCTTTGCTGTGTTCTTTATCCAGCCAGACTTAGGGTCTTTAAAACGGTACTCTACTGTGTATTTCCCGGCCGTTGATATTGCTTCCTCCTCGCTGTATTCATTGCCTGATTCATCATATATTGAATACTCGATATCCATATCATATCCGATAGTATTAATTCCCTTAACTCCGTCAAGCAGGTTAAGTTCCTCTGTCAGTCTTCCGATTCCATCGCCGTATGTGCGCTTAATCTCCTTGTTAGTAACCGTAAGCACAGCGTCCTTAGTATCAACATGGTAGTTAGCATAGCCGAAAAATGCTATATCTACATCTACCTGTCCACTGATACCATCAACATAACATCTTGAACTATACTGCCACATATCATAATGATATCTGAAATTTGGAAGATCATCTCCATAAGTCCATCTTACTGAATCATAATAAAACTTACCAAAATATGCCGCCATCCAAACTTTATACTTACTTGCAATCTTTTCCCCATCAAAATTGTTATACCATCTGTTTCTGTTAGAATAAACCATAGGCTGATATCCATAGCTGGATATAACATTACAAAACGTCTCACAGGCTTCTGTTACTGAATCATAATCACCATCCAGTTCCCAGTCAAATGCAACCGGATATGTTATCTGGTAATCCCTTATAAGACTTATACAGTAACTTGCTTCATCGTATGCTTCTCTTGCATTAGAAGCACCTGAATAGAAATACACACCTACCTGTATACCGTTAGCAAGTGCTCCTTGTATATTCTGCTGAAATTTCCTGTCTTCATATAAACCATCATCTCCGCCACCGCATTTTATCATTGCAAATGTGATGCCATCAGCAGCAACTGCTGACCAGTCTATATCTCCCTGCCATCTTGAAACATCTACACCATATGTCAACTGGCTGATTTCATATACATCATTCGAGCTTGGCTGATCTGGTTCAGGCTCCTCAACCTCAGTCTCCTCTCTTGATGGTTCTGACGAATTATCTTCTACTATCTCAAGGTCCTCAACATCTTTAACCGGAATCGGTGCACTGCTGTTCTCTGCTGCCTTATCAATTATCTCATATAATTCTTTACTGCTTGTATTCTCATCTGCAACAGCCTCTTTAACAAGTTCTGCTATCTCTTCCTGTGTTGCAGTCTCTATCTCTGTCTCTGATTCTGTTTGTGTTTCGGTAAGAATCTCACTCAGCTTATCAAGATTACTGTCTGTCTCAGTCTCTACTTCTGTCTCCTGTGCCTGTACCTGCATTTTGCTGCTATGATGATGAACATACTCTACTGTTGTTACAGTTGCTGCACTTCCTGCAACCACGACTGAGCCTGCAATAATACATGCCTTTGCATGTGCCACAAATACAGACTTACATATTCCTGATAATTTTCCTGCTATGGTATTTAATAATTCTTTCATCCTACATGCATCTCCTGATTAGTCATAATAATGTTTGAAGTAAACTCTCCCGAATATTGCCCATGTATCGCAGAATGCCTGCCATATATCCTTCATCCCTATACGCTTTACACCGGAATCCCTGACATATACAACCTCCACAGGCATCTGTGCTATCGAAAAACCCCTTCTGTGAATCGCCACTAAAAGTTCTATATCGTAAGCAAACCCTGATGTTCTTATAGGATGTGCAACCGGTTTGATTGCCTCAACCCTGAATACCTTAAGCCCGGTCTGCGTATCCTTAACATTAAGATGGAACAAGACTAGAAGCATTATATAATAGCCCATGCTTATCACTTTCCTCTTAAACGGATAATCAAGCCTTGAATCCTTAAGGAACTTACAGCCTATAACAACATCTTTATTATCATCAAGCATTTTCTTAAGATAACCTTCTAACTGTGATGGATTAAGTTCAAGGTCTGCATCAACAAATGCGACATACTTTCCTTCAACCTGCGACACTCCGGCAATTATTGCATTACCCTTTGCCTCTGTTCTTTTCAGAACTTACCATACGCACACGGCTATCCTGCTTGATAGCTCTTTCTATCTCAGCTTTGGTATTATCCTTACTGCCATCATTAACCGCAATAATCTCCAATTCAGGAACAAATTTTTCAACAATTCTCAATGTTTCCATGATACTGTGATATATAAGTTTTTCCTCATTGTAAGCCGGCATAACAATAGACAGCATACCATTTAGATTTAACATTTATACTCTCCTCTGATGTTTACACACCTTTTAATATTACAATGCTATGCCATGTTTTTCAAGTATAGACAGGAAATTAATGCAGATAATATCTTATATAAAAACTATCTTATATATTATAATGAGGTGAATTTATGAATAACTCAGAAAATCTTCCAACAGACAACAACAATAAATCTATCGTAAAAGGGAAAACCATGTATAATTGGGAAACTCACGATAATCAGGACAAAGTGATTGTCGACAGCATTAATGCAATCGAAAGAAGACGTGAGCATATGACTGACGAACAGTTAAGAAAAGCATATGCAGAATTACAGACAGGACTTGGTCCTGATATATATAGTCAGTTATGTGACCGCAAGGCAAGTGACAATTTTCAGGGGTGACTTTATTATGGGTCACCCCACCACCTGCAATTATATATTATTTGCGGCACAGTCAAGTGCTGCTGCCACAACAGCATCCATGTCATAATATTTGTACTCACCAAGACGTCCGCCGAATATAACTTTTCTTTCAGCGTCAGCAAGCTCCTTATACTGTGCATATAAAGCGCCGTTCTTCTCATCATTTACAGGATAATATGGCTCATCACCCGGCTTCCACTCAGAGCTGTATTCACTGCTGATAACAGTCTTCGGAAGGTCGTCGCCATTCTCATCCTTACCGAACTCAAACCATTTGTGTTCAATAATTCTTGTCCATGGAGTTTCGGCATCAGTATAATTAACTGCTGCATTACCCTGAAAATTAGGAGTATCCAAAGTCTCTGTTTCAAACCTTTCTGAACGGTATTCAAGATTACCAAGCTTATAATCAAAGTATGCGTCTATCGAACCTGTATATACAACCTTTTCAGCCTGACTGTCTAATTCTTCCTTAGCATCAGCAGATGCAAGATAATCAACACCAAGTCTTACCTCAATGCTTCCGGAAAGCTCGCTGTCATTAAGCATATTGGCAACCATCTTAGTATATCCACCCTCAGGAATTCCCTGATAAAGTGCGTTAAAGTAATTATTATCAAATGTAAGTCTTACAGGAAGTCTCTTGATAATGAATGATGGAAGCTCGTTGCATGGTCTGCCCCACTGCTTCTGTGTATATCCCTTAATAAGCTTCTCGTATATATCAGTTCCGACAAGACTTATAGCCTGCTCCTCAAGGTTCTTAGGCTCTGTGATTCCTGCTTCCTTTCTCTGCTGCTCGATTCTTTCTGCAGCCTCCTGTGGTGTCACAACACCCCACATCTTATTGAAGGTATACATATTGAATGGCAGTGAATACAACTCGCCCTTATAATTCGCAACAGGTGAATTAGTGAATCTGTTAAATGTAGTAAACTGTGAAAGATACTCCCACACCTTCTTATTATTGGTATGAAAAATGTGTGCACCATATACATGCACATTAATACCTTCCATCTTCTCTGTATATACATTACCGGCAATATTATTTCTCTTATCTATTACAAGAACCTTCTTTCCTGCTCTTGCTGCCTCATGTGCAAACACTGAACCAAAAAGTCCTGCTCCAACTATTAAATAATCATACATAATCCTGTTCCTTTTCTATCTTAAATAATGGGATGATGCCGACCGCACCACCCCATTAATTATACTTATTATATTACATTAATTCAACATAAGAAGTAATTAATAATAATCAATATCAGATATATAATCTTCTACCCTTGTATAACCATCTAACTGTATAATAGCGTCTGCCAGAACAGATTTACCGTTGTCAGGATTATACTTTTCATAATTCAATACAATGCAAGGATTATCTGCATTTATATTTTTATTAAAATTCTTCTTGTCAAGGGACTCTATAAGTCCATTTAATACTTTTTGTGCTCTTTCTTCATCTTTTCTTACATACGAATCCAGATTAATATATGTTCTGGTATCATTATATATAAGAACTGCTGAAAGAGTTTCATATCCACTAGTATATTTATCCCATGTTCTGGAACTGTCATTTAAATACTGCTTTAAAATGTCGCTCATTGTTCCAAGCTCTTTTTCATTATTCTTAATGGCATATTCATTCCGTATACTAATATACTTATTATAAGATTGTGGCATATTCTTACTGATTGGAAGAACCATATCATAAGTAACGCCATTTTTTGAAAACCGTACTGACATCAAGAAAGTATCAGCATCTGAAGTAACTATCTGATACCATTTCTCAAAACCAATCTGTTTAATTTCACTTTTAATTGTTTCATATATATCCTTACAGTCAGAATCCTCCATATTACCTGTTATATAATTAACAGAAATCTTGTCACTATCCGGAAGTTCCATATAAGCCTTAACAAAATTCTCATCCTTCTTTAACAGACTTGCAAGTTTATTGGCATCACTGTCTGTAAGCTGAATCCTTCTGTAATGTGTAACACCATTCTGTCTGAAACCAACCTTATAATTAGTCACTGAACCTCTGCCGTTATAAATATAATTATGAACACCATTTGATATACATTTATCTTTATATGCCCCCAAATTTCTCCGATACATATTTAAGAATCTCTTCATCTGTAAACTGAACCTTCGATGATATAGAACTGAAATATCCGTTATCTGAAGCATAGTACATATCCATTGACTGAATTGATACATATGCAAGTTTTGAAGCATCCGGTTCGTACGATGCCTCATATTTGCCAAATGAATTAGCTCCTGTTCCAATTACCACTGCAAGAACATATCCAAGAAGAATTGATGGAATACACTGCTTTATAACATTCATCTTCTTACTTACTATACATTCATAAACAAACACAACCAATGCACTTACAATAAACATCACAACAACTGCTATTGTCTCATCACTATCTATACTTGTATATGCTATCATTACACCTATAAACGCAATTGAAAAGCCGATAAGTGTTCTGATAATCATTGGCAGAACCTTTCCATTAGCTGCTTTTCCCGCTGTTTCACTTTTTCTCTTTACAAAGAGAAGTGCGCCAAGTGCTATATATATAAGTGCAAGCACAAGTGTATATAAGTTACTTGTAAGGCTGAGAACCATATCTGCAATTCCTGATGAACCATTGTACATATCAAATACAGAAAATACCCAGCCAACAATCATATTGCTGGAAGAATCCAGTAACCCCACACCACTGTTGCTTATCATGTAAGCTTCTCCATGAAACACAGTCAGTTCTGTAACCATTAACATAATAAATCTTGGAAGAAACATTATAAGTCCTGTAACACATATATTGCTTAATATGTTTCCTGTAATGGATATTGATACATTTATAATTGCCATGCATAAAAGGCTGCATATAAATATCGAAAGATACATCCGGAACATTGTTGCATAATCCACATTAAAATACTGCCTGTTAGCCATGAATAAAACTGCCTGTGATACATATGACACAACAAGTATTCCGGCAATCCATGTAAGTATTGCTGCCGTCTTGCTAAGATATATGCACAATCTTGTATATGGAATTGAATGATAAAAATCACTGCCGCTTCTCTTATTAAGAAAACTCCATACTATCAATGATATAACAGGTACAACAATTATGAATACTAATACCAGAAAATAATTCCCTGAAATTCCACCTACATTATTAACCTGTTTATATTCTTTAATATAGCTTAATGATGAAATAATCGGTACAACTGATATAAGTGTAATTACCGCCATCATTATAAAGCCCGCAAGTCTTGTCTGCTTCAATGTCTGTAAAAACATATGAAAGCTGAATACTTTCTTATTATTCATGCGTCTTATCCCCCTTCACATCAAATGTATAACCGAGTGCTTCCATCTCATAAGTAACTACTTCTTCAAGCGTAAGCGGGAGGACATCAAATACTACCGGATTCATGGCATTTATAATGTCCATGGTCTGTTCCCTGTCGCCACTTACTATCATGTTGGCAACTGAACCCTCCTGACGGTATCTTGTAATTCTAATGCCCTCAAACTTACTCTCATCAAAATCATCCTTAAAAAGCTACCTGTACCTTGAACTGACTCGTCTTTAGTTCAAATACATCGCTGTCAAGCACCAGCCCGCCTTTATGAAGAAGTGACAAATGATCGCATAAGTCTTCCAATTCTCTTAATGAATGTGATGTAACTATAACAGTAGCGTTATTATCTGCAACATCACCACATATTAACTTCTTGACAAGATTACGCATAACAGGATCAAGTCCGTCAAATGTTTCATCAAAGAACATATACTTGGCTCTGGTTGAAAGTGCAAGTATTATAGCTGCCTGTCTCTTCATTCCTTTTGAAAAGTTTGATATACTCTTAGACGGATCAAGTCCAAATGTTTTCGTAAGCTCTGTGAATCTGTCCATATCAAAATTATCATATATTGAACTATAGAACTTAGCCATGCTCTTCATGTTCGCACCTGCAAGAAAGAATAATTCATCTGCAACGAACACCAGCTTATTCTTCATGTATGTATTCTCATATACATTAATTCCATCGATTATTGCTTCTCCCTTATCTGCCTTATATATTCCTGACAGGACTCTTAGCAGCGTAGACTTTCCTGCACCGTTAGAACCAACCATACCATATATACAGCCCTCCGCTATATTACAGGTAACATTGTCAAGTGCTGTAAAGTCATCAAATGATTTAGTAACACCTTTTACCTCTATCATATTTTCTTATAAACCTCCTCAATCATATCTGTTATCTCACTCTTACTCACCCCTGCGTATGCAAGCTTTCTTACAATCTCCTTAAGATCTGAAAGCTTTTCCTTAGACTGATTCCCGACAGTCTTTAACGCTTCTGCCGATATAAAAGAGCCCTTTCCCGGTACACTCACCAGGATTCCTCTTCTGTCCAGCTCCATGTATGCTTTCTGGATTGTATTCGGATTAGTAGACAGCTCCATCGATAACGACCGTACCGATGGCATCTTATCGCCTTCCTTCATAATCCCTTTAAGCACCTGGTCTTCCACCTGCTTAATGAGCTGTTCATAGACTGGCACTCGCGACATGACATCTATAGTGAACATGTTCCATTCCTTTCTGTGTTTATTTTAACTGGTTACAAGCTTGCGTAATAACTGTACTATATTAATTAGTACAGTTACAGCATACTATTATATTTAGTTATTGTCAACTGTTATTTTTAAGGTTTTGCAAATATGCCAAGTTCAGGCGCACCATACGAGCATGAAACAAATGCTGCTGCCATCATAAAATCAACAATTGCCATAATCCATGTTCCAAGTACAAAGCTCTCATGCCCGGCACGTCTTAACACATGATACTCCACAGCGAAACCAGTTAGCACTGCCACAAAAAATGTTGCAATATCAAGCCACATTTTTGAAAATCCAAGAACTCCCATATATGTGTAGTACAGAAACGGAATTGCCCATGTTGCCACATTTGCACCGAGTAAAACCGCAAAGCCGCTTGCTTCGTATCTGTCCTTTAATGCATACCATGTATAGATTCCATACAGATTCATAGGCAGAAACGCCAGCTTCATATGTTCCCATGTTGATTCATTAGTTGGAAAAAACAGCCCGGCAAATGTATTCTTTCCTGTCCAGTCATACACAAAATGAAATAAGGACCCTGACACCCATACTGCCAGAATCCCTATTATCATTGTTATATTAAGTTTGTTGATTGTCTTGTTCACAATGCACACCTCCATTATTGTTGAATAATAGAAGTATATGCTTCCATCTGTTGTACTATTCCACTTCAACAGTCATAGTTACATCAGACACCTCAATATAAGTTCTTCCATCACTTACATTAATCTCTGTTCCATCTGCATATGTATACACTGTCTTGGAATAACGGTCTGACTTACTCCACTGGATTGGAACAGCATAACCGTTAGTTATGTAATAACCTTCCCCCTGCCGACTGTATGAAGATTCCAGCAGTAATTATCATCCATCATGCTGTGTGTAACCTTCTGCACGATAATATTCTTAGTATTAAACTGTTCACCTGTTTCGTGGTCAAGACTTGGCTCGCCACTCGCAAACCTTAAATAATTACCTGACGCAGCATCATATGTAAATGTTGTGTACTGATAACTGCTGTAAGGCACATACACAGATGATGCACTGACTGAATCTTCTCTTTTTGAAAGGTCAACATCTGATACATCATAATTAAGCAGTACTGTGTCCGATGCATTCTCAGCCTCAGCATTGAAACCTTTTTCCTGTACTGCACTCTTTAACCTGTAAAGCGATGTATATGCTGTATGCTCTGTTGCAAGCCCTTCCGGATTATGTCTCCAATAATATGCACTGTTATAGAAGCCGTTAATCCAGTTAATACCAGTCTTTGCCTCATCACTCTCAGCGTAAGTGCTTCCGCCAAAATGTACAAATATCGCATCTGATTCAAAACAGAAATCAAGGAAATTATGTCTTGCACTTCTTATTGTTCCAATAACCGTATCTGTCTGACTTACATTGCCTGACCCAATAATCTCCTGTGGTGCTTCATCTGTAACATCTGAATCCTCTACCTTGAACAAGGCAAGAAGTCTGCATGTATAACTCTCTGTTGGAAGCTCATATACAATATATGCCTTATTAAGTCCAGTCTGCACCTGTACAGCTACTGGTGTATTGTTAACAGATACTGCAAATGGTCTTGTCTTCGAATTAACGTCAATTATGTCGACCGTATTATCTACATATACAGTAGGTTCTTCTGTCTGTGAAGCAGCCTCTATCGGATTAATATTCTGTGATAAAGCCTCGCCCGTAGGATTACCGCCTCTTATTCTGCTTGTCATCATAATGCAAATGGCAGCCGCAGCAACTGCTGCCGCGCCAAGAGCAGATATTATAATAATACGTTTTCTATTATTAATCATTGATTATCTCCCATCATAATAATCTTCCTTAATTGTACGACTTGCACTTCTATATGGCAAGAAAAAAGAGCCATACATAACCATAGTTATGTATAGCTCTTTATTAATATGCCGGCAACGGGAATCGAACCCGTATGGGAGTATAAGTCCCGCAGGATTTTAAGTCCTGTGCGTCTGCCAGTTCCGCCACACCGGCGTAAAGTGCCTGCATAGCAGGCGTATTATTAATACATATGACTTCCTCTGGCGCAGCCTAAGTGTCCCAAATGCAATAACAGATATGTAGTACATCACGACTCTTTACTACCTGCAGATTCAACATATGCAGTGAATGAAGTTTAGCACATTGTTATGTTTATAGCAAGCATATTTTGTCAGTTTCACTGTTTTGTCACATAATTTTCATAAACTGCCAGCTCTAACTGTGCATAAGTACCATAAAAAGCGGTACTTTTGTCACATTTGTCAAGAAGAACTGATGCCAGTATATCTGAATATCTGTCGGCAAGTTCTCCAAGCATATGACCTTCTTCATCAAAGAAGTCATCATCTGTTCTTGGAAGTGTATCCATTGTTAACAGATTGAAATCATAATATTCAACACCATATTCTTCACAAAGCCGCGTAAAATATTCACCTGCCTTCTCCGAATAACCATTAACTACCGTTGAAGGTGTGATTGGTGTTGTAACACATACAAGTTCAATATTATTCTTCTTACAATATTGGGCAGTCTTTTCAAATGAATCCAGAACCTTTTCACTGATTCCATTCTCGTCCCATGCTACAATATCTGATGGCACAAGACTGTCCAGCTTCATATCCCTATAGAAAAATCCTTTGGCAACATATGGTCCTCCCGCATCATGTATCTCAACTGCATCCATACTGTAGTTGCGGTATGCCGCACTGCTCTTAACCTTAAGATTATTCATAATAGCAGACGGTGATATCTCATAAGCCCATCTCTTTGAATATACAGTACGAAAATCCTTAGTCAGTAGATTATCAGCTATATACTTAAGCTTTACATTACTGAAAGGAAGCCATGTATATATGAAACAGTCTTCAAACTCTCTCTCTGCATAATTGCACCAGTACTGATAATCAAGGTCATATATAACTCTTTTTACATTATTATGGCGGTCACTCTCCATTAAAAGATAATATGAATCTGTTACCGTCTCGCCTGGTATTGCAAGATTAAATGCATTGTAAGATGCCCCGGCTTCATCGAGCTTTACTGGATTTATAGCAGATCTTGCATGTGCAGGTCCAATTATTATATTGTCATATCCATCATCAGTATCCGCATTATCAGTCTCATGTATAATGTATCTTCTGTAGCCTGATGGCATCATCGCATAATCCATACATTTGATAAGCCCAGCCACTATGGCAATAAACACCACAGCCCTGACATATTTTAATATTTTATTACTCATTGCCCCTCGCTTTAATTGCCTCTATGCACTCATCATAACTGCTGTAAAAATATTCTGAACAATCATCCTTTTTAAGTATATCTGTGAGTACCTCTGAGAACTGCTCAGCAAGCTCTCCGTTCATATGGCCTTCCCAGTCAGCGAAATCATCATCACTTACATTAAGAATCTCATTCTTAATAAGATTGCCATCTATATACCTTACATTATTCTCATCACATATCTGCTTAAAATATGTATCAGCCTCATTGGCAGCACCCGAAACAACCGACGATGGTGGAATTGGTGTAGTAACACATATAAGCTCAATTCCATTGTCCTTACAATACTTAACTATCTTCTGGAAATATTTCTGCACCTTAGGATTAAGATCATCATATGTCCATGGTGATGGATTAAGCTTTCCCTTCTTATCAGTTACCTTGGTTCGATAGAAAAATCCCAATCCCTGATATGGTCCTTCTGTATCGATTCCGGCAACACCCTCAATCTGGAAATTCTTATATTCATCAGTTTTCTTTATAGCCATATATTTCTTAGCCGTTTTCCAATTCTTGGCAAATGCATATCTTCTGAAGTATATTGTTCTGAAGTCTTTATCCATAAGCTGGTTTACTATATACTCCATCTTAAGAGTTGAAAAAGGAAGCTGCCCATATACAAGAAGATCTCCAAAATCCGAATCGCGTTTCAGATTCTTATTCCAGTACTGATAATCAAGTTCAAGAATTATCTTCTTTACATCATTATTATTGCACGCTTCTCTGATCATATAATAATTATCAATCACCGTGGCGCCCTGAATACACATATTAATTGGATTAACTGCATATTCCATTTCCAGAAAATAATGTGGGTCAATTGAAGCCCTTCCATGTGAAGCTCCCACTACGATACAATCATAATCAGAACCTTCATCCGGATTATCAACCGTATGGATTATATATCTTGCATACCCCGGCTGAACCATTACATAATTAACTGCTTCAACAAGTATGGTTATAACCGCAAAGAATACTATCACCCTCACATATTTTAATATCTCTTTAAATGCTTTCTTCTTCATGGTATCCTGCACCTCTGATTAGAACTGGGCGTACATAAATCCACCCGATGTATTAGAAATATAGCCAAGCATTGCAACCGACATAACAAGAGCTATATATACAGCCCATCTGATAATCAGAGGCTTTCTGTCAAGAGCTTCCCTGATTACAATGCCTTTCTCTTTAAGTATGCTTATAATAAGCCATACTAAGCAGCCTGCAAGCAATATTATTAAATCCAGCTGGCTTCCAGACATTTTTACAACGGCGTCCATGCTGAATGATGCATGTTTAAATGTATTTCCCATAAGTCTGAATGCATCTGTAAGAGTAGCTGCATTATCAAAATACCAGCTTATATTAACAAGTATAAATGTTCTTATTATCTGCCATCCTCTGTACCAGCGTGCATTCTTATTAATATGAGTTATTTTAAACATTTTTTCATAAACAGGTGCCATAATACTGCTAAAGCTCATGATTATACCATTGTACATACCATATACGATATACTTCCATGCTGCTCCATGCCATACACCTACTATAAAGAATATGAGTAAATCTGCCAGACATATAGGCAATGCCTTCGCCATATATTTACCAAATCTTGTTTTGCTGTGTTTCTTAAAGAACTTACCCAGCTTATTCATAGCTTTACTTAAGCTGAATGGATAGAACACATAATCCTTCATCCATGTACCAAGTGTTATGTGCCATCTGCGCCAGAACTCTCCAATAGAATGAGAGAAGAATGGCTGCCTGAAATTATCATCCAGGTGGATTCCAAACATCTCGGAAGCACCCATAACCATATCTATTCCACCGGCAAAATCTCCGTATAGCTGTGCACAATACGCAAGAACACCTATTATTACATATATTCCATGATACTGACCGGGATTATTAAACACCAGATCAGACACGACTCCTGCACGGTCAGCTATAATAAACTTTTGAAAAGTCCCCAGGCCATACGCTGCAATCCATGCTGGATAACTGCAAGATCATACTTATGCTCTGCCAAAAACTGTGGTGCAAGCCTGTCGTATCTTCCGATAGGTCCCTGGGTTATCTGCGGAAAATACGAAACAAATAAGGCGTATTTAAAAATGTTATTACATGCCTTTACTTTACCTCTGTACACATCAATAACATATGATATTGACTGGAATGAATAGAAGGATATTCCAAGTGGCAGAAGCAGTGTAAATGTTGATATCCTGCCATTGCCACCAAAAGCCTTAATTATGCCATTGACGTTCTCAATCGCAAAATTATGGTACTTAACAACTGCAAGCACACCAAATACCAGAAGAAGAGCAAGTACTACAACTCTTTTCTTATATGTCTTTGCCTTTTCTTTTAAAGCCTTTTATCTTCTCTTGCCAGCCCATCTGCTTTAAGGCTCTTGTCAAGATTATCCTCTGTTCTCTCTAAAAGGATTCCTGATGTGAAAGTAACGATTGTTGTAAGTAATATGAACACAACAGTCTTATATCCCGAACATAAATAGTAGGCATAGCTTAATATCAAAAGCCATGCCCACTGCGCCTTCTTAGGTATAAGATAATATACAATTACTCCCACTAATAAAAATACCAGAAATCCGGTAGAAACTAGTGACATATTGTTTTACCCCGCTTTCTGGATTAATCCTGCAGACGCTGAATCATCTCCCACATAGCCTCTGCTGAATTAAAGTTCTCAGGTACTATATCAACTGGTGTAATATCAATGTCAAATGCATCGTTTAACTCACCAACAAGTGATACAATATCAAATGAACTGAATATTCCATCATCAATAAGAGTATCACATACTTCATAATCCACATCGCTGTTAATTTCATTCAAAATGTCTAATAACTGATCCATAATAAACCTCGCAAAAAAAATTATTAATCACACATCTGTGAACAGAAAACATTCTATCTTCTCATTCACATATAGTCAATCATATTTTGTAACAAAATTGTAAAATTATTGTGTACTAACACTGTTTATTAAAAAAGTGTCCACTGGATTTCTAATAATCCTGTAGCCATTCTTCTTTGAATACATCACTATTGCAGGCATTCGGCGGCTCAGGAACAGATATATTCCTTCTGTAACAGAATATGCACCAATATTATAAAATGCTATCATATCACCAATCTTAGCATCCTTTAATTCAAGATTCTTAACAATTACATCTCCTACTGTACATAATGAACCACATATGTTATATGGCTGCACTCCCTGTGAGTACACTTCCACCTCATGATCTGCGCCATCAGCAAACCCTTCTGTGTACTCCATTGGAATGAATTCACATCTTGGTTTCTTCATAGCCATAGCCTGTCCATAATAATTAATATGATTAATTCCACTGTCAATAATTGCATATCTTGTTGTGTCATTCATCTTCATATCAGCAATTCTGCTTATAAGTATTCCACAGGTAGCTGCAATATATCGTCCCATCTCAAGAGTAACATTGAATTTTTCGGACATTTCTTTAATCATCACAGCAAACTCTTTAAGCTCGTCAAAATCAGTATTCATAGCATCACATTTGTCTGTAACAAAGTAATCAACTGACAGACCAGGACCATACTCAATCTCTTTAAGCTTAACACCATGTTCAGCCTCACATGTATGTGCTATTGCCTGTAACCATACTACCTCAGCTTCTATCTGGCTTAATTTTTTCTTCTGTGTTCCCTGAATAGCACTGGATTCCCTCTATGATAATTCCCTTAAGTTCATCCTTTCTATCAGCAATCCCATACACCTGACGCTCATTAATACCGAACTGGTTGCCGCTGGTAACTCTTATAAGAACCTTAACCTTAATGCCACACTCAACTGCACATGAATTGATAAGTTCAAGCTGGTTAAGCGATTCCACTGTGTAGATTCCAACAGCACCTGTCTTCATCGTGTAGAGGATATCTTTCTTTTCCTTATTAACACCCGAAAGGACTATCTTCTCCCTGTTTATGCCCTCTTTTTCGCATATTGCAAATTCACCTGGAGAACATACCTCGAATTTATCAAGCTTCTTGTCAAGCACGCTTATAAGAAACGGATTGGCCTTCATTGCATAACACACTGTAACTCCACATCCTAGAATCTGCTGCATGGCATCAATCCTTGCACATAGCTCATCTGTGTCAAATATATACGATGGTGTTCCACATTTTATGGCAATCTCTTTTAATTCATTAACTCCTAGCATCCTATACCTCCTGTTCTTTATATATCTTCATAAGTTCTTTTCTGTCAATTTTACCATTCTTAGTAAGCGGCATTGTTTCCACCTTAACAAGCACATTTGGAATCATCCACTGTGGCACTTTATCTTTGAGGGCATGTGTTACGCCCTTTCTGTCAAGCTCACTTGCTCCTTCTATCTCAAAGAATCCGAGAATCTTATTCTCATCTGTATCAAATATACAGCAGCTTCTAAGGAGTCCCTCTATAGCATTCATGTATGTCTCAATTTCGCCAAGCTCGATTCTGTGTCCCATATGCTTAATCTGGAAGTCCTTTCTTGATGAGAAGAAAAAAGTTCACCATCTTCACTATAGTAACCAAGATCACCTGTGCGGTATATAGTTTCCAGATATCTGTCATTAAGAGGATTCTGTACAAATGCTGCTGCTGTCTTTTTCAGGATTACGCAGATACCCCATAGTTACAGCTGTTCCAGATACACATATTTCTCCTAACTCGCCTGGTCTGCCTGCATCAACAAGCTTATCCTCATCATCTAACAGGAATACTCTTTCATTGGCAAATGGCTTTCCCATCGGAAGCTTCTCGTCAAGACCAAACTCTCTGTCAATAATATAATATGTACAATTACATGTTATCTCTGTTGGTCCATAAAGATTAACAAACATTGCATCCGGATACTGCACTCTCCATGCATTAAGATGCTTTATAGGCATAACCTCTCCGCTGAACATAATCTTGTTAAGTGAAGATGGTCTCTTATACTCGAATCCATTAAGAGTTGTTACAATACATAACGCTGATACAGCCCATATAAGAGTTGTAACCTTTCTGTCATCAAGGAAATCAAGCAGCTTGGTTGGAAATGAAAAGCACATCTTAGGAATAAGCTGTAAGGTTGCGCCTGTCTTTAAGCTTGAATATATATCCTTAACTGATACATCAAAGTCAAATGGTGCCTGATTACCAATTACATCCTCATTAGTAGTTCCAAATGTTTCTGTAAAACAGTCAATAAAATCTATTGTTGAACGGTGATTAACTATAACTCCTTTAGGAACACCTGTCGACCCTGATGTAAATATTGAATACAATGGATCTGTATCAAGTGCCTGTTCTCTTATCTTTTCCAGTCTCTCCTGAGCCTCTGAATCCACAGCCTGTCCGTCATACTCTTCAAGCAATTCGTCAAGATTAATAATCTCGCCCTGAAATCCGAGCTTTTCTGCTTTCTTGGCTGACTTATTATCCACAACCAGAATATCTGCCTGAATCGTATCTAATATAAGATTAATTCTCTCAACCGGATGAGTTGTATCAAGCATACAGTAATATCCGCCTGCATACACAATTCCCATAAATAAAGATAATGTATTACATGTCTTATCCATATACACAGGAACTCCCTGTGTAGGCTTAATCTTAAGCGAAAGGCAGCTTCCTATCAACTTTGCCTGATTCATAAGCTGTGTATAAGTAAGTTCATTATTCATGTCCGCACACGCTGTCTTTTTTTCCCCATACATTCTCTGTGAGTTTTCAAGAAACTCTAATACATTCTTTTCCATTACCTTCTCCTTTTACTTCTTATTCTTATCTTTTCTGAATACAAGCAGCTTGCTTATAACATAATTAAGTATAATTACAACTACCTGCGCAATAAACTTTATTAACATACTGTTGAAATGCAGCATTGTAATGAATACAAGAAGAATTATCTCTTCAATTACAAGAGTTAATACTCTTCCACCTGCAAATGAAACTAACTGTTTCATAAATTCTTCCACAGTCTTAGTTGGTGCTGCAAACACCCATATCCTGTTAGTAAAGAATGCAAAAGTACTGCAAGTACCCATGAAATAACATTTGCAATAAGCTCATTAATTCCAAGTGTAACATTAAAGAATGCATATGAACCTATACTCACTACTGTTGTAAGTACTCCAAAGAAAAGATACAGAAGTACTTCCTTATACTTCTTATACAATGGTTCAAACACCCTCAGACCCGGCAGATGCATAATCTTATCAAATATATCCGGCTTAATTTCCTGCATATTATTATCTGTATTGTTACTCATAATTACCTCACTGTTTTTATTGATATAACGCCATACTATTTTATACTTTTATCAATAACAAATCAAGAAAAAAGACGCCGTATAAAAACGGCGTCCTGGAAATGCATTTATTATTTTGATTCGTTGATAACGATATCATCTGTCTCAACTTCCTTGTTTCTGTTTTCATCAATTCCAAGCTTGTTATTAAGCTTTTTCTTTGCCTTTCTTAAATAAATACCAAGAAATGCACCAACAGCAATTATCACTCCGGCAATAGCCTGAATGGCATAAGTCATAACAGATGGGTCAATGTAACCTGCTACATTTAAATTTAATAATATCAACATACTTTTTATCTCCTTTTTAATTAAGTTCTTTTTTAATGCTTCAATCCTCTTGTTGTTATCTACATCATTTCTGATTGCAATTCTTATATACTGTTTTCCATCATGTAATTTTGATGTAAGATCCTTTATAAGCAGATAATGATTCTTAAACAGTTTTATCATAAGTTCTTTTGCTGTCATTCCATTAGTTATCTCAATCATAAAATAATTAGCCTGTGATGGGATAACTCTTATACCAGATATCTGCTCCAGTTCATTATAGAACCTTTTTCTTTCTACGCGGAATTTATCCATTGCAGCTGCATAATCTTTCTTATACTTTTCTGCAATCTGAAGATAATACTCACCAAATGAATTAATATTCCATATTGCAACATCTTTTTTCATTGCTGCAATCGCTTCTGTATCTGAGGAAACAAGGATTCCAAGCCTCAGTCCCGGTACACCGTATGATTTAGATATACTTTTTCATAACATATAATCTTCTATATGTTTCGATAAATTTCTGTTCTATAAGAGAATTATCCGGTTCATCTGAGAAATCAGCAAACGACTCATCAACCACCAGCTTTATTCCCTGACCGTCTGTCCATTTTATTAATCTTATAATTTCTTCTTTTTTTCAGATAATTACCAGATGGATTATCAGGATTAATAATAATAATATTATCTACTTTGTTGCATGTATAGAACTCTATCAGTTCTTCAACTGAATATGTATAATTATCATTTGACGGTGTAAATACCACTTCGTCTTCAACAGAATATCTGTTAGGATATTCTTCAAATGTAGGTCTGATAACGCCTGTCTTTCCAGAAAAGCTTTCCATAAGTGACTTAATAAGTTCTGCTGCTCCATTTCCAACTATTATGTTGTCTTTATGAACACCAAAATTCTTAGCTGCAAGTAAAGAATTAACTCCCATACCTGAAGGATATTCTGTCAAAAGTGTATCAAAGCTTGCACGCAGTTCATCCTTAAGCTTTTTAGGCGGATAATAAGGATTAACAAGATAACAGAAATCAACAATCCCGGATATCTCCAGAATCCTCCATATCTTTTATGCATAAGGTTAATTCTTGTCTCATCATCTGGAGCAAAAAGTGTCGTTGCTATATCAAGATCCTGTTCATCATCTATTTCATACCATTTCTGACCTGATAATCTCATACCTTTAATTCCAGGTGTGTCCAGCATCGTTATAACTCTAAGAACCTGTTCATAATATTCATTTTCTCCCAATGCACTACAATATGCCTCAAGGAAAGGAACATATATATCCTGTGAAAAATGTTTGCTGAATTTGTAGATATTTACAGTTTTATAGTATTCCTCTTTTTCCTTAAAATCAAAGCTCTTTCCTGGAACAAATGCAACAATATTATCATATTCGTCAAGCTTTACACATGTACCATCCATCCAGCTCTCATATTTATCTACCATGGCAAGTGTATCTCTCGGATCTTTTACAAGTTCATCAATTGCAGAATCCTCAATAATTACATCTGATTCAAAAAGCAGAGTATCTTCTTCCATAAGATAATTCTTTGCCAGTGCAAGTGAATAAATATTGTTTGTCTTATCATATACCGCATTGTCAACATATGAAATTGGTGTCTTAATTCCCAATGTCGCTATATAATCAATCAGCTTCTGTCCTTCATAGCCCACAACAATCACTATTCTTGAGAGATGTTGTTTCTCAAGCTGATGCAAAAGCCTGTCTATAAGCGATACTCCATTAACCTTTACCATACATTTGGTATTATTCTGGGTAAGTTCTTTTAAACGCTTTCCCATTCCTGCTGCTAAAATAATTGCCTGCATAATCCCCTCCTAATAATCTGACATTACTATTGTTCCTTATGTCTTTTAATTGCTTTTTGAATTTCCTGAATAATATATTTAGCTCCAACCGATGCACTACTGCCAAGATTATACACATATTCTTTAACAAATCGGTCTATGCTGTCCTTATATGTATCAGAAGCTGCCAGCATCTTTGCTGCTGTATCAGCTGTCTTATCAATTTCATCAAGCTTAAGTACACGCCCGATTTCATATCTCATCCATATATTAAGTGGCTCAATTCCAATCCTTTTGTATTCAGGATTCATTATCTTCATTGGTGTATCAATGAAAAGAACCGGTTTACATGTAGTATAAGCATATTCATATGCTATACCTGACCAGTCTGTAATCATAAGATCTGCCTCAAAAACAGTACTGTTTGATGAAAAATCAGTCTGAATCTCTATATCTGTATCATCCTTATATCTTTCTTTAAGTCCTTCCATCTTCTCAGGCATATGTCTTACATGCTGTGGGTGTGGTCGGACTGTAATCTTATAACCATGTCCCTTAAGATTATCAAGTATGTCCTCAAGACAGCTGTCTACAATATTATCTTCCTGCCATGATGGAGCAATAAGTATTGACTTAATGTCATTTTCCTTCTTTGGCATCTTTTCATAATCCTCACGCATCTCATCAAGCAATGAATATCCCCACTCAACAAGCTCCTTCTTAGGAAGATTATACACTTCTTCAGTTTTTTCTATTTCTTCTTTCTGAATCTTTCCTGTACATAATACAGAATCATAGTGATCCATTGAACCGGTTCGCATTGTCATATTAAGGCTGTCCATGCCATGAGGAACATAAACATAATTAATATCTTTTCTGATATAACTTCTCTTAATGTGATAATTCTCAATATGAGGCATAGTCATGACCACTACGTCTGCATCCATCTTCATCGTAAGTGTTATAAGTTTCTTTTCCCCTATATAATAAGGTTTAATCTTACTTTCTTTTTCTGCAATTCTGAATATCTGATCATCAGGATCACTTGTTACAGAATGGATTGTAATATTCGTATTATTAAGTATGTATTCAATTATCCCTTTAAAATACTTATAGAAACCTGAGCCCTCTGAATAGAAGACAAGATGTTTATTAACAACAGAGAAAAACTTTTTATAATCAGCTTTTTCTCTCTTAATATCTTCTTTGTTTCTTTTTCCCTTTTTCGTACCAAGAGCTTCAATCTCTGCAAGTTCTTTCTTAGTTTCCTCAAGAGCCTCATAATCAACGTAATTCTTAGGATTAATCGCCCAGTTAAGAAGATATAACTGAAGAATTGCAAATATGTTGCTGGCAGTCCAGTAAAGAGCTACTCCTGCATATACAAAGCATCCTAAATATAACGACAGACCTACTGAAAATATCATCATACCATACTTATTAAGCTTACTCTGTTCTGCCTGTAATACGTTACTTGCATTCTGTGCAACACATAAAAGCCATGCTGAGACACCTGCTATAATTGGTGTTATTATTGATAATCCCCACTGTTTTGTAGTAATCCATGTAAGGTCATAGCCACAGAACTTCATGTTCGCAACACCTTCATTAATTCCGTCTTTGATAACTGCAACAACTCCAAGCAGAAGTATTATCTGTATAATAAGAGGTATAAGTGATGCCAGTGGATTATATTTTTCTTTTTTATAAAGCTTAGACTGTTCCTCTGCTATCTCATCCTTATCCCCATAATGCTTAATAAGAATCCTGTTAATATCAGGCTGCATCTTAACCATTTTAATTGAATTCTTCTGTACCCAGATTGATACAGGTAAGAGAACAATCTTACTTATCAGAGTGAATAATATAATTGCCAATCCATAATCATGCAGTAATTTGTAACAAAAATTCATTACATAACCTAAGGCTGTCGATAATATTTCCATAAATAACTCCTCTTTTGAAGATTTTATTGATTGTGTCAGAGTCATCCAATATAATAATTAATCATATCACTTATTATCAATTATTGAAAGGTGTTTTTACATATCCGATATACTTTTTTTACATACCCAATATAAATTTTACATGTTTTGCACAAAAAAAGGACACTGTTCTTACATAATACAGTGTCCTTTTAATATTATTTATTTCAAAAGGTACTCAGCATATTTAACTGCCATGTCTCGCCAGTTCTCCAATGCCTCTCCCATGTCTGCACCACATGATTCCCTGTACATAGCCCATACAAACCAGTAGTACGCAATAATAGCAACATATGCCATATAATGAAATCTTGTTGTCTCATTATAATCTTCCTGAAGGTATTCCTTTATGAATTCCTCAGCCTTATCAAAATCATACATGGCATCAACCACATAATATCCAACATCAATTCCCGGGTCAGAATATCCAGAATACTCCCAGTCAATAAGTATAACACTTCCATCTGGTCTTATCATCCAGTTTGGCTTATATGTATCGCCATGACAGAAACATTTTTCAACTCCATCTGCTAGAGTCATCTTATACAACTGTCCTATGTTGTTCTTAAGTCCTTCATATTGAACGAAGCACACAGGATCTTTCTTCTCAAGAAGCTTCTCCATATCAAGTGCATCTTCCCAAGGTTTCATTCCATAATCGGCTGTTATATCTGCCTTATGCAGCTTTCTTAAAACAGCCAATATCTTCTTTGAGTCCTCAAAAGAATTATAATCAGGTTCTCTGAATTCTGGAATGAATATGGATATCTTCCAGCCCTCATTAACATCTGCATATATGTATGTAGGATCTACACCAGCTTCTTTGGCTTTAATAAGTGATTTTTTTTCATTTCTTCTATTGATTATACTTTCTGTTCCATCGCCTGGATGTCTGTATATATAATCAATTCCGTCAATCTTGAATATAAAGGATGTGTTGGTCATTCCTTCGCTTACATTTCTGAAATCAATTATATCCTCCTCATCACATCTGAATACAAGCTTGATATTTCTTATTATCTCACTGTGCGTATGTCCAAGATACTGTGAATCAAACTTTCTAAGCTCATCAAAATAATCAAATTCAAATATATTACCCGGAAGATATTCCTTAAAATAAATATCAGGCATTTCATCCAGCTTATCCTTTACAAGAATCTCCCAATAGCAGTTATTATATATTCCAGATTCCCGGACAGCCTCAACCTGATTAATAAATGCTTCTGAGAATTCTTTTCTCCAGAATGAATGTCCCATAAGAACATAGCCATCAATCTTATTATCCTTAGCAATTCTTGTTATCTTTCCAAATCCATCAGTTCTTGCATATACTTCATCCGTTGTTTCCTTTCCATAATAACCTGAATAAAATGTATGATATTCAAACTGATTAAACGGATTCTCTATATAATAACTGTCACTTACGCATATGTACGTATTCTTAAGTTCTTTTCTTGCAAGATAAAGACTTTCAATATTATTCTTTATATTAAATGAATCATTAATAATGAACTTTACACCATACTTGTCTTCAAGATAGTAAAACATCTCCTTCTTATAGCCAAGTACAACTGTAATATTCTTAATACCAGCATCCTGAAGCTGCTTTATCTGTCTCTCAATAAGACGTTCACCCTTTACTTCAAAAAAGACCCTTTGGCTGTTCGAGTGATAAAGGAATAAATCGTGTAGATGCGCCAGCTGCAAGAATAACGGCATTATTAACCCTGTATGGTTCAAGCGCCTCTAATCCAGTCTTTGTAATACTACCAGACTCTTTTTCAATATACCCTGTTTTTACAAGTTTATTATAAATATCTGTGTCATTAAGAGCTTTTGTCGCCTCAACATCATAAGTACAGCCGGCTCTTCCAATGCTTCCATTATACAAACTGTTCAATACATAAAACTCTTCTTTTCTCATTATACATAGCTCCTTATGCCATGTTTCCTGAGAACATTCCTCGAATCACTGCTTTGATTACATTTTCTCTACATGATTCATACTTTTTTCCCGAAAGTATAAGTCCCTCTACCTTAATGTTCTTTATATCCTTCTTGTCAACTGAATACAAATCATCTGAAAGAACCACCATATCGGCAATCTTTCCTGCCTCAAGGCTTCCTCTTTCTTTCTCGTCAAATGTTACATAATATCCATTATACGTACACATCCTTAGTGCTTCCTGAACCGATACTGCCTGAGACTGATTCATATTATTAACAGCTTTGTCAATCCATACGATAGGATCCGGTGATGTACATGGAGCATCAGAACCGCACGAAACAACTATTCCATTCTCATTAAATGTTCTGAGCGGATTAAGTCTTTCTGCTCTTTCTTTACCCATAATACTTTTAAGATACTCATCAGGTTCCTGTTTCCAGTTAATGAAAGCACTCTGTACAGGCATCTGTATATTATAGTCCCTGCATATCTTAATTCCCCTCTTCAGTTGGAAGACAGTCATGTATAATTCCATGTCTGTGATCTTTTCTTGGATAATCGTCAAGTGCCGCCTTAAGTGCCCTGCATGCCTGGTCAAATGCTTTATCCCCAATCGCATGTATCTCTATCTGCAGTCCGGCTCTGTTAGCCTTCTTGCAGAAATCAATAACCTTTTCATCATCATAATAAAGTACTCCGTCACCGCCTAAAGAATCAATATATGGTTCATTCATAGCTGCATCGTGTGAACCGAAGCATCCGTCAAGCGCACATTCAAAACACCCGCCTATTCTTGGCAGTTTTCTCTTTAATGCGACATCAACATTCATTGACTGTGGGAATACCCTTACCTGAAATCCATTAGTTAAGGATTTTGCAAATATTTTTTCAAATGTAATATCAAGATTGCCTGTAAAACCCACACCACTTACAGTATGAATACAGCCAATTCCATGAGACGCCTGAAAATCAATGGCACTCTGCATATTCTTAAACAGTTCAATAATAGAAAGTGAATTGGTAATGTAATTAGAACATTCAAAGAATGCCTCCTGATTCATCTCACCTGTATCTTCGTGATAACCTCTCAACTCACTTACTTTCCCCTTCAGCTTATCAAGAAGCTTGCTGTTAATTATGCACGCATGTCCATCATATTTGACAACCATGATTTCCTTATCAGGACATACCTTATCTAATTCTTCCCTGCTTATAAGTCTTCCTTCTTTAACTGAATATGGTGACGCACCAAATGCTATAAGTGTTTTTTTATTACCGCTTGACTGCACGAATTCTTTAACCATCTGTGCAATCTCTTCATTGGACTCTGCATCCATAACATTAAGTCCTGCGTGAAATGTAGAAAATGATGCCATATGCTGATGTGTATCTACGAATGCCGGAACCAGCACCTTCTTTCCAAGTTCAACTGTCTGCACATTCTTATACTGTTCTGGCAGTTCATTACCAACATACACAATTCTTCCTTTATCTTCAACGAGATAACCGGCTACTGTATCATTACTGTCAACTGTAAGAACCTTTCCCTTATAACATATCATAGACATTCACCTTCCCTTTATATCTGCATTTACTGTTCCTGTCCCGGATAATCCTTATAAGAAGAATCTAACTGTACCAGCTCATAAAAATTATCTATCTCCATAATATCTGATTTCTCACAAGGTCTTACCTCTACCGCATATCTTTCCTTGCGAAGCACAAGTGGAATAAACTCCCAGAAATAATCATTGCCCTCCGGCTCTTCATTATATACCTGTGCAAAGTCTTCTCTTAATCTTGCACTGTCTTCCTTTGTCCAGTAAGATATTCCATAATAATTAAAGCAATATGTATTACCCTTCTGATAATCTGTTATATGTCCATTATCAAGCTTAAAACTCCAGTCATCAGTCTCCAACGAATAAGAGCCAAGGATATTGCTGCAGTACTGATACTTTGTGATAATAGCCGGATTAGATATATACAGGTCCGCTTCACATAAATAGCACTGGTCAATATGTTCTAATGCTGCCATTGCTGATGATATATTATTGGTTTTATCATATATATCGTTATCAATAAGATTGATAAATGGATACTTCTCCAGAATCTCATCAAATTTTTCTTTCTTATAACCCCTTACAAGAGTTATATCCTTAATTCCTACAGAAACAAGTGCATCAAGTAATGTATCTATAATTCTTACTCCATTAACAGCAACCATTGGCTTTGGTCTGTCTAATGTAACAGGAACCATTCTTGAACCAAATCCTGCTGCCATAATAACCGCTCTCTTTACCCGGTAAGGCTCAAGTGCCTCAGACCTCTTTCAGTAATCTCCATCTGATCTTCACATCTTTTAATAAGAGCTTCATTTTCTAACTCATCCAGAGCTTTAGATATAGCTGTTCCTGAAATCTTTAATGTATCTGAAAGAGTTCTCATCGGATACTCTTTCTTACCATTCTTTTCAATATATGTAAGTACTTCAAACTGATAACGATTCATATTTCCTCCTTACAGCACCATTGGAATTATGTAGATTCCAAGTGCAATGCATGTAACAATTATTGTGCACACCTTCCATATAGTGTACTGTCTGTCCATTCTGGCTTTAGTCTGCTCATCCGGCTCTTCTATAACACCAATCTCTTCCTCGATTGTCGGCATAACACATTCTTTTCTGTGAGAATATGCAAAATAAAATATTACACATAATACTGTTATGATTCCTGATGTAATAAGTGCTGCCTTATCCGCAAATATTAACATGAAGCAATACACAACAATTGTAAATATACATCCAACAACTCCAAGAGGAGCCTTATAAGGTCTCTTCATATCAGGATATTTCTTCTTAAGCCCCATATATGAAAGACAGCCTATCATATAACATATAGCAAGTGATATAAGCGATACCGATGCTATGTAATTAATTGAACCTGTTGCAATAAGTATAAAATTGATAACACCAACCACAATTACAGCAACATATGGTGTCTTGAACTTCGGATGAATCTTTCCAAGAAATTTTGGTAATGCGCCATCTTCTGCCATTGTATAAATGTATCTTGCAGGTGCAGCAATTCCCGGATTAATAGTAGATAAATCTCCACCAAATGCAATACCGATACATAAAAGTATAATAGGAAATCCAACAAGTCCGACTGCCTTAAGTCCTTCTGCATATGGAGCATCTGCCGCTGCAAGAATTCCATAAAACTCCTTAGGTACAAGACCTACAAGAAACCACTGGAATAACGCGTTGACTGCAAATACAAGGAATACCGATACTTTTAACGCTCTCGGAAGCGTATACTGCGGATATTTCGTCTCCGCACCCATCGATACACAGGTCTCAAATCCGGTATAGCACCACCATACAAGACCAAATATATACATCATCTCATTAAATGGAGGCAATGAGTTCATTGCTATTCCACCAAAATATTCAACATGAACCTTAGGTATCATATAAAGGAACCAGCACACTGAACAGCCCCAGAAGAAAAAACATAAATGCTGTCTGTGCCTTACCTGACTGCTCAATACCTCTGAAATTAAGAATAAGGAAAACTGCAACAAGGATAATAGCTATAATTCTTGAATCAAGCTTTTAACGATGCTTATTCCAAGCTGTTCCATAAGAATCTTAAAATAATTGGCAAATGCAAGCTGTCTCACCTGCACCAACAGCTACAACAGATACTATATAATGCCATCCTGCCATATTAGCCCATACTCTGTTAAGTCCTCTCTTGGCATAATTATATGTTCCACCCGCACAAGGAAGTGCTGCAGACATCTCTCCATATATAAGCCATGGCCATATAGATATAAGAAGTGCAACAAATGTAAACCCTATTATCCATGAGCCTACACTTCCTATCTGTGCTGAACCACAGGTAAAAAAAGTCCTACACCTACAACGGTTCCAATTGTCATACTAATTGATTCTTTAAGCCCTAAAGCACGAACCAGCTGATTATTTTCATTCATAAATATCCCCTCTCACAGTTTATTCGTTCGGTCATATTTTTGTCCATCTGCGTGAACAGAATGGATTATAGCAGATAATAAACTAAATTACCAGTATAAAAGTAAGCAGCTATAAACCTTCCATGGCTATAGCTGCTGCTGCATCATTAATTATTAATATTCTTCATCGATATCTGTGGATTTTTACAGCGTCCCCTTCTATTCTGAACACCGAATAATCTCTGTTTTTAAGATATTCATCTGCCGGGTACATACCTTTTGACACATCCCATGGTGCTACATGATATCTTGACTGAGAAACACCAGCCATATCAAAAAGCGTATTTCCATAATTACTCTTCTGTCCAAGTGCTGCCTCGCCATAAGTAGCATACAGATTCTTAAATGTTACAGAATCTGAATTAACCTGCATTACATCATTATGAGTATCAGCCATTTTCACAAATACAGCAGGGCGTTCATACAATCCATATCCGCCGTGATCGGCTGTAATTATAACCGTGCTGTTATCATACACACCTTTATCCTTCATCTGCTGCATATATCCATTAATATATCTGAACACACCCTGTATCTGCTTATCAAGAGAAGTCTCTGTTTCCCCACATCTACACACTGTTCATTCATCTCATAAGGTGCATGTGCCCCCTACCATATGATACAGTGTAAATGTTTTATTTCCAGCATCAACTGTTATACCGCCATTATTCTTAAAATCAGCATACAACTGTGAATCATCCAGTTCATATTGAATAATATTGTTATTCTCTGGAGCCTGACATGCTGCAAAATCATCACCATAAAACCAGAAATACTGTTTTATAATCTGTGGAAATGCATAAAATGCCGACATTTTATATATATTCTTAAAGAATTGAACTTTGTCTGATATTCTGTATTTCTGTCCACCTGCAGTATTGGCTACTGCCTCCTGATTAACTCCATTAAGATACTCACTTGAAGTATACAACTTAACATCATATCCGTTATCTGACATATCCTGAATAAGAGTACCTTCTTCATATGCTTTCTTTCTGTAATCAGCCAGAGAATGTGTTGTATCATACTGATAACCTGTAAGCATAAGTGGAACTCCTAGAGCTGTTGGTGCACCTCCGCCTATCATATTATTAAAATAAGTAAAATCTTTTAATTCTTCACAGTATCTGTCGATAACATAATTCTGTGCGTCCTCATTATCCAGTGTATCCACAATGAATACCACTACATTGCCCTGCGAAGATAACGCAAACTCATCATTCTTAGTAACTACATATGAATAATCAACACTTCTTTTTGAAGATACAATAAGAACCACAAGTGTCACAACCTGTATGCTTGAAAGAAACAGGCTGCCCCACTTTATTATATTTGTCATTATATCTTTCTTAAAGCATACAATAACTGGCGGAACAACAATAAGTACTATCCATACAACTGTACTTATAATTCCATTAACCTTAAACTGGCTCCACTGAATCTGCCTTCCATTAAGGACTCCGAAATCAGGGTTAAGGAAATTTCCCTGCACATAAGCAGCAAGTGCACCGCCAAATATGACCGCTGCGTATATGTTACATATCTTCTTTGGCACAATCAGACCTATCAGTATAACAACTGCTGCCGTAATTAACGACGCTGCCATAAGAAGCGGTATAAGTGCCGCGAATCCCACTGCAAATTGATCAATATTGCCAAGAAATAAAGATGATGGCATAAATATACAGAATGTTACAATCAGAATTATCTATTGAGGATAAATCGTTATTAATTTATATTTTATCTTCTTCATAGTAATCTCCCTGTTAGTTAGCTGCTGCTTTCAATGAATTAAGCTGATATATTCTCCATCCGAATTCATCATATAATATTGAATAATTGTAATATTTCTCAAGGACCTTATCAAAATCATCATTATAAGTTCTTGATGCAATATATTTAACACCAATCTTCTCGGCATCTTTATAGTTCAGATTCAACTGTAAAAGATCCTGCTGAACAAGTTCCTCATTAGTATCCTCTTCTGTAAGTGTAAGTAACATATGTGCAAATCTGTTATAACAGTATTCATTCTCTTTCTGTGGATCAAGAATATTCCATAAATCCCAGTTAGGAACATTATTACATGTATTAATTGTCGGAGCACCACAGGCAGCAAGATACATTGATTCTACCCATGAATCAAGCATTACCCATTTACCATCTTTATCTTCACTTGTAATCTCGCATACTTTCTTGGCAAGTGGTTTAGAATATATAGCGTCTGTTCCTACATTAACTGTAAGTGACCATATTCCTGATAAGAACACAATACCCGCAAGCGATAACAGTGCCACATTCTTAAGCCTGTCATGCTCTTTTACACAGAATACAACAATAGTTATTACTGTAAACACAATTGCCAGCGCTATTATTGCATACTGTAACATTCCACCAGACTCAGTTATATCATATACAGTTCTTGCTTCTTTCCAGCTGTAATAACAGCTTATAAGCATTGGAACCACAACAATAACAGGATTGACTTTATATCTGTTTTCCCTGCATACATATATACATCTTATAAGTAATATAACCTGTAAAAGTCCTAACAGGTCTGCTGCTCTTTCTTCCGGTACATAACTGAATAATGTGAGCCTGGCAACAATCAATGGGAAGCCAACTGTACAATATATTGTATATACACATGACAATCCAAGCATGATATCAAGAAGAATATCCTTACCCTTCTGCTTAATAATGCAGTACACTGCCATTACCATTGGCAATGGGAACAATGTTACCATCATTGAGAACTCACTATTATTAAGAGTTGCCTTGAATGGATAGAATATTGTAGCAACATATTCAAACATCTTATATAAAGAATATCCACCAGTTGAAACTCTTGAACCCGGATAGATTGTATTCATTATCTCTGTTACATATGTGCTTCTGTCCTTGAGGTACACAATAACAATTGATGCCATAAACAACATTGATGCTGCGAATACAAGCCATTCCTTAAGCTTGATTTTCTTGAAATTATCCCATGAACTTACAACCATCCATACTACAATTCCAAAATAAACATATCCTGAAGGTACCTGGAACGCCGGATATAGTATTGTTATATATTCAGCGCCAAGTATGGCAATACACGGGCTGAGCACCATCCTCTGCCATGTCTTCTCCATTTATAAAGTAATATATACATACAAGTGCTGTCAGTCCGCAGGACAGATACTCAACATTCATCCACCACATTTCGTATCCGGAGAAGGCTACCATAACGCCTCCGGTTACTGCCAGTACTTTATTCTTTCCTGCTATAATGTAAAAGAACTGTATTGACATAACAATAAGTAATATAAATGGGAAACACCATTCTACCGACATACCTATGCTGTCTCCAAAAAGGTAATAGCCCCATGTTTGCGGTTTAGCCAGTGCTGAATATGACTTATACAATCCAGTCTGTGCTATATTTTCTGTCTGCTTCCCCATAATTATATAATTATATTTACCATAATCAGTATACTTGGCTGTAAGATATCTTGGTGTTGAAACAGCCCACTCATCACTTCTTATAGAATGTGTCTCTCCATAAACAGGCGTTACAAACTCACTTCCCTGTCCAGGCTGTACATAATTATCAAACATTCCTATAGATGAAAAATTCACTCTCATAATAACAAGAATCAGAAATATTCCGACAGCAATATAGAATCTTTTATCAAATATGAATTCACACATTTTCTTTGGTCCGACAATAATTAATCCGCATACAAGCATAAGAATCAGCGTCATAAATACCATTCTTACTGCAAACACACCATAATTATCAGTATGGTGGTAATTCCTTAAAACTGCATAACAAAGTACACCATTCTGTTTCTCTCCGTTAATGCTGTACTGCACTGATGTATCTGTTATATTCTGATTATCTGTCCACAATGTAAACTTCTTTCCATTCGCTGATGTATCTGTCGATACTTTAAGTGTATAAGTTTTTCCACCTGATATAACATTTTCCTCAGCAAAATTAGAGAACTGGTTATCATTGATATTGACTCCGCTCACCTTCTGGTGGAATACAACTTCACCTGTTGTCTTATCTACAAGTTCTACAGTTATCTTAGAGAAATTCCTTATGGCATTAGTGCTGAAATAAAGCGCTATTCCATTGAATTCCCCATCAATATATATATCCTGGGTTATCTCCATTCCTTTCTCTAAACCGGCAGTCTCCTGTCTTGCTGCAAATCCTGAATCATACATATCTGCCACTTTATCATTAGTAACATTATATATGTGTACTCCTCTTAATACGAACAATACTGCCACAACAACAAGAAGCAATATCTTAATGTATTTTGATTTATTCTTCATGTGTTTTAATCTCCTAACAATTTTAATCGTTTTATTATATCACGCAATTATAAATACATACAAGTCCTTTACCTTGTCTTAACTTTTCAATTCATGTATAATTCAGTAAATACATATATTAATGGAGGATTGTCTTGAATTTCAATACTAAGAATTATAATTACAATTTTATTAGATTTATTGCAGCTTTAATGGTTATTATATCCCACTCATTTGCATTATCACTCGGTGCTTCATCACAGCATTATATAGATAGCCATCACCTTAATCTTATTAATATCAACACATGGGGATTCCTTGCTGTTGCAGTTTTCTTCTTTGGTTCAGGTTTCTATATTGCGAAATCATGTGAGCGCAATGAAAGCTTTCTGGTTTTCTTATTAAAGAGACTGTTTAAACTGCTTCCGATGCTTATACTTGTTGTACTTATATCTATATTCATTATAGGACCTGTATTCACAACACTGCCTCTTAAAGATTATTTTTCCAATATACTTACATGGAAATATCTTTTGAACGGAATACTGATTTTACAGCATAACCTGCCTGGTGTATTTACCAATAACGTATATATGCCTACTGTGAATGGCGCTTTTTGGACACTTCCTGTTGAATTCTTATGTTATCTGTTCTGCTACATTTTTTATAAAATCTTTAAGAACAAAGATAATATTGTAAACCGTATAATGCTTGTTTTATCAGTTATTGTTATATTAGGTGCTTTCCTGTTACAGAGCCACATATCATCTCTTTATGATGCTTTATGTCCGGCTATTTCATTCTGGCTTGGTATCCAGTACTGGATTAACAGAGAACACCTTCTTAATATTAAGAAACCTCAGGTTTTATTCATAGCTTCGATTATTTTATTTGTTCTTGTATTTCCGGTTAAGAGTCTTTCTGCACTTGCCGTATGGATATGTGTTCCTTACTTTTTATGTTCTATGTAATGTTCATCAGTAAGCATCAGCATTTCCAAAAAGCGGAAATATTAGGTGACTGTTCTTACTGCATGTACCTTATAGGATTCCCTATACAACAGAGTATTGTATATGTGATGGGAGGCGGTCCAATCAATCCATTTATCAACATTATTATTGCGATAATTATAGATATAGCAATTGCCCTTCCCATGCATATCTTTATAGAACGCAGAGTCGAGAAATTAACTAAAAAACATTAAAAAGAAGTAAGAAAAATGGTTCAGACATCAATCAATGTCTGAACCATTTTTCTTACTATTATCATAACTATTCAAAGCAATCTCCTGTGCCATCTTTCTGACTCTTTCTGAATTTCTTGAAAGTGACATTGTAAGTGAGAATATAACAAGTATAATAAAGACAAACCCTAAAAAGAACAACATATTAATCTCATTATATATTCCCAGTGCCTTAGATATAACATTAAGAAGATTAGGTATTAACGTAATTATAAATATCCCAAGCTCCAGAAAAAAGCCATGAAAGTGCATATTTTAATTCCATTTTGTTCTTCTTGATAAGACCTAATATCTTTAACAGTCCTAATATAAGAACAACAATTATAACGCATTTAATTCTTATACTCATCTATGCTTATCTCCTCTGAAATTCTCAAACAATATTGCCAGTGTAACCTTAACCATATAATATACTGATTTCTTAAGTGTTATTGATGAGCTTCCGCCCTGTCTTTCTCTCATGACAACTGGAATCTCAGCCACCTTGAAACCTTTCTTTAATATTGCCACAACTGTTTCCGGCTCTGGATAATCCTTAGGATACTTCTTGGCAAACTGTACTATTGTACGTCTTCCTAAGTCTTAATCCTGATGTAGGGTCTGTTATCTTCTGACCTGTACATAACTTTATCAAGCCAGTGAAATAGTTAATTCCAATTCGTCTTGCCTTAGATGACTGGAATCCCTGTTTTTCTATGAATCTTGAACCTATAACCATATCAAGGTCATTCTTTTTCAAGATAATCAGCCATCTCTCCAAGGAATTTCGCATCATGCTGTCCATCACCATCTACCTGTACAGCAATATCATATCCATATCTTTCTGCATACAGATATCCTGTCTGAACAGCTCCGCCTATTCCCAGATTAACTGGCAGATTAACAATATTAAATCCATTATCTTCACATATCTGTCGTGTATTATCAGTTGAGCAGTCGTTGATAACTACATAATCAAATGATGGTGCATTCTCTATAATATCTCTGACTGTCTTCTCTATACTTTCGCTCTCGTTATATGCTGGAATTATTATAAGTTTTTTCATATTTTCTCCATAATTGTCCATGCTTTAAATATCAATATCTTTCAGCTCCTCATCAAATGGTCCGAACTCCAGAACCTCAGGTACATGATTCTTTCTGCTCTCTACTGGTGGCATCTTCATATAATCGCCAAACATTCTCTTAAGAAATACATCATTATTCTTAGGGACTTTAACCATTATATCTTCAAATGGCTTTTCAACCAATGGGAACAGGTCATCTAACTTTATAGCCTGCTTTAAAGGATCCATCTCACCAAAGAAACATGCAACCCATCTTGTCTTCTCATTGTTATACTTAAGTGCGCTCTTCATATAACGTCTGTTGATGAATTTTCTTGAGAAATGTGTCCATGTAAGTAATCTGTTCATTACTATACACATTGCACTTACAACTTTTCTCTTCCATCCATGCATGAAAAGCACAGGTTTCTTTGAATTCTCTTAATATTCTTAACTTGCTCCAGAAGAATACTGATGATCTCTGTCTTCTTCTCTTCTTGGCATCATCAGGAACATTATCATAAGGATAAAGCGCAATATCAATTCCCATAGGAACCTTAGCATCCTTGAATACATATGGTATATTCTTAGTTCCAATTCTTGCTATCTCTGCATTATAGAAAGGAAATGTTTCCTGTGAATCTATATCAAGTACTACATACTTATCTGTGTATTTCTCTCTATATATCTTCAGAACCTTCTCATAATCATCTCTGAGCATTCCGATATCTATATCATCATCCCATGGAATAAATCCTTTATGTCTCTCAACTCCGATTGCACATCCTGCAAACAGGAAATATGAAAGTCCGTTCTCATCACATATTTTAATAAAATCTTTAAACACCTCTAATTCTGCAAGCTGTAACTTTCTCAGGACCTTTGGATCATACTGTTCATTCTGGCTCATTGTCTTTTTCTATCCTTTCTAATCTGGTATAAGATATATCCCATCAATAATACGCCTAATAACACAACAAGTATCAGATAGCCGAGTGCAGCTCCGTTAAGACCAAGTCTGCCTGTAATCGGATCCATAATAATCAGAGCAACTCCGCATACAATAAGATACAGAATAGTCATGTATTTCTGCTTACGCATTATGGCAAGTACATAATAGAATATTATATTGACCGCATTAACGCCTCCACATAACAGAAGCAGAAGCAGTGTCATCTTGTAATCCTTAAGATTAACACCATAAAGCCATGACAGAACCGGTATTCCCAGTATATATGCCCCGACCTCACATATAAGTGTAAATCCTGCTATTATAGCAAACATCCTGAATATTATGTGCCAGAAATTCTTATACTTCTTCTCATAATAATTAACAGCCATTGATGTCTGCATCGGCTTAAATATTATACCACTAAACAGATTAATTACCATATTAGGCATGAATACCGCCGTATAATACAGCTGTGCTGCATCACCTAACATTCTGTCAACAGATAATTTCGATGAATTGATAATATAGTTACTTAAAAATGTGCTTATAGCAAGAGGCAGACACACTTTAAAAAGTACGAAAACTCTTCTGTAATCCCTGACAATACATATCTTAACCCTGCCTGCTGCAACAGATGCATCAAGACACAGAATTATAAGCAATGCAACTACATTCATACATATCAGAGAGAATATCAGATTTCTTGTTATAATTACTGTTACAACAAGAACCAGTATACTGAAGAATATCCTGTAAAACTCTGATTTACCGGACATATCTATTCTTTCCTCTTTCTGGAATTCACCTTCAAATGTATCAGCTACCGAATCAAGTATCTTATAGATACATACAAGCAATATAACAGTAACTTTCTCCGGACTGTAGCCGTTAAATACAACGTATACTATGCTTGCCAGAAATGTTATAAGACACATCATAAGTCTTAAAGTGAAATAATATCCAAAAGGATACTCATTCTTAACATCAGTAACCTGATATGTTCTTATTTCGAAATAGGCTATTGTAACAAGCCACTGTGCAATTGAAAGACCAATCGAGAACATTCCCGCTTTAGCCTCACCTAAGAAACGGCTTATAACAATTGTCATAACAAGCGTGGCAAGTGCGAAACATGCTGTTCCCATTGTAAACCAGATATATTTGTACTTATCTTCTGGTGTCTTATCCACACCCATTATTCTTGAAATAATATTCATATATACCTCTTAGTCTTTAAATTCCAATTTATATGGGTAATGATTCTTTCTCTTTTCAACTGGAGGAAGCTGCATATAATCTCCATACATATTTCTTAACTTCTCATCTTCGTTGGCTGGAAGAGGCATCTTAATATCTTCAAAATCATACATCTGTAATGGATATATCTCATCCTTTAACATTATATGATAATATGGATCTGTATCAAATAAGAATGCCATTCTCTTAGTATCCACATCATTATATCTTGATGCAATCTTTAAGCATTTGCCAGCAATCCAGTTATGTGAAATTCTAAACACAACAAGTCCGGCATGAATAATTGCTGTTGCAATATGTGTTATCTTAGCCTTAACTCCCTTATAAGGAAGTACCGGGAACGCAACATGTCTGAGAATAAGAAGCTTGCTCCAGAACCAGGCAGCTTTAGCCTGCTTTTTAAGTTCTTCCTCATCATCTGATATATTATCAAGCGGATACACATCAAGGAATATTCCAAGATCACATTTGATATTCTTAAGAGGTTCCTCTATAAATGTTGTTCCTTTCATCATAATTCTTGTTGTCATCAATGGATAATTCTTCATTGTTTCAACATTGGCAATTGAATACTTATCGCTGTAATCTCTTTTAATAACTTCAATCATCTTGTCGAAATCTTTTCTAGGAAGCATTACATCAATATCATCATCCCATGGAATGAATCCCTTATGTCTTATTGCCCCGATTCCTGATCCGGCATCACCAAACCATGTAAGATTATTCTCGTCACACACTTTGATGAAATCTCTAAGAATTTCCATCTCTGTCTGCTGTACTTTTTAAGGGTTGCCTCATCGTATTCTTTCATCGTTAACTCCTATCCCTGCTTCATATTATTAGATTCTTCACTCTTGCTGTATGCCTTAGTAAGCATTTTAGCAATACATTTGGGCCAGAACTTCTGATACATAATGTAATCTTCTTCAGATCTCTTATTATCATTAAGAATCTTAGTTGTCTCTGAGTCCTCATGTATTCTGTGATATGTGAGTATCTTATTACAGAATATAAAGTCTCCCTTAAGCTTTGATAATCTCTCCCATGCTTCCCAGTCCTCATCTGCCCTGAAACCATTAAGAAATACTTCTTTCATAAGATTAGGTCTGCAGTACGCAGCCGATGGACAGCATATTGGTGAACCAAGTGATAACACTCTTCTTCTTATAAATCTGCTTCCCCACATAGACTTTGGACGCATTATGAAAAGCATTATTCTTTTTACTTTAAGAATCTTGTTGGTTGTTACAATCTCGCCATTTCTTATCTCTGCATAATCGGTAAAGAAAAGCAGCGGCTTTTTTAGCTTTAGCTGTATACGCTAACAGATTCTCTACATATTCAGGCGCATATTTATCATCCTGATGAGCTATAGTGACATAAACTGTCTGTACTTTAGAATAAGCAAAATTCCAATCCTGTGTAATTCCGCTTTCTCCCTCATTGACATACACCTTTAAATTATATTTTGCTGCTATGTCGTCAATATACTTATTAGGTGTAGATGTAGCAATAAATATCTCTGACTTTACAGTCTGTTCCATAAGTGATGTAATACACTCCTCAAGATATGGACTCTCCTTATAAGCGCATATCGCAAATGTATGATTAGTATTGACATGTTCCTTTGTCATTATAGTTCCTCCAAACGCCTTGTTTTAAGCATATGTATCTTCATACTATCTTCTACAGATACTCATTCTTTCCTTCTTCACGAAGCCTTGCAAGCACCTGCTTGATTTCGCCTGCATTCTCTTTAGTTGTAATAAGAGTTGCATCCTTAGTATCGACAACTACGATATCTCTTAAACCAACTGTGGCAATAAGTTTTTCTCCGCCTTCTATTACACAGCCCTTAGTATTAACTGCAACAACATTACCGTTAATTACATTGCTGTTATCATCATTTTCTTGATTCTTCCTACTGCAAGCCATGAGCCTACATCATCCCATCCGAAGTTGCCTGGAAGTGTGTAGATAGAATCTGCTTTCTCCATAATACCGTAGTCAACTGACTGTGACTCAAGATTAGGAAACTCTGCTTCAAGCACTGCATTTTCATCAGCTGTTCCAACTGCAGCCTTAATCTTTAATAATCCTTCATATGTGTCAGACATGAATTTCTTAAAGCAGTCTAATATTGTAGATACTTTCCATACAAACATTCCACTGTTCCACAGATATGTTCCGTCAGCAAGGTATGATTTAGCTGTTTCAAGGTCTGGCTTTTCAACAAACTTTTCAACTGAATAAGCATTATTCTTCTTATCTGCCTGATTATACTTAATATAACCATAGCCCGTCTCTGGATAATTAGGTGTAATACCTACTGTTACAAGATTAGCACCCTCTTCTGCAATCTGAACAGCTTCTTTAAATGTATCTGCAAACACTTCATTATGCTTAATAAGATGATCTGATGGAAGAACTATCATAACTGCATCATCATACTTGCTTGCAACATGAACTGCTCCAAGACCTATACAAGGTGCTGTATTTCTTCCAACAGGCTCACATAAGATATTCTCCTCTGGAATACCTGGAAGCTGCTGCTTTACAAGTTCTCTGTAGTTCTTGTTAGTAGCAACATAAACATCCTTAATATCAACCAATGGGCTGATTCGCTCTACCGTGAGCTGTATCATAGTCTTTCCGTCATCTGTAAGAGAAAGGAACTGTTTTGGCATATTAACACGGCTCTTTGGCCAGAATCGCTCTCCCTTACCACCTGCCATAATAAGTGCTGTAGTCTTCATAAATTCCTCCTTGTTCTGCCATATTGTTTTAACCATCAATTACGACATCTGTCTGTGCATCATAATATTTACCATCAGCTCTGATAGCACATCTATATGTGCCGCTTTCCATATCTGTTGTATCTATTCCACAAAAAAACGGTGCATAGTTAATGTTCTTATCCACACCTTTTCTTAAATGAAATACTCTGTCACATACTGACTGTGCCTTAATCCTATAACAATTCTGTTCATTCCACAGAAAAATTACGGGATTATAATACACTTTATTTCCGTTATATGCAAATCCCCTAAGCTGCATATCATCATGATACCCTGTTTCTGTCACCTTAACTGTAGGTGATACTTCCATATATCCTGCAGCCGGCCTTAATCTGTCAGCTTTCTGAGGTTTTCTGTATATTACAGAATATATCTCATCTCCGAATCTGTAGTTATTCTCCGTCTGCGTAAGAAGCGGACTATAGAAAAGGGTCATATTTCTCAAGCTTTGGATGTTTTTCATATGTCATATCCCTTGCATGCATATTACGTCTGTTCTTTTCTTCATCAACCTCATCATCACCTCTTGAGAATGATTCATGGTGAAAAAGGACCACGTCATTTCTTAAGACATTGTAATATCCCTGTTCATAGAGAGTCAGGCATATATCAACATCATTATGTGTTACTTCAAATGCTTCATCAAATCCACCAGCTTTATCGAATTTAGCCTTCTCAATCATAAAGCATGCTCCTGTAACACACAGGCAGTCATAATCAGCGTAATTCCTGTGAGCCTTGATATTCTCATCATCAACTGCCTTCGCATACAGATGTGCAAAACAGCTTGATTCATAATTAATTACACCCACATGCTGGATATATGATGAGTCCGGATACAAAAGCTTTGCACCAACCGCGCCGGTACTTTCCTGCTTTGCCTGTCCAACAAGTACTGAAAGCCAGTCTGTGTCTTCATAATCCTGTCCAATTATTTCAATATCATCATTAAGGAACAGCAACAGATTACCTTTTGCTTTAGCTGCTCCAACATTACACATATGTGAGAAATTAAAATCTGCCTTTTCATACACATATGATGCCTGTCCTTCAAATGTACCTACAAGCTTCTCATACTCTTTTCTGTTACTGTCATTACTTCCGTTATCAACAACAACAATTTCGTAATTAATATATTTTGTGAACTTGCGGATACTCTGTAAACAGCATTTTAATATGTCTGGATTATCCTTTGATGGAATAATTATACTCACCAGATCATATTCATTCGTAATGTAATGCACATGCTCAACTGCTGAATCATGCTTATCTGCTACGATGTTCACATTAATTTCTGAACTTTCCAGAATCATTTTCTTAAAAGCTGCCATTCCGTCATCAGCAGTCCTGTATGATTTACTGTCAGTTCTTATGTCCTTAACAAGCACTTGATGGATATGCCCAACATCTGACGTCTTACACTTTGAAAGAATTATTAAAGACAATTCATAATAATTAATATTATCAACCGCGCCATGATTCTTACATTCATTAATAGCATCTATAAGAGCATTCTTCTTTGCAACAAATGCATCGCCAATATAATTGTAAGATAACAGTGTATCCCATGAATAATCAGGCTTGCAGTCAGGAAGTCCGCATCCAGCTTCCTGATTATACTTTTCCGAATCAGTATATATATATATAAGACTGCGTCCTGCCCTTTTCTGAATCCTTATATAATGTGAAACAATTGCTGTATAATCTTTATCGAATTCACAGCTTTCATCACACACGGCTATATATTCAGCATCCATTCCAGACACTGCTGCCAGCATGCTTTCATAGCTTCCACTATGTCTGCATATTGCTGTGCAGTCAGCCTTATTATCAGTAATACGCTGTTTTGGTGCGATTTTTTTCTGATAAATGCCATAGACTTTAGCATCTGTCATATTCTGATGCATCTTCTGTTGTAATGCATACCCGAATGTCTTAAAGCCTTCTTTTCCAATAATCTGCGCTGCTCTCGTTAAAAACATTTTTACCTCTGATATTTACTCTGAAGCCAATACATACGCCTCTGTTGTCATTGGGAAATTCCTGTTGTAATATGGATCTCCCTCATCCAATTCTTTCTGCCATTTGCTTTGGAAAGTTTCTATCTCTCCCTTGAATCTTAACTGCTTTTCTGGCGTATCTTCATATCCTCTTGACTTGGATTCATAATGATACCACTGTGAAAATGCATCATATACCACAAGGTATCCCTTGCTTCTGACTTTCATGCACAAGTCAACATCATTAAATGCAACGGCATATTCTTCACATAATCCACCAACTTCATCAAACACTGCTTTAGGCACCATAAGACACGCTGCTGTAACTGCAGTATAATCACATGACAAATATGCTCTTGACATATAACCATATTCTTTAGCATCGAGACCTATAAACGCATGTCCTGCAATTCCACCTAATCCCAGAATAACACCAGCATGCTGTATTGTTCCATCTCCATATATTAATTTAGAGCCAACAATTCCAACCTCAGGTCTCATACAGTATCCAAGCATATCTCCAAGAGAATCTTTGTCCAATATCTTAGTGTCGTTATTAAGGAGCAGAATATAATCACCTTTTGCCTCTTTTACTCCGAAATTATTAATTGCAGAATAATTAAATTCTCTCTCCCATGTAAGAACTCTTACATTATCATATTCTTTCTGTATTTTATTATAATAATCAAATGTTTCTTTTTCTGTGCTGTTATTCTCTACTATAATAATTTCAAAATTTCTGTAAGTACTCTTCTTTAATACTGAGGTAACACATAAATCAAGATCTTTATAATGATCTTTGTTTGGAATAACAATTGAAATCATTGGATTTCCTGGTGTTGCATATCTGATTCTGTATCCTCCAAAAAGTTTACTAAGCTGAACCTGTGCTTCTATTCCCATCCTGTTAAGATGATCTTCGACCGCTCTTCTTCCAGCTTCATGGCAATACTTCTTGCTTTCTGGATTAGCTGCTGTTGAATTACTATGCATTCTCCAATGATATAATATCTTTGAAACATGTGCTATTTTATGAGCTTTTTCCGTTGTTCTAAGAATAATATCGTAATCCTGTGCCCCGTCATACTTATCGCTAAAACCACCAACTTCCTTAATAAGTTCAGTTTTAACGCAATAAAAATGAGTAATGTAATTGTATGAACGAAGTAAGTCTATATTAAAATCAGGCTTAAAATTAGGATTAACATTTTTCCAGTCTGGTCCTAATATTTTATCTTCATCAGTATACACAACATCAACATCTTTATCCTGTAATGCCTTCACCACTTCATATAATGCATTTGGTTCAAGTGTATCATCATGATCTAATAATCCGACTATTTCACCTTCAGCCATATCAAGTGCAGCATTAGTATTTCCTGCTATACCTAGATTTCTATCAAGAACTTTGTAAATTATCCTTGAATCTGCTTTACTGTACGCATCTAATGTTGCCTCAAGTTCCTTATTTCCCTGACTTCCATCTGCGATACATAACTGCCATTTTCCATAACTCTGCGCTATAACAGAATCAATCATTTCCTTTAAGAATATAATCGGTGTATTATAAGTTGGAACTATAATGCTAATAAGTGGCTGGTATTCAAAGTTTTCATTCTTCTCTCTTTCCAGCTCTTCCTGAGTTACCTTATGATCTGTAAACCATCTCTTATATATAAGCTCCTGATTATTGCCTCCATATAATCCACTATATACATATTCCCTTAAATCAGAAAATCCATATTTGCCAATATATTTACAGAGACTTGCTACATTATGAGGTGTTATTGCTCTTATGAGTCTCTTTGTCTTATCTATGTTATGAACTCTTCTTTGCCATTTAAGTTCTTTGTCTATATCGATATCCTTCTGAGCAGAATCTGACATGAATTTTAATATATAACCATCTTTTTCTTCTACAGATATTGTAAATCCATATGCTTTTTCTTTATCTTCTGTATATCCGTTATCAATAAGATCATGTCTGTCACATTTGACATAGGTATAATCAACTTTTTTATTATCGCGATTTACAACCTCTATGCTTATATCTCCTTTTGACAATACCCAACCAGTTATTCTATACACAGTATCTCCATCTGGCGTATTCTCAGCCCATATGCAATCTATATTGTACTGTAAAAGCTGATCTTCAATAGTATATCCTATATCTTTATTGTCAAGTGATGCAAGTTCTTTTGTTTCTCCCGAATCAACAACAACAAATTTTATTTCATTAATATCAGTTTTATCTGTATCAGCCTTAACTATAAATCCTATTTCACAATCTCTGTTAAGACCTCTCTCTAGCAATTCATCCAGCTTGTCTTCTCTTGTTATATGCTCGATACTACACTCTGTCTTCTTGCCATTAATAAGTAATTCAAATGAATAATCATTAAAATCCTTAGGAATATACCAGCCTGCAATTCTGATATGAAGTTTTCCCTGATTATCTGAAAGCTGTACATTAATTACATTATTACTCTTTTTCATAGCCACTACCTTTCAATTAACAGTTCTTCCATGTATGTTCAATTCTTGCAACACCCATATCTTCAATTCCTGATACAACATTAAATCTTACTGCTTCTTTATAGTAATCAATTGGTGTTCCATCTGCTTTTTCAAGCACAATATCTACCCAGTACTGGCTTCTTGTAAGTGTCATACTGTCAAACTCAATAACAATCTTTCCATCTTTGTCAAGGTCAAATGCATCAAGTCTGTCTATCTTAGTACTGCTTCCGCTGCATAACTGACCATCAATTCTATAAATCATATATCTTGCATGAACATCTTTTACCGGAGTCTCAACAGAATAATCTATCTCTATCACGGCTTTTCTTCCTGTTTCAAGAGTTTCTGTCCTCTTGCCGTCATCACAAGACAAGATAACGTCATTAATTCTTGCCTCGAAACTTCCGTAACGTTTATCGTTACCACCTTCTTTATTCTCTTCCTCAGCCTTCTTAAGTCTTCTCTGCTCGGCTTCAATTCTTAAGATTCTGGCCCTTTCCTGCTCATCCTTGCTTAATCTTTCCTGATTCATATAATCAAGATAAGCAATGTCAACTTCTCTTGGATCACCTTCCTGCTCAATCTGTCCATCTTTAATCCAGATTGACTTGTCACATATCTCTTCAATCTGTCCAAGGGCATGTGATACGATAATAATAGTTGTTCCGTTAGCCTTAATCTCTCTTAACTTGTTGAAACATTTTGCCTGAAAATTCGCATCACCTACAGCAAGAATCTCATCAATAAGAAGGATATCTGCATTAACATTAATTGCTACTGAGAATGCAAGTCTCATGTACATACCTGATGAATATGTTCTTACAGGATTATCAATAAACTGCTGTAATTCTGAAAACTCGATAATATCCTCAAGTCTTTCATCTATCTCTTTCTTAGTAAGACCAAATATCGCAGCATTAGTGTATATGTTTTCTCTTCCACTCATGTCAGGGTGGAATCCTGCTCCAAGTTCAAGAAGACTTGAAACTCTTCCGCACATTTCAATAGAACCGCTGTCTGGATATATAATCTTAGTCAACAGCTTAAGTGTTGTACTCTTACCACAGCCGTTTCTTCCAATAAGACCTACTGCCTCGCCCTCCTTTACTGTAAAGCTTATATTATTAAGAACAACTCTGTTTTCATATCTGTTTCTCTTCCAGAACAGCATTTTCTCTTTAAGTTCATTACCTTTATCAAAATACACTTTAAAGCTTTTGGATACATTCCTTACTTCGATTGAATTCTCGTTGTTAAGCATACTTATCTCTCTTTCTTAAACATTAAAACTCTTCTGCGAATCCGCGCTGAAGTCTTCTGAATATAATTGCTCCCAGAATAACAAAAACAACGCCTGTTATAATAGCAACCAATAATGTAGACAAATCTGGAATTTCCTTATAGTAAAGAATCTGTCTGTATATATTGATTATTGGTGTCATTGGATTTAAGTTAAATATTGTCTTTAATATCTGTGGAACATTAGCATTCTCTACCATATCAGCGCCATACATAACTGGTGTCATATACTGTAATGCCATAACTACAATTCCAAGAATGTACTGTAAATCTCTTAAATAAACAGTAAGTGCAGAAACTATAAGTCCAATTCCAAGACATAATATATATTCAACAATCATTACAACAGGAAGATATAATAATGCAACCAGATTAATTCCTCTTCCTGAGATAAGAAGAACGATAAACACAACAACAAATGTAAGAATCATATTAATGAATGCACTTGTTACTGTAGATATTGGAATAACCTCTCTTGGAAAATATATTTTCTTAACCATGTTAGATTCACGCATTATACATGTTGAGCCATCCTGGACACTTGAGCCGAAAAACATCCATGGTACAAGTGCTACAAAAAGGAATAGATAATACTGTTCATAATTGGCTCTCATAATTATTGAGAAAACCAACGTAAACACTAAAAGCTGTAACAATGGGTTAATAAATGTCCACATAAATCCGAGCACAGAGCCCTTGTATCTTCCACGTAAATCTTTCTTTACCAGAGAAAATATCATTTCTCTGTATTCATACATTTCCTTTAAATGTTTCATAAATCCTCCATTTAATTATGGCTGTCAGAAATTCGCATATAAGAATCCGCTTCCAGCATTACTTGCATATCCCATAACAAATATTGCTAATATAATGCCGTAATATATTAGCCACCTTACTACTATTGGCTTTGCTGCAATTGCAACTCTAATCTGTACGCCTCTTTCTTTGAGGACGCTTATTATTAATACAACAACACATCCTGCTAATAAAAATATATAATCCACTGATGTTAATCCAATGTTCTTAAACATTGCTGCATTAAGCTGGTCAAACCGTAAATCTGTTATCATTCGCTTTATCATTCTGATTGCAGAACCCATACCTGCTACACTGCAATCAAATACCCATCCGATATTGACAAGTATAAATGTTCTTAATATCTGCACACACTGCCACCACTTCTTATGTGGGTTAATATGACATGCATGTAAGCATTTTTTATAAAGTGGCTCTACAAGGTTACTGAATGCTATTATTACACCATTATACATACCATACATGATGTAACGCCATTCTGCTCCGTGCCATATACCTACTATAAAGAATATCAGAAGATTAGAAAGACATATTGGGAGAGTCTTTCCAAGATGATCTCCAAGATGCTTCTTGCCCCACTTTCCGAACTTGTTCATAGCCTTTGATAAACAGAATGGATAGAAGACATAATCCTTCATCCATGTACCCAGTGTAATATGCCACCTTCTCCAGAACTCTCCAATTGATTTACTAAAATATGGCTGTCTGAAGTTCTCATCCATAGTTACACCAAAAAGCTGTGCAACACCTATTACTATATCAATACCGCCTGAGAAATCCGCATATAACTGAATTGAATACATAAGCACCGCTATTATTGCCATTGCACCACCATATTCATCAGGCTTATTAAATATTATATTAACGAATACTCCAGCTCTGTCTGCAAGAACCATCATCTTCTTGAACAAACCCCAGAATATTCTCTGAATTCCAAACTGAACATTCTGAAGATTAAATGCACTTCCTGCAAAAAGCGTTTTCTGCAGCTTATCAAATCTTCCAATTGGTCCCTGCATAATCTGTGGGAAAAATGATACAAAAAGACATATTCTGAAAGGATTCTTTTCTGCTCTGTATTTCCCCTGATATATATCAATAACATAAGATATTGACTGAAATGTAAAGAATGATAAACCAAGTGGCATTACATAATTGCTTAATGCATACACGGTTTTGTCAATACCTATCTTATTAAGAACTGCTGTGATATTGCCTGTGATAAACCCACCATATTTTAAAACTGCAAGAACTCCAAAATTAATAAGCATTGCTATCACAAGAATTATTCTCTTTTTATGCTTAACAGAATTCTTAAGTTTCTTCTTTTGTTCCCTGTCAATCTCTGCTTTGTGTTCCTTCAGATATACATCTGACTTATCCTGTATGTATTCCATTGCTAACGCCGCGAGATATATAACAAGCGATGCTGCAACCATGAAAAGACTATTCTTCACATTGAATGAAAAATAATACAGATAACTTAACACAAGTAACCACATCCATCTTACTTTAGATGGAAGTACATAATATATAACTACTCCGATTAATATAAAAAACCAAAATAACGCTGTTGTAAATGACATTTTATTTCTCCACTACTCCATACAATTCCGCTTCAGTATTGTACATTTCCTGAAATGAACTGTAGAAATATCTATTAATATCTTTAGTTCCCTGTTTATGTTCTTTAATAACTTTGCCAAGAAATTCTGAATATTCTTTTGCAAATTCTCCATTCATATGTCCTTCTTTATCAACAAAGTCCGAATCCTCTCTTGGCAATATGTCCTGTCTCGCCATATTGAAATCATAATAGAACACTCCATTGTCAGCAAGCAGTTTGTTAATTGTATCATGGACATTCTCCATATGAAGAATACCCACACTACTTGGAGTTATTGGAGATGTTACCGCAATAAGATCAATATCATTATCTCTGCAATACTTTATTATTTTCTTAATATACTTCAAAGGATAACCTGTTATTTGCTCTTTACTTCTTACACTCCAGCTTTTTAAAAGTTCTTCACCAGCGAGTTCTCCATTAACAGGACTAATGTAGAAATATCCTCTTCCGGCATATGTTCCACCATCTACATCAAGTGAATAAATATCCGCTTCTTTGTAACCTTTTGACAATTTCTGTTCAATATTATCTTTCATATTAGACGGAGTAAACGTACATGCCTGTCTTCTTGTGAAAACATTCCTTATCTCCATACGTTCCATGTTATCGTATATATATTGCCACTTTACATATGAACGCCAATCCATCTGACATTGAATAAACTGTTCAGTATAAAACCCTTCTTTAGGCGGATTGAAATAATACTGATAATCAATATCTAGAATTACTGTCTTAATATCATTAGTTCTGCACGTATCTTCAAGCACATAATATGAATCTTTTACCGTTTCTCCTGGAATCGCCATATTTATTGAATATGTTCCGGAATATTTATCAATAATATCCGGATCTGATGATGCCCTTGCATGTGAAGCTCCAATTATGACAGTATCATAATCAGTTTTATTATTTTTCACACATACATTTCTTAAAATATAATTAACATAACCTGTCTGTACACAGGCAAAATCAATGACTCCCATTATAGCAATAAGTCCTGCCAGGAATATCACACATCTTAATATTGGTTTAAACTTTTTCATAACTACCTTCTATATTGTTTCTTATAAAGAATATCAACTGATGATAATATTACTAATTAATCACCTTGTCAATCAACTTTTTCCATGTATCTTTCTTAACCTCTCACTGACAATATCCGCAGAACGCTTATACGCCAGATGTTCCCTTGCATATTTCTGACCATTCCCAGCAATTCTTTCGTAGAAATCCTTATCCTCATAAAGCCTTCTCATATAGTCTGCTGCCTCATCAACATGTGCATCAGCCCATACATTTCCCTTCTTGAACGGCTCATAGTCCTTATCAAGCTCTATCATGTCGTATCCGACCATGCATGCTGTATCACTGTTCATAAACTCTGTATTGCCTGACCAGTCAGTTGCAATAACAGGTGTACCAACATACATTGACTCAGCCATAACAAGTCCGAAGCCTTCTGAACGGTGGAGCGAAACATACACATCAACATCAGCAAGAAGTGTATTAACCTCACATCTTCCCATATGACCGCACATATAATAAATGTTATTGCAGTCCTCTATTACAGAACCAATAATCTTTTCATCTTCTGCAGATAATTCTGCCTCACTTATCTTAATAACAAGTCCGACATCCTTGTATTTTTCTTTCATCTGTTCATCTTTGCAGAATGCTTCTTTAAATGCTTTAATAGCGGCAAGCGGATTCTTTCTTTCCATAACGCTTCCACTATTAAACATTACAAGGAATAAGAACTTATCTTCCGGCAGATTAAAATGCTTTCTATCAAACTTCACAATATCTGTCTCAGGTGCAACACAGTGTGGGACTGTTATCACAGGCTTGTCTGTATATTTCTTCAAAGTATTAGTAACAAAATCCGATGGTGTCCACACTTCATCGACAAGCTTAAATGCCGGAAGCCATTCCTCTGGAAATGTCTCTAATTCCCACGCCCAGTAACCTATATTATATCTGTAATCCCATACATCTTTGCCAAGGCTTAAATATGCTACCATAAATTCACTAGCATTAACATGAATAATATTCACATCAAAAGGAAGCTCCTCTGTGAGTCTGTCATCATACGTATCATTGCTTCTTGAACCTCCCGGTGGAACAAAGAAATCCCTTTATAACGTGTGGCTCATTATTCTCATCAAGCAGACTGCACATAATACGTGCACTCTGTCCTAATCCATTATCCCCCTTTATATTGCCTATTATATTGGCACCACATTTGTATCTTCCTGCCTCATATTTTTCAATAGAATCAGCCGACAGCTTGTCTGTGGCATTATTAATTATCCCTGCTTTCATCTTACTTAAAAGCTTCATAGGAATAATCTTTGTCAGCACCGGTCTCAATGCTTCTCCCGTATTAAGAAAAAATTTTGATAAACCCATATAAACCTCAACATTCTATCTGTTATTCATCTGGCTGTTAATAAAGTCTCTCACCATACCACCAAGTCTTTCCGGTGTATACTTGTCCAACGCATGTCTGTATGCATTCTCATCAACAAGTCCAGAATTAATCTTCTTATCTATATTCTTCATTCCATTCACAAGACTTATAACCTTATCATCATCATCACCGGCAAGACTGAATCTTTCCACACAGTCACCTACTACCTCGTCAAATATTTTAAGATTACTTGCAAGTATTGGCTTATTATGCTTCATTACCTCTAATATAGGCATTCCGAAGCCTTCTGCCATAGAAGGAAACACAAAGAATGAGCAGTTGTTATACAGGTCATATCTTGTAGTGTGTGATACATAACCAAGATAAGTAAGACCTTCAACCTCTGTAAGTGCAGTCTCAAGAAGCTGCTCAATATCATCCTCCTGCATCTTACCGGCAAGAATAAGAGGTCTTGTTCCGCCTTCTTCCCTGTATCTTCTGTACGCTTTAATAAGGATATCAACGCCCTTACGCTTCTCCATATTACCTACATACAAGAAATAATTCTCATCCTTAGGCGGTACATATCTTGTAAGCGGATTAGATATAATGTAGGCATTGCAGCTTGGAATCTTCTTAGCCTTTGGAAAATACATCTCTGTGTCGTCCTTAGTCTGCTCCGAATTATACAGAATCATATCTGTATGTCTTAAAGTCACGCCAAGATTAAACTTAAAATAATAGCTGTATATTTTTCCAAAGTATCTTACATACTGAATAGGAAACATATCGTGTATTGTAATAAGTGTCTTAAAGCTTCCACTAAGATTAATAGGTATAATCGAATTAACCTCCCAGAATATATCCGGTTTCACCTGCTTTAATTCCTTCTTAACAAATGCAAAATATGCATACACTCCGACACTTTTATATACAGGCTTTCCCCATTCAATAACCTTGATTCCTCTAGCCTCAAATCTCTTAATATATTCACTCTCTTTAACATCTGTAAAAAGAATCCATTCAAATTCATCATATGTTATGAGCTGTTCTAAGAAGTCATTAAGATACATGCCCACACCGCTTGGTCTGCTGCCTAAAGTTCTTGCATCAACAGCAATCTTTAATTTCTTCATAACTGTATTCTCTGCCCCAATAAATAATCTTTCATTCTATCAGAGTATTTCCATAATATGCA
>VOFH01000133.1_pt1 | contig 90000 bp, 115 predicted proteins | sample 5384091 | NCBI WGS metagenome assembly VOFH01 (sample SAMN12384727, study PRJNA508395) | human gut metagenome | isolation source: healthy gut G | host: Homo sapiens
AACACAAGTGATGTTCCGACATCGCCGGCAGAATACCGCGAGGATGTGGAAGATCCTTCCATTCAGAACGACGCTTTGGCAGCAGAAAGCTGATTGTTCCAAAATATTTCGTCAGATATTGGGAGTTTGAAATTGACAGCGCGACGGTTCGGTGTTAAGATAAGAGCGTTCCCATATACGAATTGCAAAAAAGATACGGACAAAGAATGACGAAGGTTGCAGTGTTTTGGGGGCGTTGCTTTTGGCTTTGGTGCAAACGGGCAAACGCGTTTTGGCTGCAAACAAACGGCTCCTCTCCGCAATATCATAGGCGGAGCTGTCTCAGATTTAGAAAGCCTGCGGTGAACAGCATTTCACCGCAGGCTTTTTCATAGACGCCAAAATTGCGGGCCCTACTCCATAGTGGGTGAGAGCATGTCTCCGTACGACACCAGTGTGGCCCGATGCGGCAAACCCATGACTATGACAGTGCTACAGAGTGCGGCTGCAACCGGAACCGGGTGTGTACCCGCTTGGCATAGGGGCATGAAACATGAACGAAAAAATTTTGACGGTATCCCTTCCGGGACGATCGTACCACATTGAGATGGAACGGGGCCTACTTTCCCGGACGGGAGAGCGGTGTCGGGCTATACTGCCCAGCGCTAAGCGGTTGTTTGTGGTGACAGACGTCTGTGTGGCTTCCCTATATGGGTCCCAAGTGGAAGACAGCCTGAAAGCGGCAGGATTCCAGGTCCGGACCAAAGTCATCCCTGCCGGGGAAGAATCCAAGAACGCTTGGCAGCTGGCGGAGCTGTGGGAAGAAATGATGGCTTTCGGCCTGACCCGTACCGATGCGGTGATTGCCCTGGGCGGCGGCGTGGTAGGAGATCTGGCCGGCTTTGCCGCCGCCACCATTCTCCGCGGGGTGGGTTTTGTACAGATTCCCACCACCCTTCTGGCCCAGGTAGACGCTTCTGTAGGAGGAAAGGTGGCCATTGACCTGCGGGCCGGCAAGAACCTGGCCGGGGCTTTCTGGCAGCCTCGAGGGGTGCTCATCGATCCGGAGTGTTTGCGTACCCTTTTCCGATCGTGCCTTCTCCGACGGCATGGCGGAGGTGATTAAATACGGCTGCATCTGTGACGCAGGCTTTTTCCGTCTGCTGGATCAATATGGCGGCCGGACCGGTGTGATGGAACACATCGATCAGGTCATTTACACCTGCTGCGATATCAAGCGGAAATTGGTCCTTTCGGATGAACGGGACACCGGCCAGCGCATGATCTTAAACTTCGGCCATACCATTGGCCACGCCTTTGAGCTGGCCGGGCGTTTTGAAACCTGGACCCACGGCCAGAGTGTGGCTGCCGGCATGAACTGGGCCGCCCAGTTGGGTGTCAAATTGGGCGTGACGCCGCCGGATGTGGTAGCGTCCGTCCAGAAAGTCCTGAAGCGATACGGCCTGCCCCTGGATCTTCCCTGCCCCTGGGAGACTCTGGTAGAGGCAGTGGGCCTAGATAAGAAGAATAGCGGGGAAGATATCTATCTCATCGTTTTGGAGGAGCTAGGCCGGGCGGTGCGCCGGAAGCTGCCCCGGAACGAACTGCTGGGGCTCCTACAGATCCTGCTGCATGGGAGATGACGGCATGAAGATCGTAATTGCACCGGGCAAATTGGCGGGAGCCATTCCCCTGCCCTCCAGCAAGTCCCAGACCCACCGTGCTCTCCTTGCTGCCTCTTTGGGGCACGGTGTGAGTACACTCCGGGGGATCACCCTCTCTCAGGACATAGAAGCTACTTTGTCCTGCTTGCGCGCCCTAGGCGCCGGTGTGGTGGACCGGGGAAATACCTTGGAAATTTGCGGGATAGGTGGCCGCACCAGAGCCCTCCGGACCGGTATCCCCCAGCTAGATTGCGGAGAGTCGGGTTCCACATTGCGCTTTCTCATTCCCATCGCTCTGGCGTTGCTGGGTGGCGGGGAATTCACAGGCCGGGGAGACTGATGAAGCGGCCCCTGAATCCTTATTTCCAGCTGTTTGAACGCAGAGGGATTGCCTACCGGCTGAAAGACGGGATCCTGCGTGTCAAGGAACGCTTTCCCCAGGGCGGTATGAGCTTCCGGGCAACGTGTCCAGCCAGTTTATTACGGGGCTGCTCTTTGCCCTCCCTTTGCTGGCAGGAGACAGCGAGCTGGTCCTCACGAGTCCGCTGGAATCCCGAGACTACGTAAAGATGACTCTGGATATTCTGGAAAAATATGGGATTCAGTTGGAAAATCGGGCCGACACTGGCTTTGTAATTCCCGGTGGGCAACAATTTGAGGCCCGGGATTGGACCGTCGAGAGAGACTGGTCCCAAGGCGCCTTCTGGTATGCCGCTAATTTTTTGGGTGGACAAGTAGAACTTCCGGGCCTGAATTCGGCCTCCGTTCAAGGAGACAAGGAGATCGCCACAGACTATCGAAGGCTGTCACAGTCTGGAGATGTGGAGCTGAATGTCTCTCAATGCCCCGACTTGGTTCCCCCCTGGCCGCCATGGCGGCTGTCCGGGCTGGAACCACCCGCCTCAACCACGCCGCCCGACTGCGCCTAAAGGAGAGCGACCGGCTTTCCTCTGTCACCCGGGCCCTCAATGTCATGGGAGCCCGGGTAAAGGAGGGCCCCGACTCCCTGATCATTCATGGCGTGAAACAGCTTCCCGGGGGCGGAACGGTGGATTGCTGCCGGGATCACCGCATTGCCATGATGGCCGCCGTATCTGCCGCCTTTGCCCAAAAACCCGTGACTTTGCTGGGGGCGGAATGCGTCCATAAGTCATATCCCCAATTCTGGTTGCATTTTCAGATGTTAGGGGAAAGATCCATGGCCTCATACTTCGGTAAACACATCCATGTGTCTATTTTCGGCCAGTCCCATTCGGTAGCCATGGGGGTTTCCCTGGATGGTTTGCCTGCCGGAGAAGGTAGATCTGGAGGCGCTCCAGCAGTTTCTCCAGCGCCGGGCGCCTGGGCGGCAAGCCACGGCCACCTCTCGCCGGGAGGAAGATATTCCTCAATTCTTGTGTGGCTTGGTGAATGGGGTAACCTGCGGGGCTCCTCTGGCCGCTATCATAGAAAACGCCGATGTACGCCCTCAAGATTACGAAGAGCTACGGGATAAAGCCCCGCCCGGCCCATGCCGACTTTACCGCTCAGGTCAAATACCGGGGATACCAGGACGCACGAGGCGGCGGGCATTTTCCGGCCGTCTCACGGCTCCTCTTTGTGTTGCAGGGGGCATTTGCATGCAGATCTTGGCTCGCCGGGGCATCAAATTGGAGCCCATATCCGCTCCATTGGCCAGACAGAGGACCGGCCCTTTCATCCTCTTGGAGAGATGCCGGAGACTCTGGAGGCAGTCCGGCTGGCTCCTTTCCCGGTTTTAGACGAGACGGCAGGAGGGCAGATGCAGGCTGCCATTCTGGAGGCCCGGGCAGCTGGAGACTCCATAGGCGGCATAATCGAGTGCATGGCCATCGGTCTGCCCGCCGGCGTCGGGAATCCCATGTTTCAAGGGCTGGAGAGCCGGCTGGCTGCTGCCCTGTTTGCCGTTCCTGCCGTCAAGGGGTGGAGTTCGGCTCCGGTTTTGCGTCGGCCGGAATGAAGGGCTCGGAGCACAACGATCCCTTTATCATGGAGGATGGAACCGTCCGTACCCAGACCAATCACGCCGGCGGCATCCTGGGGGAATCTCCAACGGAATGCCCCTGGTGTTCCGGACGGCCTTCAAGCCCACCCCCTCCATCGCCCTGAATCAGCGTACCGTCCACCTGTCCACTGGGGCCGGGGAGGATCTGCAAATCTCCGGACGGCACGACCCTGTATTGTCCCCCCGGGCTGTCCCGGTGGTGGAAGCTGTAACAGCTTTTGGTACTGCTGGACGCCCTGCTGGACCGGGAGACGGACCAGCTCTCTTCCAGCTGCTAAGCGGGCGTTTCAGCAAGAGCAGTTCCTGGAAAGGACCAGCTTCTGATTTACACGCAACGCTCCCGGCCAACGGCTGGAATTTCATGTCCATTGAAACAGGAGGAGGATTTATGAATCCCGAGTTAACCGCCCTGCGGGAACAGATTGATGAAGTTGACCGGCAGCTGGTCGCCTTGTTCCGGCAGCGCATGGCCATCTCTAAAATCGTAGCCGCAAACAAAAAGGCCCACGGTCTGCCCACTTTGGACCCAGACCGGGAACGCGCCCTACTGACCAAAGTGAGAGACCAAGCCGGCGAGAAACTGGCTGACTACGTCGAGGCCGTGTTTCGCAGTATCCTGTCAGCAAGCCGTTCCTATCAGAACGGGTGTAACAAAGCCGGGTCTCAGATGTATGAAGCCATCCTGGGAACTCTGGACACTACTCCAAAGCGCTTCCCCCAGGGGGCCACAGTGGCCTGCCGGGGCGTGGAAGGATCATATTCCCAGATTGCCTGCAACAGCATATGGAATTCTCCTACCATTCTTTATTTGGATACCTTTGAGGACGTTTTCCATGCGGTAGAGAGCGAAATGTGCCAATATGGGATCCTTCCCATTGGGTGCTGTGCTGCTGGTTCCGCAAACGACATCTACGACCTGCTGATTCGGCACAATGTTTTCATTGCCCGATCTGTCTGTCTGAATGGTTTGGCTCCCAGCGTCTCGAAGCAAGATAATCTCTATGCTCGCTTTCTCTGTATCTCCCCAAAATTGGAAATTTACCCCGACGCAGACCGTACCTCCCTGATGCTCACTCTGTCCCACAAGCCCGGTTCGTTGTACCATATTCTATCTGAGTTTTGTACCCTGGGCATCAACCTCCGAAAGCTGGAGAGCCGCCCCCTCTCAGATCGAAAATCTACATTCATGTTCTACGTGGATCTGGAATGCTCTATCTATGCCCCAGAAATGGAGCGTTTGTTCCGGGATTTGGAGGAGGATAGCGAGCAGTTTCGCTATCTGGGCACCTATCGCGAGGTCATCTGCTGATGGTTCCCATGAGTCTGACATATGGCTTGCTGGGGAGATACCTGGGGCACAGCTTCTCCCCGGCCATCCACCGCCAGTTGGGGGCATACGACTACCAGCTGATAGAGCTTCCCCCGGAGAAGGTGGGGCCCTTCCTTCAGTCCGGTCAATTTCAGGGGCTTAATGTCACGATTCCTTACAAAAAGACTGTAATGGCATTTTGTCATCACCTCTCCCTGCAGCCCGGCGTATTGGTAGCGTTAACACCATAGTCAAACAGCCGGATGGAACTCTGTATGGGGACAATACGGACTACAAAGGGGTTTCAGTACCTGCTCCAGTCGGCCGGCGCTCAAATCCGAGGAAAGAAAGTCCTGATTCTGGGAAGCGGCGGAGCCTCCCGAACCGTGCGGGCCGTGCTATCCGATTTGAAAGCGGGCTCTGTGGTAACCATTTCCCGCAGCGGGCCTGACCACTATGGCAATTTGGACCGCCACCAGGGCACAGAGCTCATCGTCAATGCCACACCGGTTGGGATGTACCCCAACACCGGGGTTTCTCCGGTGGATTTGCGTCTATTTCCCAATTGTGAAGGCGTGTTTGATCTGATCTATAACCCGGCCAAGACCCAATTGCTTTTGGAGGCGGAGCGGCGGGGACTCCTCTGGTCCAATGGGCTTGGGATGCTGGTTGCCCAGGCCCATGCAGCGGCAGAGCGTTTTTTGGCGCGCTCCATCCCGGTGGGGCGAATTGTGGAAATCACTGCCGATCTAAAAAACAGACCTGCAATTTGCTCCTGATCGGGATGCCCGGTTGCGGCAAAACCACGGTAGGCGAGATCCTAGCCAAGCGGTTGAACCGCGTTCTGGAAGACTTAGACCGGGACATTGAGGGGACAGCCGGCTGCTCCATCCCCGATCTCTTTGCCCGGGAGGGTGAGGAGGGATTTCGGATTCGGGAACATCAAGCCCTGTGCCAAGTCTCTAAAGAGTCGGGGAAGGTTATCGCCTGTGGGGCGGCATCGTCACCCGAAAAGAAAACTGGGATCCCATGAGGCAGAACTCCACCGTCATCTATCTACGCCGCCCCCTGTCGCTTCTTCCCACCAGCGGCCGCCCTCTTTCCCAAGCTGTCCCCCTGGAAAAGCTGTATCAAAGCCGGGCGCCGCTCTATGAAAAGCTGGCGGACCTCACTGTGGATAACTCCGGCTCTCCCGAGCAGACAGCGGAGGAAATCATTCGAAGATGGCACAGTAGCTTTTCTCGTTTGTAAACCTGCCGCTCCCTCTGTCCTCACACGGAGCATTCCTAACGTTATTTTTACATGCACAATCTGTTCCTTTGGGGAAACCCAGGTGCTCCCCGATCTCATACTGGGTTTCTCCCGTTTTTTGCCTTGACATAACCGCCCACCTGTATCGAATTCTTTTCCAATTCAGGGGCGGTTATCTATGGTCCGCTTTTCCTGGTCCTGTTCTCCGCGTCTTTGGGGATTTCTTATCTTTGCTTTGAAGGCGTCCGGCATGTCGTTTCAAAATTCTAATTTTTCGCGCCCCTTGCACAGCCGGGCGGCAGAAGCATAAAATGGTTTGAAAGCAAGACCTTGCTTTTGCCGGAAATGACCCGGCAATGATAGAACAGGAGGTTTTCGTATGTCTGAGCAATCAACCTGCCGGCCTGAGGACCTGCGGGAGGCCGTCAGCATTCATACCCGAAAAGTGACGGACAGCTGTAGAGACAAGGACTGCATTGAGGATCTGCGGGTCTACCTGACCCGGGAGTCCCAAGCATTGCTGGATGCCTCCGCCGGGGCAAAAGCCCGTTGCGCGGAATTGGTATATGCTTACATCGATGTGGAACCCGTTGCATTCAATCGAAATCACTATTGCATCGATATCACATTCTACTATCGCATTCTTGCCGATGCCATCGTCGGCGGTTCCAAGCCCGCCACCTTGTGCGGCCTGGCTGTTTTCTCGAAACGAGCCGTCCTCTGTGGAGAGGACAGCTGTGCCAAAATCTTCACCAGCGAAACTGTTTTGGGAGACCTAGACGGCCGGACGCAGCGTTCGTTCAATCATCCTACCGCTGTAGTAGAGGTTCTGGATCCCATGATCCTTTCTGCCAGAATCCGGGAGGTCTGCGACTGTCCCTGCGGCGAGCCTACCTTAAATCAGCTCCCGGCTGGAATCCGTAACCTGTTCGACGATGAACTGGTCCTCTCCGGAGAGAGCCGCCGGCTGTATGTCACACTGGGACAGTTCTCCATCATCCGCTTGGAGCGGGATGTGCAGCTGCTGGTTCCCACCTTTGACTACTCCATCCCCACCAAAGGAATGCTGCGATAATCCCGGCTGTGCAGAGGATCCTTGTGAAATGTTTTCCCGCATCGCGTTTCCCGTGCAGCAGTTCTTCCCCCGGGGATGCGACGACTCCTCTTCTCCGGACATCCCTTGCCCCGGCGGCTGTTCCACCGGTTGCGCCTATAAAACCTGTCCTACCACCTGAGCATTCTACCAAGCACCCATCCGATATGGCAGAAAACAGATGGCAGGCGTCCTGCAAAGCAGGACGCCTGCCGGTTATTCAGAAGTCTGCAGCAGTCTCCAGGCCAAATCCCCGTTTTGGCCTGCCAGCTCCCGCAGGCGGACAATAGAGTCCTCCTTTGTTTCCCAGAACCGGTTGCTGGAAGCCTGGTCCATTAATCTACATAAATTCTCCTCGGTTGCCTCTTCCAGAGTTACATAATTCTTTTGATCTAGATAATCCATGAAGCCGCTCACCTTGGGATCATAAGAGATCCCAACCACCGGGACTCCCTGGCCGGCAGCGAAAATCAGCGCGTGAAGGCGCATAGAAACGACCATGCTTACATCTCGCATCAGCGCACAAGTGACACCGCCATCCCGCACAGGAGGCAAAATCAGCTTGGGGCAGCGAACCATGGAGGCCACGGTCTGCGTAATTTCCAAATCCTTGTTTGGCTCCAGGAGGAAGAAAGCCGGAATCATTCCGTAGGTCTTCCAACCGTATTCTGCAGCTGCAGCAAAAGCCGCCAAGCGGCGTTTCGCAGTCCCCCAGGGGCGCAAAGCAAATAGACAATATTTTTTTCCCCGCTCCAGGCCTGACTCCTTCCGGTACAGTTCATAGGCTGCCTCGCTGTCCTGCGGAACAGTCTGCAGCAAAGCCGGATCTGCAGTCACATGCAACTCCGGACGGTTTACGCCCAAGCTTTCCAACTCCCGGGCAGAGTCCGGGTCTCGCAACGCAATTAAGTCTACACAAGCGTTTAAAACCTTCGTGACCAGACGGCGGTTTAGCTTCTTTCTCACCGGACCGATGCCGCATCCGTACATCATCACCCGGCATTTTTGCCGGTGAGCTGCCCAAATGCTGTACAGGTAAAACCAAAGAGACCGGGTGCTGGTCGCGTCTTGAATTAAACTGCCGCCGCCGCTGATAAACAACTTGGCATGCTTCATACGGCGATTGGTCTTGCCGTGGGAGAAGGTATAAATGCTGGAGACGTTCATCTTCTTGGCTGTCTGCCCAGGGGTTTTGGACATGACGCATATGGGCATATCTGCATCCGCGCGCGCAGCTGCTGAAGAATTGACTCTAAAATGGTCTCATCTCCCACGTTGCTGTTTCCATACGACCCGCAGATCAGCACGCCGTCTTTCTTTCTCGCCATACGGCGGGAGCGCCGGAGAATGGTCTGATAGATTTCCACCTGTGTTTGCACCGTAGCGTCAACGGAAAATTCCCGACGTACTTTTTCAAAAATGGACTGGGCCAGTTTCTCCCGCAGTTCTCGATTCCGCGCAAGACGAAGCATCCGGTCCGCTATGGCATCCACGTCGCCCGGCTGCACCAGGAAACCGGTCTCTTCATCTACTACAATTCGCGGAACGGCGCCAACCCGTGTGGCGATGGTCGCGCAGGACATTCTGGCGCCTTCCGGTATGGCATACGGGAGCCCCTCCGAAAGAGAAGTCAGCATGTTCACATCCAAAGCATGGTAGAAGCTTGCCGTGTCACTGATCCATCCCAGAAATACAAACGTCCCAGGCGGACAAAGCTTTTCCGCCAACTGCTCCAGTTCCTTACGCTGTTCTCCGTCTCCGGCAATGGCTAGTCGAATTCCCGGCTCCTGCGCTACGGCTTTGGAAAAAGCGCGGATCATCGAGCCGATGTCTTTTACCGGCGAAATCCTGGCCGCAACGCCAAACACCACGGAATCCGCAGTCAGAGCCAATCCATGGATCTTCCAAAATTCATCCCGCTCCACGGGGACATGAAGATTAGAAAAATCCACGCCGTTGTTAATCACAAAAGTTGCCTTGGGATCCGCTCCGCTCTCTAACAGCATATCGCGCAGCTGCCCTGATACGCAAATCCAGTCATCCAGATGCCGCAGAGCTGCCCGGTTGGCCGTACCGTAGGTGAGATTGCTCAGCGGCCTACCTAAATAGTCTAATTTGGGATCGCTGTGGATGGTGGTAATCACCGGTACCTGGATGCGCCGTTTTAACAGCACCCCCATGAGATTGGCTTTCGAACCGTGACAATGCACCAACTCAAATCGCTCCAGCCGGATCAACTCCTCCAGCCGTTTTTTCACCCTCACCAGGTTCCAACCGGCCAAGACTTGAACCGGGATCCCCATCTCTCGAGCTTCCTGAGCAAAGGGCCCCTCCATAAAACATACCAACAAAACCTGATGCGCTTCACCTAAGCCGCGCAGCAGGGACAACACGTGGGTCTTTGCACCGCCAACGTCTCCGCCGGATATTAAGTGTATAATTTTCATATATTTTCCCTGCTCCATTATGGGGATTTGGTGTAAATAGCACTATGCAACAAAATGAAGGAAAGGATCACCCCTGCAGCAATCGGTGCCTGGCCAGATTGATGGTTCCCTCCTGCATATGGTTCATCCAGGCCAAGCTTTTTCCGCAGCCATACGCCACACAGGAATCCGCGTCATCTGCTAAAATACACGGCAGTTCCGTTCGCTCCCGAATGAGCTGATCCATCCCCCAAATTTGGCTGCCGCCGCCGGTCAGGACGATTCCGTTTTGGGCCAAATCAGACACCAGCTCCGGCGGGGTTTTTTCCAAAACTGCAAATACCTCATCCACGATCTGTCGTGCAGGCCGCTTCAATGCCTCCAGCATTTCTTCTGCTTGCAACGCAAACTCCTTTGGCAGCCCGGTACGCAAATCCCGCCCTTTGACCAGCATACTGGCATTTTCCGGCCTGGGGTAGACGCAGCCAATGGAAATTTTGATTTCCTCGGCTGTGTTGAGACCGATCACTGCCGCATGCTTTCGGCGGATGTACCGGGCAATTGTGTCATCGAACGTGTCTCCGGCCACCTTGGTGGAAGAAGAAACCGCAACCGCGTTCATGGACAGTACCGCCACATCGGTTGTTCCTCCGCCGATGTCGACCACCATATGGCCGCCGGGTCCTGCAATGTCCAAATTGGCTCCCAGCGCAGCAGCCAACGGCTCTTCTATTAAATAGACCCTGCGGGCCCCGGCCTCCAGGGCGGCATGGATTACGGCCCGCTCCTCCACCTCCGTAATGCTGCTGGGTACACTGACAACGACCCGCGGCTTCAAAATAGCATGCCGGGCTGCCTTTTTAAAAAACAGCGACAGCATACGCTGGGTCATTTCATAATCGGAAATGACCCCGCCGAGCAGAGGTCGCATGGCCACTACGTTGCCCGGTGTCCGGCCCAGCATATTTCTCGCAGCAGCCCCAACCTGCAAAATCTTGCCGGTATTCTTGTCCACCGCAACGACGGAAGGCTCCCGGAGAACGACGCCTTTGCCATCGGCATAAACCAGCACGTTCGCCGTGCCCAAATCTACGCCCAAATCTCTGGAAAGTATTTTCATGGTGTATCACCTACTATATGATTGTCAAATTACCTCGGCTTCTCCCGGTGTGCGGCTACTGCAGCACAGACCACCTGGCTTGCCCCCGCAGTACGCAAAACTCTGGCACATTCCGACAGGGTAGCGCCTGTGGTTATAATATCATCTAACAATAAAACCCTCCTGCCAACCAAGCGCTCCGGCTTGCCGACCCGGTAGGCGCCCAGCACGTTGGCGTGCCGTTGCTCCGGGCCCTGGAGGGAAGACTGCGCGGCATTGTGCCGCACCTTCTGCAGCACCGGAACCGGGACAATTCCCAGCTCCCGCCCCACTGCCTTGGCCAGAAGAAGAACCTGGTCGTAGCCGCGCCGAAGCCGGCGGCGGGTACTGACCGGCACATAGGTCAAGAGATCAAACTCACCGTGTAATTCTTCTGAAATTCGAGCAGCCAGCAGGCGGCCATACGCTGCTGCATAATGCTGACGCCCGCCAAATTTGTAACGCAAAAGAGATTCCCGCACAGTTCCCTCATAATAATAGACGGCAGTCCAATCCATGACAAAGGAGATGGACTTCTTGCGTCCGGAACATGTCGGTGCCTCCAGGCGGCATGTTTTGCACAAATCGGTTTCCTGATGCTGCAGCAGTCGGCTGCATAAGATACATTTCGGCGGAAAAAGCAAATCCAGAAAAAACTCCAGAACTCTCATGCCTCTTCTCCCTGGGACAGGCGCAGCTTCAGACCGCTGTACCGGCGGCTCCGACGGTCGTTCTCCGTCATAGTCTGGATGATATCCTCCCGGCCCACCACAATCAACAGCTTTCTGGCTCTTGTGATAGCGGTATAAAGAACGCTTCTCGTCCTCAGATTCGGCGGACAGGACCAGGCGGCCAACACCACAGCCTGATACTCGCTGCCCTGGCTTTTATGCACCGTCATGGCGTAAGCCGGCTCCAGCTCCCGCAGCATATCAAAATCATACTCTACCTGACGGTCGTCAAAGACGACCGTCATGAGCTCTGCATGCAGGTCAATCTGGGTAATCACACCAATGTCGCCGTTGAAAACGCCTGTCCCCACCTGGGAGCCGTCGGTCTTCTTCCATAGTATATCATAGTTGTTCCGAATTTGCATCACCCGGTCGCCCTCTCGGAAGGAAAAATCTCCCCATTTTTTTTCTTTTTTTTCTGGTGCGGGAGGATTCAAGCGGGCTTGCAGCAGCCGGTTCAAATTGGCCGTGCCGGTAGGGCCCTTTCGGGTGGGAGATAAAACCTGAATTTCTTCGGGAGGGATTCCCATACGCTCCGGCAAGCGGGTCTGACACAGGTCCCCGATTGTGGAAGCCACCGTTTCCTCCGATCTCCGGCGGAGAAAGAAAAAGTCGCTTGTCGTCGTTTTTAAATCCGGTAAGATACCACGGTTTACCCGGTGCGCGTTCATGACAATGAGACTTTTTTGGGCCTGGCGAAAAATCTCCGTCAGGCGTACAGAGGGGATGGCCCCACTGCGTAACAGATCGGATAAGGGAAACCCAGGTCCCACCGGCGGCAGTTGATCCGGATCGCCCACCAGGATCAGACGCCCCCCGTCCGGCAATGCCCGCAGCAAACTCGCCATAAGAGAGACGTCTACCATAGAGGTCTCGTCCACAATTACGGCATGTGCCTGCAGGGGATGGTCTTCATCCCGGGTAAAAATCAGTTGACCGGTTGCCGGATCCAGCTGAGATTCTAAAAGACGATGGATTGTGGAGGCCTCCTGCCCCGTTACTTCCTGAAGCCGTTTGGCCGCCCGGCCGGTTGGCGCAGCCAAAAGCGCTGTAAGCTGCAACTGCGCGTAGAGGGCCAGAATCCCTCTCAGGATCGTCGTTTTTCCCGTGCCCGGGCCACCGGTGACAATCATCAGCCGGTTTCCAACCGCAGCCCGAACGGCCTGCTCCTGTTGCGGGGAGTACGCAATCCGTCCTGTTTTCTGGACGGCGTCCACCATGTCCCCTAAGTTGGGAGGGACCGGTAAGCGGACGGCCGCCATGGTCCGGAGGCGACGAGCCACATAAATTTCAGCCTCATACAGCTCCGGCAAATAGGCGACATCGATGTTCGCCAAGTAATCCGGAACCGCCCGCTCCAGATCAAAAAGCCGCTGTAGGCCGTCTTGCACAGGTTCCGGAGGAATCGACAACAGCGTTGCCGTGGCTTGGGTCAGTTTCTCCACCGGCAAAAACACATGCCCCGCGCTTTGATTATAACGCAGTTCAAAAATCAAACCGGCCTCTATGCGCTTGGGATCTTCCGCTGCTGTACCTAGCTCAATGGCAAACCGGTCCACCGCTCCAAAGTCGGCCTCCATCCCGGGCTCCGTCAGACTGTAGGGATCGGAACACAAAATGTCCATTGCTTCTTCTCCCCACAGCCGGTACAAGCGAACAGCCAGCTCTGCCGGAAGATGATGCAGGCTCAAAAACTCAATGAGCCTGCGCATCCCGGTCTGTTGCCGGAAAGTCCGGCCGATCTGCTGGGCTTTTAGCAGGGTGATACCGGGTATCTCTGCCAACCGCTCCGGTTCCCGTTCCATGACGGACAACGATTCCGGCCCGAACCGGTCTACGATCCTGGCTGCCAGTTTGGGCCCGATGCCTCTCACCGTCCGGGAAGAGAGATAGCTCAAAATTTCCGGCGTGGTCTCCGGCATCAAACGCTCTAGAAATTCAGCCTCGAATTGCCTGCCGTAGTTCGCGTTGTTGATCCATCTTCCGGTTACCATCAAACGCTCTCCCGGTACAGGCAGCGGAATGGTTCCAACTATGGTCATGGTCTGACCGCCGGTATTCAGACGCAGCACTGCGTATCCGTTATCCGGATTCTGATACACCACCGCCGCCACAGTCCCCTGCAGAAGTTCCAAATCCTCCAACTTTTTCTGCCTCCATTTTCAGATGCTCCGACAGGGCTGCTTCCGTACAGCAAATTACCCCTGCTCGATCCCGGGCCAGACGCTCCAGCCGCGCGCGCTCCGCCGGATCCAAGCCGCAATCTACCAAAAGTACCGGCATTTGCAAAATTCCGGTACCTCGAAGCCACAGGCAGCAGCGCAAAACGGTTCGACGCCGCTGAGGCGACCCGGTAGACAGGCAAGCACCGCCATGCCGCCTTGATCCCGCCCTAAAACCAACCAACCGACCAGCACCCACAGCAAAAGCAATACACCGGCCGCCTGTAAGAAAATAGAAATGACTTGCCACATAATGCCACACCCCTGCAGTAGTCTATGCCGGGAGCTTGGCTTTTGTCCCTGCAAAAGAAAGGGCGGATGCGCCCCCGCCCTTTCCCATAACAATTCCTTTTGGAAAGTATTGTAATATACACAGGACAGCTTTGTCAAGGATCGAAGTGTGTCTTCTATCGCAAACGCCCGATGCAGAAAACAGGATCCATTTGCTTGGCGAAAAATAGACCTGTTTTCGCCTGCCTGGTATCAATCTATATCTACCGGCAGCCTATCCCACTTTATCGCGGAAAGTCCGTGGCTTTTAGTGGACAAATGGGAAAAAATATGGTACTCTGTAGGATGATACCCGTCCTATGGGCGGAAAGAAAGAGCGGGTGTGCCTTTTGAAAATTGATGTGATGGGTGTCTTATTTGACAACGTAACCATGGACCAGGCCTTAGACCGGGCGGAAGACCTGATAAAAGCCAAAACGGGCGCTTACTGTGTCACGCCAAACGGAGAAATTGTCTGGGAGGCCATGCATAGCGGCGCTTTCCGGCAGATACTAAATGATGCAGATTTGGTCTTACCGGATGGGGCCAGTGTGGTAATCGGCTCGCGCATCCTGGAGCGTCCTCTTCTGGAAAAAGTTGCGGGCATTGAATTTGCGGAGAGGTTGGTTCAGCGGCTGGCAAGCCGGGGGGGCCGCCTATACCTTTTGGGCGGTAGGCCCGGCATTGCAGAGCGCGCTGCAGAAAACCTGACCGTAAAATATCCGGGGCTTCAAATTTGCGGTACGGCCGACGGCTACTTTCAGGATGAAGCGGCCGTTGTAACACGCATTGGCAGCGCTGCGCCAGACGTGGTGTTTGTATGCTTGGGAGCTCCAAAGCAGGAGCGGTTTATGGCGGCACATCGAGAGCAGCTACATGCCGGCCTTTTTGATTGGTCTGGGCGGAAGCTTAGACGGCTTTGCCGGAGCAGTAAAGCGGGCGCCCGGATGGATGATTCGTTGCAATCTGGAGTGGCTGTACCGGCTCTTGCGGGAGCCCTCCCGGCTCGGGCGTATGATGCGCCTTCCCAAATTCATGCGAGCATGTAAAAAACAACGCCGGCTGGAGGCAGGAAGAGGCAAGTGACATGGGTAAACTGATTGTATTAGAAGGAACTGACGGCTCCGGAAAGTCTACTCAGTTTCAGCTTGTCACACAACGGTTGGCGCAAGCAGGAGCGACCTTCCGGCAGCTGGTCTTTCCTCAATATGCAGAGCCGTCTTCGGCCCTGATTCGAATGTATTTAAATGGGGAATTTGGTCCGCACCCCGGTGACGTCAATGCCTATGCTGCTACCGCCTTTACGCGGTGGACCGCTACGCTTCGTTTCAGAAGGTCTGGCGCCGGGAATATGAATCGGGAGGACTGGTACTTTCGGATCGGTATACCACATCCAATGCGGTACATCAAGGGTCGAAATTACCGCAAGCTGACCGAGAGGCCTTTTTTCGTTGGTTGGATGAATTTGAATTTGACCGGTTGGGTCTGCCTAGGCCGGATTTGGTCATCTATCTGGATGTACCAACTGAGTTGGCCGGCTTGATGCTGCGCAAACGAGAGCACACCGCCCATACCAAACGGGACATCCACGAGCTGGACCTGAATTACCTGCACATTTGCCGGGAAACCGGCTTGGAAGCGGCGTCATATTTCGGTTGGCGTGTTGTGGAATGTACCCGGGAGGGAACCATGCGTCCGGCAGAGGAGATTCATCAAGAAGTTTGGAACTTGATACAAGCATGTTTGGAGGAATGATCCATATGGTCTACATGATTCTAGGCACAGGTTTTGAAGAGACAGAGGCTGTGGTTCCCGTCGATCTTCTGCGTCGGGCCGGAGTTCAGACAGCCTGCGTAGGCATTGGCGGTTTAGAAATTACCGGCTCCCATGGCATGACGTTTTTGGCGGATCTCACTGTGGAACAGATGGACCTGACGGAGCTGGATATGATTGTCCTACCCGGCGGGCTGGACGGCGTAGCGTCCATTCGCAGTTGCAGGCCCGTCTTGGATGCCATTCAGTTTGCTTATGAGAATCACAAATATATTGGGGCAATTTGTGCTGCCCCCACTGTTTTGGCGGAGCTGCATATCACAGACGGAAAAAGGCCGTTTGTTACCCGGGAGAACAGCTGATCCATCAAATGAATGCTTCCGATTTTCAGCCGGATGCGGCCGTCGTACGAGACGGGACCGTGATCACAGCCGCCTCAGCAGGTTGCGCCGTCGCCTTTGCTCTGGAGCTGATCGCTGCTCTCAAAGGCCGTGAGACCGCGCAGGCCGTAGCCGATCAACTGGTGATCCGGTAACCAAAACTGACTCAAATAGGAGGATGACCCATGCCGAAGCGAGATAAGTTTGATAAAGAGCAAGCAGACCGGCGGCAGCCGACGGAGTCCGATCCGTCATCCACGCAGTCTGATGAGCTGGATCTGACCCAAGAGCTCGGCCCGGACCAGTCGGCGATCGACGCTTACAACATGACCGATCCAGCTTTGGGCGATGTGGACCGCATTTTGCGGGAAGTTCGGGAGGAATTGGGCGCCGCAGAGGAAAGCCCGGAAGAAGGAGCGGAGCCCAGCTGGACCGAAGCCGGATCTGGCGGAGAAGAATTTCGGGACCAAGAATATCGAGATGCGTTTGATGAGAGCTTTGAACGGGCCTTTCAGGAGGAGACGGAGCCGGAAACGGCAGAGGAATTTTCGCGGCCCAATCCTGCCCGCCGGCGCAAGTGCCGGAAGAAAACGGCCGGGCTCCGATTAAGAAAAAGGGATCCGGTTTTCTCGGGATTCCTCACTTTCTCAGCACTTTAATTTTATGCGCCATTGTGTTGGCGGTAAGCATCACGCTGGCCCGTGTGGTATGGCTCTGGGCGGACGATGTATTGGCCTTGACAAAAGAAGAAAGGGAAGTCACTGTGACCATATCCGATACAGATACCATGGATCAAATCACGCAGAAGCTGGCTGATGCAGGACTGATCCGGTATCCCCGGTTGTTTAATTTCTATAGTGACTTGACAGGTGCGCGGGAAAAAATCAGCGCCGGTAAATTTACACTAAATTGTATGTACGATTACCATGCGTTGGTCAACGCGATGGGACGTTCCTCATCCAACCGGACGATTGTTTCCGTAACCATTCCTGAGGGTTATGAATGCCGCCAGATCTTTGAATTGCTGGAAAAAATGAGGATTGTACGGTAGAGGAGTTGGAGCTGGCATCGCAAGAATGTGATTTTGGTGAATTCTGGTTTTTGCAGGATTTGGAACAAACCGGTCCGTACTGCCTGGAGGGCTTCCTCTTCCCCGATACCTATGAATTCTACACTTCCGACGATCCGGAGCGCGTATTACGAAAGCTCCTCCGGGACTGAATATCGGTTTGACGAAACCATGGAAGAGGATCTTGTCAGTTTGAATGCCTGGTTGGCCGAGGAACTGTCCAGCTTTGGGTATTCCGAGGAGGAAATTCAGGCACAGCGCCTTTCGATTCGGGATGTGGTCACCATAGCTTCCATGATTGAGCGGGAGACTGCCGGCTCGGGAGAAAGCGCTACCATTGCTTCTGTCATTTATAACCGGCTTTGTGACCCCGATTTCCCCTATTTAAACATCGATGCTACCATTCAGTACGCCCTGGGGAGAGAAAAGCCAATTTGACTTACGAGGATACGCAAATCGAAAGCCCATACAACACCTATACCAATCCCGGCCTTCCAGCCGGTCCGATCTCAATCCAGGTTTGAACAGTCTCCGCGCCGCCCTGCATCCGGAGGACACCGTTTATTATTATTACGCTCTGGATACGGACGGAACCCATCACTTCTCTGAAACCCTGGAAGAACACAATCAGTTTTTAGAGAGCTTGGGGATGATGAAACCAATGAAACAGACGAAGACAGCGACCAGGAGTCTTGAGCTCCTGGCGCCAGCCGGTGATATGGAGCGGCTTCACATGGCAGTCTTATACGGCGCAGACGCCGTGTACCTGGCCGGAACCAGCTTTGGTATGCGGTCTTTCGCCGGAAATTTCACTGGGGAAGAGCTGCCGAAAGCCGTAGATTTTGCCCACAAGCACGGCGTGCGAGTCCATGTCACAGTCAATACCATGCCCCGGGGGGACGAGGTTCCCCGTTTGCCGGCTTACCTGGAGGAATTGGACCAAGCAGGAGTCGACGCTTTGATTTTGGCGGACCTGGGGGTATTTACACTGGCAGGAAAATACGCGCCTCATTGCCAGCGCCATATCTCTACCCAACAGTCCATTGCAAACAGTGTCTGCGCCAAAGCTTGGTTTGACCTGGGCGCAAGCCGGGTTGTATTGGCGCGGGAATTGAGTCTGGATGAAATTCGCCGCATCCGTCAGGAGACGCCCCGGGAATTGGAGTTGGAAACCTTCGGTCACGGCGCGATGTGCGTTTCCTATTCAGGCCGGTGCCTTCTCTCCAATTATATGACAGGCCGGGATTCCAATCGGGGATCTTGTGCGCAGCCCTGCCGGTATCAATACACACTGATGGAAGAAAAACGTCCCGGCGAGTATTTTCCCGTTTTCGAGGATGAGACGGGGACATACATCTTAAATTCCAGGGACATGTGTATGATCGACCATCTGCCAGACCTGATGGAGGCAGGCGTGGATTGTATCAAATTGGAAGGACGCGCAAAATCCGCCTATTATGCCGCAATCGTGACGGGGGCTTATCGCCATGGCATCGATGCCGCCGCACTGGGGGAGCCGCTGGACCCCGTATGGCGGGATGAGGTAGAGCATATATCCCACCGACTCTATTCCACAGGATTCTACTATGGATTTCACGGTCAATACACAGAAAATTCCCGTTATATACGCCAATGGCAGATCTGTGCCATTGTTCTGGACTGTCGCAAAGACGGCATGGCTACCCTGAGCCTGCGGAACAAATTTGCAGCCGGAGACCATGTGGAATTAGTCGGCCCGGACATGCGGCCGTTCTCCTTCGAAGCCCCTGTGATGCAAGATGAAAATGGAGCCTGCCTGACCGAACCGAAAACGCCGCAGATGCGCTTCTCCATGCAGCTGCCGCAGCCGGTTCCGCCCTACTCGATTCTCCGCCGTGCCGTAGACCTGTCAGCCCGGTAAACGGCAAGCAGCCCGCCGGGTGGCAGGCTGAGTGTTGAAAAATTACTTGGGGCAAAGGGATTTCAGGCCGTTGGCGCAAATTCCGTGGGGCTATAAACGCACAGAATCCACGCCGACAACCGGATATGATTGTTCCCTCACGCACATGTCATGCGTGAGGGAACAATCATGTTTCACTGATTTTTGCCTGTGGTGTAACACTCTGCAAGGCCCTTTAACAGGCAGGGGCCATTCCAATGACAGGCTTGCTTGAGCGTTCGATCCTGTTCTTTCTATTGAATATGCGTGTGATTGTTGATATGGTCGCTGCAGTAGCAATAATAGCCCTTGCATTTTGAGCAATAGCGAAATTCCAACTCCGGATTGGTCACATCTGTGCGGCCGCAAACGGTACATTTATGGGTATAAGGCGGCTCCGGCCGGGCGGTCGAAGCCGCGTACGAACCGGCATGGGGAAACGGCACGGTTTTGTTTCTGTTTCTCGAGAGACCTTTCGCTTGAGACGACTCGCGTTTGCTTGCCAGGATATGGGGAAAATATTCAAGAAATCTTTTCCAAAGTACAGGAAATAGTTTGCCAAAGTAAACAGGGGGAGCAGATTGAACGGGAATGCACGGATCGTCAGCAGCTCCAGTAAATAAAGCGCCAGGTTTAACAAACCGAGCCATCTGGCTTTGATGGGAATGATAAAGAAAATAAAAAGGTGGTTTCCGGGTACAAGGTCGCATAGGCCAAGAATAAAGAAATATTCAAAGAGCCGGATAGAACCGGGATATTGAACAAAAATCCAGCTGCGTCTAAGAAAACTATGCCGGTTAGATAATACAAATTAAAGCGAAACCTGCCCCAGGTATTTTCCAAAGCTTTGCCCAGCTGCATGTAAAAATGGCGGCAACAATCGCCCAAAGAATCCCAGCGGAGGATTGCAAGTCCAAAGCTACGAAGGTAAACAGCCGCCATACCTGACCCCGAAGGACGGCACTCCGATCAAAGCACAGGAGGCGATACAGAAGATTGCTGGGGTCAATTATGGCAAAAAAACATAGGTTACGACGTTGATCGCAACAATCCAAAACATAAGATTAGGCACACCCTTGTTTTGGTTCCGGTAACAAAACGTTCGAATTTGCCGCGCAGGTTTTTCAACGGTCCTCACTCCTTTGTGACTTCGTAGATTATTTTACTGGGTTTGTCTGGAAAAGTCTATAGACAATCTATGAATTTTCCGATAAAATCCTATCCACAACCCCATTTTTTAGACAGCTTCTAAAAACTTCCGGTTTTCGCCAAAAAACCGGAAAAACCCTTGACTTTTTGGCTTTCATGCATATAATGTAAAGAGAAATTGAATATGCCTTATCGAGAGCGGTGGAGGGAACGGCCCGATGAAACCCGGCAACCTGTTCATGCAAGGTGCCAAATCCGGCGTGAGACGAAAGATGAGGGTTCGAGATGTAGAACGTTCCCATTCGCCGGAGCGTTCTTTTTTGTGAAAAGCGCTCTGTAGCCGGACTTCAAAAAAGAGAATGACATCATCTAGAAAGGAATCAATTGCATGGAAAAAAGACTGTTTACATCGGAGTGCGTCACCACAGGCCATCCGGATAAAGTGGCGGACCAAATTTCTGACAGCATTTTGGATGCATGCCTGGCGCAGGATCCGGATTCCCGGGTAGCGTGTGAAACGCTGGTGACGACCAATTTTTGCTGTGTCTGCGGTGAAATCACCACAAAAGCAAATGTTGATTATGAGGCCATTGCGCGGCAAGTGATCCGCGACATCGGCTATACCCGGCCGGAGGATGGTTTTTGCGCCGATACGGTAGAGTTTCAGTGCCGGATCCATACCCAATCACCGGACATCGCCTTGGGTACCAATGATCACGTCGGCGGCGCCGGTGACCAGGGGATGATGTTCGGCGGTGCCTGCAATCAAACGCCGGAGTACATGCCGTTAGCCGGTGCGGTGGCACGGGCATTAACCAACCGGCTCACGCAGATGGTTCAAGAAAACCCCTATTTGCGTCCTGATGGCAAAGCGCAGGTCACGGTAGAATTTGACGAAGCCGGTAGGCCAACCGGCGTGGAAACCGTCGTGGTCTCCATTATGCATAGCCCGGAATTTGCCATTGAAAATTTGCGTCAGTATGTCAAAGAAATGGTTATCGCTCCGGTATTGGCCGGCTATCATTTTGATATGCGGGATGTGGATCATATCTACATCAATCCCACCGGAAAATTTGTGGTGGGCGGTCCGGCCGGAGACACCGGGTTGACCGGCCGGAAAATTATCGTGGATTCCTACGGCGGATATTTTTGTCACGGCGGCGGCGCTTTCTCAGGGAAGGATCCCACAAAGGTGGACCGCAGCGCCGCTTACATGGCACGGTATATGGCCAAAAATGTAGTTGCAGCCGGTTTGGCGGAAAAGATTCAAGTGGAGCTGGCTTATGCCATCGGCGTGGCCCACCCGGTTTCCATTCTTGTAGACACCTACGGCACGGGAAAAATGCCCGATGAAGCCCTGACCGAGCTGCTGCGCCGGACTTTCGATCTGACGCCTGGTGGAATCATCCATACCCTGGACTTGCGCCGCCCGATCTTTGCAGAAACTGCCGCCCGCGGTCACTTTGGAATCGAAGAACGGCGCTCCTGGGGAAAACGGATCGCGTAAAGGACCTGCGCTGGTTGGCTGGTATTTAAGCAGCTTTCTACATAGCAACAATTTAAGTCGAAGTGTTTTCTTTCTGAACTGCCGGAGGGTTCCGTGTGCCATCAGCTGACCATACGGACAAGTTAGGCAGTCTGGCTATCATGAGATCACATAGAAGAAAGGCTGTGGAAGCGCAAATGAAACAGGCAAGCACAGAGGAAAAATTTCAGCAAATGACCCAAACACCGGTCAGGCCTCTGATTTGTAAGCTGGCCGTGCCGACGATCATCAGCATGTTGATCACGTCGATTTACAACATGGCGGACACTTTTTTCATTGGAAAGTTGAACTCCACCAGCGCGTCCGGAGCCGTCGGCATTGCATTTTCTCTCATGGCGATCATTCAAGCCTGTGGCTTCTTCTTCGGCCAGGGCGCCGGCAACCATATGTCGAGAGAATTGGGACATCATGAAAACCAAAAAGCAGAGCAGCTGGCCGCCACCGGATTTTTCAGCGCTCTGCTTGTAGGATGCGTCATTCTTGTTTTCGGTCTTGTTTTTCTCCGTCCACTTGCCATTCTCTTAGGCTCAACGGAAACCATTCTTCCCTACGCCATGGATTATATCCGCATTATTTTACTGGGTGCACCGTACATGACTGCATCTTTGGTGCTGAATAACCTGCTTCGATTCCAGGGAAATGCTTTTTACGGTATGATCGGTCTCATTAGCGGCGGACTTTTGAATATCATTTTAGATCCGATCTTCATCTTCTGGTTTCATCTGGGGATCAGCGGCGCTGCTTGGGCAACCATCCTCAGCCAGCTAATCGGTTTCTTCATTTTATTTTATCAGTGCAACCACGCGGGAATTGTCAAGATCCGGCTGCGAAATTTCCGCTTCTCCCTGCCCATCTTCCAAAACATTTTCAGCGGTGGGCTTCCCTCCCTCCTGCGGCAAAGTGTGGCAAGCGTCGCGACGATTTGTTTAAATGTAGCGGCAAAGCCCTATGGCGATGCGGCCATAGCCGCCATGGGCATTGTCTCCCGAATTGCCAATTTCACGAATTCGGTCGTCATCGGATTTGGGCAGGGCTTTCAGCCGGTTTGCGGCTATAACTACGGCGCAAGACTTTACAGCAGAGTTCGCCAAGGTTTCTGGTTCTGCATTCAATTTTCCACCGTCTTCCTTCTTTTGTCCGGCGCCATACAATTTGTGTTAACCCCCTAACTTCGTAGAGCTCTTTCGGAAGGGCGATGCACAGGTAGTGGAAATTGGAACTACCGCTTTGCGTTTGCAGTGCCTGACGTTTCCTTTCTTCGGATGGCTCATCATGAGCAATATGATGATGCAGACCATGGGAAAGGTCGTTCGGGCATCCATCCTGGGAATTGCCAGGCAGGGCATCTTTCTAATCCCGGTGGTTCTCATTTTGCCCCATATGATCGGCATCCTGGGCATCCAATTGGCGCAGCCCATTGCAGACATCATATCGTTTCTCCTGGCCCTTCCCCTGCAATTACGCCTGCTGTGGGAAATGAAGCGGGAAGAGAAGTTACCGGCCAAAATATAAAACTCCATTTGACCCAAATCGGCCATGCAGAACATAAACACCATGTTCTGCATGGCCGATTCTTTTTACATTCATTTCCAACAGGCGAAACGATCTACTGCAGCATTCTAAAAATTCGGACTCCGTCAAGACCGGGGATTCCCAAATCGTGGGCTTTTTAGTTTGGAACCCGCGTTTTCACCTGCCACCACAAAGCTTGTCTTTTTTCGAAACGGAGCCGGACACTTTTCCCCGCAGAGCTCAATGCGCTCTGTGGCTTTTTCTCGGGTAAACAGGAGAGCGCGCCTGTTAGAACAAAGGTCTTTCCTGTAAACCGCCTCATCTCGCAGTTGCCGGGTGGACTGGAAATTCACCCGGCCTCCGGAGACGGCGAATCAGGTGCTGGGACTGGGGCTGGGCAAACCAATCCAGCAAGTTCAACGCGGTAATTGCTCCCACATCCGGAACCTCCGTCAATTCCTCCAAGCTGGCCGACATCAAAGCATCCAGGGAGCCAAACGCAGCAGCCAACGTTCGTCCCGCTTTGGCTCCCACCTGCCGAATGCCAAGAGCAAAAATTAGGCGGCTCAAGTCCTGGGATTTACTGGCCTCAATGGCAACCAGAAGTTTCCTGGCCGCGACCTCGCCGTTTTTCCAGAGACCCTTCAATTCCTCCAAGGTCAGGTAATAAATATCCGCCGGAGAAGAGATATAGCCTTTTTGAATCAAACCTTCTACAATTGCGCTTCCCAGTCCTTCAATATCCATGGCATCCCGGGATACAAAATGGGCAATATTGCGGGAGAGCTGAGCGGGGCATGCCGCTCCGGTACAGCGAAGAAAGGCACCGTCTTCATCCCGAACCACCGGCGCGCCACAGACCGGGCACACCTCCGGCAAATGATACGGAACGGCATCCTCCGGGCGCTTATCCCACTCTACCTCCAGGATCTCCGGAATGATCTCCCCTGCTTTGCGGATTTTCACGGTATCGCCGATCCGAATATCCTTTTATGCAATAAAATCCTGATTGTGCAGCGTGGCATTGGTGACTGTGGTTCCTGCCAGACGAACCGGACGCACAACCGCCTTGGGTGTGAGAACACCTGTGCGTCCCACTTGAATCTGAATATCCTCCACCACGGTGGACCGAATCTCCGGCGGATATTTATAGGCTGCCGCCCAACGGGGAAACTTGGCCGTGCTGCCCAGGATTTCCCGTTGCGCCAAGCTGTTGAGCTTGACCACAGCGCCGTCGATTTCATACGGAAGCTCGTAGCGGTTTATATCGATGTCCATGACGGCTTGGCGGACTTTTGTCGGCCTGTCACAAATTTCATAGGGAATGACGTGAAAATGCCGGTCGCGCAGATAATCCAACGTTTCGGCATGGGTAGAAAAGCTCACGCCATCCGCCAGTTGCAGATTAAAAACCAAAATATCCAGCTTCCGCTGGGCAGCAACTCTGGGATCCAGCTGGCGCAAGGAGCCGGCAGCGGCATTTCTGGGATTTGCAAACAGCGGTTGTCCTGCAGCCTCTCGCTGTTCGTTGAGAGCTTGAAAACCTTCTTGGGCATAAATACCTCTCCCCGTACAATGAGCCGCGCCGGAGCATTTTGCAAGGTGAGCGGGATGGAACGAATGGTCTTCAGATTTTCTGTCACATCCTCTCCTGATCCGACCGTCGCCCCGCGTCGCTCCCCGGACAAATTTACCATCTACGTATTCCAGCGCCACAGATAGGCCGTCCACCTTCGGTTCCACTGTGAACATGGCGTCCGGCGCAGATTCCCGGATTTTGGCGTCAAACTCTTCCAGCTCCTCCATGGAAAACACGTCCTGTAAGCTCTCCAAAGGAACCGGGTGTTCCACCTTTTCGAACTGATCCAGAGCCTGCCCTCCTACGCGCTTTGTCGGAGACAAGGGCGAAGCCAAATCAGGATGCTGCTCCTCCAACTCTTCCAGCTGCCGCATGAGCCGGTCATACTCAAAATCCTCCATGTTCGGATGATCTAAAACATAATAGCGATAATTTGCCTCTTCTAAAATTCGGGTCAGTTCCTGAATTTGTTCTGCAGCCTCCATGGTCTTGTTTCTCCTTTTAAGATATATTTCCGGCAGACAGGAAAGTATCCGGTACCGTTCCTACGATAATCGTCTCTGCCACCACGACCTGGCTTGTTACGCGAAAGGTAACGGTATCGCTCAGAACCAGAATGGTCACATCTACGCCGACTTCCATTGTCAATTGCGGCAGCGTTTGGTTAATTCCGGCTTCTGAAAACTGACTGAGAAATTGTGCATCAGAATTGCTGATTGAAATGACACGGACCGGGATCACCGGCCCCTTGCCGGAGAGCAGTTCGGGGAACAAAATGCTTCCCAGGGGGATGCCGATGTCATGCGTATCCAGCGCTAAAATTTCATCGTTAATGATATTTAAAATGTCTGTCTTTAGCCGGTTTACCTCGCTCATGTTGGTTTTTAGCGCTGTAATCCTGCCGTTCAGGTCCTTTTCAAAATAAATAATCCGGTCGTATTGAATGTTATCTCTCGCAATCTGCTCTGCAATGGCGTCGTTAATTAAATCAGAAGTCTGATTCATCACCTGCGTAATGGCCAAATCCTCGGCTATGGGATTGAACCGGCTTCGCATCAGGAAAAACACGCCGACCAGTAAGATCAATACCAAAATTAAAACACGGCGCAACCGGTGTTTTCTCCGCCTTCGCATATGCTATCCCCTCCCGGACAACGTATGCCTGGCCGCCGAAGCTTATGCCTTTTTCATATGCGAAGATGCCGTTTTCGCCATCAGTCTTTTGGTTCCCACCTGGTCGAACGCAACTTCCAACAGGGCGTCTCCTCCCATCTTCATCACAGACAATACCATTCCTTTTCCAAAGGCCTTGTGCACCACAAGATCTCCGGGGTGATAATCCACGAGAACCTGGGAAGCCGGTGCAGTAAAGTCGGAGCGTTCTGCCTGTTTGATATGAGCCTTTCGTTTTTCAACCGACGGATTGACGCGTTGACTCCTTCCATGAGAAGGAGCTCCTGATGATTCTCCATAGGCGGCTCTCGGCGCAGTGGCTTCGGCATGATATATCCCCTCTGTACTCCACGCACGAATCAGGAATTTCCTTCAAGAAACGAGACGGTAAACAAGCGTTTGTCCGGCCGTAAAGCATACGCTGGTGGGCGTAGGAAATGGTCAGCCGCTCTCTTGCACGCGTAATCGCTACATAACACAGACGGCGCTCCTCCTCCATTTCCTCCGGCTCGCCAATGGCCCGTATACCGGGAAAGAGTCCCTCCTCCAGTCCTACTAAAAACACCTGAGGAAACCAGGCCTTTGGCGCTGTGCATCGTCATCATGACCACCGCGTCGGCAGAAGCGTCATATTGCTCTATGTCGGTATACAGGGCGATTTCTTCTAAAAAACCAGCCAGGGTCGGTTCCTCTGCATGTTCCACGTAGCTCACAATTGTGGATTTCAGCTCGCGGACATTCTCCAGTCGAGCTTGGTTTTCCTCTGTGTTTTTTTCCTGCAGCATGGCGGCGTAGCCTTTGCGGATCAGTAACTCTTCATAAAAATCCGGCAGGGACATGCCGTCTTCTAAAAGTCCGGCGCAGCCCTCCAGCATCTGCGTAAACTTTTGCAGTTTTTCAGCCGGACGTTCCAAGGCTGCATAGGCCTCCGGGTGGGAAATGATGTCGTATAGAGGCCTGCCCTCCGCTTGTGCCAGACGTTCCACCATCTCCATGGTTTTCCCACCCAAGCCACGTGGGGGATTGTTAATGACCCGGCGCAGCCGGAGATCGTCCGACCGGTTGTTCAGAACCCACAGATAGGCCAGCATATCCTTTACCTCAGCCCGGTCAAAATATCGCGTTCCGCCAATGATGCGGTATGGGATGCCATTTCTCTTGAAGGAATATTCCAGGGCGTTGGACTGCACGTTGGTCCGATACAAAACGGCAAAGTCCCGAAAACCATGCCCGTGCGATCTAGCCAGAATCTGGCCTGAGACAAAGTTGGCCTCTTCGCTTTCGTTGTACGCCTCATAAATCAGGATCGGCTCACCCGAACCGTTGTCCGTCCAAAGCGTTTTCCCTTTCGCCCCTGATTGTTGGCGATCACGCCATTGGCCGCGTTTAGAATAGCTTGCGTGGAGCGGTAATTCTGCGTCAGGCGGATGGTTCTGGCGCCGGGATATTCTTGTTCAAAATTTAAAATATTTTCAATGGTCGCACCCCGAAACCGGTAAATACTTTGATCGTCGTCACCTACTACGCAGATATTTTCCCGTCCGCCGCCAACAGCTTCGCCAAACGGTATTGCAGATGATTGGTATCCTGGTACTCGTCAATGAGTACGTAGCGAAACTTCTTCTGGTAGTATTCCCGGGCCTCGGGGAAATTTTCCAGAATTTCCACGGTCAAATATATGATATCGTCAAAATCGACTGCGTGGTTGGCCTTCAGCCGTTTTTGATAAGTTTCATAGGCTGTGGCAATTTTTTCCAGACGATAATCGCCACTGGCATGTGCGGTCTTGGAAAAATCCTCCGGAGACTGCATCTGATCCTTGGCCCGGCTGATCATGCTCAGAACCGATTTGGCAGGAAAGGCCTTGTCATCCAAATTCATGGACTTTATGACATCCTTCATGACACGCTCGAATCCGACGTGTCATAAATGGTAAAAACTACGGCTGTAACCCAGACGCTCAATTTCCCGCCGCAAAATCCGGCAGCAAGCCGAATGAAAGGTCATAGCCCATACATCGTATGCTCTGGGGCCCCACAGCCGCCTCCAGGCGGCTCTTCAACTCATTGGCAGCCTTGTTGGTAAAGGTAATAGCAATGATGCTCCAAGGCGCCGCCGGGCGCAGGGCACAGAGCCGGTCGGCGCGCTCTTTTTTCTTCTTTTGTTACAGTTTGGCCCAAGCTCTCCAAGAATTGCAGATCCTCCTCCGCCACGCCCCAGGGCACTTCCGCGCTGTCGCTGCCGCAGCCATAAGAGATTAGGTTGGCAATTCGATGAATGAGCACCGTGGTTTTTCCGCTTCCAGCACCGGCCAGCAGAAGCAACGGTCCTTCTGTGGTCAGGACAGCCTGACGCTGCATAGGGTTTAACTGCCCAAATTGAGTTTCAATATACCGCCTTCGGGCCATTGCAAATTTGGTTTCAAAATTCTCTGCCATAGCATTTCCCATCCTTGTGTGATAGGTCTATTTTATTACATTTTTCGGAGAGCGTAAAGTGGCAAAAGCCACAAAATGCCAATCGTTTTTGCGTTCCTTCCGCATATCCAGAAAAAGGAACTGCAGCCTTTTGGTTGCTGCAGCTCCATTTTTTTCAGTTTTTACACATCCTCAATAATGGAGAAGCCGCCCGTTCCTGGGGATTCACCAATTTCCGGAAACGGCTGCGGGACTCGCGAATTTCCCCAAGCGCCTCTGCAATGGCTTCCTCCGTGCGCTTCAGAGAATCGTCCACATAGTCATTGGTGACTTGCTTGAGCTCCCTTGATCTTGCTCTGTGCGTTGCGAATCATTTCTTCCGCCTGTACCTGCGCCTCTTTATAGGTCGCCTCCTGGGAAACCAGCTGCTTTGCTTGGGATTGAGCCTGCCGCACCAGGCCTTCTGCCTCTCGTTTCGCCTTAGCAATCAATTCATTGCGGGAATCCACAATGGTCTTCGCCTGCTTCAGCTCTCCGGGCAGCTGATTGCTGATTTCATCCAGCATATCCAGCACTTTGTCCCGCTCCACAATGCACTTATCGGCACCAAGAGGAAGGGAACGTGCATCTTGCACCATATCATATAATTTTGTAATCAATTCTTCGATGCCGTTGTCATGCATGGGTTGATCCTCCTTGTATTTTCATAGATTGAATGCGTTTTGAAAGTCCGGTATAATCTCCGCTGGCAAGAAATCCTGTAAATCCACATCGTAATACGCCAGTTCTTTTACCGTACTAGAACTCAAATACATGTACTGATGCTCCGAGGTCAGAAACATGGTGTCCAACTCCGGGTTAATCTTGTGGTTGATCAGGGCCATCTGAAACTCGTTTTCAAAGTCGGATGTCGCCCGCAGACCTTTTACCACAACACAGCTGCCCCGCCGCTTGGCGTAGGTGGCCAGGAGCTCGTCGGCATGATCGATCTCCACATTGGGCAAATCCCGTGTGACCCGGCGGAGCATCTCGGTCCGCTCTTCTCTGGTAAACAGCGGCTTTTTCCCGCATTGACCATGACGCAAACAATGAGCTTGTCAAAAATGTTGGCGGCGCGCCGGATGATATTCAGGTGCCCATTGGTCACCGGATCAAAGCTACCGGGATAAATGGCAATTTTCATATTTCATCCTCAGACTGTTGTTTTCGGAAAATCGAAATCAAGGTTTTTCCGTATTGATAGTCCCGCGACCGCTCCAATCCGGGCAGGCTGCACGTAAGCTCTCCTTTCCCTCCGGCCGCTCCGTCACTATTATACCATGCTTGTCCAAAATGTCAATTTCTGATATCTTTTCCAGCGCATTTTCTAAGAAAGCTTCTGCATAGGGCGGGTCCAAAAAATGATATGAAACGTATCTTTGCTGTGCTCCAAATAGCGGAGATAACCCCTTGCACCACAGCGGCACGGTCGGACAATCCGGTCCGCCGCAGATTTTCCCGGACCAGCCGGCACGCGTCGAGCCGCATATCTACAAAGACGGCCCGCGCCGCTCCCCGGCTCAGCGCTTCAATTCCCAGCTGTCCGGTTCCGGCAAACAAATCCAACACCCGGGCGCCCGGTATGTCGAACTGAATGGCGCTGAACAGCGCCTCTTTTCACCCGTTCCGCCGTAGGGCGGGTGAGGAACCCCGTCGGCGTTTTCAGTTGAATGCCCCGGGCCGTTCCAGTAATCACTGCATGGTGGCTCCTCCTTGTGAAAGTGTGCGTACACCTCTGCCGCCGCATCCGCCGGCAAGACCGATTGCAGCTCCTGCAGGCTCGCCCGTCCGATTGCCGTCAGAGACTGGAATCGGCGTAAAAGCGCTTCTTTCCGCTTGGGTCCGATCCGGGTATTTGATCCAGCTGGGAGTAGCGCAGGCGCTACTACGAAGCTCCCGGTGATAGGTGATGGCAAATCGGTGTGTTTCCTCCTGTATGGTACCAATCAGGGCGAATACGGCCGGAGCTCCATCCAGAGCAATCTCCTCCCCTCCGGGGTCACAGAACCCGCGTTCGGTGCTTGTGATCCTTTACCATGCCAAACACCGGGAATGAAAGCTCCAGGGCCTCCAGAGCGCGCCTGGCGGTCTCTGCGTGTACCGTTCCACCGTCAATCAGCAGAAGATCCGGCCCTTGATCAAAGCCGGCGTCCCCTTCTGGTAGCGGACAAAACGGCGCGTCACCACTTGCTGCATGGAGGCATAATCGTTCTGATCCTCCAGCCCCTCCCACCTTAAACCGCTTATAATCTTTTTGGAGGGCTTTCCATCCAAAAAACACCACCATGGAAGCGACGATATCCGTCCCGGCTATATTGGAAATGTCGAAGGACTCCATCCGCCGGGGAGGCTGCTTCAAAGACAGCATCTTCCCCAGAAGCTGCAGCGTACCAGAAATCCGTTCCTCTCTGCTGGTGACCCGTTCGGCCTCTTGTAACGCATTTTCTCGGGCCAATTGGACCATCTGGACATTGTCTCCCCGCTGCGGGACCCGGAAATGGGTGCGGCGTCCGGTGTTCTGGAGCATCAAATCTGAGAAAAGGCCGCTGTCCTCCATCTCCATCGGGAGTAAAACGATTTTCGGGGCGATGCCCCGCGCCAAATAGTACTGCTTGACAAGCTGGACACCGCCGCCGCCGGATTGTCCTGGAACGGGTGGATTTCGTACTCTTTATCCAGGAGATTCCCCCAGAGTAGTGCAGCACAACAAAGCAGCTCTTGGCCGCTGTTTGATCAAACCCGATTACGTCCGTATCCGCCAGGTAGCCGGCGGTCACCAGCTGTTTTTGCCCCAGGGCTTCTATCGCTTTCAGACGGTCCCAGCTCCGCCGCCCGCTCAAATTCCAGGTTTTCCGAGGCCTCCAGCATTTGATCGCGCAGCTCCTGCGCCAGCTTTTTGGTAGTTGCCGCTCAGGAGAAGCTTGGCCTGCTCCATGGTATCCCGGTATTCCGCCGGACTCGGCTCAGCTGACACCAGCCCCGGCATTGATTTAAATGATAGTTTTAAGCAAGGTCTGTCCTTTCCCAGGTCTCTGGAAATTGCCTGTTGCATCCCGGAAGCTTGAGGCCAGGCGGATAGAGTCTAAAACATTCTGTGTCATTCCTCTGCTGCCGTAAGGGCCAAAGTAAGCGGCGCCGTCATGGGCCAATTTATTGACCAAAGTGATCTTGGGGTACTCCTCTGTCATATCCAACCTCAAATAGGGGTATCCCTTGTCGTCTTTGAGCAGGATATTATATTTGGGCATGTACCGTTTGATCAGGGAGCATTCCAGAACCAGGGCCTCAAACTCGGAGGCCGCCACAATCACGTCAAAGTGGTCGATTTTAGAAACCATGACCTTGGTTTTAGGCGTATGAGCTGCGGAATCCTGAAAATATTGACTCACTCGGTTTTTCAGCTTTTTCGCTTTTCCAACATAAATGACCCGATTGGCCGCGTCCGCATCACATACACTCCGGGAGAAAGCGGCAGCGTCAAGGCCTTTGTCTTTTAGTTCTTCAAACGTCATACGAATCAACACCCAGAACAGCAAAACTGCCTCAGCGGCCGAAAAGCGGCCAGGCCTGAGGCAGTTATAGCCGAAATTCTCACAGAATATCCCGCTGCAGCATACCGCACAGGGTGGCAACCGCCTCCTGCTCATCGGGGCCGTCGGCAGAAATTGTGACACTGGCACCTGTCCCAATGCACATCGACATAATGCCCAGGAGACTCTTGGCATTCATCTTCTTATTCCCTAATTCCACCCAGATGTTACACCGATACTCGTTTGCCTTCTGAACAAAATAGGTGACCTGCTCGTTGCTCAGGCCGGAAGGATTTTTTTACCACCGTCTGCTGTTTATACATGTTCGATCTCACTCCTTGAATGCAGTCCCTTACAGCATTTACATGCTTCATCTAGTATCATACCAAATTTACGCCAAAAGTCAACTAAATTCTGCAATCGTCACGCCGTCTTCCCCCTCGCCGTACGTGCCGAGACGAAACTTTTTGACAAATTTATTCCGGCGCAAATCCTCCTGCACCGCAGAGCGCAGCGCTCCGGTTCCTTTTCCGTGAATAATCCGAACGGTGGATAAATTGGCGCGCATGGCCTCATCCAAAAACCGGTCCAACACACAGGTCGCTTCTATGGCGTCCATGCCGCGCAGATCGATCTCGCTGGACATGGCGGCAGTTCTCATTCCCGGCCCGAGTGCGCAGGCCGCTCCTTTTTACCTGGAATTGATTGGCATCTTCCAGAAGGTATACCTCCTCTGGTTTCACCGTCATTTTCAGAATCCCCGCCTGAAGCGTATACGTACCGTCTTTCTGAATGGCAATCACGCTGGCCTTAGTCCCCAGCTTCAGCAGTTCCACCGTATCGCCCAATTGAATGGCTCTGGTGGGCTTGGGCCGCTCCACCGGCTGATGGTGGGCAGCCAACCGCTCTTCCGCCTCATGGAGGTTCCGGCGCAGATCTGCCTGCCGCTGATTGATGCCCTGGGCGTCTGCCGCATCGCGCATCTGCTTTCGCAGCTGTTTCAGCTCCTCCGAAACCTGATTGGCCGTACGGCGAGCATCGTCCAGGATTCCCTGGGCCTCCCGGCGCGCTTTCTCAACAGCTTTGTCCCGCTCCTTTTTGAATTTGAGCGTGAAAGACTTCGCTCTCATTGTGAATCTTTTGAGTCTCCTGGCGAAGACGCTCGGCCTCCTTTCGGGCCGCTTCCATCTGCTGCCGTTGGGCCTCCAGCTGGGACAGAACATCTTCAAAGTCTTTGTCGCTTTGACTGACCATGTCTCCGGCTTTTTTTATAATTTCCTCCGCCAGGCCTAATTTTCTGGAAATCGCGAAGGCATTGGATTTGCCGGGTATTCCAATGAGCAGCCGGTAGGTCGGGCGAAGCGTCTCCACGTCAAATTCACAGGAGGCGTTGATCACACCCGGTGTGCGCATAGCATAGAGCTTCAGCTCGGCGTAATGGGTCGTTGCAACCACCCGGCTTCCCATGGTCCGGCAAAATTCAATAATGGCCATGGCCAACGCGGCGCCCTCGGCCGGATCGGTACCTGCACCCAACTCGTCGAATAAAATGAGAGACCGGTTATCACACTGGCCTGTCACATCTACGATCGTGCGCATATGCGATGAGAAGGTGGACAGGGACTGCTGGATGGATTGCTCATCGCCAATATCCGCCAAAACCCGGTCGAAGGTGGACAGGCGGCTGCCGTCTCCAGCCGGAATGTGCAGGCCGCACTCTGCCATCAGGGTCAAAAGGCCGATGGTTTTCAAGGTAACCGTTTTTCCGCCTGTGTTAGGTCCTGTGATGATCATGCAGTCTAAATCCGTGCCCAGGCGCAGGCTCACCGGTACCACAATCTTCGGGTCAATCAGCGGATGCCGCGCCTTTTTTAAGTCAATTTCACCCGCATCATTCATAATAGGCGCTCCGGCTCGCATTTGGTAGGACAGCCTGGATTTGGCAAAGATCACATCCAGCTGGGTTAACAGCCGGTAATTCTCGGAAATGTCCTCCCGATGCGCCGCCGCTTCGGCAGACAGCTCCGCCAGAATCCGCTCGATTTCCTTCTTCTCCTTCATTGCCAGCTCTCGCAGAGCGTTGTTGGCATTCACTGCCGACATTGGTTCAATAAAAAGGTGGAACCGGTGGCGGAGACGTCATGGACCAAACCCGGCACCTCGTTTTTGCATTCGCTTTTCACCGGAACGACGTAACGGCCCTGACGGATGGTTACAATGGGCTCCCGCAGGTATTTGGAATAAGCCGGAGAAGAAATCACTTTCTGCAGGCTCTCCCGAATCCTTGCGCTCTGCTGACGCATATGGCGGCGAATATCCGATAGAGCGGGGCTCGCAGCATCGGCAATCTCCTCTTCCGACAAAATGGCGCCGGTGATGCGGTCCTCCAAATATTTATTGGGCGTCAGCGCCTGAACAAGGGTGTGAGCACGTTGGGCTCCATATCCTCGCTCCAATAGTGCTTGACCGATCTGGCATTGCGCAGAACGCCTGCAATGTGAAGCAGCTCTGTGGTGGACAGACTGCCCCTCGGTCCGCCCGTTCCAAAGCGGCATTCACATTTTTTGCATCAGAAAAACCAGGCGCGCCCTGTACGGCAGACATGGTACAGGCCGCAGAAGTTTGCGCCAAAAGCTCCTGCACCTCCTCCAGGTCTGTAGCGGGGCGCAGCTCCCGGCAGGCAATTTTGCCATCTTCCGAGCCGGCACACTGGGCCAACATCTCCAGGACCCGGTCCAGCTCCAATTTTGAGTCGATTTTTCATACAATTCCGACATATCATTCTCCTATTGCTTTTCAACCGGAGCTTGACACAAAAGCCGGTTAGATTGGTCATACTCCGAATCGTATATCTCCACAACTCTGCGGCGCAGAGATCCCGCCGCAGTTCTTCCCGCCATGAAGCAGTATATTTGACATCCTCGTTTTATGTACGGCTTAGTCCATGGCCTTCATCGCCAGTATCCATAGCTGGAAACAAAGAATGATAGAAATCCAATGTGGTAAAGCCGCGCTCCAACTGCGTGGAAAGATAGCGCTCTGCCAGGCCGCTGAAGGCCCGGAGAGAGGCATCCTGCAGTTGAAAGGAAAAACAATTTAGACGAGGGACAATCCGTCACATAGCGCATCGCCGCCAAAATACCTGGAGTAACCGGCAAGCGCACTCCGTCTGTACTGTGGCAGCCTGCGCATTCCAAGCAGCCGCCGGTCAGGATGAACCGGTCGGGCTCTGGATTCCCACAAATGCGGCACTCTCCCAAATCCGGCGCGTAGCCTGCCAGACAGGCCGCCCGGAGCTCAAAGCTCCTTTGACCAGCAACTGGGGCCGGTGAAGCTTGCCCAAGGCATACAGTCCATTCAAAGTCAGGGACAACAGCTCCGGATTGGGGTCATCCTCCTGGGAGAGCACCTCCGCCACCTGGGCAAAATAGGTGCCCAGAGACAGAAGCTCCAAATCCGCGCGGAGCTCCGGGAACAGCTCCACCGTCTGCGCTTCGTTTACGGTACTCATCCCACGGTATTCAAAAAACCGTGAACCCGAGCAGGCCAGCAGCTGACACGCCGCTTTCATGGGGCTTCTGGACCGGCGAACCCCCGGGCCTTCAGCGTCATTTTCCCACGGTCCCGGGTTAAAACCGTAAGCAACTTGTCCGTGTCTCGATAGGCTACTTCTCGCAGAACCAGTCCCTGCGTCTTCCAATACATTGGTTACCTCCGCTTTTGCCGCCGCCTTGTACAACAGGTAATACTCCGGCGCACCGGTTTCTAAAAAACACCGCCACAGATTTTCTGCCTCCAATGCCGTACCCTCCCATTGAAAAACCGATCTGTCTTTAGGGTTCGCCGGCGCCGACCGGGTATTCCAGGAAAATCATTCATTTTGATATCCAAAGTTCCGGATCAAAAGTCACTGTCCCGCCAATTTTCCTTCACCTTGACCCAAGTTGTCAAAAACACCTTGGTACCCATAAACTTCTCACAGTCGACTCTCGCTAAGGTGGAAATCTTCTTCAGCATAGCTCCCTGTTTGCCGATGATAATGCCCTTGTGGCTGGCTTTTTCACAATAAATGGTAGCGTCCAGATCGATGATACCGTCGTCCCGCTCAGAAAATCTGGTGATCTCCACGGCGGTGCCGTGGGGAATCTCCCGCCCAGGCACCACAAAGCTTTTCCCGGATGATCTCCGCCATCATCTGCCGCTCCGGCTGATCGGACGTGGCGTCTTCCGGAGATAAGTGGGGCCCCCTCCTGGGCAAACCGGCTGCACTCGGCGAGAAGCTCCTCGATTCCATCTCCGCTTTTCGCACAGATGGGTACAACGGCGGCAAATTCCAGCTCTTTGTGGTATCGGGCGATGACGGACAGCAAGGCATCCTTTTCCACCGTATCAATTTTATTAATAGCCAGGATCACCGGCTCTCCGGCCTGGCGGAGCTGGTTCAGCAGCGCCTCTTCCTGCCGGCCCCATGAGCAATGGGCTCTACCATCAAGATCACCGCGTCCACATCGGACACCGACTGCCGGGTGACGTTGACCATATAATCTCCCAACTTGGTCCTGGGCTTGTGAAAGCCCGGCGTATCCATCAAAAATAAACTGGGTATCCGCCCGATTGACGATGCCGCAGATCCGGTTGCGGGTAGTCTGAGGCTTTGGGACACAATGGCGACCTTCTCGCCCACCAGGCGGTTGGTCAAAGTGGACTTTCCCCACATTGGGACGTCCCACAATGGTGATCATCGCGGTTTTGTTTTTGCCATAGCTTTTCTCCTCTGGTCAAATCATAGTCATACCGGCACTGATCCGCAGACCGGTTCTCATGTACGTCGCTGCACCAGGTCAATACGCCACCCATGGCGTCATAAAAACGGCGGGCCGGCGCGTTGTGCTGATTGCAGTGGTTGTAAAATATGGAATATCCCTGGGCCCGACAAGCGGCAGCCGCCTGGGCCAGCATAGCGCGGCCTAGGCCCTTGCGCTGGTACGCCGGTAGGAGATAGGCAGAATACAGGCAGAACGCCCCCTCCCGGTCCGGTCCGTAGGAAAAATATCCCACGCATTTGTCCCCGTCCATCACCAAAAATGTGTGAAGACTGGGGTCTTCCAGTTTCTTCCGGTCCTTGGCCATGTGAAATTCCCAGTCATACTGATCGATCATAGAATCGGGGTAAATTCCCCGATAAGTCGATGCCCAGACTTTTTTCCGAGTCGCCGTCAGACAAGCCGTGTCGGCCGGCACGGCCCTTTGAAATCGAATGACATCGTTCATATGACGTCTCCTACCGGTGCAGGCCGACGGCCTGCAGGACGGCTTCTTCATGCGCCCGCATCCGGGCTTTCTGGGGCCCCTCATCCAGATGATCGTACCCCAGCAGGTGGAGCATGGAGTGAATGGTGAGATAACCCACCTCCCGCCGGACGGAATGGCCGAACTCCTCCGCCTGGGCCCTGGCCCGCTCCAGGAAATGGCCATATCTCCCAATGGGCACAGCCCCGTACCAGGGTCTAAATACGGTCTCCAATCTCGGGGCAGCTGCTCCGGCGTCAATTGGAACATGGGAAAGGAGAGCACATCTGTAGGCTTGTCCACTTGTCGGCTGGCCAGATTGAGCGCTTGAATGCCGGAATCGTCGGTGAGCAGAACGTTAATCTCACAGGAAACCGGAACACGCTCCGCTTTCAGCGTAGCCAGAACACACTGGCGAATGACACGGGTTACGGGGACCGCCAGGAGACTGCGGTGGTCAAAAGCAATGTTTAGTTTCGCATTCATTTTCGGTTTCCTCTGGAGTTGTTTTTCCCTGCGGCCTTCCCTCGCTCCGGCGCTGGTCTGCCTTTTCATATGCGTTGATAATCTTCTGCACCAGGGCATGGCGTACCACGTCGGCACTGGTGAGGGTGCAGATGGCAATATCCGCCACACCGTCCAAAACGCGGATGGCATCCTTCAACCCGCTTACCTTATCTTCCGGTAGGTCGATTTGCGTCACATCGCCGGTGATCACAATTTTGGAGCCAAACCCCAGGCGCGTCAAAAACATTTTCATCTGCTCCCGGGTGGTGTTTTGGGCTTCGTCCAAAATAATAAAGCTGTCGTCCAGCGTGCGCCCCCGCATATACGCCAGGGGCGCCACTTCTATGCTGCCTCGCTCCAGATACTTCTGATATGTCTCCGGCCCCAGCATATCGTACAAAGCGTCGTACAGGGGACGCAGGTAGGGATCTACCTTGTTCTGCAGATCGCCGGGCAAAAAGCCCAGACGTTCCCCCGCCTCCACCGCCGGGCGGGTCAAAATAATCCGGTTTACCGTTCTCTCCCGAAAAGCGGCCACGGCGGCCGCCACAGCCAGATACGTTTTTCCGGTACCGGCCGGACCCACGCCGATGGTGATGGTGTTTTTTTGAATGGCCTTCATATATTTCTGCTGGCCGATGGTCTTGGCCTTGATCGGTTTGCCCTTGGCCGTAATACATACCACATCCCGGGCCATTTGCGCTACCTGGTCGTCGTTGCCGGATTGGACCAAGGTGATGAGGTACCGGACTTTTTGCTCATCAATAATCTCGCCTTTGGAGGCCAGAGCCATTAACCCCTCCACCGTCCGCACAGCCTGGTCTGTCGCCTCTTCCTCACCGGAGATTTTCAAATCGGCGCCACGGTTTAAAATCTGGACGTCAAACTCCTGCTCAATACGGCGAATGTTTTCATCCAGAGAGCCGAAGACGCTGATCAGGTCTTCTACGCGTTCCACATTTACAATTCGTTCAGTCATTTGTACTTTCACCTTCAAACAATTCTGCCGGACGTTGCCGGGCAATCATCTCCCGGCAGGCATAGGTCATGTCCATCCAATACAAACCGGATTCTTCCCGCAACGCAGGCGTCTGCCCCAGAATTTCTCCGGCAATCATCTCGGACAGCGCAGCCTGCCTGGCATAGCTGCAGAGAGCGTCCTCCGCCAAGGTCTGAGACACCTGCACCTCCACCGTCCGGTACGGCCGCAACGTCTCGATTTCAAGCTTCACCGGCAAGCTGTAGCCCCCTGGCAAGGACAAGGTTTTTGTCTCTGTCATTTTATCACAAGTGGCATCGGAAATTCCACTGTTTCCGGATAAATTTATTCTTTTTTCTTCCTACAATCAGACTGTACCGGCGGATCACCTGGCCGGTATAGACCTTTTGCACTGCAGTTTGGGGATAAACCGCCTGTATCGTCCGCTGAGTCAGCGCATAAATCTCCGCATCGGCATGGGTGTACTGGGTATGCGTTGTTTGGTCGACGCAGCCCGTCACCAAAAGCTCCCCTGCCCGGACCGCCTGCCCAACCCGACACACCGATTGACCGCCTAAAACGCTCATGGAGACAATGACGCCGTCCCGGGCGGCGACCACATTGGTTACCGTGCTGCGATCCCGCACCGCCTCCTCCGGCAGCCGCTCCCGGACGGAGACAATCGCCACACCGCCGGAAAAATTGACCCCTGCCCATTGCAGCTCCGGCACCAAATTTAAAATCTTGTTTTTACCTGCTCACTGCGAATCTCTCCGGCCTTTGCCCAAAACCTGACTCCGCACGCCTCCGCCGCTGCCAGAATCTGCCGGTCCGGGATCGATCCATTCCCCTCCACCTCCACAAACCAGACCCGGTTCGGCGCGTACAAGACGGCCAAAAATAGGAACGCCAAAGCAATCCAAAAAGGGAGCCGGCGTTTGCCTCGCGCCAAGCTGACAGCCAGTCCCCGCCGGGACAGACACCGGCAGCGGTCTCCCCTGCTTTGGGCCAGCTGCTCCAACCGGCGCCAGGTCCGGTTGTCCATGGTCATGGTAAGGGTCAAAGGCGCCGTCAATTCCGGCTCCCGAAGTCTGAGGCCCTGGGCGCCGTAATAGGTAAGCGCTGCCGCCGGATCTGCGCTGATCAGCTCCGCCTGAACCGTTCCAAATACATAGGCCAGAATCCGGTTCAACTTCCATTCCCCCTCTCCAGGTCAAGCCCTGTCAAATTTCCAGAAATGACCAGCTGACATTTGCTCATCCGGGTGATTTTCATGCGGCTGCCACGGATCACAACCGCGCCAAACCGAAGGCGTACCCGAATCCGGTCGGTTTCATATTCCGTCACACCGCCGTGGTTTTCAATCAGCACGCGTCCGGCTCCAGTGATTTCAATCAACGGCACGCCGGGCAGCAGCTCCTGGGGAGCATCCGCCGCCTCCGCCATCAGACGGAGCATGGATCGGCCTTTCTTCAAAACTGCATCACATCCTTGCCCTAATCCACCAGAGGGAATTCCTCCGCGTGTCCATAAAAATATATGCGCCGCTGCAAAAGACTTGACCTGGACGCATAGATTCTTTTGAGGTGATGGAAGTGAAACAACAATCCTCCCGATGGGCCTCCGTCATACCGGCCCTTTTCAGCTTTTTCGGTATTTTGGCTCTGATTCTGGACGCGAAAACTGCTGTTTCCTCTGCCGCGGAAGGATTGCAGCTGTGTCTGCAAACGGTCGTGCCTTCCTTGTTCCCCTTTTTAGTCGCAGCCCGTCTGTTCCTTCGCTCCGGAGCGGCCCAGTGGTGCACGCGTGCGGTAGGACCCATTATGGAGCCCATTTTCGGCCTGCCGCCCCAGGGCGCCTCGGCTCTGGTTCTGGGAATGCTCAGTGGGTATCCCGTCGGCGCGCAAACCGCCGCCTCTCTGTATGCAAGCGGGCAATTAACCAAAGAAGAGACCGAGCGGCTCTTGGGCTTTTGCAGCAACGCCGGTCCTGCGTTCATATTCGGCATGGTCGGCGGACTGTTCGGCAGCGGGAAGATTGCCGCCGTTTTGTTCGGCGTTCACATCGTCTCCGCCCTGCTCACCGGTCTGGTTCTCCGGCCCAAAGGACCGGCTGTGACCACCCCGCGCCGAAAGGCCGCCCTGGAATCATCAACCGGGTTGGACCTTCCGTCCGCCATGACCGGGGCAATCAAAACCATGGGGCTGATTTGCGGTTATATCATTTTATTCCAGGTCATCGCGGCGTTTCTGGAGCAGGCTCTGGGCACTTGGCTGGCTCCTGCCGTAAAAATCGGCATGGCGGGACTTCTGGAGCTCTCCGGCGGGTGCAGCTTGCTCCCCCAATTGGAAGCCGCCGGGCTCCGGTATTGCATGGCCTCCGGATTTTTGGCCTTTGGCGGCCTGTGTGTCTGGCTGCAAACCAAATCCGTCCTCGCCCCGTATGGATTAACCGGGCGATGCTATTTACCCGGCAAGATTCTCCAGGGGACCATTGCGGTCCTGCTTACCTGGGGCATTCAGGTCCTGTTTCCCAGTTGGCTTCCCCGCGTCTTAACCGCTGCCGCCTTCCCCAATCACGCCGGACTTTTGCGGGCTACCGGTATTGTCACCGCCCTGTTTTTGAGCATTGTGGGTATTTGGTGCATACGGCTACGAAAAAGGGTGGAAATGAAGAGGCTTTTGATATATAATAACAAAAAGCAGATGGGAGGAAACGCTTATGCTGTTTCGAAAAAGATGCCGCGCTCCTGCCGCTACTGTACGCACGGCGTCTGCGTAGACGGTTTGCAAATCGTATGCAGCAAAAAGGCTTGCTTCAGGAAGACATCTCCTGTAGGCGCTTTCGCTATGATCCTCTGAAGCGCGTTCCTCCCCGCAGAAAAGCGTTGGATTTTTCCAAGTATGACCAGGAGGATTTTTCCCTCTGAGCGAAACCAGTATCGCACCCAGTCCTCAAAAATGAAAGCATCGCAAGGCATTTCTACGTACTGAAGGAGGATGGCAGCTGTTGTATGTTTCCAGATACGACAGCTGCCTTTTTAAATTATGTTGAAAACAGCAATTGGAAATATCCGGTATATTCAAAATGCGTGGCGGAGAGCAGACTGTATACAAGTTGGATGATTCTGCTGAATATCTTGGTCAACGCCATGCCGGTGTGGAAAGTTCTTGCAGTCGGCAGATTGATAGATGACGTCATGCTTTTTTCAGAAGCGGAGCATGCAGAGCGTGCTGTGGGATGTTTGCCAGATTTTCTCTGTTTATCTGCTGGAATATGGGCTAGGCGCCGTGCAGAGTTACCTCAATTATAAATTTACGATCCGCCTGAACAACGGCATGGAAGACCGATTTTACTCCAAGCTCTCCCGCATCCAATATGCCGTGCTGGAAAACAACGAGAGCAACGATTTGATTTTTCAGGTGAAAGATGGCATCGGAAAGAAATTTGCAGAGGGATTTTCCAAAATTCTGGAATTGGCCGGACTGCTCGTCAGGATTGGAAGTATGTTTCTGATTGTACTCACCAAGAATATCGGGACAGGGTTGGTTCTACTGGCAGTTTTCATCTGTTTGGCGCCTTTATATCGCAAAATTGGAGAAGACAACTATGCAGCATATGCCGAATCCAATCAGGAATTCCGCCGCGCCAGAAATTACCGTCAGATTCTTTCAGACAGAGAATACGCAAACGAGCGGGAGGCATTTGGCTATTGCGCCTTTTTCAACGAAAAATGGAAGGTCAGATACCAAAACGCAATAGAGAAGGAACGAAAAGCATCCAAGCGAAACCATCTCAAAATCCTTGCCGTTACGGCCGCCGTTGCAGCGCTGACCACATTGCTCAGCGGTATTTTAATTCCAGCCATGCGCAACGGCAGCCTCTCGCTGGGCGTGTACATTGTGATTGTGACGCAGCTGTACAACCTGGTCCATTTCATGTCATGGAATTTTTCCTACATCATAGATGATCTGTCTGAGAACCAATTGTATCTGGATGATTTTGATGCGTTTATGAAATTGGATACTGTTTTGGATGCGGAAAACGGAAAAACGGTTTCCAAAGACAAGATCCATATCCAGGTGAAAAGCCTGTCCTTCCGCTATCCCGGCTGCGACAACTACGTATTAAAAGACTTTTCTTTTTTGAATTCCAGGAAGGAAAGCACTATGCCGTCGTCGGGAAAAACGGAGCCGGCAAGACCACCCTGTGAAGCTGCTCCTGGGGCTGTACGAGGAATATGAGGGAGAGATTCTGATCAACGGAACCGACATCCGCGCGCTTTCGCGAGATGAGATTCGAACCATTTTTCGGCGGTATTTCAGGACTATGCAAAATACGCGCTGACTGTAAAGGAGAATATCCTGCTAGAACGTGCCGACCACGCAGACAAAGAACGGCAAGCAGAGGAGATTTTTAGACCGGCTTGGTATTTTAGAAGAGATCCGGCAGCTCAAGGACGGAATGCATACCCCCTGGGAAAAATCGACGGGGACGGCGTGGACCTTTCCGGGGGGCAATGGCAGAAAATTGCCATCGCAAGAGGCGCGGTATCCGATGCCCGGGTGTTCATACTGGACGAGCCCTCCAGTTCGCTGGACCCAATCAGCGAAAGGCGACTGTATGAGATATACAATCAAATATTCCGGGAACATACCACCATTCTAATCACGCACAGGCTGGGCAATACCAAGGAGCAGGATGAAATTCTGGTCCTGGATGAGGGCCGCCTTGTCGAACATGGATCTCATCAGGAGCTGATGGAGCACAGGTCCGCGTATTTTACTATGTTTGTCCGGCAAAGGAGTTGGTACCATGAAACGAAGATGTGAAAAAACGTACAGCATACCGGGCATCTTTTGGGAAATCATCCAGGTAAATCCACTCCGGTTTGTTCTGCAGTATGTGATGTCTATCACAAGCTCTGTGCTGCTCGGTCTATTCGTCGCACAGCTGCAAAATGTTTTTAACCATGCGGCCGTCATGGTTGGAACACCATCGGCTGTAAATATGCGCACACTGCTTGGGTCTCTGCTGGTTCTGTTTCTGTATAAATATGGCTCGGAAGGATTGGAAATCCTCAACGGTTACATCGGAAATCTATATTACAACAGGTGCGCCGCACATTTTATTTATCTGTACAACCAGAAGTTTGGCAAAGTGAGCGCGATCACGTTTGAGGATGAAGACAAGCTAAATCTTTACCGGAATGCGCTGGAGGGCGCGGTTGCAGGCAGAGGTATGCTGCATGTGATTATGGATATGTTCACCATGTACATCCCATATTTTGTGACCATTTCCATTTATCTGGCAAAACAGGACCCCGGGTTGCTTGCGATCTTTTTGCCTTCATTGCAGGGCCTGTCCTCATCACAAATCAGATGAAAAAACGAATCCATACGCAGCTGCACAATCGCGCAGTGGGGCCGCAGCGCAGAAAGGAAGAATATGCCAAGTATCTTTCCGATGCTTCCTACTTAAAAGAGGTCCGGGTGAACCGCTTGTTCCCGTATTTTTATGAAAAGTACCGGAATGCGAGGCAGGAGTATAACCGGTTTTACATTTCGTCCAACCGAAAACAGCTTGTGCTGGATCTGATCACGAAGGTGATCACACTGGCAGGTTTTCTGGCAGTGATCGGCCTTCTGATGCAGCGGCTTACGACCGGTGTGATCGGCATTGGTGCATTTGGCGCTATTTTCTATTCCTTGGATGACGTATATAGCCTGATGGATGAAGCGCTTGTATCCAGAATTGCGGAGTACCATGAGAAGCTTCCTTGCTGCATGCGTTCATCAATATGATGAACAGCCAATCGATTGAGGCAGAAGAAAGTACTGCAGAAGGAGCGTTATCCACGGTGTCCTTACAGAACGTCTCCTTCACCTACCCAAACGCACAGCAAGCGGCGCTTCAAGATATCAGCTTTACCATTCACAAAAACGACAAAATTGCAATTGTGGGATACAACGGCAGTGGCAAGAGTACACTGGCGAAAATTCTGCTCGGCCTGTATCAGCCGGCAGAGGGCTCCCTTGTTATGAATGGAAATCCTGTCAACAAATTAGATCGCAAAATCGCCAGCGTAATGTTTCAAAATTTCAACAGGTACAAGGAAACTATTCTTAATAACGTTCGAATCAGCGAACAAGAAAGGCGTTCGGATATCTCCCAGGAAAAGACCGGGCAGAAGAGATGCTGAAAAGGGTCTCTCTGGACCTTGCAGAACAGGGAAAACCGGAAAGAATTCTGGATGTCCTGTGCGCACGGGAATTCGGTGGGACCGATTTGTCCGGCGGACAATGGCAGAAGCTTGCCCACGGCCAGAATGCTATACCGGGATCGCGATTTTGTGATACTGGACGAACCGACTTCCCAAATCGATCCGGTTTCGGAATACCAGCTGTTTGATTTGTTTGAGAGAGAAATACGGGATAAAACAGCAATTATCATCACGCACACCATGGCCTCCATTGGCTTCTGCAACAGAATGATTGTCCTGCAGGACGGAAAAATCCAAGCCATGGGGATCACGAAACGCTGATGAGAACTTCGCCGCTTTACTATCAGCTGTATCATTCCGTTGAAACGTGTTACGAATGAGGCGCAGGGTGCCATGGCAACGGCAGCTTCCAGGAGGAGGGGATTCAGGCAAAAACAGGAGTGGCGTTTGCGTTGCGCCACTCCTTTTCCGATTCCATATCTGATTTGTGTGAACCAGGTTGTGCTGCGATATGGTTTACACAGAGGTGCTCTTCGGATGTGTCTTATAGCAACCCCCTGGCCATCAATTTTCGCCGTACGGAAGGATAGCGCGACAAGTCCGTGTGAGGAATGGCGCCGGCTGCGGCCATGCGGTCGATGAAATCGGCCACTTCGCCGAACTGCACGTATTCCATGGTATTTAAGATCCGGTCCGCTTCCTCCCAGGAATGCCGATCACACAAAAGCCGGTGTGCTCCTTCCAAGGAGGTATTCCCGGCGCTGATGATTCGGTCCCGGGGCAAGTCCGGTACAAACCGACCGTAACGGCAGACTCCGGATCCAGAAATGTACCGAACGCTCCGGCCACGTAAAATTTGTGCACCTGGTCCAGAGATACGCCCAACGCATCCAGCATGTATTCCACCATCGTGTTGGCTGCAGCTTTGGTCCGGAGGAATGCATCGATGTCGCTCTGATAGAAATAGAGTCCCGGCGCGTAGCAGACGGCCCCTCCCCTTCCCGCTGCTCTAAGCCGCCGGATTCCGGGATGAATTTTCCACGCAAGTCAATCTTGCCGTTTAAATACAGCTGGGCAATCAGATCCACAATTCCGCTGCCGCACACTCCTTTGGGAGCGCCGCCGCCAATGACCGTCAGGTAAAATTTTTCCCCTTCCATGCGCACATAGCTGACGGCGCCTTCCACGGCGCGCATGCCCGTCTTGACCACGCCGCCTTCCAAAGCGGGACCGGCCGCACCGGCTCCGGCCATTAAAAATTCCCGATTTCCAACTACCAATTCGCCGTTGGTGCCGATATCCAAAAAGACGCATATTTCCGATTCCCGGATCAGGCCGGTGGCGATTAAGCCGCTGATGATATCGCCGCCCAAATAGTTCGCCCGGCAGGGATAGCAGTACAAGTAACCGTCCAGCGGAATTCCCGCATCTCGGGCCGGATACGGATCAAAACGCATGGCGCACGGCGCATAGGGCGCGGCAAAGACGCCGAAGGCATCCAGCCCAAATAAAAAGTGCATCATGGTCGTATTCCCCGCCACCGTCATCGCGCCGCAGGATTTCACAGGATAGCCGGTTTGCTCCTCCAATTGCCCCAAGGCCTCTCGAAACGTGTCCAGCGTCGCCTGACGAAGCGCCTCTAAGGTCTGAGGAGAATCTTTGCTGGAAAAGACCCGGGTCAGGATATCCTCCCCGAAATCAATCTGCTTGTTGTATGCGCTGACCTGCCCCATGGTCCGGCCGCTGGAGAGGTCTACCAAACGCATGCATATGGTGGTACTGCCCAAGTCCACACAGATGCCGTAATTCTTCCCGGATGTGTCGCCGGGCTCCAAATTCACCGCTTCCCAGCCGGAACCGGTCCAAGACAAAGTCACAGTTATTTGCCAGCCGCCCTCCCGGCAGGCCGAATGCAGCTGCCGCATCACAGGCAACGCCATTCGATCCGGCCGAAATCCTCGGGGAGCGCATCCAGAAGACGCTGCTTTTCATCCCGAGGATCTTCCTCGCTGGGAGCGGCAAGCTGCAGGAAACACTTTTGACATAGAGGCTCCATGATCATTCCTCCTGGGGTTCCGGTTCATCCTCCATCATCTGGGGGATAAATTGCTTGGCCAATTTTCCCTTTCCCTGGGACTTGACATAGAAGAAGCCGATAATGGAGAAAACCACTGCGCCAATGAAATTGACCAGCAGATCACTCATGGTATCAATCAGACCGATATCCAAATACCCGCCCACGCCCAACGCCGTCTGGGTCCCGTCGGAATGGACCAGGATGACGTCTGCAATATCCCGAATATGAACCGGAATATTTCTTCCTTCCGGATGCAAGGTCACAGAGTGGATGGCTTGCAGCACAGTGTCTTTCTGCATATCTTTTGCCATAAAGGTGTCGACGCCCCACTCGAAGAACTCCCACAGAACGCCGATGGTCATGGAAAAGCAAAAAGGCCGTCACTGCCATATAAAACGGGGACAGCTCCAGCATGACTCGCTTGTTTCGGTTTAGGATATTGACCAGAGAAAATCCCACTGCTGCAAATAAAAAGCCGTTTAACGTATGAAGAATGTCGTCCCAAAAGGGGATGATCACATAATACTCCTGAATTTCCCTAAAATCTCGGCAGCATAGATAAACAAAAGAATGATGATTTCCAGAGTATCCGGCAGATCGATATGCAGCCGCCGTTCAATCAGAGACGGAAGAGAAAATAAAAGCAACGCAAGGATACACGTGTACACATTTTCAAAATTGCCGTTGAACATCTGCGCTACCAGCATCACAATCACAGAGAGACGAAGCAAGACGTACACCGTTACACAAGCTTCTTATTCTGTACGCGGCGGTATTCAATGTTAAACCAATCCTTTGATTTTCTCTGCCGTTTCACAAATACACCTCCTGAAAGCGGCTTGCAGGCGCCGCTTGGTTAAAAACCAAATTGGTTCAAAAGCCGAATCAAAAACGGAAGAACCAGGGTCACAACGGAAATGAGCCAGGGATAAAATACCTTCCTGGAAACCGCCATAAAATCAGAGCAACTCCCGTAACCAGCAGCGGACCGTATACCGCCTGCTGCGTGCTGACCAACATGGAAAAGGTCCCCTCTTCCGATAAGAGGAGTCCCACTTGCTCCGGCAGCACCGCAGCGTTTTTTTGCCTCGCTAATATAATGGCGATCACAATGACTGGAATGGCCAGAAAACCTTCCGAAAACAAAACACAAACTGCCATGCAGAACGTAAAAAATCGCCCACCGAGCGCATCACCTTCATGGACAGCCCCTCCCAATCTACAGGATTTCACTAGGCTATGATACCACATTCCGACACAAAGTGCAACCGCCTTTCCCTTTTCAGACAGACAAATAGAACGTAACCGTTTCATGAGAGGACCATCCGCCTGCACGACAGTGCAGAGAGTCGTTGCTCCGGTCCTACAAAGGATTGATGTGGGGTACAGGCTTTTCAGCCGTCCCCAGAAAAGGAGTCCCCTATTTTCCGCTGTTTGCTTTGCAAAAAGACCGGACCCTGCAAACCTTCTCCATTTGACGGGAAGAGAAAAATGTGATATGATTCATAAAAAACGCAGCAATTAGAAAGGAGATTTTTTTATGAAATATCACAGTATTTCCTCTGCGCTGGAGGCTTTGCGGACATTGGAGCAGAAGCTGGCAGCCTATCAACACGCAGGGGGCGTTCTGTACCTGGATGCCACCACCGCTGCGCCCAAGGACACGGCCCGGGGCAGGGGCGGACGATGGCCGTCCTGAGCGAGGTAATATATGGTCTGCAGGCCAACCCGGAAAACGCCGCGCTTCTATCGGATCTGGAAGAGCACATCCAGGATTTGGACCCCATTGCCCGCCGGGAGGTCGCGCTCTTCCGGAAATCCTACAGCCAAATATCCCGAATTCCCCCAGAGGAATATGTGGCGTACGACGTGTTGATCAACGACGCCCAGTCCGTCTGGGAAAAGGCAAAAAATGAAAACGATTTCCAGGCCTTTGCGCCTTATTTGGAAAAAAATCGTCGCTTATAATCAAAAAATTTGCCGGATATTACAATCCGGACCTGGCGCCCTATGATGCCCTGCTCAACGAATATGAGGAAGGACTCACCATGGAAACCCTGGACCGTTTTTTTGCACAGTTGCAAAAAACCCTGGTGCCCTCATTGCCAAGGTGACTGCAGCAGAACCCATGGACTGTGCATTTTTGCATCGCAGTTATCCCGTGGAACAGCAGCGGCAATTGTCGGATTACATCATGGCCGTCCTGGGCATCGACCGGAGCCATTGCGGAATCGCAGAATCGGAGCACCCGTACACCACCAATTTCAACAACCAGGATGTCCGGATCACCACCCATTATTATGAGAGGAACGTCGCCTCTTCCCTGTTCTCTGTGATTCACGAGGGTGGTCATGCCATTTATGAGTTGGGCTGCGACGACCGGTACAACGACACGTTCCTGGCAGGCGGCGTATCCATGGCCATTCACGAGAGTCAGAGCCGCTTTTTTGAGAACATCATCGGCCGCTCTCTTCCGTTCCTCACTTACATTTTCCCAAAGTTGACCCAGCTATTCCCCAGCAGCTGCAGGGAGTGGACGCTTCCATGTTCTGGCGCGGGGTCAATCAGGCGCGTCCATCGCTCATCCGGACGGAGGCGGATGAGTTGACCTACTGTATGCATATTATGGTCCGGTACGAGTTGGAGAAGCAGCTTATTGCCGGCAAGCTGGCGGTTCGGGATCTGCCGGAAGCCTGGAACCGGCTGTACAAGCAGTACTTAGGCATCGAGGTTCCCGACGACCGGCAGGGGCTGCCTGCAAGACTCCCATTGGTCCGGCGGCAGCATCGGTTACTTCCCATCCTACGCCCTGGGCAGCGCATACGGTCCGCAAATGCTGGCCGCCATGGAGTCGGAAACCGGCGATATCTGGGCCGGCGTCGCCAAGGAGACCTGACAAAGGTCAAAGCTTGGCTCCACGAGCACATTCACCGTCACGCAGGGCTCTACCAGCCCACCACCCTGTTTGAGATGGCCTGTGGAAAATTCAATCCCCAATACTATACGGACTACCTGACAGAAAAATACACAAATCTCTATCATCTGTAATCCGGAAAATTTCGACCGAGCTCTGTACGTTTCAAATGAACCCTTTATGAAATTTTTTCAAAGCGCCCTCAAACACCGGCTGTGCCGGATTTGAGGGCGCTTTTGCCATTTTAAAAGATGATGCAGATCATGCCTGTGGCCCCTTCGTTGATGACACGGGCCAAAGACCCTCGGAACTTCACCCGGACATCGTCCGGCATCCGGCGAAGCTTGGTGGTGAGGCCGTCGTTGACCATCTCATAAACCGACTTGCCGAAAATGTTGCTCTCCACAGCTGGTCCGGCGCGCTTTGATACTGCTCGGACAGGCTGTTCACCAGGTCCTGGGACTGCTTCTCATCGCCTACCATGGGGCTGATCTCTGTGTCCAGGTCTACCCGCAGCATGTGGATGGAGGGAGCGCCCGCTTTCAGCTTCACGCCGTAAGCGCTGCCCTTGCGCACGATTTCCGGCGCCTCCAGCTTCATCTCTCCCGGGTGGGCATCACGACGCCGTAGCCGGTGGCGTTGGCCTCCTCCAGGGCCGAGGCAATTTTGTCGTAGGAGCGCTTCACCTGGGACAGCTCCGTGAGCAGCTCCATAAGCTCCCCTTCGCCTGTAATGGCAAAGCCGGTCTTACCGCTGAGGATATCGTAATACAGGCTCTCCGGGAATTGGAGCTCGCAGGAGACCATCCCGCTGCCCAGGTCAATCTCCCGCAGACGGCATCCGGCCACGTTCTCCACCTGGGCGAGGGTTCCCAACACCGTCTCGGCCTGGCACATCTCCGAAATCTCTCCCGCTCCGGGCGGCCAGGGCGTCATACAGGGCCGCTTTCACCGGATGGTCGTATTCCAGGGCGTCCATCCACCGGGGGCAAATACACCCGCAGCTCCTGCATAGGAAGGCGTACAGCAGGTCCCGCAGAAGCTCGGCAATCTCCTGGGCGCTCATGGTTTGGCAGTCGGCGCACAGCGCCTTGACCTGATACGCCTCCTGAATCGGGCTGCACAGCTCCCGGGCAGCCGCGCTCCGGGGTTCCCGGCTGTTGACCACCACCACAAAGGGCTTCCCGGTGGCCTTCATGTCGGTAATGGCCCGGGTTTCCGCCTCGACGTAATCTCCCCGGGGAATGTCGGTGACGGTCCCGTCTGTGGTGACTACCAGGCCAATGGAGCAGTGGTCCTCCATCACCTTTTTCGTGCCGATCTCCGCCGCCTCGGTCGTGGGAATCTCGTGGTCGTACCAGGGCGTCGTCACCATGCGGGGCGCGCCGTCCTCTGTGGCGCCCACCGCGCCGGCGACCATATAGCCCACAGAGTCGATCATCCGGACCCGAAGCTTCGACGTCCCGTCGGGGGAGATCTCCACAGCCTCCTCGGGTACAAATTTGGGTTCCGAGGTCATAATGGTCTTGCCGGAGCCGCTCTGGGGAAGCTCATCCCGGGCGCGCTCTTTGCGGTAGGGATCGGAAATGTTGGGAATCACCAGCTCCTCCATCACCCGTTTGATGAGGGTGGATTTTCCCGTGCGAACCGGCCCCACGACCCCACATAAATGTCTCCGCCGGTCCTGGCTGCAATCTCCTGGTAAATGGATTTTTCCATCGCCATCCTGCCTCCTTCAGTCTCGGCAGGAGGACGCTCCTGCCATGGTGTACTACAGGGTATGTCCGGCAGAGGACGGATAGAACCGGACCCCAAGAGCCTCCTTCCGGCGGACCGCCCCGCCTGAAACCCAGGCGCAAAACCCGGCTGCGCATCGCGTCCGCCTTTTCTTGACAATTTATCTCCATTTGGTTACAATAAAAAGGAAATCGTCAGATCAAAGGGAGATGGGTTGTATGGGAAAACACGTCGCCGGTGAGCAAGAAGTCGCTGCGCTATTTCGCCTGCTGAACCGCATATCCGACGGCTATGAGCCAACCGGGCCGGAATGGGCGGCGCTGAATGAGGTGGAGGGAATTGCATTTTCCTTCAGGGAAACTAGAAAAACTTCTCACTACGAGGCGTGGATAAGTTGGCAAACCTGCGGCGCCTCGCGTTGTTCGGTGCTGACATCAATAATTTCGTTGGCATTTCACTGCCCCAGTCCCTGCAAGCCTTGAACCTGAGCGGTACAAACATCAGCAGCTTGGAGGGCATCTCCCTGCCCCAGTCCCTCCAATCCTTGGACCTAAGTCACACAAAAATCAGCAGCTTGAGGGCATCTCTCGGCTCCAGTCTCTCCAATCCTTGGGCCTGCGTTACACAAACATCAGCAGCTTGGAGGACATCTCTCTGCCCCAGTCCCTCCAATCTTTGGACCTGAGTGGCACAAACATCAGCAGCTTGGAGGGCATCTCTCTGCCCCAGTCCCTCCAATCTTTGGACCTGAGTAACACAAACATCAGCAGCTTGGAGGACATCTCTCTGCCCCAGTCCCTCCAATCTTTGGACCTGAGTAACACAAGTATCAGCAGTTTGAGGGCATCTCTCTGCCCCAGTCTCTCCAATCCTTGGGCCTGCGTCACACAAACATCAGCAGCTTGGAGGGCATCTCTCTGCCCCAGTCCCTCCAATCCTTGAACCTGAGGGGCACAAACATCAGCAGCTTGGAGGGCATCTCCTGCCCCAGTCCCTCCAATCCTTGGACCTAAGTTACACAAAAATCAGCAGCTTGAGGGCATCTCTCGGCTCCAGTCTCTCCAACCTTGGGCCTGCGTTACACAAACATCAGCAGCTTGGAAGGCATCTCTACCCCAGTCTCTCCTACTCTTGAACCTGAGTGACACAAACATCAGCAGCTTGGAAGGCATCTCTCTACCCCAGTATCTCCTATCCTTGCACCTGAGTGGCACAAACATCAGCAGCTTGAGGGCATCTCTCTGCCGGATTCTCTTGAATTTCTGGAGCTGAGCAACACCCCCATCACACATCTTCCAGCCTCTTTGGGAACGCAACCGCATTTAAAGCAGCTGTTTATTCAAGACCTTTTCTTACGCAGCATCCCTGCAGACTTGCTGAAACTCCGCCTTCCATTTTGTAATGACAGTGAAAATCAATATTTTTCTGGAATTTTCCTGGCTGGCACTACCTTGTCCGTCCAGCCCGTCAGTTTGTTTTCAACCCCGGGAGCTTGTGGAAGCCTATTACCGTGCGCCTAAGACCTCCATCCGGGAGTCCAAGGTGATTTTCCTGGGCGACGGCGGCGTGGGAAAAAGCTTTACCATCCAGCGGCTTCTGCACGGCGGCGATGCGGGAGATTATCCCACCGAGGTCACACCGGGTATTGATATTTCGGATTACCATGTCCAGCAGCCGGATCGGGATTTTCATATCCACTTCTGGGATTTCGGCGGTCAGGAGATCATGCATGCCATGCATCGCTGCTTTCTGACCACCCGGACCTGCTATGTCGTGGTGGTATGCAACCGGATGCGTGACCTGACCGGTCAGGCCCGGTATTGGCTAAACAACATCAACAGCTTTGCCGAGGGCTCTCCCGTCATTTTGGCCATCAATCTTTGGGACGACATACCAACCTGGGAATTGGACTCCACCAGGCTGCATCGCGAGTTTCCCAACCTGGTCCAAATCATTCCCTATTCCGCCAAAAAGCGGAAGTCAGGCCTCCTTCCAGCCGCTGACGGAAGCCATCGTCGAGCAGGCGTGGCGTCTGGACAGCTGCAGGATGGAGTTCCCGTCCACATGGGCCGGCATTCGGGAATCCCTGCTCGACCTCGCCCGGGAAAAGCGGAACTACATCGACCGAGAGGCGTATCATCAAATCTGCCGGGAACATGGGAAACCAATCCGAAATTTGCACTTGGCTCCTATCGTGGTTCAACGACCTGGGCGTTTGCTTCAGCTACCATCAAAATCCGGAGGATCAAACCGAACTGAGGGAATACCAGGTCTTAAACCCGGCTTGGTTGACCAACGCGGTGTATCGCATCATCTGCTTCGGCGCCAGATACGCGATCAATGGGATCATTCGCACCGATGCCATTTTGGATCTGCTGCAGCGCCCGGACGGCGGCGTTTTTGCCTCATGTCACTTACACGGCCCAGGAGCGGGACTATGTGCTGGAGATTATGCGAAAATTCCGTCTCTCCTACTCTATCTCACCTGAGGTGGAATTAATTCCAGCCCTGTGCAAAAAGCACGATGCCGGACCAGCTGCACCCTACCGACTGGACGCAACACATCGCATATGAGATGGTCTATTCCTACCTTCCCGACAGCGTCATACACCGGCTGATCATCCACTTTTACCAATCGTTAAACATCAGGGAAAACTGGCGCAGGGGCTTTCGGATAAACCTGGACCCGTTGAACGGGCTCTCCGCCGTAGTGGACATGGGCGGCGGGGATTCTATCTTAAACATCGACGTCTATGCAAAATCCAATACGCCGCCTTGGCAGCTGCTGCAGACTCTCCGGCAGGAAATCCTTCACATCAACCAAGAACTGAATCTGCAGGCAAAGGAATATATTGTGATGCAGAAAAACAAGCAGACTGCCCGTTTTCCCTTGATTCCGGTTTTAAAGGCCAAGACGAAGGGAATCACAGTATTGCCCTCTTTGGAAGACGACGAATTGGAGATGTATCCGGTTGACGACATCCTGGGTACCGCTCTGGGGACGGAGAACATCGAGTCTATCAACCGGGCCATCCGGGAATCCCCTCAACAGGATCCCGCCAGCGTCATGCAACAAACAATTGTCCAGGGGAACTATTACAACTTCTCCAATTGCCCAATTCGAAACAGCAGTGCAGACGCAGAAAGGATCTTGCAAACCGTTCTGGAGCACCAAGATACGGCCAACGACCGACTCGTTACAACACTGATTTCTATCTTTGAAAGTCAAAAACGCCGGCAAGGAGGTACAACAGCTGGCCCAAGAGATGAAAAAAGGATGCAAAGGACAAGAAACAGAACCCCTCTGGCCCGCCTTGCCGGCTTTGTCAAGCAGACCGCCGATACAGCGGATAATTTCAAAAAGCTGGCCGCGATTTTGACTCCGTCTGTCACCTATCTGGTAGAACACGCTCCGGAGATTTTGCAATTCCTGGGGCTGTCCTAGGTTTCCCGCACCGGCCTGCCGTTCATCCCCGACCATATGGCATGAAAAACCCCCGGCGGGCGTCCGCCGGGGTTTTGGGTTAGAATTGCTGGCCCATGCTTTCGTCGAAGTGCTTGTTGATTTGCTCCGTAAACTCCACCGCCGCGTTGTAACCCATTCTTTTTCTGCCGGTTGTTCATGGCGGCTGCCTCCAAAATGACGGCCAGGTTCCGGCCGGGAGTCACGGGGATGGTAATCTGCGGCACCTTGACCCCCAAAATATCGATGTATTGTTCCTCCAGCCCCAGCCGGTCGTAAATGGCGTGGTTGCTCCAGGGGACGATGTTAATCAGCAAATCAATGACATTTTCCCCCTTGATGGCGGCCATGCCGAACAGCTTTGCCACGTTGATGACGCCGATTCCCCGGAGTTCAATGTAGTTCCGGATCAAATCCGGCGCCGTCCCCATCAGGCTGGTGGAGGAGATCTTCTTGATCTCCACGGCGTCGTCGGCGATGAGGCGGTGTCCCCGCTTGATGAGCTCCACGGCGGCCTCGCTTTTTTTCCAATCCCGCTCTCCCCATCAGAAGCAGCCCTTCCCCATATACGTCCACCAGGACGCCGTGGCGGGTGATGCGGGGGGCCAGCGCGTTTTTCAGGAAGGAGATTAAGCTGGAAACCATGTAAGAGGTGGCTTCCTGGCAGCGCAGGATGGTGATGTCGTGCTTTCGGGCCATTTCCATACAGGTCTCGTCCGGGTCCATATCCCGGGCGATGATTAGCGCAGGGGATTTTGAAAGAAAACAGCCGGTCAAAGATGATGCTTCTTTGCTCCCGGGAAATTTTCCGCAGGTAACTCATTTCCACATTGCCCAGAACCTGCAGCCGCATGGGCTCAAAGTGGTCGAAAATACCCGGCCAGCTGCAAGCCCGGCCAGGGGAGACGTCTTCCACCGTGACGCGGATGGCCTCGTAATCGCTGGACCGGTAGGCGGGGATCAGCTTGAATTCCTGAACCAACTGGGTCAGCGGCACACTGTATGTGTCGATCATGCCTGTCACCTCATTCAAATTTCCACAAAATTGATACAAATCTATTATAGCGAACCGTGCCTGGGATATCAACCGGATTTTAAAAATTTTTGGTTTTTTTCCTTTTTCCCCTTGCAATTTGACAGCGAGTCTGGTATTATAGTGGATGTGTCCGCCCGGATTTTCCGGCGATTTTTCTACGGATTGGAGGTGCAGCGAATGGCAAAGTGCGATATCTGCGGCAAGGGCGTTACGTTCGGCATTAAGGTCTCCCATTCTCACAGACGGTCCAACAGAATGTGGAAGCCCAACGTCAAGCGTGTCAAGGCGATCGTTGACGGTACTCCGCGCCATGTTTACGTCTGCACAAGATGCCTCCGTTCCAACAAAGTCGAGCGCGCCATCTGATCTTTCTCCCCCTGCCCATTTCATAACGGCATCGTCCTTTATGGACGATGCCGTTTTTCATTGCCATCCCGCCGCTCCCGGTCAGAAGAGCTGCTCCAGTTGCGAAAAGGTCTCCACCCTGGCATCCCAGGCCTCCGGTCGGCCGAAGCCATAGGCCGCCCAGACAAACGGGCTGCCCGCCAGGCAGGCCGCTTCCCGGTCCCCCTGGGTGTCTCCGATGTAGGCGGCGCTGCGGATCTCATTGCGCTTCATCAAAAAGGCGAATGGTCTCCCCTTTGCACAGGCCGGTTTCGCCGAAGCAGGCATGGTCCCGAATCCAGGTTCCCAAATTTCCTTTTTCCAGAAGGAGCTCGATATATCCCCTCTGACAGTTGCTGACAATAAACAGGCGATGGCGCTGGGCCAAAGCCTCCAGACCGTGCCGCACCCCGGGGTAGAAAATATCGCAGGGATCCGCCTGCATCACCCGCTCTTCCCAAACCATGCAGGAGTCCATGATCTCCTGCCGCCGCTTTGGCGCCTGGTCCGGAAGAAAGGCCCGGGCGATCTCGTCCATCGTTTTGCCAAACAAAGGCCGGATTCCCTCTGCCATACAGGTGGGCGCCAGACCGGCCTCCTCCAGAGCCAAATTCCAGCCCTTGACCACCAGGTCCACGGAATTCCAAAGCGTCCCGTCCACATCAAAAATCAAGCTTTCTGCGTGCATGCCGGTTCCTCCAGGTTTTTCATTGTTTTTCGGAATAAAATGGCAAAGGTACATCCTGTGGTGACAACTGCCAACGTATCTGCCACCGGTTCCGCCAGAAAGACGGCCATGGCTTGCTCTGCACCCTGCCGGAAAAACAGGGGGAGAATGAAAATCAAGGGAATCAACAGGATGATCTTCCGCAAGACAGCCAAAAACAGGGACACTTTTGCGTTGCCCAATGCAATAAAGGTCTGCTGGCAGGCGATTTGCGCGCCAAAAATGAGCGAGGCCGCCATATAAATCCGCATTGCCCAGGCGCCGTATGCGATGAGGGTCCCGTCCGGCGTGAAGATTCTTGCCACCAAATCCGGAAGCAGCATGGCCACAAGCCACAAAGAAACTGAATAGGCCAAACTGCAAAAGCAACAAAAGCCGGAAGGTCTTCCGCACCCGATCGGCATTTCCGGCGCCGAAATTGTAGCTGATGATGGGCTGCGCCCCGGGTCAGCCCCTGCAAAGGAAGCATGGAAAACTGCATCACGCTGGACAAGATGGTCATCGCGCCTACCGCCAAATCCCCGCCGTATTTCTGGAGAGAAGCGTTAAAGCAGACGGAAATCACACCCTCCGTCGACTGCATCACAAACGGCGACATGCCCAAAGCCAAGCAGGGCGCATAGAGCTTCCAATCCAATCGCAAGTTCTCTTTTTTGATGCGTAAGCCGGTTTTCCGGCCCAAAAGGAACCGGACGACCCAGAGAGCCGAAAGGCCCTGGGAAATGATCGTGGCCAGAGCGGCGCCGGCGACTCCCATATCAAAAACCAGGATCAATACGGCGTCCAAAATCATATTGGCCACCGCGCCGATCAGCACGCTGAGCATGGCCACCGAGGCAAAGCCCTGGGCGGTAATAAAGGCATTGAGTCCCAGGGCCAGCTCTACAAACACCGTACCCAGAGCATAAATCTTCATATACTGCACAGCGTAGACAATCGTCTCTTCGCTGGCGCCAAAGGCCAGGAGCAGCGGCCGGCTGAAGGACAGAAATACCGCAGTCAACACCAGGCCCACCACGACGGAGCCGGTGACGCAGTTGCCCAAAATCCGTTCTGCAGTATCCCGCTGTCCTTTGCCCAGCAGAATGGAAGCGCGAGTCGCGCCGCCCATGGCCGTGAGGGCGGCAAAGGCGGAGATGATCATAATCAGGCTCAGGCAGACGCCGACGCCGGTCAGCGCGGTCTTCCCCACCACGGGGATGTGGCCGATATAAATGCGGTCTACCATGTTGTAAAGCACGTTGACCAGCTGCGCCGTAATGGTCGGCAGCGCCAGCCGCAGCAGGAGCTTCCCAATCCCCTGGCTGTCTAAATCGCCGGTTTTGTTTGGATTCACAGCACATCCGTCTCCTTTGCCAGAGATTCCGCCAACGCCATGGTCAGCCCGGCGCACCGTTCGGCCGCCAAAGCCTCAAAGGCCGGGTAATCCATGGCGGCTGAGTCATCCGCCTTGTCGGAGATGGCCCGCAAAACCAACGCCGGAAGACGGTTCCGATAGGCCGCATGGGCAATGGCGGCGCCCTCCATCTCGACGCAAAGGCCACCGCACTGGCTTGCAATCTCCGCCTTGATCCCGCTGTCACAGATAAACTGGTCTCCGGATACAATCCTTCCCGTTCGGTAAGCGATGCCCTGTTCCGAGCATATCCTTGCGGCCAATGCGCCCAGCGTCCGGTCCACTGGAAAAGCCCGTACATCCATTCCGGGCACCTGACCCGGGGATAATTTCCGATGGTTCCCACCTGGACATCATGATACATCACGTCGGAGGAGATCACAATCTCTCCAATTTCCAGCGACGCGTCCAGAGAACCGGCAATGCCGGTATTCACCACATGGGTCACGCCATATAAATCCGCCATCACCTGTACGCAGAGCGCAGCATTGACCTTGCCCACGCCGCACGGGACAATTACCACCGGCATTCCCCGCAAAAGCCCGGACCAGAACGTCATCCCGGCCCGTTGGGACGCAGAAGGCGCCTCCAACTGCTCTCGCAACAGGGAGACCTCCACCTCCATGGCGCCAATGATTCCTAATCTTTTCATGTTTCCACCTCTTTTGTATCCTTTATTCCGATTCCGGATATCTGGTATGCACCCGGTCCAGGTTTTCCAGGACTGTCAGATACCGGGCCGCCAGAAGTTTGGCCATAGGTAAATTCATATCCAGGTAGTTCCCGCAGTCCCGGGCTGCCGCGCCGGGAATCGGACCGTCGAAATCCCGGATGAATCGGAATGCCGCCTGGACAATCTGCTCAATATCCGGGGCTCCAGATCGCCTGCCAACAGCAGATAAAGCCGGTCCGGCAGCCCATCGGGCCAAAATAAACCGTCCGTTCTCCCCAATCGGGATGATTGCGGAAAAAGGTAGCTCCCAAATGCTCTATGGCGTGCATCTCCGCCGTGTGCATCACCGGCTCCCGATTGGGGGCGGTCATGCGCAGGTCGAAGGTTGTGACGGTCTCGGCTCCAATCCGGTCCTTGCGGGATACGTAAAGTCCCGGCTCTAAGGTCAGATGGTTTACGGTAAAGCTCGTAATTTTCTCCATTTTCATTCCCCAGCAAAATTTCCGTCAGCTCCGGGACCGTAGCGGCGATCCCATCCGCCCCGGCCTCCTCCAGCTCCCGGCGGGAGCCGTATCCAAACAGAACGCCGATACAGGAATTCCGTTTTTCTCTGGCGCCCTGTACGTCGTGCCCGGTCGCCTACCATGACGGCTCCCTCCCGGCCACCGGCAGACAGGGCGTAGGCCAAAACGTCGCCCTTGGCGCTGCGCTTGTCATCCATGGTACCGCCTGCTACAAAAGAGAAAAACCGGTCCAGGTCATAATGCTCTAGGATCTCCACCGCAAAGGGCTCCGGCTTAGACGTGGCTAAAACCAGTGTGTCTCCCCGTTCCCGGAGACGCCCCAGCATGTCTGGAACGCCGGGATAGACCTGATTTTCAAATTTTCCCCCGCTCTTGAAAATACTCCCGAAACAAGGCCACGGCTTGGCTGGACTCCTCCTGCGTCATGGCCTCATACCGGCGGAAAGAGTCCCATAGAGGCGGGCCGATGTACCGGTACAGCGCCTGCCTGGGCGGCACGGTGCGTCCCATCCGGGTCAGGGCATAAATCACCGAGTTGGTGATTCCCAGTCCGGGGTCCGTCAATGTCCCGTCTAAATCAAAGTAAATGGTGCGGTACTTCATTTTCCCACCTCACGAGTCACAATTCGCCGCGTCAATGGCAATGACCAGCAGCAGGCCGGGCAGCTCATCGGCAGGGTTCTGGACATTCAGGACGTAGGTATCTCCCCAATGGAACGGCTCTTTTGAAATGGTCATAACAGTGCGGGAGCCGTCCGTCACCTGGTAGTCCCAACCCAGAAAATCGCCCTCCACCTGCCAGCTTTTGATAATCCACCTGGTAGCGGGGCCGGAACCAGGTAAATTGCTTCTCCACAAGGCCCAGGCAGCTATCGCCCGGTAGATTTCAAATTTCGGCATGAACGTCAAAAGCTTCTCTTTGATCATGCCCACCTCCTGCCCGGTTGCATGCGCGTAGATGTGGATCTGATGACCCAAGGACAAAATTTCCGCCCGGACGTAATATTTCGGCTGCCCATCTTCGTCGTATACATCGTAAGTATCCGACCAGGAAAAAACCCGCTGCCGGATTAAAAGTTTCATTTTCACTCGCCTCCTCTACAGGGCTATCATACCGCAGGCAAAGAGAATTTGCAAGTCCGGCATGGGCTTTGATGCAACGGTTTTAGACGGCATGCTGCCGTTCCATTTTTAACTTTCTGTTACGTTCCCGGCAGAGGAGTTGACAAAGGGAACTGCATGGTGCTACACTTTTTTCATTATGAAAATTAATCTTCATATGTGACAAAGGAGCTGCCTGCATGTTGACATTAAACACATCTCCAAGGATTACAATGTGAGCACCACAAAGGTTCATGCTCTGCGGGACGTTTCACTTTCGTTCCGGCAAAGTGAATTTGTGGCCGTTCTGGGCCCTTCCGGCGGCGGCAAGACGACGCTGCTCAACATCATTGGCGGCTTGGACAGCTATAGCTCCGGCGAATTGACCATTGGCGGCATTTCCACAAAAAAAATTCAAGAACCGGGATTGGGATGCTTACCGCAACCACACGGTGGGTTTTATTTTCAAAGCTACAACACTCCCCCATCAGTCCGTGCTGGCAAACGTCGAGTTGGCGCTCACCATCTCCGGCGTCTCCCGAGGAGAACGCCGGAGGCGGGGCCAGGGAGGCCTTGGAGCGTGTCGGACTGGGCGACCAGCTGAGTAAAAAGCCCAATCAGCTCTCCGGCGGGCAAATGCAGCGGGTCGCCATTGCCCGTGCATTGTAAATAATCCCGAAGTCCTCTTGGCCGATGAGCCCACCGGCGCTCTGGATACCGAGACCAGCATCCAGGTCATGGAATTGATCCGGGAAATCGCCAAAGACAGGCTGGTCATCATGGTAACGCACAATCCCGACCTGGCCCAGGCTTATGCAACCCGCATCGTCCGGATTCAGGACGGGCGCATTTTGGACGACACCAACCGTATTCCCCAGAGAGGAAGCGCTTACTTCCGCGAAAAAGTTTGGACATGTGACCATGTCCTATTGGACCGCCCTCTCTCTGTCCCTGAAAAACCTGATGACCAAAAAGGGGCGCACCTTTATGACCAGCTTTGCCGGGTCCATTGGGATCATCGGCATTGCGCTGATTCTCTCCCTGTCTACGGGGATCAACGCCTATATCCAGCAGATCCAGGAAGAGACGCTATCCTCCTACCCCATTCAAATTATGCGGGAGAATACAGACACGCTGAGCCTGATGACCTCTATGATGGAGGCCCGGCATTCGGAGGAAGGTGAGCGCGAGCCGGACAGCGTGTATGCCAGCACCATTCTCTACGACATGTTTAACAGCGTCAATCGCACGGCCTCTCAGGAAAACAATCTGAAGGACTTTAAGGTATTTCTGGACGCGGATCCGGGGATTGCCCAGTACGCTTCGGCGGTGCAGTATATTTATGATCTCAAGCTCCCCATTTACACAGAGGATGCCACCGGCGCCATCATACAGGCAGATTTTGCCGAGACTATGCAGGAGGCCATGGAAGGCGCTTATGGAACTATGACGTCCAGCGCTGCCGCAGAGAGCATGATGTCCGGCTCCATGGAGATTTGGCAGGAAATGCTGGCCGGGGAAGATAGTCCGGTCAGTTCCGCTGTAACCGATCAATATGACTTAATTTACGGCGCCTGGCCGCAAAAAAGTTCGACGAAGTCGTCCTCATTGTAAATGAACACAATGAAATTGCAGATATGATTCTCTACAGCGGGTTTCAAGGACTCCCAACGGCTGCCGGAGCTGATCTCCGCAGCAATGGAGGGGGAAGAAATTTCGGATGTGGGACAGGAGGCGTGGACCTTTGAGGAGGTCTGTGGGAAAGAGTTCAAATTGATTTTGCCGGCGGAAATGTGGCAGTATCAGGCAGAAACCGGCTCCTATACCGACATGACGCAGACAGAGTCCGGTATGGACTACCTGTATCATGCAGATTCTGTGGGAACACCTCTGCATATTGTAGGGGTGATCCGGCCAAAGGAAGACGCCACTGCCACCATGCTGACCGGCACGCTGGGCTATACCGCCGCTCTGTCAGAATATGTGATGGAACAAACCGCCTCCAGTTCCATTCTTCTGGCTCAGGAGGCGGATGAAACGGTAGACGTCTTTACCGGCCTGCCGTTCCTTACGCAGGATACGGTCTTGCCGACTGATTCGGAGAAGGCCGCCGCGTTTCAGTCTTATCTAAAAGAACAAAATACGGAGGAAAAAGCAGAAATTTACCGCTATATTGCAGGGATCGCCCCGGAAGAGTATTTGGACAGCCTGGTCCAAACCCAGATGGCCGATATGACCCGGGAAGAAATTGAAGCTCAGGTAAAGGCGCAATATGCCGACAGTATGGGGGTCGACGCGACACGGTATCGGAGTATATTCAAAGCCTGGATGATGAGACCCTCTTTGCCCGGGTAGAAGAGGCGCTCCGGGAAGCCGGCGCGGAGGCTTACGGGCAGCAGGCGGCAGCCCGGTTATCTGCTGCCGCCGGAGGAATTGGCGCTAGCTCTGGATGCAGGTCCATAGACGGATGCGCAATACGCCGTGATGTACGACGAATTTATGCCGCCGCAGTATTCCGAGGCCACGCTGGAGGAAAACTATGAAATCCTCGGCCGGGTAGATCCCCAAGATCCCAGTCAGATTCATTTGTACGCCTCCACCTTCGCCGACAAAGATCAAATTGCGGAACGAATTGCCCAGTACAATCAACAGGTTTCAGAAGAAGACCAGATCTCCTACACCGATTACGTTGCGCTTCTCATGTCCGCTGTGACGGATATCATCAGCGGCATATCGTATCTGCTCATCGCCTTTTTGGCAATTTCTCTGATTGTCTCTTCCATTATGATCGGTATCATCACGTATATCTCTGTTTTAGAGCGGACACGGGAAATTGGCATTTTGCGGTCCATCGGCGCATCAAGCGGGACGTCTCCCATGTGTTTAACGCGGAGACTCTGATTGTGGGATTTGTCTCGGGGCCATTGGCATCGGCGCTTCTCTGCTGCTGAATCTAGTGGTCAACTACTTTGTGCACAAATATACCGGTCTGACTTCCATCCAAGCGACGTTACTTTGGCTGGCGGCCTGATCCTGGTTTGCATCAGTATGCTGCTGACCTGGATTGCAGGCCTGATTCCTCCCGGTTTGCCGCCAGACGGGATCCCGTCAAGGCATTGCGTAGCGAATAATCCGGGTAATTTTGTGAAAACCGGATAGACTATCTCCGAAGGGGGTAGGCATATGGACATGAATCCCAAGGAATACGATGCATATGTGAAGAAAATGAGGCCAAGTTCACCAATCTGGAAGGACTGTTTTCACGCGTTTTGGATTGGCGGCTTAATTTGTGTGCTGGGGCAGTTGATTCAAAATGGTTATACGGCAGCCGGCTTGGACAAAACCGGCGCAAGTACCGCCACATCCATGACTCTGGTGCTTCTTGCCATTCTGCTCACCGGTTTTAGTCTTTACGATAATTTGGCCAAGGTTGCCGGAGCCGGTACCCTGGTTCCCATCACCGGCTTTGCCAACTCCATCGCTGCACCGGCCATTGAATTTCGCAGCGAGGGGGATTGTCACCGGAACCTGCGTCAAGCTCTTCTCCATTGCCGGTCCGGTTTTGGTATTTGGTACAGCTGCCAGCGTCTTGTACGGATTCATTTATTGGCTCTTTACACAGGTCTGGTAAACAAAATCAAACATCCGTGTATCCCACTTGACGAGGGGCACGGATGTTTGTTTTTCTTTCAGCGGCTTCCAGCCGCACGGCGCCTTTTTCAAATTACAGGTTAAATTCACTCCAGGGGTATTCCGCCGGAGGCGACTGACAGAAAGTTAAGGGCTTTCCCGTTTTCGGATGTTGGAAGGACAGCTTATGGGACCACAGGGCAATGGGGCAAGCATCGTTGAGAAGGCTGTACTTGCGGTCGCCTACCAACGGCAAGCCGCGTGCCGAAAACTGAGCCCGGATCTGGTGTGTCCGACCGGTCTGCAGGTGGATGGACACCAAGGACAGCGGACCGTTCCGGCTGAGAACCTGATAGGAAAGAACGGCTTCCTGAACCCCTTTCCCCGGCTCCAACGTCACGTATGTTTTGCGCTCTGCCTTATCTCGCCGCAACAAATCCCGAAAACACCCCGCTTCTTCCGCCGGACAGCCGTGAACCACAGCCAAGTACGCCTTCCCGAAGCGCTGCTCGCGAATCTGCCGGGAGAGATGGGCAGCTGCCTCCGGGGTTCTGGCCAAAACCATAAGTCCGCTTACCACCCGGTCGAGCCGGTGCACGGTGCGCACGCAGGCCTTCGGGTCTCCGAGCGCCTGACGCACCAGCTCGGGCATGCCGCCCGGCTCGTCCGTGGACAGCACGCCCGCAGGCTTGATACAAACAAAAATACTTTCGTCCCAATAAATTGGCTCCATCTCATGCCCTCACCGTTTTTTCCCTATCATACCAAAAACAGCCCAAAAATGGAAGAGGGGTTTCGGCAAATTCCCCGGCAGCAGAGTGCTATGATGAAACTCCCAAATTGGACAGGCTGAACAGGAGGATGTGGAATGAAGCGGGCATTGGTATTAACCCTGACGGCGATTTTCATTGGGCTGTGTATTCCCGCCCTATTTTTGAGAAACCGGCAGGCAGAAACGGAAGAGACGGAGGCCGAAACGCAGCCGGAAGCAACCACACAGCCATCCATCCAGGCAGTCCCCAGCGGAGACAGTCTGGACGGCACCATGCTTTTGGATGTGCTTTTAGAGGACGGAACTGTGGCGCAGAAGCCGCTGGATGATTATTTGGCCGGCGTCATTCTGGCCGAGATGCCGGCTTCCTTTGAAGAAGAGGCGTTGAAAGCGCAAGCTGTGGTGTCTCGCACCTATACCCTGCGCAGAACCTCCTGAGCAAGCATCCGGATGCAGACATCTGCACGGATCCCAGCTGCTGCCAGGGTTGGATTTCTTACGAAAATTACTGTGCCCAGGCCGGGGCCAATGGTTCTACAGAGGCTGAGGCCGCCGCCCAGGCTGTGAAGGATACAGATGGACAGGTTCTGGTCTATGACGGAGCGCTGATTGACGCTACGTTCTTTTCCTGCTCCGGCGGACAGACGGAAGCGGCCGCAGAGGTTTGGGGCGGCGAAGTGCCGTATCTGCAATCGGTGGAGAGTCCGGGCGAGCAGGCTCCATATAACGAGGATACCGCAACCTTCACCCTGGAGGAGTTTTCGCTCGGATTCTCTCCCAGAACCCCGAAGCCGACCTTTCCGGAGAACCGGAGGCTTGGTTCGGCTCTGTGACAGCTACAGAAGGCGGCGGCGTAGAGACATTGGAAATCGGAGGCGTCGCCTTTACGGGGAAAGAGCTGCGAAGCCTCCTGGGCCTTCGCTCCACCATATTTGCCGTCAGTGTTTCCGAAAACGAAATCATCTTTCAAACGCGGGGCTACGGCCATCGTGTGGGAATGAGCCAATACGGCGCGCAGGCAATGGCGCAAGCCGGAAGCACATACCAGGAAATCCTACTGCACTATTACACCGGCGTAAGCTTGGAAAACTATTTTCAGGAGTTTTGAATTTTCATATGAACCGGCCTCCGTCCTATGACGGTGAGCTGCGGGAAAGAAACCTGCGGGAATTTTTGGAATGACCGTATAGTTTTTCTGGTTTTAGCAAACAATACCTCTGCACACGTTAAAGGAGGTATTTTCCATGACACATCGTCACTTTTCCCTGGGCCGCTGGGGCAGGCGGTTTTTGGCTCTGGCCCTGGCCGCATGTATGCTGTGTGCGGCCCTGCCCCAGGTCCTGGCAGCCAATCCGGAGGTAGACGCCGGGGCTGTCTACTGCTTCCAGTCGGCCGAATTTCACACCGGCGCTTCTGACGACCTCACCGGTATCTGCATCACCGGAGTGCCTCAGAGCGCATTGGGCACGGTGCGGTTGGGAAGCCGGATCATCTGTCCGGGAGACATTCTGACCGCAGGGCAGTTGGACACCATGACCTTCCACCCCACTGCCGCCGGCGGACAGGAGGCCCAGCTGACTTATCTGCCGATTTACGGCAACCGGGTGGAACAGGAGGCCGTTCTGACCATTTCCATCCGCAGCAAAGAAAATCAGCCGCCTGTGGCGGAAAGCAGTTCCTTTGAAACTTACAAAATTTGGAGGCCACAGGGACCCTCAAGGCCAAGGACCCGGAGGGCGGCAAGCTGACCTACACGGTGGTACAGGCGCCCAAGCGAGGCGAAGTGGTCCTGGCGAGGACGGCGCCTTCACCTACACGCCTAAGAAAAACAAAGTGGGAACGGACTCCTTCAGCTTTACCGTCACAGATGAGGCCGGCGCCGTATCCAATGAGGCGACCGTTACCATTGAAATTCTCAAACCTCTGGATAACACCACCTATCAGGACATGAAGCAGACTGCCCACGAATTTGAAGCCCTATGGATGAAAAAATACGGGTCTGTTCACCGGAACCCAAATCGCGGGAGAGAACTGCTTTGGGCCTGAGGAGACCGTCACACGAGGCGACTTCCTGGCTATGGTCATGAAGCTTCTGGAGATCCCTCTGGAATCCACAGCAGCCACCTCCGGCTTCGCAGACGAAGCCGACGCGCCGGATTGGCTGTTACCCTATCTGGCCACCGCGATGCGCTTAGGCGTGGTCTCCGGGTCTCAGGAGGACGGAAACGTGGTCTTTCGGCCCAATGACGCCATCACCGGCGCGGAAGCCGCTGTGATGCTGCAGAACATCCTTTTGCTTCCCGTGGATACAGCGGAGATGACCGACGACGCCGCTCCGGCTTGGGCCCAGGACTCGCTTCAGGCTATGTCGGCCGGCGGCGTGACCGTCCCTTCAGCTGAAGCCTCCATCACCCGGCTGGATGCTGCCATCATGCTCTATCAGGTCAGCAAGCTGGCGGAAACTGCTCCCGGCTTAGAGGTCTTCCGGGAAGCAGAATAACCCCGGAAATCCATCGCGCAGTGGCAAAATGATGTCTTCCGCCATATAACCCCCAATTTTCTGCGATGATGTCAAGCAAAGCCTGCTGGAATCGTGGGCGCGTCAAAGCCTGTCCCCTGTCATACCCGGGGGAACATGGTTTTGACCGTCCCGCTTTCCAGCAGGCTTGTATTTTTGTTTGGTCTTATGATTGACAGGATCGTGCACTGTGAGGATGGAGCACAACCTGTATGGTCTTCCAAATACATAGAAGGTCCAGCGCTACGGACTGCCGCCGGATATACTCCATATCGTACACAATCTTCTCCTCCGGCGGCAGGCAACCGCTGCCGGAAACCTGCGCCAGTCCGGTGAGGCCCGGCTTAACCATCAGGCGCTGAGAAAACCGTCTATGTAGCGTTCAAAAACCGGATAAAAGCATGGACGCTCCGGCCGGGGACCGACCCAGCTCATCCGGCCGGTCAAAATGTGAAACACCTGCGGCAGCTCATCCAGTCGGGTCCTACGCAAAAAGCGCCCGACCTTGGTCACACGCGCATCCTCCGGCTCTGCCCACTGGGCGCCATGCCGTTCCGCGTTTTGATCCATGGAGCGAAATTTGAGGATCTGAAAAGGCTTCCCCCGAGGCCCAAACGCTCCTGCCGGTAAAGGGCAGGGCCGGGAGAATCCAGCTTAACGAGCGCTGCAATCAAAACCATCGGAAAGCAGAGCAGCGGCAGGCTGACCAGCGCACCGGTCAAGTCCAACAGCCGTTTACAGCCCCGATAGATTACGCCTCCTCGGGGATGGTCCACACGTTCCACACAATAAGTTTTCCTCCGGCAGGCAGCTTCAGCTTTTCCCAATTGATCTTCTGCCCGGCTTCCTGTATTGGCGCAGCCCCTTCTCTGGTGTATGCTTGCATATCAGCGCACCCCGCCCTCGTTCCTAATTGCGAAATGGTCTTTGTGTCTTTCATGCATGTTTTAGTTTACTTAATTATATTTTAACATGCCTCAATTGTCAACCGCAAAGACGGATTTTTCAAAGGAAAACGAGGCGCGTCCGCTGGATAGCAGACTCTACGGGCACGGAAAACCATAAGCAAGTGTCGGCTGAAAAGGTGCAGGAAAGCTGCAGAGTTTCCGCTCAACTGGAGACCGGCACTCCCAATTTGCCGGAAACGCCTTCTTCCCCTCCCTTTCAGCCGGGAGAGCCAAAATTTACGCAGATGGAACTCAAAGATTACAATTCCCCATACTAAAGGCTGCATTCGTATAAGAACATTTCTGCTTCATTTGATTTTGCAAGATCTTTCGCAAAAGATGAATATACCGTAACCTCTGTGAAACCAATTTCCTGCAGAATTGCTTCCATCTCCCCAGTTCATATAGGTGCGTTTGGAAATCCATCTCCTCTTGCTTCAATAGATGATCTCCTGCATATAGTTCATAAACGGCCGGCTCAAACTTGGTGTGGGTTTCTTTGTCGTAATAACTTTTGCATTTCAGTATTAATTGATAGTCTTCTTCCGTATGCACAGACGCCGTTACCCGGTACGCATTCCTGTCCCGACCGCAGTTTGCTACCGTGTCCACAGCAAAAACAAATTTGCCGCCCTTTTTCAAAAGGCCTTTTTATGCTTGATAAAATGCCCCTGCAGGCTTGCATATCTGTAAACAAGGACACGGAGCCGGAGGAAATGAAAATATAGTCAAAACGCTCTGAGGTCCGATACTGTTCGATATCACTTTGCACCACATCGGCACTGGGAAGCTTCTGGAGCAATTTCTCAATCATTTCTGCTGAATTGTCCACCCCTTGAATCCAAAATCCACTTTGCGCAAAGGGGACTAAAAATCTTCCGCTTCCACACAAGGGCTCCAAAATCTTCATGCCCTTTTTTCGCATAGGAAAGATAAAATGCCAGTTCATCCTGCGGTGCTTCCCTGTGCAGAATCTCGTACATTTCTGTGCACAAACTTCCATAGTAATTTCTCTTGATTCCCAACGCCGTCATCTCCTAAAAATTAGAAATATCCCTACGATCTTTTGCGGACATCGGCGATTCAGACAGCCGCATGCCCGGCGTGCCACGAGAGCGCGCCGGTTGAGATTTTATACCTCTGCCCCTCTACAAGCTTCTTAATCCATCTCGACTGCCGTTTTCACTTCCATTGCCATGCCGATTGGATTATACCATACAGTTCCCCGAGATGAAACCGGCTGTCAAGTCCTACACCTATCTGAATCAAGAATTTTCCGATGCAGTCTGCGCTTTCCAATTCTTGATATAGCACGCTTGGTTATCAAAGCGTTCTATCAAGCTCGGCATATGTGAGATTTTTATGTCATTCCTGAATTTATAAAAAGCGGTTTCATTATCTTGCGTTTTAATTTCCTGTTTGTACCAATTAATTTCAAAATGCGTCTGCAGGTAAAAGCAAAATTTCAGAATATCTGCACTCCATATCCCTTTTAAAAGGCAAGGTTTTCCCCTGCAATTATGAGATGGAAAAGAAATTTCTTATATGTATTTGTTGTCGAAATTAATCGCCTCCAAAAGCCAAACGCGCGCAATTCATATATTTTATTTTGCCGCGTCGTTTTAAATTCTTAAAATTTTCGACGTACATCGGTTGCATATTTATATTCTTTGTGATATACTAAAAATGTTCCCAGATAGATTACGCAATACAGGAAAATGCTGGAAAATTATATGCAGTGAACTGCTGTAAATAAAAAGAAAGGGGTTGGCAGATATGTCATGGCTCAAAAAACAAATTGAAAAGAGGCGCTGGAAAGCGAAGCTACGGCAGATGGATTTCGTCTGGCGCTTCCGCGGCGGGGATGGCTGGCAACTGTTTCCTCCCTCTTATTATTACTTATATCCCTGGAGGAACTGAAAAAAAAGAAGAAGAGCGGATTTTGGGCGAGTTGGAAGCCATGATTCAAAACCATCAAGAAAAAAAAAATTAAAACATCCGAAAAATAACCCATTTATTTTACCGACATATCGCGCGTTATCCCTCCTCTTCCCCCAAATAAAAAAGGAGCTGTTGCCCGGACGGTGCATCAGCTCCTTTTATTTTCAAACAACCTGAAAGCCCTGCTCCCGGATGACGGCCGATATCCCAAGCTAGCCCGCCTGCCGGCAGAGCCATTGAGACAGAAGCGCGTCATACTTGCCATAGGGATGAACTCCGTCTCCCGTGTACTCCGCAATGAGATACCCCGCCTCGTCTTCGTACAAAGGCCTGGGGTCCAGGCAGCGAACCTGCGTCCCGTCACATAACGAGGCGATCATGGCATTGATCTCCTGCAGATGTTCCGGCGTCAAATAACTGACCGCCGCCGCCTTCTCCCGGGACACTCCGTAGACTTGGAGTAAGTAAATAACGGCCTCAGGCTGAAGCGCCTGAATTTGTTCAATGTCCTGTCGGAATTCGTTCTCCAGAGAGTCCAACGGATAACCTGCCTCGTTGAGGCCCAGCATGATGTATATTTTGCCATATTGCCGGTTGGACAACAGGCTGGTCAAATCCGTCCGCTCAAATCCTATATCGGCAGCTGTCTGAGAAAACAGCTGGAAGACCGTCAACCCCACGTCGGCAAAGTAGTCCGCTTCACCCAAGCGGGCATACTGCGACAAGCCGACCATGCGGGAATCGCCGAGGAAGAGGGCGTCGTCAAACCAGCTTTCATCCTCTCCATACACCGGCAAGGGCTGCGTCTCACTCGGCGCTGTGGTCTCCGGCTGCTGCGTTGCCGGGACCGTAACGGGCTCTGTCTCCTGCGGCGTTGTCTGCGGTGCGGAAGGCTCTGTGGAAACAGGAGCAGACGGAGACTGGGGCAGGTGCAAATCCGTATCGTCGTAGAGCATCAAAAACGGTACGGCCACAGCCAGCTGCCGTTCGTACCCCCCTACGGTTTTCAATCTGGCTTTCAATGCAAAACCCACACAGGTGACCAGAACACTGCTTCCGATCAAAAGGACCGGCAAAATCATGGCGCTTTTTTAGACCGCCTGTTACGCTTCGGCATATACAAGACCTCCTAAAACTGAAATAAAGAAACGGATCGTTGGTTGCAACGGCCATACAGTAAACAGCCCCCAGAATAACAGCAGGCACAGCACCGTCCCAAGGGCAGATGCGCGGACACGGTTCCAAATTCGCTCCGGCCATGGGCTGGAGAGCAAAAGCCCAGCAGTAAAAACAGACCGTACTGTTTTCCATATCGGATAAAATCGCTGGGATTGACTGCAATGCCGTCTCCAAAGAACGGGAACAGCCGACTGAAATAGACGCCGATTTGGGGAGGTCCGGAACCGCAAACAGCAACCAGCTCAGAGGAATTACCAGAAGCATGTAAATTCTGGACAGAAACCTGTGCCGGTCTAAGACACGTCCCAGCCCCAACTTTTCCAGTGCAATTAGGCAAAAGAGAAACAGGCCCCAGAGAAGAAAGTTCCAGGTGCTCCCGTGCCAGATACCGGTCAGAAGCCAAACCACCAATAAGTTGCATATCGTCCGCGGCAATCCCTGCCGGCTGCCGCCCAGCGGAATATAGATGTAATCCCGAAACCATGCGCCTAAGGTGATATGCCACCGGCAAAAAATTCCGTCATGCTTCTCGCCGCATAGGGGTGGTCAAAATTCCTTTGGCAAGCGAAATCCCATCATTCGTCCCAGACCGGTTGCCATGCGGGAGTAGCCCCAAAAGTCGAAATACAGCTGGAAGCAATAGCCCGCTAAGCCCATCCAGGCCATGGGCGTGGAAATACTTTCAAATCCAATGGTCTTGACCTGGGTCCAAAAGGCCGCCCACCCGGTCTGCCAAAAGTACTTTTAGAGCCAGACCGATGATAAACTCCCGCAGGCCCCGATCGAAGCTCTCCAAACCGTCCCGCCGCCCGGCCAGCTGATGCCGCAAATCCCCAGGATCCATCAACGGACCGGATAGGAGCTTGGGAAACATCAGGATACCGGCTGCGAAATCTCTGAGGAGCGGGATGGGTTCCACCCGTTTCCGGTACACATCGATGAGATAGGCCGCCAACTGGAAGGAATAAAAGCTCACCCCAGCGGAAGGGGCCAAGCCGGCTCCCAGGAGCCCCGCATACTTAAAAAATCAGCAAAGCGCCGAACAAAAGGGCCAGACAGCCAATCAGTAGACGCCTTTTTTCTTGAAAATGCGGCATAAATAGCGCGGTTATCCAAATTAACATAACTTCCGCCGCCAACAACACCAAAACACCACGGCTGCTTCCACACGCCGATGAGATAGAACACCATACTGCCCAGGGCTAAAACGGTATTTCTCCATTTTGGAGAAAATAAGTAATAACACCCCAAAAAACAGGGCAAAAACAAAAAACAAACTCCAAACTGTTAAATCCCATAACTTTTCACATACTCTCTTCTATCTCTCGTGTCAAATGCCCCGCGCAAAACCGCAGTCTATCCCTTTGTTTTTCGGATAAAAAGCCACCTGTGAACCGCATCCACAGGTGGCTTTCTGCCTTGGGCCAGTCAACATAAATGATTATATGCGAACAGCTGCCAAGTTTCAAGGCGTGTAATTCCTAAAAATTCTAAAGAAGATGACACCATTTTGTAATTACCAGACAATTTTTGTAAACTTCCCTCCCGCAAGACTCAGTGGGCGAATTGACTCTCGTACAGCTCTGCATAAAAACCGCTTTTGGCTAACAGGGACGCATGTGTCCCCTGCTCTATGATTTGCCCGTCTTTCATAACCAGAATCAGATCCGCCTCCTGAATGGTTGACAGCCGGTGGGCCACAATGAAGCTGGTTCGTCCTTCCATCAGAGCGGCAAAGGCCTTTTGAATTTTTTTTTGCTCCGTTCTGGTGTCAATGGAAGAGGTTGCCTCGTCTAAAATCAGCATCGGCGGTAGGCAAAGCATCACCCGGGCGATACACAGAAGCTGCTTCTGACCTTGCGATAGGGAGCCGCCGGTTTCTCCGATCACTGTGTCATAGCCGTCCGGCAGCCGACGGATAAAGCCGTGCGCATGGGCGGCCCGTGCCGCCGCCTGAATCTCTTCCAGCGTAGCCTCCGGACGGCCCAACGCAATATTCTCCCGAATGGTACCGGATTTCAGCCAGGTGTCCTGGAGCACCATGCCGAAACACCGGCGAAGGTCCTGCCTGGATACCTGTTGGGTCGGCACGCCGTCGACGGAAATATTTCCCCGGTCCGTGTCATAAAAGCGCATCAACAGGTTGATCACCGTCGTTTTGCCGCATCCGGTGGGTCCGACAATCGCCACTCTCTGCCCAGGCTTGACATGCAGTTGAAAGTCTTGGATCAGGGGCGATCCGGCGTATAGGAAAAGAAAACATGTTCCAGGTCTACCTGTCCCCGGATGGAGTCGGGCAGACGCCGGGAGGCTGGATTCGACGGTTGGGCCGGTTCTTCCATCAGCTCAAAAATTCGTCCTGCACAGGCCAGGGCGCTTTGCAGCTCCGTCACGACGCCGCTGATTTCATTAAAGGGCTTTGGTATATTGGTTCGCGTAACTCAAGAACGTCGTAAGGCCTCCCACGCTGATTCCTCCGGATACTGCGGACAAGGCCCCCTGCCAGTCCTACACCGGCATAAACCAGGGCATTGAGAAAACGCGTACAGGGATTGGTAATGGAAGAGAAAAAGATTGCCCGGAGAGAGCATTGACGCAGCTCCTCATTCACCGTGTCAAATTCCGCTTGGCTCTTGGATTGATGGCCAAACGCCTGCACGACTTTTTAATTCCCCAATTGTCTCATCAATGAGCGAGGTTTGGCGTCCCCGGATTTGAGACTGGAGACGGAACATGGAAAAGGTCCGCTTTGCCACAAACCTGGCCACAAAGAGAGAAAGCGGTGTAATGAGAATCACCACCAATGCAATCTTCCAATCGATCAGCAGCATAAACACGAGGGTGCCTGTAATGGTCATCAGCCCTGTGAAGAGCTGTGTGAATCCCATGAGAAGCCCGTCTGCAAATTGGTCCACATCGGCAATGATGCGGCTGACCGTCTCGCCGGTGGGGTGCCGGTCTAAATAGGCAAGCGGCAGTTCCTGTAAGTGCCGGAACGCCTCCTCCCGCATATCCCGAACCACGCGAAAGGTAATGCGGTTGTTACACTCTCCCATGCACCATTGCGCCAAGGCGCCGCCCCCTGCCGCCAGGATGATGGTCAGCAAAATGCTCCCCAAAGCCTGGAAGTCCACTTGGTCCGGTCCCAGCACACAATCCACCGCCTGTCCCACCAAAATGGGGACGTATAGCTGACTCACCACACAGACTACGGCAAGCAAGAGCGTCAAAATCAGCAAAACCTATGGGGAGAAATCCGGCGGAGAACCTGCTTCAAAACAGTCTTCTGATTCTTCTCAGGGGACACGGCGTTCCACCTCCTTCTGAAACTGGGAGTAATAGATTTCCTGATAAATCTCACAGGTCCGGAGCAGCGCCTCATGGGTCCCCTGGCCTACCACCCGGCCGTCATCCAGCACCAAAATCCAGTCGGCCGTCCGAATCGAGGCAGCGCGCTGTGAGACCACAAACGTGGTAGGCGGATTTTCCAGGGCGCCGATTGCAGCGCGAAGCCGGGCATCTGTGGCATAGTCCAGCGCGGAGGCGCTGTCGTCCAATATTAAAATCTCCGGCTGCCGTACCAGGGCACGGGCAATGGTCAGGCGCTGGCGCTGGCCGCCGGAGATTCCGGCCCCCTGCTCCACCACGGCGTCCATCCCCTGTTCCTTGCCCTGCACAATCTCCATGGCCTGCGCCACCGACAGGGCCGCCTGGAGCTCCGCCTGGGTGGCGTCTTCCCGTCCCCAAAGGAGATTGGAGCGAATGGTCCCTCGAAACAGAACCGCTTTTGAGGAACCACGGCAATTCGACGGCGCAGCGCCTCCATGTCCCAATCCTGAACATCCGCCCCGTCTACCAAAAACCTGCCCCGGGTTGCGTCGTAAAAAAATCGGGGAATCAGATTGACCAAGGTCGATTTGCCGGAGCCTGTTCCGCCGATGATCCCCACCGTCTGACCGGGCCGGGCCAAGAAGCTGACGTCAGAAAGGGCCTCTGCGCCCGCTTTCTGATACGTAATCGCAGCATGGCGAAATTCCACCTGTCCCCGCAATTCTCCCTTCGGGCGGCGTCCCGGAAATTTGTCCCGGCCGCACCGAAAACACATCCTGAATTCGGTTGCCGCAGGCAGCGGCTTTTGGTCATCGTGATGATTAAATTAGCAAATTTAATCAGCTCCACCAAAATCTGGGACATGTAGTTGTATAAGGCTACAAGCTGGCCCTGCGTCAGGGCGCCTGCATTCACCCGTATGGCGCCCGTGTACAGCAACGCCACCACGGCGAGATTCAAAATGACGAAGTGCCCGGATTGAGCAAATTGGAAATCCGGCCCACCCGCAGCTGAAGGCGGTTGAGAAATTGATTTTTTCTGGGAAAAGCCTCAACTTCCTCCGGTTCCTTCCGAAAAGCCCTGAGAACCCGCACGCCGTTGAGATTCTCCCGGGTAGCCGCCGTCACACCGTCCAGACTGCTTTGTACCCGCTGATACATCGGAATCGTCACCAAAATAATGGCAAACACCACAGCCAGTAAAATCGGGATGGCCACAGCAAACACCAGAGCCCCGGCACGTCAATGGTAAAGGCCATGAGCATCGCGCCAAAAACCACAAAGGGAGATCTGAGCAGCAAACGCAGGGCAAGATTCACCCCGTTCTGCAGCTGATTCACATCACTGGTCATACGAGTAATCATCGTAGCCGAACCTAACGTGTCGATTTCAGAATAAGAGAGGCTCTGCACATGGGAAAACAGGGCGCTACGGAGGCGGGCCGAAAATCCGGTGGCTGCTTTGGCCGCAAAATATTGCGCGGTTATGGAACAAACCAATCCGACCACAGCCAAGAGTACCAAAATCCCGCATCGCTGCAAAATATATTCCCGGTCCCCATACCGGATTCCCACATCTATGATGCTTGTCATCACCAGAGGCACCAGAAGCTCAAACAGCGCTTCCAGGAGCTTAAACAAGGGGCCCAAAATACATTCTTTCTTATATTGTTTCAAATAGGACAGCAATTGTTTCACATGTGTTTCCTCCCATTTCACAATATGCCTTTTCCGTGGTGCGCTTCGGAACGGCTCGGAAGCACCTTTTCTGCAGCATGTACAGATCCGGCATGGAGCCACAGCTTATCATACAAGGATTTGGCTTCCGTTGCAAGCTTTTTTCCAGAAGGAAAAGCCCAAAGATCTTTCCTGTAATGTCCCGAAGATCATAGTTCACGCAGTGGCAGACGCTACGGGAGTCCCGCAAATACGCCTCAGCAAAGGCTCCTCCCGCTTCCGGGAGAATCAATCCCTCCACTTTCCCCATATTGTATCTTCTGCAATTGCTTTGTCCCGTTATATCTAAGGAAGAATGGAAGCGGCAGTAGAAGCATGCTCTTTTTCGACATAGTTTGCAGCCCCAGTGTGAAACACACCGGGGCTACATAGCCTGAATTCCAGTCGGTCAGCAGGTAGCACCGCCGGTTAGATGCAGTTGCGCATCCAATATTTCCTGCTTCCGGTCCAGAATATTTCCTTCCAAAAGCTCCCGCTCTACCTGCGCAAAGCCAAGGCGCTCAATTGTATCGGCGAACCGCTCCCCGGTACGGCCCTGCTCCCGGAAAAAAGAGAATCGCCTTTTCCACCACATCCAGTAGCTCCGACTCATCGGTGAAGATTTTTTCCAAGAGGCTGTCCATGGGCCACCTTTTTCCCCACCGGCCGCCGATATAAACACGGAAACCGGGCACGCCGTCTTCGATTGCGTCAAAGGACACATGCCGATACACCGGCCGCAATTGTTACAAAGATTGGGATCAATGGCAATCTCTGCCTCATCCCGCCGGGCGGCATGCATGGGGCAGTTGTCCTCCACCCGGCATTTCTTGCAGTCGTTGCACGAATCTGATCCAAATTGGGGAACCATCTGACCGATAATTCCCAAGTCGTTTAAAGTGGGCTTGACACAGTTATTGGGGCATCCGCCACAGGCGATTTTAAACTTATGGGGCAGTTTCACCTGGTGATATCCCAGGTAAAATCTCTTGTGAATTTTCTCACTCAGGTCAAAAGTATCATATAAACCATACTGACAAGTCGTCCCTTTGCAGGAAACGACCGGGCGAACCAAAGACCCCGTGCCGCCGGTCATCAGACCTGCTTGCGCGATAAACTCCTGGAATGCAGGAATGTCCTGAAATGGAACGCCCCGGATCTCCACCGTCAGGCGAGTGGTGAACTCCACCTCGCCACTGCCGAACTTCTCTGCAGCCTGGGCCAAAACGGCAGTCTGATGGGCCGTAATTTTTCCGTTGACTGTAATCACCCGAGCATTAAAAAGATCGGTGCCCTTATTATTTAAAAACCCCAATGCCTTTACTCGTTTTATTTCCGCCGCGCTGATGGTACACGCCATAATGATGTCTCCTTTTCTTTTCGTTTCTTTTCCACGGGTAAGGTTATTCCAGCGTGATATCGGTAAACAGGTTTCCCCCCTCCAGCACCTTCACATGGCGGTAACCAAACGCCTTCAAACGTCTCTGAAGCAGATAGGCCCGCTTTCCCCGGTTACAAATAAGCAGAAGCTTTTCATCCGGACCGATCCCTCCAGAGGCCCCGTCACGGTAGTCAACTCCACATGGGGTGCACCGGCTATGGTGGGCTGGAGGGAGACGTCCAGAATCCGGTAGTCCTCAGCCAGGCCCTGGGCATATTCCGCCGGCGTCATGGTGTCAAACTCGCCGCTGAGCTTGTTTTGTAAAACGTTCAACGTATGGGCAAAGGGGTGAATTGCCGTGGAAAAATGGGGGCGCATAGGCAAAATCCGCTCCCTCCAGCTGATCCAACGTCGCGCCGCACTGAATGGCCGTAACGGAAATGTCCACGATCTTATCCACGCTGCCGGGGCCCGCCACCTGGACGCCCAGCAGCTTCTGCGTCGGACGGTCGGCAATGAGTTTCATGGCAAAGGCAGACGCGCCCGGCATGTAATGGGCCTTATCATCTACCATAGTGACTACACTGACCGGGTCTAACCCCGCTTCTTTTGCCTGCGCCTCCGTCAGTCCGGTCCGGCCCACATTGAGACCCGGCAACCGGCAGACCGCCGTCCCCAATGCCCCTCGGTATTTGCGTTCTTGTCCCATGATATTCTGGGCCATGATGCGTCCGCTGATGTTGGCGGTAGAGCCCATGGGAGACCAGGCCGGTTCGCCTGTCACCACATTGTGGACCATGGCGCAATCCCCTGCGGCATAAATGTCCGGATCATTGGTCCGACCATACGCATCTGTACACAGCGCGCCTTTTTCCATTTCCAGACCTGTACCGGCCAGGAAGGCTGTATTGGGCCGAATCCCGGCGCTGAGGACTACCAACTCCGCTTTATACGCCCTGCGGTCTGTCAAAACCCGCCGCACTGCGCCGTCTTCTCCTTCCAGTCCCGTCACCCGGACACCGGTGGCCACCGGAATCCCGGCATCGGCCAGTTTTCCTTCTATGTAATTTGCAAATTCCTCGTCAAAGCCGGGCAGCACGTGGGGCGCCATATCCAGAACGATGGGCTTTACCCCATCCTTGGCCAGATTCTCGGCAATCTCCAGGCCGATATAACCGGCGCCGACAATCACAGCCCGTTTCACCTGTCCGGCGGAGAGCTGCTCCCGCAGGGCAAATGGCATCCTCCGAGTCCGCATAAAAAGACGTTTTTAAATCCATTCCGTCGATGGGGGCCGGACGGGACTGGCGCCTGTGGCAATCACCAGCTTGTCATAAGGATAAACGGTTTCCTCCCGGGTGTCCAGATTGACAGCCGTCACCTGTTTTGCAGCACGGTCCACATGAACGGCTTCTGTGCGGGTCAAGACCTTTGCTCCGGTGAGGCGCTCGTATTTCTGAGGCGTATTGACAATCAAAGCTTCTTTGTTCTCAATGACATGGCCCACATAGTACGGTAAGCCACAGCCCGCATAGGAGATATCCCGCCCTTTGTTTAAGATCAGAACCTCGTTGTTCCAATCCTCCCGCATCAATTTGGCTGCCACCTTGGTTCCGGCAGCCACGCCGCCTAAAATCAGAATTCTCATACCGTTCTCCTTCCATTCCAAACGTATTGCATTTGACTTTGCTGTTCCATATGGTATAATTTTACCATTCCCTGTGCAGTTGTAAAATAGAAAAATTGAAAGCTTCCTATTGACTTTTCTAATAGGAGCAGCTGGAAAGGAACCGGGTCCATGGCCACATTAAAACAGCTGTATACCTTCCTTGCTGTAGCGGAAACGCTACAGATGAGCGAAGCAGCCAGGCGTCTATACATCTCGCAGCCCACAGTCAGCCAGACTATCCTGGAATTGGAGCGAGAATTCGGCGCGTCGTTTTGAACGCTCTCCGAAATTTCTGCGCCTCACAGCAAAGGCGCGCTCTTTCGGGAATACGCCCGGCAGGTTATGGACAGCTATGCACAATTGGACCATGCCATGCAAAATGCGCCCCCATCCCGGGAGCTGCGCGCCGGAGCTACCATTACCATTGGCAATACCCTTCTCGCGGAAATCTCCGCCAGCTTAAAGGAATGTCACCCGGACATCCGGCAGCGTCTGTATGTAGAAAATACACAAGCGCTTGAAAACGCCTGCTCCGCAATGAAATTGATATTGCACTGATTGAAGGCATCCTATTGAGCGATCAGATTGCAAAACTACCTTTGGCAGACGATGCCCTGGAGGTCATCTGCTCCCGGCAGTACCCGCTGTTTGGGAAAAGAAAATCCTAGTAGAGGAATTGCGGAACCAGGAGTTCATCCTGCGGGAGCAGGGCAGCGGCACCCGCAATATTTTTTGAAAACTATATGCGGACTGCCAAGATTCCCATTCGCGTGATCGGAGAATCTACCAGCAGTACCGCAATCATTGAAATGGTCATCCGAAATCTGGGGTTGGGGGTCCTGTCCCGGCGCTGTGTCCAACGATACACCTCTGAAAACCTGATATCCGCATGTGTCATCAGGGGATGCCCATGAGCCGTTCTTTTTATATCTGCTATCCTGTGCACCATCCGTGACCTCTCAAATGACAGACTTTATTCACGCCGCGCAGCAAGCTGTACAGCCGGCATAGCCGAAACCCCATCCAAAAGTTTTCCGGATTCCCAGCATCGCGCGCAGGATTACAATTCAAAGGCGCCGCCCTATGAAACCATGGCAGCATTTTAAAACCATTACCCATCACCGGTTTTTGGTCATGATCAACTGTTTTCGAATCGGCTTGATCCGGCAGGGACTGACCCATGATCTCTCAAATACTCCCCACAGAGTTCTGGGCAGGCGCCAAATACTATCAGGGCACCCGAAGCCCCAACGCCGCAGAGCGGGAGCGCAACGGCTATTCCACTGCCTGGATTCACCACAAGGGCCGCAACCGGCACCATTATGAGTATTGGACCGATTTAAGCCCGGTCACACGGCAATATGAACCTGTGGAGATGCCCAGGCGGTATTTTGCGGAAATGATCATGGACCGCATTGCTGCCAGCAAAGTCTACAAGGGAGCGGACTACACCGACGGCGCGCCCTTGGGTACTTCACGGCATCCGGCGAGGCTCCCTGATGCATCCTACCACCAGGCATCAGCTGGAAGTTATTCTTACCATGCTCCGGGATCAGGGCGAAGCAGCTACGTTTCGCTTTATTCGTCAAGTGGTTCTGACAGGGAAGGCATTTTAAGCAATTCGTTTTATAAACTATATATGCGAAAAAAGACGCAAACAGATACCTGCTTGCGTCCTTTTTGTACACCCAAATCAGCGGGTCTCCCGTGCCGATCTCCCATTTTGAAAGCTTCGGCTACAGCTTCTCCCCCAAAATAGATTTGGTCGCGTAAGCATTGAGGGTCATATCTCCTGTGTTTCCGGCCAGATACTCATAGTAGCCCTGGGCGCCGATCATAGCGGCATTGTCTCCGCACAGGGATAAAGGGAGGCATGTACATCTGGATGCCCTGTTGCGCCGTAGCGGCTTGTAAATCCTTCCGAATACGGGGGAATTGGCGGCTACGCCGCCGGCTACAGCCCAGTTTCCGGCTCCCGGTTCGTTTCAGCGCCTCCATAGCCCGGGGCACCAAGGTATCGAAACGGCGGCGGAAAAGCTGGCGCACAGGTCTTCCACGGCCACCGCTTCTCCTTTTGGCTCATGTTATGAATGAGGTTGATCGCAGCCGTTTTCAGACCGGAAAACGACATGTCGGGGGTTTTCCCCGGCGCGGGCCCGGGGCAGCGGGTAGCGGTCGGGGTTTCCCTGCTGTGCCCGGCGATCCAGGGCGGCGCCTCCTGGGTAAGGCATCCCCAACACCCGGGCCACCTTGTCAAAGCACTCTCCGGCCGCATCGTCTAAAGTCGTGCCCAGAAGCTCCATTTTGGTATAATCCGTCACATGGACCAGCATGGTGTGCCCACCAGAGACCACCAGGCAGCAAAACAGGGGGCTCTAGTGAGGGAAACGCCAGATAATTGGCTGCAATGTGTCCCCGGATGTGATGAACCGGAATCAACGGCACCCCCAGAGCCAGAGCCGCGCCCTTGGCGAAGTTCACCCCCACCAGCACTGCGCCGATCAGACCGGGAGCATAAGTTACAGCAATGCCGTCAAGATCCCGCCGGGTCAGACCGGCGGAGGCCAGGGCCTGATCTGCCAAATCGTAAATGACTTCGATGTGTTTCCGGGAAGCAATTTCCGGCACCACACCGCCGTAAAGCCGGTGCAAATCCACCTGAGAGGCGATGCAATCCGCCAAAACATGCCGCCCATCTTTCACCAAAGGCAACTGCAGTTTCATCGCAGGAGGATTCTATAGCCAATAAGATCATAAACTCCACTCCTTTCGGAGAATCTCTCCGTCCTCCTTGGGGTTTAAATAATAGCCTTTGCGGCATCCCACCTGAGAAAACCCAATTCGGCATACAGCGACCGGGCAGCTTCGTTGGAAGGCCGGACCTCTAAGGTCAAGCTGTGGATCCCTCGAGCCGCCAAAGCGTTGATCAACGCCGTCACCAAAGCCCGGGCAACGCCCCGGCGGCGCCAGGCCGGAGATACCGCCAAGTTCATCATATCCGACTCTCCCAACACCGACTGGCTGCCCACATATCCCAAAACCTCGTCTCCCGCCTGGGCAACCGGCCACAGGCTGAGGGGATTGTCCAATTCAGAGGCTACGCTGCCTGCACTCCAGGGATCTGAAAAACAGCTCTGTTCCAGCGCGGCCACCTGGCAGACATGACACGCTTTCATCTCGACGATTTCATATTCCATCATTTTGCCTCATACCAGGTCCGGCCTACCTTGGCATCGGCCACCAAAGGAACCGAGAGCTGCGCAACCGACTCCATCTGGCTTGTGACGATCGCCTTTACCCGCTCTGCCTCTTCCGGTGGGCATTCCACTATCAACTCGTCATGGACCTGGAGAATCAATTGAGCGGTAAGCCCCGCCTCCGCCAAGGCCCGGTCCACCCGGACCATAGCCAACTTGATGAGATCGGCGGCCGTGCCTTGAATGGGCGTATTTAAGGCGATTCGCTCGGCGCCCTGGCGGATGTTATAATTGCTGCTTTTCAGCTCCGGAATATACCGGCGCCGTCCAAACATTGTGGTGACGTAACCCTGATCTTTGGCCGCAGCTACAATCTCCCGCATATATGTTCGGACGCCGGCATACCGGGCCAGATAGGAATCAATATAATCCTTGGCTTCCCAGCGGCTCACGCCAATATCCTCGGATAAGGAAAATTCGGAAATACCGTAGACAATGCCAAAGTTGACCGCCTTGGCATGACGGCGCTGGAGGGGCGTCACCTCCTCCGGCGATACACCGAACACTTGGGCAGCCGTGGCGGTGTGGATATCCCGTCCGGTACGAAATGCCTCTTGCATCAGAGGGTCCTGCGCCACATGGGCCAGAACGCGGAGTTCAATTTGACTGTAATCCGCGTCTACCAGAAGCCAGCCCGGACGCGGAACAAACATCTTCCGAATTTCGCTGCCGAGCTCCGTGCGCACTGGAATATTTTGTAAATTGGGATCTGTGGAGGACAGGCGACCGGTGGCCGTAACCATATTTTGAAACGTCGTCCGGATCCGGCCGTCAGGCCCGATCCCCTTCAACAGGCCATCGGCATAGGTGGACTTCAGCTTCGTGAGCATGCGGTAGTCCATCACCTGACCTACGATGGGGTGCTTGTCCGCCAGCTTCTCCAGCACATCCGCATTGGTGGAATAACCCGTCTTGGTCTTTTTGACCGGTGGGAGTCCCAAACGTTCAAACAACACCTGGCCCAACTGCCGGGTGGAGTTAATATTAAATTCTCCACCGGCGCAGGTAAAGATTTCCTGCTCACAGGAGGCGATCCGACCGGTCAGCATTTGGCCAAAGCGCTCCAGCGTGTCCCGGTCAATGGCCACACCCGCATCCTCCATGCGGTGCAAGGTTGCGCACAGGGAAGCTCAATTTGCCGGTATAACGGCTCCATCCCCTGCTCCTGCAGCTTAGGCTCCAGCAGCGCCCGGAGCCGCCAAACCGCTTCAGCCTGATCTTCCAGGGTTTCCGGCGTCTGTCCCAGATAGGACATCGACACCTTGGCTAAACTGTAATCGCCCTGAGAAGGATTCAGGTCATAAGCTGCCAGGGCCGTATCGAAAACGAAATTTTGACCGGAAAGCCCCATGGCTTTCAGTGTGTGCAGGAAAGTCTTCAAATCATGGCAAATCTTCGGCGTCATCTGGTCCAAAATGCCGGCCAGACGCGCATTTTTTCCAGCGGCGGTATGGTACACACGCCGCCGGACCAGGCAACCGCCGCCGTTCCATCCTCTCCAAAAACCAAAGCGCAAGGCGTCCCCGCTTCCGGCAGGGTTACGCATCGAGGCAATCGTACCGCCTCCTGAACCGGCTCCGGACTTTGGGCGGCCTCACGAAGCTGATAGCGGTCTATGAGCTTTACAAACTCCAATTTGACAAACAGATCATACAGCGCTTTCCGATCCGGTTCTTGGATCATACCGTCCTGGGGTACAAAATCAATCGGCGCATTGCAGCGGATGGTGGCCAAATCATAGGACAGCTCCGCACTCTGCCGACCAGCCTCCAGTTTCTCCCGAAGCTTGGGACGGATGGAAGGATCATCCAAATGGGCATAAATTTCCTCCATCGTGCCAAAACGGTGGAGCAGCTCCTTCGCCGTTTTGGGCCCGACTCCGGCAACGCCGGGGATGTTGTCTGAGCTGTCGCCCATCAGGCCTTTCAGGTCCACTAAAATAGGCGGCGCAAAACCGTATTCTGCCTGAAAGGCCGCTTCATCATAGCACGTCGATGTGGTTTGCCCGCTTTTTGTAATGACCAGCTTCACCTGAACATGCGGGTCAATCAGCTGGAGGCTGTCCCGATCGCCTGTTACGATCACACAGTCCCACCCTCAGCAGAGCACCGCTTTCCCACGGTACCGATGATATCATCCGCTTCCCAGCCCTGACACTCCAAAATGGGGATACGCATGGCACGGAGCACATCCTTCAAAATGGGCATTTGCTGCGCCAGTTCCTCCGGCATACCGTGACGGGTTGCCTTATAGCCCTCATACTGCAAATGGCGAAAGGTAGGCCCGTGAAGATCGAATGCCACGCACATTGCCTGGGGTGCCTCTTCCGTCTGCATCCTCTGGAGAATGTTTAAAAAGCCAAAAATGGCGTTGGTATACAGCCCATCCCGGGTCGTCAGGGGACGGACCCCATAAAAAGCCCGATTTACTACGCTGTTCCCGTCTAAAATCATGAGTTTCATGTTACTGTCTGCTCCATTTCGTCCCCTGTGGGGTGTCTATAATGGTAATGCCGCGGGCGTTTAGTACATCGCGAATTCGGTCCGCCTCGGCCCAGTTCTTTGCCCGCTTGGCCTCCGCCCGCTGCCGGATCAGGGCATCAATTTCCGGATCGCACGCCTCCTGTGCCGCCTTCCGGTCCGCCTGGCGCTGCCTGTCTCCGTGCTCCAAAAGTCCCAGTCCCAGAACCTGGTCAAAATTCTCTAAGGCGCTCAATTTGGTGGCGTCATTGGCCTTGGATTTCAGCACATCATACAGCGCCGTAATGGCCAGAGAGGTATTGAGATCCCCATCCATCGCCTGCTCAAACCGCGCCCTCCAGGCCGAGAGGGCCTCTTCATCCACAGGACCCGGCTGCTCCGGATCCAGAGCTGCAATCCTGGCAATCAGCTTGCCATAGGCTGCGGCGGCATTGTCCAGGTTTTCATAGCTAAATACCAGATTCCGGCGGTAGTGGGATTGCAGGCAGAAGAATCGATAAACCAAAGGATCATAGCCCTTTTCCTCCAAAAGGGTCACCGTCAGAAACTCCCCTTTTGATTTGGACATCTTGCCGGATTCTGTATTCAGATGATGGACATGGAACCAATAACGACACCACGGGTGCCCTAAGAACGCCTCACTCTGCGCAATCTCATTGGTATGATGGGGGAAGGCGTTGTCAATCCCACCGCAATGGATATCCAGGTCCTCACCAAAGTACTTCATGCTGATGCAAGAACATTCGATATGCCAGCCCGGATAACCCACGCCCCAGGGAGAATCCCACTTCAGCGCCTGGTCCTCAAATTTAGATTTCGTAAACCAGAGGACAAAGTCGTTCTTGTTTCGTTTATTCCGGTCTTCCTCCACGCCTTCCCGGACTCCAACCGCCAAGTCCTCTTCCTTGTGATCGTGGAAGACATAATATTTTTCCAGCTTCGATGTGTCGAAGTACACATTGCCACCGGCCAAGTAAGCGTATCCTCGCTCCAATAAGCGGGAAATCATGGCGATATACGACGCAATGCAGTTTGTTGCCGGCTCTACCACGTCGGGACGCTTGATATTCAGTTTCCGGCAGTCGTCAAAAAATGCATCGGTGTAAAACTGGGCAATCTCCATAACGGATTTATGCTCCCGCTTGGCGCCCTTGAGCATTTTATCTTCCCTGTGTCCGCATCCGAGGCCAGATGGTCCACATCGGTGATGTTCATCACTTTTTACTGCGTACCCTGTGTAACGCAGGTACTTCTCCAAGACATCTTCCATAATATAAGAGCGGAGATTTCCGATGTGCGCATAATGGTACACCGTAGGACCGCAGGTATACATTTTCACGATGTCCGGATGGTTGGGAATAAACTTTTCTTTTTTGTGACTCAGAGAATTGTATAGATACATGTTTTATAGCTCCTTCCTTAGTAGCTGTGCTTCCAATTGATCCACCCGTTGCCGCAGCTCCTGCAGCTCCAACGCCACAGGATCCGGCGTGTGAATGTGATCCAGCTTCTCGCCGTTCACCCGCACCACACGCCCCGGAACGCCTACAACGGTAGAATTCGACGGTACATCCCGCAACACAACAGCATTGGCAGCCACACGGGCGTTGTCTCCAATTTGAATGGGTCCTAATATCTTTGCGCCGCTGCCTACCATCACATTATTCCCCAAAGTGGGATGACGCTTTCCGGCAGAAATTCCGGTACCGCCCAAGGTCACACACTGATACAGCAGACAGTCGTCGCCAATTTCAGCAGTCGCTCCCACCACAATTCCGGTTCCGTGATCGATTACCAACCGTCTGCCAATGGTAGCCGCCGGATGAATCTCCACGCCTGTGGTCCACTTGGCATGCTGAGAAATCCAGCGCGCCAAAACCTACAACGGTGCAAATACAGCCAATGGGCCATGCGGTAGTATAAAATCGCGTGCAGGCCATTGTACAGGAAAAAGATTTCCAGGGCCGACCGCGCCGCCGGATCATTTTTTTGATAAGCGCGAATGGTTTCGCGTAAGAAGCCCATGGGGCATCCCTCCCAACCTGGGTTCAGTCTATGAAGAATGCCCGCCTCTTGTTTCTCTCAAGAGGCGGGCATTGGCTCGCGGTTCCACTCCAGATTTCTTACTCATAGCCTTTTCGCGGCCAACGGGGTCTCCCCTTCACTCCCGGACGCACTTCCCGCCCATACGCAAACGCCACCCCGGCTTACAGCCTATGACCGGGGCTCTCTGTGGGGCGCATGCGGGGGTACTCTTCCGATCCACGTGATATTCATTTTCGCTATTTTACCATTCCATACCGGCTCTTGTCAAGGACGGAAAAGCATCCTTCTCTCCGGTTATTTCCAAAGACATTTCCAGTTTTGAATAAAATACTCCACGCCAGAATACAGCGTTGTAATTACCACAACCCAAATCACCGCCCAGCACAAAACCGCCTGGTCCGGGAACGCCATCAGCAGACACAGGCCAATCATGGTACTGGCCGTTTTGATTTTGCCGGACCATCCGGCGGCAATGACCGTCCCCTTCCCGGCTGCCACCAGACGTAAGCCTGTGACGGCAAACTCCCGGGTCAAGACAACCATCAGTGCCCAGGCAGGCCAAATGCCCCATTGGCAGAACATGGCCATTGCTGCAAGTACCAGAAGCTTGTCCGCCAACGGATCTAAAAACTTTCCGAAATCGCTGACCTGGTTACAGTGCCGGGCAATATATCCATCCACAAAATCTGTGCCGCTGGCCAAAATAAAAACGGCCAAAGCCCACAGCATCCACGGGCCGGCTATGCCGCCGCTCTGATACATCAGGACCATATACACCGGGATCAGGAAAATCCGCAGAAGCGTAATTTTACTGGCCGTGGTCATGCTCACATCTCCTCCCGTCCGATCAATTCCCCATCCTGCGTGCCGGTCATCCACACCTGACAAAACGAGCCGGTCCGGACAGTTCGATCCGCCGTAAACCAGACCCTGCCGTCAATCTCCGGAGAGTCTGCGTAGGTTCTTCCGTAATACCGGTCCTCCTCCGGGTCATACCCGTCGCAGAGGACCTCCATGGTTTTTCCCAGGAGGGACTCATTGTAGCGGTCCATCATACGGGACTGGAGCTCTTCGACAATTTCTGCTCTTGCCTGAGCCGTCTCGGCATCCGGATGCTCCATTCTGTGCTGCCGGCGTTCCTTCCTCCGGGGAAAACGGAAAGGCGCCCACCCGCCCAGCTTCGCCCGCTTCAGGAACTGGCATAGCTGCATAAACCCGTCTCACCCTCGCCGGGCAGGCCGGTAATAAGACTGGTCCGAAGCACCAGCCCGGGAATCCGCTCCCGCAGAGTCTGCAGCATCCTCTCAATATACGCGCCGTTTCCTCTCCGGTTCATCCGGCGCAGAATTTCGTCGTTGATATGCTGAATGGGAATATCCAGATATTTTACGATCTTAGGCTCCTCAGCCAATACCTCCACAAGCTCCTCATCAATTTCATCGGGATACAGGTAATGAACCCGAATCCAGTGAAGACCCTCGATCCGACACAGCTGCCGTAGCAGTTCTGCCAGCAGGCGTTTATGACCCGGAAGATCCGTTCCGTACCGGCTCGTATCCTGCGCGACTACAAGGAGCTCCTTGACCCCGCCGGCTGCCAGCATACGCGCTTCATAAAGCACATCGTCCATCTGGCGGCTCCGGTACCGGCCGCGAAGGGATGGGATGACACAGTATGCGCAATGATTGTCGCAGCCCTCGGCAATTTTTAAATAGGCGTAATGGGGCGGCGTCGTGAGCACGCGCCCGCTTTCTTTCTCCGCTGCGTGGATATCTCCAAAGCAACACACAGAGTCGCCCGCTAGCAGGGCGTTCACCGCCGGGACGATCTCATCGTAGCTCCCGGTTCCAAGCACGCCGTCCACCTCCGGCATTTCCTCCAGAATCTCTCTCTGGTACCGCTGAGACAGAGACCCG
>VOFH01000480.1_pt1 | contig 90000 bp, 84 predicted proteins | sample 5384091 | NCBI WGS metagenome assembly VOFH01 (sample SAMN12384727, study PRJNA508395) | human gut metagenome | isolation source: healthy gut G | host: Homo sapiens
ATATATTCATAGCAGCAATTATTGTTGCTGCAGTGCTATACCTTGAACAACGCTGGTAGCGCCTGGTTTTATTTATTTTCCAGCTCAATAGCCAATTCAGATCAAATCAGCCTCGCAAATCATAGATTCATAACCAATAATGTGCTGTTATGTATACATGCAAAAAAACAAGGAGAGAATGCTTATGTACAAAACAATCATCATGCCAGTGGATGTTTTCGAAATGGAATTGAGCGACAAAGCGGTTCCACGCTGAATTCCTCGCCCAGGATGACGGAGTTATTCATCTACTTCACGTACTACCGGGGTCCGCCAGCCTGAGTCTGCAACCGTTTTGCCGCTGATGTACGTCGTTTGAAGAGCATCTGCAACATGAAGCAGAAGAACGTCTGCAAACGATGGTCAGCCACTTCACCATCGATCCTTCCCGCATTAAGCAACATGTCCGTTTTGGTAGTGTGCGGGATGAAGTTAACGAGTTAGCGAAAGAACTTGATGCAGATGTAGTAGTGATTGGTTCGCGTAACCCATCAATTTCAACTCATCTGTTGGTTCTAACGCCTCGAGCGTGATCCGCCACGCCAATCTGCCGGTGCTGGTTGTGCGTTAATTGCCAGAATAAATATCCCGCCCTGCCCGGAGCCATCCCTGCAGGGCTTTTTAATGCAAAAAAGCCGCCAGGTTTGACCCCGGCGGCTAAGCAATTGCAGGTGAATCTTACTTCTTCTTATGCAGTTTTGGTGCGAATCAGGTAGTCAAAAGCACTCAGAGAGGCTTTGGCACCTTCGCCAGTAGCGATGATGATCTGCTTGTACGGAACCGTCGTACAGTCACCCGCTGCGAACACGCCTTTGACGTTGGTTTCGCATTTCGCATCAATGATAATCTCGCCCATGCGGTTACGTTCGACTGCGCCTTCGAGCCAGTTTGGTGTTCGGCAGCAGACCAATCTGGACGAAAATACCGGCCAGTTCGATGTTGTGAATATCGCCGCTGACACGATCGCGATATTCCAGACCTACGACTTTGCTACCGTCGCCTTTCACTTCCGTGGTTTGCGCATTCAGAATAATGTCGACGTTTTTCAGGCTGCGCAGTTTGTCCTGCAGAACCTGGTCGGCTTTCATTTCTGGCGCAAATTCCAGCAGCGTTACGTGCTCAACGATACCCGCCAGGTCAATTGCCGCTTCCACGCCGGAGTTACCGCCGCCGATAACCGCTACGCGTTTGCCTTTAAACAGCGGGCCGTCGCAGTGCGGGCAGTAGGTCACGCCTTTGGTGCGATACTGATCTTCGCCCGGAACGTTCATGTTGCGCCATTTTGCACCGGTCGCCACGATAATGCTGCGTGCTTTCAGTACCGCGCCAGAAGCTGTTTCAATCTTATGCAGGCCGCCTTCAACCGCTGCCGGGATCAGTTTGCTCGCGCTCTGACTGTCGATCACATCAACGTCGTATTCATTAACATGAACTTTCAGCGCACCTGCCAGTTTCTGGCCTTCGGTCTTCGGTACAGAAATGTAGTTTTCGATATCAACGGTATCGAGGATCTGACCACCAAAACGTTCGCCCATCAGACCGGTACGGATGCCTTTACGTGCGGAGTAAATTGCTGCCGCTGCACCCGCCGGGCCGGAACCAACGATTAATACGTCATAAGCATCACGCTTGTTCAGCTCTTCTGCCGCACGTTTTTCCGCACCAGTATCAATTTTGGCAACGATTTCAGTCAACGTCATGCGGCCCTGACCAAACTCTTTCCCGTTTACGAACACTGCCGGAACGCCCATCACGTTGCGATCGGTGATTTCGTTCTGGAAGGTGCCGCCGTCAATTGCAGTGTGCTTGATGCGCGGGTTCAGTACGCTCATCAGGTTCAGCGCCTGCACCACGTCCGGGCAGTTGTGGCAAGAGAGCGAGTAATAGGTTTCGAATTCAAAATCACCGTCAATATGGCGAATCTGCTCCAGCAGAGACTGCGCTTCTTTCGACGGATGACCACCGGTCCACAGCAACGCCAGTACCAGCGAGGTGAACTCGTGGCCCAGCGGGGATCCTGCAAAACGTGGCCCCTGGTTGGAACCTGGGTTAGTGATCAGGAAAGACGGCTTACGCACCGGCAAGCTGTTATCTTCTTTAAAGGTGACTTTGTCTGACAGTTCTGCGATTTCAGCCAACAGTTCCTTGATTTCTGCCGATTTAGCGCTGTCATCCAGCGTGGCAATTAACTCAACAGGCTTGGTCAATTTCTCAAGGTAAGCCTTGAGTTGAGTTTTCATATTTGTGTCGAGCATGTTTATCTCCTGGGCTTTAAACATCATCATGCAAGCGGCCTCTGCGGCTACCTGGATGCAGCTTGCATCATGGTGCGGGGAAGAAAATCGGGTGCCGCAGCACCCGATTAATTACGCGATTGCGGAACTTAGATTTTACCAACCAGGTCCAGAGACGGAGCCAGAGTTGCTTCACCTTCTTTCCATTTAGCCGGGCAAACTTCACCTGGGTGAGAAGCTACGTACTGTGCTGCTTTGATTTTACGCAGCAGGTCAGACGCGTCACGGCCAATGCCTTCAGCGGTAACTTCGATTGCCTGGATGATACCCTGCGGGTCAACAACGAAGGTCGCACGGTCAGCCAGACCTTCATCTTCACGCATGTTGTCGAAGTTACGGGTCAGGGCGCCAGTCGGGTCGCCGATCATCGCATATTTGATTTTAGCGATGGTTTCAGAGCTGCTGTGCCATGCTTTGTGGGTGAAGTGAGTATCGGTAGATACTGCGTATACGTCTACGCCCAGTTTCTGCAGTTCTTCGTAATGGTCAGCAACGTCACCCAGTTCGGTCGGGCATACGAAAGTAAAGTCAGCCGGGTAGAAGAAGAAGACGCTCCAGCGGCCTTCGGTATCTTTTTCGGTGATTTCGATGAATTCGCCGTTTTTGAATGCCTGGTTTTTAAAAGGTTTAATTTTGGTGTTAATCAAGGACATCTATACTTCCTCCGTGTTTTCGATGAGATGTAAGGTAACCAATTTTTGCCGATTCGGCTAATGCGTTTCCATTATCAAATCGATAAGTTTTACCTTACAACCTTCGTAAGACAACTTTGTGAACTTTGCACCGCCAGCGGCGATAAAAAGTAAAATGGCCCCCTTTCCAGGTGACCGTGTAATCTGAACTACCCTTTGGTATCTTCAGCGCCTGCCTGCAGGCTGAGGTGTTGCCCTTACAAATGCAACAACGACATGGATTACAACACCCTCATAAACAAAGGGCAATCACCTGATCTAAGCTCTTACCTATGACAGTGATAGGTTATGCCTTTTACTCGACTTTTGCACTGACTGAAAAGGACAAATTAATGTTAAAAAAGATACTTTTACTGGCTCTGCTTCCTGCAATCGCCTTCGCAGAGGAACTTCCTGCCCCAGTAAAAGCGATTGAAAAACAGGGCATTACAATCATCAAAACGTTCGATGCTCCCGGAGGAATGAAAGGTTATCTCGGCAAGTATCAGGATATGGGCGTCACCATCTACCTGACTCCAGATGGTAAGCACGCTATCTCCGGTTACATGTACAACGAGAAAGGTGAAAACCTGAGTAACACACTTATCGAAAAAGAAATTTACGCACCCGCCGGACGCGAAATGTGGCAACGGATGGAACAATCCCACTGGCTCCTCGACGGTAAAAAGACGCGCCGGTCATTGTCTACGTCTTCGCCGATCCGTTCTGCCCATATTGTAAACAGTTCTGGCAGCAGGCTCGCCCGTGGGTAGATTCTGGCAAAGTGCAATTAAGAACATTGTTGGTTGGCGTTATCAAGCCAGAAAGCCCGGCGACAGCAGCGGCAATTCTTGCCTCCAAAGATCCCGCAAAAACCTGGCAAGAATATGAAGCCTCTGGTGGCAAGCTTAAACTAAACGTGCCTGCAAACGTAAGTACAGAGCAAATGAAAGTGTTAAGCGATAACGAGAAACTGATGGACGATCTGGGGGCAAATGTCACGCCAGCTATCTATTACATGAGTAAGGAAAATACACTGCAACAGGCCGTGGGGTTGCCCGATCAGAAAACGCTTAATATCATTATGGGGAATAAATAAAAGATAATTCATGGATGGTTGAAATATATTCCTGCTTTTCAACCATCCTAAAAAAGCATGAATTGCTCGTAACCCACCTGACAGCTATGCTATTTTAGAAAATCTTAATCCAAAGTTAAGCAGAAAAACATAACACATATAAATACAACAACAATATTGATCAAGTGAATGATTTATGGAAGAGACAATACAACGGAGTATGTTATGGCGAATCTTTATGATCTAAAAAAATTTGACCTCAATTTACTGGTCATATTTGAATGTATTTATCAACATCTCAGCATTAGTAAAGCGGCAGAATCATTATATATAACGCCCTCTGCTGTTAGTCAGTCGTTACAACGTTTACGTGCGCAATTTAATGACCCGTTATTCATTCGTTCAGGGAAAGGTATCGCGCCGACTACGACAGGGTTAAATCTGCATCATCATCTTGAGAAAAATCTCAGAGGCATTGAACAAACGATCAATATTGTTAATAAGTCTGAGCTAAAGAAAAATTTTATTATCTACGGTCCTCAGCTTATTTCTTGTACTAATAACAACATGCTAATCCGCTGTCTTAGACAAGATACTTCAATCGATATAGAATGCCATGACATACTGCTTTCAGCTGAAAATGCCGAAGAACTGTTGGTTCAACGCAAAACTGACCTGGCAATTACACTACAACCAGTAATTAGCCGCTCTGTCATCTGCATGCCGTTACATACTATTCGCAATTCTCTTATATGTAGCAACAAACATCCTCGTATTACCGATACCAGTAACTATGAACAAATTATCGCCGAAGAATTCACCCTGTTGATATCTAAATCAGCAGGGATTGACGAAATTCAAATGGACATAGATGAACGTTTTATGAACCGTAAAGTTTCATTTCGCAGTTCTTCTTTGATGACTATAATTAATAGTATTTCTGTTACTGACTTATTAGGCATTGTGCCCACCGAACTGTACAATTTACATCGTGACTTTTTGAAGTTAAAAGAAATAAAACTGGAACAACCTCTTCCTGCGGTTAAACTTTATATTTCCTATAACAAGGCTTCGTTGAACAACCTTGTCTTCTCCCGATTCATAGATCGTTTAAATGATAGCTTCTGATTCATTACCACTGGCAAATAATATATTACGCATCAATTAATTCATTATGTGAATATAAAATAATGTGCTCTATCTTGCTTCGTTTATCCTATAATTAGCGGATTCATCTCACGAGTCACCCCGTAACGTTCAGAGAGCGTTTTTAGATGTCTATTTATAAAATCCCGCTTCCACTGAATATTCTGGAAGCTGCAAAAGAACGTATTACCTGGACACTTAATACCCTACCCCGTGTCTGCGTTTCTTTTTCGGGTGGTAAAGATTCCGGATTAATGCTGCATCTGACCGCCGAAATTGCCCGACAAATGGGCAAAAAAATCTGCGTTTTGTTTATCGACTGGGAAGCGCAGTTCTCATGCACTATTAACTATGTTCAGTCATTACGTGAGTTTTACGCCGATGTCATCGAAGAGTTTTACTGGGTTGCGCTCCCGCTTACGACGCAAAATTCCCTTTCTCAATACCAACCCGAATGGCAGTGCTGGGAACCTGATGTCGAATGGGTGCGTCAGCCCCCGCAAGATGCGATAACCGATCCTGACTTTTTCTCCTTTTACCAGCCTGGCATGACCTTCGAACAATTTGTGCGTGAGTTTGCTGAATGGTTTTCACAAAAACGTCCGGCGGCGATGATGATCGGCATCCGTGCAGATGAGTCCTACAACCGTTTTGTCGCCATCGCCAGTTTAAATAAACAACGTTTTGCCGATGATAAGCCCTGGACCACCGCCGCACCAGGCGGTCATAGTTGGTACATTTACCCCATCTACGACTGGAAAGTGGCTGATATCTGGACCTGGTATGCTAACCATCAACAGCTCTGTAACCCACTGTATAATATAATGTATCAGGCAGGCGTTCCTCTGCGTCATATGCGAATTTGCGAACCTTTTGGCCCGGAGCAACGGCAAGGATTATGGCTCTATCACGTTATCGAACCGGATCGCTGGGCTGCTATGTGCGCACGAGTCAGCGGGGTAAAAAGTGGCGGCATTTACGCCGGACATGATAATCATTTTTATGGTCATCGGAAAATCCTCAAGCCAGAACATTTAGACTGGCAAGAATATGCATTATTGCTGCTCAATAGCATGCCGGAAAAAACAGCTGAGCATTACCGCAATAAAATCGCCATTTATTTGCACTGGTATCAGAAAAAAGGCATCGAAGTTCCACAAACCCAGCAAGGGGACATTGGCGCGAAAGATATCCCCTCCTGGCGGCGAATATGCAAAGTTTTACTCAATAACGATTACTGGTGCCGGGCATTATCATTTAGTCCTACGAAAGCGAAGAACTATCAGCGTTATAACGAACGGATAAAAGGAAAACGTCAGGAATGGGGGATACTATGCAACAACGATTAACGCAGGATTTAACCCAATTTCTCGCCAGCTTGCCGGAAGATGATCGCATCAAAGCGATTAATGAAATCCGCATGGCGATCCATCAGGTTAGCCCCTTTCGTGAAGAGCCAGTGGATTGCGTTCTGTGGGTTAAAAACAGCCAACTTATGCCTAATGATTACAACCCAAACAACGTGGCACCACCCGAAAAAAAACTGCTGAAAAAATCCATTGAAATAGATGGTTTTACCCAACCCATTGTGGTCACGCATACGGATAAAAATGCCCTGGAAATCGTGGATGGTTTTCACCGCCATGAAATTGGTAAAGGCTCATCATCGTTAAAATTACGCTTAAAAGGTTATTTGCCGGTGACCTGTCTGGAAGGTACGCGTAATCAACGCATCGCCGCAACTATTCGTCATAATCGCGCTCGTGGACGTCACCAAATCACTGCCATGTCAGAAATCGTCCGAGAACTCAGCCAGTTGGGATGGGACGATAATAAAATTGGCAAAGAGCTGGGAATGGACAGCGACGAAGTGTTGCGCCTGAAGCAAATTAACGGCCTGCAAGAGTTGTTTGCCGACCGTCAATTTTCCCGCGCCTGGACGGTTAAATAACTAAAGCTGGCGCAGGCGTTCTGCTGCTGCCAGCAACGTCGATTCCTTCTTGGCAAAACAGAGACGAATCAGTTTATGTGGGAAGGGATCGGCGCAAAACACCGACAGCGGAATCGCCGCTACGCCGTGCTCCCGCGTCAGCCACTGGCAAAACTCAACATCATCCAGCGTAGATACGGCGCTGTAATCCACCAGCAAAAAGTATGTACCTTCGCACGGTAAAATCTCCAGCCGACTTTCATTTAAGGCATTCACCAGAATATCGCGCTTCTGGCGATAAAAGTCCGGTAACGCAAGATAATGCTCAGGTTCTGCACGTAGCATATCCGCAAGTGCCAGCTGTGCCGGGGTATTCACCGAAAAGGTCAGATACTGGTGTACCTTGCGAATTTCGGCACTGATGGGCGCTGGCGCAACGCAATAACCCACTTTCCAGCCGGTCATATGATAGGTCTTGCCAAACGATGACACCGCCACCGCCCGCTCACGCAGCTGCGGATGCGCCAGTACGCTGGCATGGCCCTGTTGTGAAAAGTTGATGTGCTCGTAAACTTCATCGCTAATGACAAAAATCTCGTGCCCGGCAATCGCCTGCCACAGAGCGGCGAAATCAGTCTGCTGCCAGACAGTTGCACTGGGGTTATGCGGGGTGTTGAGGATCACCAGTCGGGTGCGCTCGCTTAACAATGCGGCAAATTCCTGCCAGTCCACGCGAAAATGCGGTGGTTGCAGTGCCATACGCTTCACTATTCCCCCAGAAAGCGCGATGGCGGGCGCGTAACTGTCATAGCTGGGATCAAAGCAAATCACTTCATCGCCATTGCGAACCAATGCAGTAATCGCTGCGTATAGCGCTTCCGTCGCCCCTGCTGTTACGGTGATATCGCTGTCGGCATCTGGTTGATAGCCATACAGCCGTTCCGTTTTCTGAGCAATCGCCTCGCGTAATGCTTGCACGCCGGTCATGGGTGCGTATTGGTTTGCCCCCTGGGCAACGTGGTACGCCAGCCGTTCCTGCAAATAGCGCGGACCATCAAAATCAGGAAAGCCTTGCGACAGGTTAATCGCCTGGTGTTGCTGCGCCAGTGCACTCATCTGGGTGAAAATAGTGGTGCCAAGTTGTGGAAGTTTGCTTTGTGGAATCAGAGGGTTATTTGTCATTTTTATTGTGCCTGATGAAGTTGCGTGTTGAAGGCACTATAACACGATGCTAGTATTTGGCAATCAAGACGTTTAGATGTCTAAATAAAACAATAAGGACAACACAACATGCCTCACAATCCTATCCGCGTGGTCGTCGGCCCGGCTAACTACTTTTCACATCCAGGAAGTTTCAATCACCTGCACGATTTTTTCACTGATGAACAGCTTTCTCGCGCGGTGTGGATCTACGGCGAACGCGCCATTGCTGCGGCGCAAACCAAACTGCCGCCAGCGTTTGAACTGCCAGGGGCAAAGCATATTTTGTTTCGTGGTCATTGCAGCGAAAGCGATGTACAGCAACTGGCGGCTGAATCCGCTGACGATCGCAACGTGGTGATTGGCGTCGGCGGCGGCGCACTGCTCGACACCGCGAAAGCCCTCGCCCGCCGTCTCGGTCTGCCATTTGTTGCCGTTCCGACGATCGCCGCTACCTGCGCCGCCTGGACACCGCTCTCTGTCTGGTATAACGATGCCGGACAGGCGCTGCATTATGAGATTTTCGACGACGCCAATTTTATGGTGCTGGTGGAACCGGAGATTATCCTCAACGCGCCGCAACAATATCTGCTGGCGGGGATCGGTGACACGCTGGCGAAATGGTATGAAGCGGTGGTGCTGGCCCCGCAACCAGAAACGTTGCCGCTAACCGTGCGACTGGGGATCAATAATGCGCAGGCCATTCGCGACGTCTTGTTAAACAGTAGCGAACAGGCGCTGAGCGATCAGCAAAATCACCAGTTAACGCAATCATTTTGCGATGTGGTGGATGCCATTATTGCTGGTGGTGGGATGGTTGGTGGTCTGGGCGATCGTTTTACGCGTGTGGCGGCAGCTCATGCCGTGCATAACGGTCTGACCGTGCTGCCGCAAACCGAGAAGTTTCTCCACGGCACCAAAGTCGCCTACGGAATTCTGGTGCAAAGCGCCTTGCTGGGTCAGGATGATGTGCTGGCGCAATTAACTGGAGCGTATCAGCGTTTTCATCTGCCGACTACGCTGGCGGAGCTGGAAGTGGATATCAATAATCAGGCGGAGATCGACAAAGTGATTGCCCACACCTTACGTCCGGTGGAATCCATTCATTACCTGCCGGTCACGCTGACACCGGATACGTTGCGTGCAGCGTTCGAAAAAGTGGAATCGTTTAAAGCCTGACGTACAGATTTAGCAGCAGCGCGCGCCGCCTTTTCCACCGTAGCGCGCGTCCTGCCGCTCACGGAAAAACTCTTCGTAGGTCATCGGCGTTTGATCGGGATGGTTAACCCGCATATGTTCGACATAGTTGTCGTAATCAGGCATACCAATCATCAGTTTCGCCGCCTGACCTAAATATTTTCCGGCTTTTGCCAGTGAATCAAACATCTAAACCTCCGGTAAACAGGTTGCTGAGAGGGTGCTATCAACGCGCTCGGTCAGTCCCCTCGCCCCACAGGAGAGAGGGTTAGGGTGAGGGGGAACCCTCGGCACCATGCCAACATTCGCCAACATCCCCCCTCACTCTGACTTTAGTGCGCGCCTTTTGCCTGCGCCACGATCTCCTCGACATTTTCCGGCATCGGCTCATACGGCGTTTCTTTCGCCGTTGGCTTCGGCTCTTTCAATGCCGCCAGTGCCGTCTTAATCGAGAACAGTGCCAGAACCACCACGACCACCATAAAGAAGATGGTTAACCCGGCATCCAGACGGTTGTTGAACACCAGTTGCGCCAGCTGTGACTCGGTATACTGCGACGGAATATTGCCGCTGTCGATCATTGCCTGGAACTTGTTAGCAATCGCCAGGAAGCCGACTTTTGCATCCAGGCTAAACGCTTTCTGCCAGCCTGCGGTCAGGGTACAAATCAGCAGCCAGGCCGTTGGTACCAGCGCCACCCAGGCGTAACGTTGACGTTTCATTTTGAACAGCACCACAGCACAGAGCATCAGCGCCATCCCTGCCAGCATCTGGTTGGCAATACCAAACAGCGGCCACAGAGTGTTAATACCGCCCAGCGGATCGACCACGCCCTGATGGAGGAAGTAGCCCCACGCCAGTACGCACAGCGCCGTTGCCAGCAGGTTAGCAGGCAGTGAATCGGTCCGTTTCAGGCCCGGAGACACCACGCCCAGCAGATCCTGCAACATAAAGCGCGCAGCACGCGTACCTGCATCCACCGCCGTCAGAATAAACAGTGCTTCAAACAGAATGGCGAAGTGATACCAGAACGCCACATCCATCATGCCGCCCAGCGCACCGTGCAGAATGTAGGCCATCCCCACCGCCAGGGTCGGCGCACCGCCCGCACGGGAAATGATCGACTGTTCACCCACTTCGCTGGCAATCTGGTTTAGCGTATCCGGGGTAATCGCAAAGCCCCAGCTACTCACCACCTGCGCGGCAGAAGCAACCACATCCGCCGTCCCTGCCGGAGCCAGCACCGCCATCGGGCTGTTCATGGCGAAGTACACACCCGGATCGATGATACAGGCGGAAACCAGCGCCATAATCGCCACGAAGGATTCCATCAACATCCCACCGTAGCCGATAAAGCACGCCTGCCCTTCGTTCGCCAGCATCTTCGGTGTAGTGCCGGAAGAGATCAGTGCATGGAAGCCAGACACCGCGCCACAGGCGATGGTGATAAACAGGAACGGGAACAGGTTACCGGTCCATACCGGGCCAGTGCCATCGACAAATTTAGTTAGCGCAGGCATGGTCAGCGTCGGGCGCATAATCAGAATGCCTACCGCCAGACCGACGATAGTCCCGATTTTCAGGAAGGTTGAGAGGTAGTCGCGCGGGGCCAGCAGCAACCACACCGGCAGCACCGCCGCCACAAAACCGTAGCCCACCAGCATCCAAGTCAGCTGCACGCCGGTAAAGTCAAAGTACGGTGCCCAGGTCGGGCTTTCTGCCACCCAGCCGCCAGAGATAATGGCGAAAATCAGGAACACCAGACCAATCACCGACACTTCGCCAATACGCCCCGGACGCAAATAGCGCAGGTAGATCCCCATAAACAGCGCCAGCGGAATGGTGAACGCAACGGTATACGTTCCCCACGGGCTATGAGTCAGGGCTTTCACCACGATCATCGCCAGCACGGCAAGGATAATGACCATGATCATAAAGCAGGCCACCAGCGCTATCACCCCGGCGGTTGGCCCCATCTCTTCTTTGACCAGCTCACCCAGCGAGCGACCGTCACGGCGCGTAGAAACAAACAGCACCATGAAATCCTGCACCGCACCGGCGAGAACCACCCCGGCGAGCAGCCAGATCATCCCTGGCAGGTAACCCATTTGCGCCGCCAGTACCGGCCCCACCAGCGGGCCAGCTCCGGCAATGGCCGCAAAATGGTGACCGAACAGCACTTTCTTGTCCGTCGGCACATAGTCCAGCCCGTCGTTATGGCGCACCGCTGGCGTCATACGCGTCGGGTCAACCGCCAGCACATTTTTGGCGATATACAACCCATAAAAACGGTAAGCGATCAGATAGATACAGACCGACGCCACCACAATCCACAGCGCGTTGATCTGTTCCCCACGATTTAAAGCAATGTATCCCAGAGCAAATGCTCCCATTACAGAGCACTGTCCAGACGAGGTATTTCCCTGATTTGTTCATAGTTGTTATCCGTGTGCGTGTCCATAGAGATGTTACATTTTGTTTCTATAACATCTTTGTACAATTTAACAACACAGCAACCATGTAAATCAGAGTTGAAACCAATATTTAACTTAACAATGTTAACTCGATCACTCCGTTAACCGCGTTTTCCTGCAATCTCATTTAATTCTGTCGGGCTCATCCCAAAACTGCCGTACCCAGCCGACAAGTGCAGCAACGCCGCCCCTGTTCATCGAAAACGACGATTTCCCAGCTCTGATTTTGTCGTCCAAGATGCAGCGGCTGGCAGACACCGCGCACCTTTCCCTCAGACACCGGGCGATGATGTGTGGCGTTAAGTTCCGTGCCCACCACACACTGTCCGTCGCGGGTCATCATAAATCCGGCCATCGATCCCAGCGTTTCCGCCAGCGCCGCCGACGCGCCGCCATGCAGCAGGCCAAACGGCTGATGAGTACGGGTATCAACCGGCATTTCGGCTTCCAGCACATCATCGCCCAGACGGGTATACACAATTCCCAGATGCGCCACCATTGTGTTATCGCTGGTGGCGTTCAGCTCGTCGAGCGTTAAATGGCGTTTCCAGATCATGCTTATGCCCCCAGCGTAGAGCCGCCATCGACCACAATATCCTGTAGGGTGATATGGCTGGCGAGGTCAGAGGCGAGGAACAAAATCGTGTTGGCGATCTCTTGTGGACGGGCGATTTTCCCCAGCGGAATGCCGAGTTTAAACTGCTCGCCAAAGCCGCGAATACGCTGCTCTTCGGCGTCATCGCTCACCCACAGCGTGCGTTGCATATCGGTGTCGGTGGAGCCTGGCGAAACCACATTACAGCGCACGCCGCTACCCGCCAGTTCCAGCCCAACGCTCAACGCCAGGCTTTTCAGCGCCGCTTTCGACGCGCCATAAGCACTCATACCAATGCGCGGCGTGTGTGCGGCGTCGGACGCAACAGTAACAATCGCCCCGCCCCGCTGACGGCGAAACTGGTTCATGGTCTGCTGGAACAGGTTAAACGCACCGCCGACATTGACCGCAAAAGTCTGCTGCCAGTCCTCCTTACTGAGCTGATCGGTCGCGCCCATGCGCAAAATTCCCGCCGCATTGACCAGCACGTCCAGTCGCTCCGTTTCAGCTAACAGTCGCTGACATACCTGCGCCACCTGCGCAGCATCGGCAACATCCATCACTTCGGTCGCAAAGGGATATTGCTCCTGAGCGAACGCTTGATCAAAACCGGTGACTTTCGCTCCCGCCTCAACAAACGCCAGCGCCGTGGCGTAGCCGATACCTTTCCCTGCGCCAGTTACCCAGACATTTTTACCGCTGAAATCCATTATTTCACCTCGCGGGAAAGTAGCTTCCACCAGGCGTCGATGGTCGGGTTTTTCGCCAGCATGACAAAGTCGATATCGCTATGCACTTTGCGCCAGCGCGCCGCCAGCGCCATCATCCGCACCGAATCCAGACCGTAGTCGATCAGGTTGTCATCATCGAACGGTTCATCGGACTCGTCCAGCAACGGCAGGATCACCTCACGCAGCGCCGCTTTGCTGGCGGGGATAGGTGCTGGCAGCAATTCTTCGGTCATCACCACCCGGCCAGAACGTCCGGCCACATATTTCAGCGACATCAAATGCTCGTCACGGCTGAAATCGGCCAGCGCATCTGCCACCATAAACGGTTTAATATCGCGCATAAATGCGTCCGTTGCGGTGGTCATACAGCCAATGTGGGCATATACCCCGGTAATAATCAGCTGGTTACGTCCACTCTCTTTCAGCATTTGCTCCAGCGGGGAACGATGAAACGCGCTGTAGCGCCACTTCACCAGCACCGTGTCGTCGGCATCTGGCGTCAGGCGATCCACCACCTTTTGCTGTTCCGGCGAACGGGTCAGGCCTGGCCCCCACATATCATTCAACAGCGCCCGATCTTCATCGCTCTGCTCTTTCGGCTGGGCGGTGTAATAAACCGGGATATTGTGCTGTTTGCAGTAGTCGCGTAGTGCCGCAATATTCGCGATCACCTGCTCCATCATCGGGCAGTTCTCGCCCCAGAAGCTGACAAAATAGTCCTGCATATCATGGATTAACAACGCGGCACGTTGCGGTTCAAAGGCCCAGTCGACTTTATTCTTAGGAATATCGTGAGACTCCGGCAGTGCGTAAGCCTGTAATTTTGGAATAGCCATCGTGTTCTCTCCTTCAGGCTGATGCGCGTGACGCCAGCCACTGACGTAATTGTTTTTTATCGGCTTTCCCGACCGCCGTCAGCGGAAGTGAATCCACACACTCCACGCGATCCGGTAATTTAAATTCGGCAATACCCTGTTCACGCAGGAAACGACGCACCTGCACCGCGCGCAGCGGCTCTTTTACCACCAGATAAGCACAGCTTTTTTCGCCCATCAGCTCATCTTCCATGCTCACCAGTGCGGCGTAGATCACCGCCGGATGGCGCAGCAGCAGGTTTTCGATCTCTTCGGCAGCGATCTTCTCGCCGCCACGGTTGATCTGATCTTTCTCGCGCCCCTGCACAGTGATGTAACCCTCTGGATCAATAGAGATCAGATCGCCGGAACAGTAAAAACCGTTGGCATCAAAGGCGCTGGCATTGTGCTGCGGGCTTTTGTAATAGCCACGGAAGGTGTACGGACCGCGGGTCATCAGGCGTCCAACTTCCCCTTGCGGCAGTGGATTTCCTTCGGCATCGGCAACCCACACTTCATCGTCCGGACACATTGGGTAACCCTGGGTATGGATAATTTTCTCCGCGCTATCATCAAGTCGGGTGTAGTTCACCAGCCCTTCCGCCATACCGAACACCTGCTGTAACTGGCAGCCAATCTCTACGGGAATACGCGCTGCCAGCGTGGCAGAAAGACGGGCGCCGCCGACCTGTAACAGTTTCAGGGAAGCAAGCTGCGTCCGGCTTTCACCTTCGGTCAGCGCTTGTAACCACAGGCTGACTGCTGGTGGCACCAGCGCGGTGACGTTCACCTGATGTTTTTCAATCAATGGGAAGCAAAGCGTGGCGCTGGGGTCGGCAGCCAGAACGACAGTGCCGCCAGCGAGAAATACCCCCAACGATCCCGGTGAACTCATGGCGTAGTTATGAGCCGCCGGGATCGCGCACAGGTAGCGCGTCTGTTGTGTGAACTGACAAATCTCGACGCTACGACGCACGCTGTAGTAATAGTCATTATGAGTGCGTGGGATGAGTTTCGGTGTGCCGGTGGTTCCGCCGGAAAGCTGGAAATAGGCCACTTCATCAGCAGGAGATGGCGTGGCAGTAAAATCCTCAGCCGGATGGTTAATCGCATCCTGCAAGTTATGCTCACCGCTGTCGTTGTGAAGTTGCACCACGCGAATGGAAGAATGCCCTGCAACAAATGTGTTGAGGAAATCATCCCCGCTAAACAGCGCATGTTGGCGATCGGCAATCAGTAACGCCGGTTCAATCTGGCTGGCGTAGGCGTTCAGTTCACTACGCTGATGGCTGAACAGCGCCAGCACCGGCGCAACGCCCAGTTTCAGCAGCGCGAAAAAGGTAATATACAATTCAGCGACGTTACCCAGCTGTACCAGCGCGGTTTCACCAGGTTTAATGCCCTGACGGCGCAAACTACACGCGAGGTTATCCGCCGCCTGATTCAGCTCCCGGTAACTCAACTGCCGCTCGCCGTCGATAACCGCGATGCTGTCACTCGCAGCATGTCGCGTCAGAATGTCGGTCAGCGGCAAATCCTGCCAGTAGCCTTTTTCCCGATAGCGACAGGCAAACTCTTCCGGCCAGCGGGTAAATGGAATGCTCATCCTCGCTCCTTAATGCAATCCAAAAACGTTCAACATGGTAGAAAGTTTGACGCCCGTTTCGCGCCACTCACCCAACGGTGACGACGCAGGCACAATCCCCGCTCCGGCAAACAGACGCACCTGATTTTCCCGCAGCTTCGCGCAGCGGATGGTCACAACCCATTCGCCGTTACCTTCGCTGTCACACCAACCCACAATGCCGCCAAACAGTTCGCGGTCGAACGGCTCCAGTTCAGCAATAACCTGAGTCGCGGCCTGATGCGGGAAACCGCTCAACGCGGGGGTCGGATGCAGCAGACAGGCCAGAGTCAGTGCGTTTTCTTGCAAATTCGCTTTACCTTCAAAGGGCGTTGCGAGATGCCACAGCGTCGGCGTGGTGATCAGTTGTGGAGAGGAAGGAACGTGTAACTCACTACTGCGTTCGCGCAGTACCTCTTTCATCGCCTGAGTCACCAGTTCATGTTCATGGCGATCTTTTTCTGACGCCAGCAGACGATTACCCGCTTCGCGATCGAGCACTTCATCCGGCTGACGACGCGCGGAACCGGCTAACGGAATGGAGCTAAAACGCTCGCCGTCTTTACGTAGCAGCAGTTCCGGGCTGGCCCCCAGCAGAACGCCACCATCAGCCAACGGAACATGGAAGTTGTAACTAACCGGGTTTTGCGCAATCAACCGTTCCAGCAATACGCCACTATCAATGGCGGCGTCAGTGGTGATATCAATCAACCGTGACAACACCACTTTGTCGACCTGCGGCGTGGCGGTAAGTGCGGCAGCACGGGCAACCATCTGTTCAAACGTGGCTTGTTCCGGAATGGCCTGACGTTCCACCACGTTCAGCGACTGGCTGCGGGTGAAACGGCGTGCGGAAGCTTGTTTTTCCTGACGGGAGAACGACTGCCAGGATTCGGGAATATACAGCGACGAAGGCTGACGTGGATCGAAGGGAATCGCCCCGACCATCACCGGATTTGATGCCCTGCGCTTTGGCATCGGCAAACAGCGCGGCGAGTTTTTGCTGGAAGGGACTGTCGGGCGAATCCCCGTTCACAGCCGGTTCATCGAAGCGGGCGAAACATCCTGACGTCGTAAAACTGCGGTACGGCGACATAAAGAAAAAGCGATTGGGCGCAAGTGTTGCCATGGTCTGCTGTACTTCCTCAGCCAGTGACGTATCCATATCATCCTCCACAAAATGATAAAGGCTTTAATAATGATTATCATTTATATTTTCGGTCGCTAACCTAAAAGCAAACGCGCACTATGTCAACTCTTGAGGTAACGCAATCTGCAACTCGGGGTTGCATCTGTTTGTGGTTACAATGAAAATGAGAAGCATTAACTCTATTAATAACAGGAAGCTAATTTGTGAGACTCGCCCCGCTCTACCGCAACGCCCTTCTATTAACAGGACTTTTGCTTTCAGGAATAGTCGCAGTTCAGGCCGCCGACTGGCCGCGTCAGATTACTGACAGCCGGGGCACTCATACCCTGGAAAGCCAGCCGCAGCGTATAGTTTCCACCAGCGTCACCCTGACCGGCTCACTGCTGGCGATTGATGCTCCGGTGATCGCCAGCGGCGCGACCACGCCAAATAACCGCGTCGCGGATGACCAGGGCTTTTTACGCCAGTGGAGCAAGGTGGCGAAAGAACGCAAACTGCAACGGATCTATATCGGCGAACCGAGCGCCGAAGCCGTTGCCGCGCAAATGCCGGATCTGATTTTAATTAGCGCAACCGGCGGCGATTCGGCGCTGGCGCTGTACGATCAGCTTTCTACCATCGCCCCAACATTAATCATCAATTACGACGACAAAAGCTGGCAGTCGCTGTTAACGCAGCTTGGCGAAATTACCGGGCATGAGAAACAAGCGGCAGAGCGGATTGCACAGTTTGATAAGCAACTGGCGGCGGCGAAAGAGCAAATCAAATTACCGCCGCAGCCGGTCACTGCCATTGTCTATACCGCCGCTGCACACAGTGCCAATCTCTGGACGCCGGAATCAGCACAAGGGCAGATGCTGGAACAACTCGGCTTTACGTTGGCGAAATTGCCCGCAGGGTTAAACGCCAGCCAAAGCCAGGGCAAACGCCATGACATCATTCAGCTTGGTGGAGAAAATCTGGCTGCAGGGTTAAATGGCGATTCACTATTCCTGTTCGCTGGTGATCAGAAAGATGCCGATGCGATTTATGCCAATCCACTGCTCGCGCACCTGCCTGCAGTACAAAACAAGCAGGTTTATGCGCTGGGAACCGAGACGTTCCGCCTGGATTACTACAGCGCCATGCAAGTGCTGGAACGACTTAAGGCGCTGTTTTAAGCATTAACTGTCGGACGCTGTCATCTGCGGCGGCGTCTGGCGAAAACGTCGCAACTCCACCAGCACCAGCAATAACAACACGCCGATAATCAACAAACCAAAACCGCTCGCGCTTGCGGAAGCAACCGGTGTCATCATCGCGCCCAAACCGCCCAGCAGCGCTGCGCCTATGGCATCGCCCGTCACGTTTTGCGCCGTCCACAAACCGTTAATCCGCCCTAACATCGCTTCCGGGGTTTGCGTTTGCAGCATTGTATATTGCAGCAACGAACTAACCGCGCTCAACCAACCGAACAGCGCCAGGCAAACCACGCCTAAAATCCACATCGGCATCAGGCCAAACAGACCAATGGCAAGGAACGATCCCAGCGTGGAGAGCAGCATCAATAACCCTGGTCGCGCACTATGTGCCAGCTTCCCGCTGGTTAACGCGCCAATAGCCGCGCCGAGCGGAATCGCCGCATAGAGAAAACCAATCTGTGCCGCCGACATCTGCCAGTTGTCAGCCAGCGCCGGATACAGGACCCGCACCGCGCTCGCCATCGTCAATAAACCACCCAGCAACGCAATCCCTCCCACCAGCGGGCTGGCGAGTAGAAAACGAAATCCTGCCAGTAATGATTTCAACGGATGCTCACGCGGCTGCGGCGGTGGTGGCAACGCCGGAAGGCTTAACAACGGTAGCAAGGTAATAAACGTGCCCGCCGCCGCCAGCCCGTAGTTCCAGGCTACGCCTCCGGTCGCCAGCAGTAAACCGCCAATCATGGGCGAAATCACCGATCCCAGACGCACAGTCAACATGGTGATCGCCCCGGCCTGCATTAGGTTTTCACGCCCTACCAGTGCAGGTGTCGCCGCCAGTAGCGCCGTAACGCCAAGTGATGCGAAAAAACCATCCCATAAACCAAGTAAATAGATTGCCAGCAATGACGGCTCCGGCAGCAGCGCGTTCAGGCACAGTCCAATGAAGCCAATGCCACAGGTGCCGCGCGCCAGCAAAATCACTTTTTTACGCTCATAGCGATCCGCCAGCACACCGCCGACCATCAGGCCAACAAACATCGCGCCGCCGGTCAGCGTCACCGAAAGCCCCACCTGCCAGGTAGAATGCGTCATCATCTGGATCTGCACCGGCACCGCGACGCCGAGCAAACCCAGAGACACAATTGAGATAAAACGAGCGAGGAATACTGCGCGAAACGCCGGGTGCGTTTTCAACAGGCTGAGGTTAAGCAGCCAGGATTGTTTATTCATTACAATGCCTTGCCATCAAATATTTTAAATACCTATTCTTAGGCTGCACATGCTAACATATCCAAATAAGATCGATAACGATAATTAATTTCATTATCATGGAAGTTCGTATGTCTGGTTCTGTTGCCGTGACACGCGCCATTGCCGTGCCCGGATTGCTGTTATTACTGATTATCGCGACGGCATTAAGCCTGCTCATTGGAGCAAAATCACTCCCCGCTTCCGTAGTGCTGGAGGCCCTCTCCGGCACCTGCCAGAGCGCCGACTGCACCATCGTGCTCGACGCACGACTGCCGCGCACCCTTGCCGGTTTACTGGCCGGCGGTGCGCTTGGCCTTGCCGGGGCGTTGATGCAAACCCTCACCCGAAACCCACTTGCCGACCCCGGCTTGCTTGGCGTAAACGCCGGAGCCAGCTTTGCCATTGTGCTGGGTGCGGCGCTGTTTGGATACTCATCCGCGCAGGAACAACTGGCGATGGCCTTCGCCGGGGCGCTAGTGGCCTCGTTGATTGTTGCCTTTACCGGCAGCCAGGGCGGCGGGCAGTTAAGTCCGGTGCGTTTAACCCTGGCGGGCGTGGCGCTGGCGGCGGTGCTGGAAGGGCTGACCAGCGGCATCGCCCTGCTTAATCCTGACGTCTACGATCAACTGCGTTTCTGGCAAGCCGGTTCGCTGGATATTCGCAATCTATATACCTTAAAAGTTGTGCTGATCCCGGTGCTGATCGCCGGAGCAACCGCGCTATTACTGAGCCGCGCGCTGAACAGTTTAAGCCTCGGCAGTGACACCGCGACGGCGCTGGGCAGCCGCGTGGCGCGCACACAGTTGATTGGTCTGCTGGCGATTACCGTGCTTTGTGGTAGTGCGACGGCGGTAGTTGGCCCGATTGCCTTTATTGGCCTGATGATGCCGCATATGGCGCGCTGGCTGGTAGGTGCCGATCATCGCTGGTCGCTGCCCGTCACGCTACTTGCCACCCCTGCCCTGCTGCTGTTTGCCGATATCATCGGGCGGGTGATTGTGCCCGGCGAGTTACGCGTTTCTGTAGTCAGTGCCTTTATTGGCGCACCGGTGCTGATCTTCCTCGTGCGACGTAAAACGCGAGGTGGCGCATGATTTACGTCTCTCGCCGATTAATCATCACCTGTTTGCTGCTAATTACCGCCTGTGTGGTTGCAGGTATCTGGGGATTACGCAGCGGTACCGTCACGCTGGAAACCTCGCAGGTATTCGCCGCGCTGATGGGCGATGCGCCGCGCAGTATGACGATGGTGGTCACTGAATGGCGTTTACCACGCGTGCTGATGGCGCTGTTAATTGGCGCGGCTCTGGGCGTCAGCGGCGCGATTTTTCAGTCGCTGATGCGTAACCCGCTCGGTAGCCCTGACGTAATGGGCTTTAACACCGGGGCGTGGAGCGGCGTGCTGGTGGCGATGGTGCTGTTTGGTCAGGATCTGACGGCTATCGCGCTGGCAGCAATGGTGGGCGGCATTGTCACTTCGCTGCTGGTCTGGCTGCTCGCCTGGCGTAACGGCATCGACACCTTTCGGTTGATTATTATTGGTATCGGCGTTCGCGCCATGCTGGTGGCCTTTAATACCTGGCTGTTGCTGAAAGCGTCTTTAGAAACGGCGCTAACAGCGGGTTTATGGAATGCCGGATCGCTCAACGGCCTGACGTGGGCAAAAACCTCGCCTTCCGCACCCATCATTATATTGATGCTAATTGCCGCCGCCTTACTGGTACGCCGGATGCGCTTGCTGGAAATGGGCGATGATACCGCGTGTGCGCTGGGCGTCAGCGTCGAACGTTCGCGTCTGTTAATGATGCTGGTTGCAGTGGTGCTTACCGCTGCGGCAACAGCGCTTGCCGGGCCGATTTCCTTTATTGCTTTAGTCGCGCCGCACATTGCCCGACGCATTAGCGGCACCGCTCGCTGGGGGGCTGACCCAGGCGGCGCTGTGCGGGGCGTTGTTACTGCTGGCGGCCGATCTCTGCGCCCAACAACTGTTTATGCCGTATCAACTTCCGGTTGGCGTCGTTACCGTCAGCCTCGGCGGTATTTACCTTATCGTCTTGTTAATTCAGGAGTCTCGCAAAAAATGACCGAATCAGTAGCCCGTTTGCGCGGCGAACAGTTAACCCTCGGATATGGCAAATATACCGTTGCGGAGAATCTGACTGTAGAAATACCTGATGGTCACTTCACGGCAATTATCGGGCCAAATGGCTGCGGTAAATCCACGTTACTGCGTACTTTAAGCCGCCTGATGACACCTGCTCACGGGCATGTCTGGCTGGATGGTGAGCACATTCAACATTACGCCAGTAAAGAGGTTGCACGCCGGATTGGTCTGTTGGCGCAAAATGCTACCACGCCGGGCGATATCACCGTGCAGGAGCTGGTGGCGCGTGGACGTTACCCGCATCAACCGCTGTTTACCCGCTGGCGCAAAGAGGATGAAGACGCGGTAACGAAAGCGATGCAGGCCACGGGAATCACTCATCTGGCAGATCAAAGCGTGGATACCCTTTCTGGCGGACAACGCCAGCGAGCGTGGATAGCAATGGTGCTGGCCCAGGAAACGGCAATTATGCTGCTCGATGAACCCACGACCTGGCTGGATATCAGTCATCAGATTGATTTGCTGGAACTGTTAAGCGAACTGAACCGCGAGAAAGGCTATACCCTGGCGGCGGTGCTGCACGATCTTAATCAGGCCTGTCGTTACGCCAGCCATTTGATTGCATTGCGGGAAGGGAAAATTGTTGCTCAGGGAGCGCCGAAGGAGATTGTCACTGCTGAATTGATCGAGCGCATTTATGGTCTGCGCTGCATGATTATTGACGATCCGGTAGCCGGAACTCCGCTCGTGGTGCCGCTCGGACGAACGGCACCTTCAACTGCCAAGATTTAAACTAAGTGCTCTTCCATCACGGCATCCTGTTTTCTGGATGCCATCGCATGGCGCAACAGCACGCCACCACAAGCCACCATCCCGCCGATCATCGCAGAAAGGATCACAATAATCGCCTTACCCGGACCGTCTTTTTTCACTGGCAATGACGGGCTTAACTGATATTTAAACGGCGTAAAATTCACATCGTTGATATTTGCTTTTGTTAGCTGCTCAACAAGATACTGACGATTACGTAATTCACCGTTCAATTCCGCAACGTCAGTAACCGCTTTTTCAATTTCCAGTTTGCGTTCAATACCGTCTGCGCCGAGAGAAATAGAGAAATCGGGGTCATCTTTAACGGCCTGACCATTACTGTAAACGGGCTTTTTAATTCCTGCCGCGTTGGCAATGTCGAGTGAATAATTGAGGCGCTGAATGTTTGCATCAAGTTGATTTTTCGTTTTAATGCGATCCTGAGCCAGTTTTTCTTTTTCAAACTGGGTTTTGATCTCCAGTTTATTACGGACGTTTTCTATCGACTCTTTCACCACCAACGCAGAGATATAATCGATATACCCGCTCAAAACGGTCTGCGCCTCTTCACTGGTTGGCGCGGTAAAACTTAGCGTCCAGGAGGTATACAGTGACGGTTCATCTTTTTTCTTACTGGCATTGTCATCAACCGCTTTCATTTTTTCGCTCAATGCGACGATAGCTCGATGCAAATCCAGTTCGTCGATTTTCGCCTCTTTTAATTGGTCCATCACATAAGGTGATGAGCGCAGGTACTCTTCTAGTAAGCTAACAGACTGAAACTTCTTGATAAACAGGTTAAATACTTCTGTACGATCAATTTTGATATCCAGATCCAGCACACGAAGCTTAGTGAATGTTTTCTCCAGTTCTTGCCACTGAACAGGTTCTGGAGGCGTGACAACCGCCGCGCTGGTCCATTTTTGCGGCAGGATGAAAGAGATCAGCAATCCTGTGCAGGCAAACGCAAAAACGACCGCCATGACCGTTTTTTTTGCCCGCCATAAAACGTCGATTAGATTAAGTAAATCAATTTCATTATTACTGGGCGACGCCAGAGGATACTCGGGAAAATGAGCGTCACTTCCCTGTTTAATATTCAGTGATGACATGCGGTATAACCTGAAATGGGTCCAATAAGAGTAAATCTCCACGGCCCCCACTTTACCAGTTGGTGAGATTTATCCGAAGCTGAAGTTTGTAAATTCCTCCCACTGAATGCAACATTCACTCTATTTCAGAGAAATATCCGTTAAATTGATAAATTAAATAAATAATAAACCCATAATCATTTATTGTAATTATGGGTTTATAGATAATATAAATTTACTTATTTAGCGTCGCACGAATAATCGGCCCTATTTTTTCAAACGCCATCGGCGAGATAATATCCACATGCGCACAATCCTGACGATAGATATCCAGCTCCGTAATCCACGGCGACCAGGCGCGTTCGGGATTCATACCTTCCTGAAGCGTGCGTTCAGCAACAAACAGCGTCGCTTTACCTTCAAACGGTACGCTATGAGCAGTCGTCAGCAGGCGCACAGCATCAGCGTAGTTGCCTTCAATGGTGGTAAACAACTCCGTTGAAGTACTTCCCTGCTGTGCCGCCAGGAAGGCCTCGCGCTCGCGGTTAATCTCCGCCAGCACTTCCGGGTCCAGGGCCATTAGCCTCTTTTTCCTGCCAGTTTTGCGTTTCTGGCGGCCAGGTATCCAGCAAGCCAAGAAATGCCACCTGTTCGCCACGGGCACGCAGCCGCGCCGCAATACCCTGCGCCAGCGTACCGCCCAGCGAATAACCCAGCAGGTAATAAGGGCCGTGCGGTTGATGCTCAAGTAACGTTGCCAGATGCGCTTCGCAGACTTCATCCAGGGTTTGCCGCCGTCTGCATGGGGCCATGAGGGCGTGGCGACTGGATGCCAATAATCGACCATTGTGGATCGAGATAACGCGAGAGCACGCTAAACTGCCAGGCAAAACCGGATGCCGGATGGAAACAAAACAGCGTCGGACCATTACCTTCACGCAACGGCAGAATGGTTTCGAATCCCATGCGCTGGGTGCTGTCTTCTTCACCATCAATAATCGTTGCCAGTTTGGCGACGGTTGACGCGACCATCACCTGACCCGGCGTCACCTGACGGGCAAACTGCCGACTTAACTGCGCTGCCAGTTTCATTGCCAGTAGCGAATGACCGCCAAGCGCAAAGAAATCAGCATCGGCATCCTGCACGTCACAACCCAGCAACGACGAGAATGCCGCGGCGATAATCGTTTCACTGCCCGCTTTCGGCGCACGCCCCGGCGCTTGTGCCTTCAGTTCAGGCAACGGTAAGGCTTTGCGATCCAGCTTGCCGTTGGCGCTAAGTGGTAACTGTGGAAGTTGCAGCAGAACCACCGGTACCATATGTGGTGGCAATGTTTCACGAAGCTGCGCCTGTAATGCGCTGGTATCCAACGGCAGACCTGATTGCGACACCAGATAGCCCACCAACTGACGCGCATCACCACCAGTGGCTGCCGCCTGGTTAATCACACAGGCGTGGGTAACGGCTTGTTCGACATCCGGCAGCGCCTGCATCACGCGATCAATTTCGCCCAGTTCGATACGCTGCCCGCGAATTTTTAGCTGATCATCACTACGCCCGAGATACTCCACCGCGCCGTTATCCAGCCAGCGGGCAACATCTCCGGTACGGTACATGCGTTCACCTGGCGCAAAAGGATCGGCAATAAAGCGGCTGGCTGTCAGATCGGGTCGTCCAAGATACCCCTGCGCCAGTTGAATACCGGTGAGATAGAGATCTCCCGCCACACCCGGCGGCACCGGATGCATCATCGCATCGAGAATGCGCAGGCCCGTATTCCACACCGGATAACCAATCGGCACACTGCTGCCGCGTACCTGTGCCAGTTCCTCGCCAAAGGCCGGATACCAGCTGACATCTACCGCTGCTTCCGTCGGGCCATACAGATTATGCAACGGCGCGCCGGTTAACTGTTGCCATTCGCGGCATAAATCAGCCGGTAAGGCCTCACCACTACAGAAAACCTGTTTCAACGTCGCGCAACTCTGACGAGCGGTTTGCGGCGTCATCGATGCAACAAATGCCGCCAGCATCGACGGCACAAAGTGCGTGGTTGTTACACCATATTCGGCAAAGAATTGCTGCATAGCGAGCGGGTCGCGGTGCGCTTCCGGTTCAGCCATCACCAGTTTAGCCCCGGCAATAACGGCCAGAAAAACTCCCACACCGAGACATCAAAACTGCACGGCGTTTTTTGGGCAACGACATCTTCGCCTGTAAGCGGGTAGTGGTTTTGCATCCAGAGCAGGCGGTTAACGATAGCCGTCTGCCCGACCATTACCCCTTTCGGCCTGCCGGTGGAACCGGAGGTGAAGATGATATAAGCCGTGTGTGGTGCGGTTGTGAAAGCTGCAGCGGCGCACTGCCCTGTGGTATAAGCGGGGCGTTATAGCAAAGGCGGGTTAAATCTGGAACATCGGCAAAGCGCGGCAGTTGATCGTCGGTGGTGATTAACAGCGATGGACGCGCATCTTCCAGCATCATTTTCAGGCGATCGTCCGGATAGCCGGTATCCAGAGGTAGCCAGGCCGCACCAGCTTCAACAATCGCATGTAGCGCCAGGGTCAAAAAGACCGAGCGCGGTAATGCCACCGCCACGCTGTCGCCTGGTTTAACGCCGCGCTCACGCAGCAGATTCGCCAGCGCCACCACCTGTTCGCGCATTTCCCGATAGCTGAACTGGTAACGCGCATCAACCAGCGCCGGAGCATCCGGTGTTTTTGCCGCTTGTTCTGCCACCAGCGCGCTCAGCGTGGTTTCTGGAATCTCAACCTGAGTGGCGTTGATCTGCGCCAGCTGCGCATATTCACCTGGCAGCATAATATCGACATCGCCGCACAACAGCGCCGGATCCGCGGCGAACTGGGCAATCAGCATTTTCAGGCGTTCAGCGTGTTGAATTAACGTTGGCTCATCGTAACGCTGTTTATTGGCGAGGATCTCAATACTCAAATCACCGTGTTCATCCGGGAACAGGGCCAGCTCAAGGTCATTAACCGGACCGGTAGCCAGGGTATGGGTTTGCGCCTGAACATCAGGAATATCCAGTTGGTAATCAAATACCTTGATATTGAGTACCGGACCAAACAGCGGTTCATCACCTGCCGCTCGCCCGCTGTCACGGACAATTTGTTCGGCATCGTAACGTTGATGGCGACGCATTTTTTTCAGTTGAGCCGCCAGTCGGGTTGCCAGTTCCGGCAGCGTTTCTTGCGCCGCAATATGAATACCCAACGGCAAAACGTTGAGCACGGGTCCGGTAGCCGTCAGCGCCGCCGAGCCCAGTCGACGCATAAAGATAAATCCGGCAGCGTAGTCCATGCGGTTGCACAATCGCCCCAGCCACAAGGCTGCCAACGCAAGGGCTAAATCGGTACGCTGCACACCTGAAAGTTGCGTAGCCAACTGGCGGAATTCCCCGTCGGTAAATTCCAGTTTCAGGCGCAGAATATCTGCCGAGGCGCTGCGCCCCGGTAAAGGTGCCGGAGAAAGTGACGCGGGCGGCGGCAATTGACGACGCTGTTCCGCCCAGAATGCCGCATCACGCTGCCAGGCTTCGCTTTCGCGGTATTGCTGGTACTCTTCCACTACATCAGCGAAAGGCGTAAACGGCGAAGCAGGCGTAGGTTCGCCACGCAGCCATGCGCAGTAAATGTTGGCGATCTGGCGGGTAATGGCCGGGAAACTAAACCCATCGACCAGCAAATGGTGATAACGCTGATACCAGTACCAGCGGTTATCCGCCACCTGTATCAACTGATGAAAGACCAGTGGTTTACCGCTATCGACGCGCAGATCTTGTTGCAAATCCGCCTGCATTAATGCCTGCGCAGTACCGTGCGGATCAATGTTGGTTCGCAGGTCGATAATTTCTGGCAGTTCGAACGTCAGCGCATCATCGACCCATTGCCAGACTTCGCCGTTATCTTCCGTAAAACGCATCCGCAGCGTATCTGCTTGCGCTAATCCGGCAACCACCGCGCGGGCCAGTAATGGCGCATCAACCTCTCCGGTTAACTCAACGTAATGCGCCACGCTCCAGGCGGAGGGTAAATCCGACAGTTTTTCTGCCATCCAGATGCCGGGCTGTGCGGCGACCAAAGGTAAATGCTGGCTCATTGTGCCTCCTGCAACTGGGTGAAATTCGCCGGTGTCAGAGTACGCCAGTGGACTTCCAGCCACTGCTGGCAGGACTCTTGTGACTGCGGCTGACACACAATGTCCCAGCCTGCCGGTAAGAGGCATTGTTGCGGCCACAGACTGAATTGCCCCTGCGCATTGCGCAAAATGTAAAACGCTCCCTGTGGATCATCGAAGGGATTACTGAATGCCATATTCAACTCCTGTCATGGAAAAGTGGTTGCCAGAGGTCGATTAGCCCCTGCATCAAGCCACCGCGCCAACAAAGCGCATCATGTCCGCCGTCAACCTGACGCCAGAAAATGGATTCTTTTATGGGGTGTAATTGCGCATACAGCGCCTGATTGGCCTGCATGATCATCGGCTCGCGAATACCCGCTTCCAGCACAATGCGCAGACCTTCGGCGCTAACTTGACCAGCTTTAAGTTGCTCAAGTAAAGCACCTTCTTGCTGCCCGCCCCGATGCGGCCACCAGTACGATCCTGACTGGCTTAATACACAGCCAAAGCGTTCAGGCCAGTGCAGTCCGGCATACAGCGCGGAAAGCCCACCAAAACTCTGCCCGGCGACCACGGTGCGATCGGCGCGATCGCTAAAAGAGGCAATAGCTTTCACCAGGGGTAATAACTCTTGCTGTACTGCCAGCCAGAAATCCGCATTACACGGCAGTTCGTGGGCGCGGTGCGTGGTGTCGATAGCATCGATCAACACATACACGGCGGGAGGAAGTTGCCGACGATGGGTCAGCGAAGTTAGCGCAGGCCAGACGGGCATACTCTGCGCCCAAAATTCACCATCAAGCAAAACTGCCAGCGGGCGTTCTTCTGCTGTTGCATCGCCGGTGATAAAAATCCATACACGGCGTGAATTTTTCAACCGTTCACTTTTCCAGATAATTTCTTTGGCAGGCGTTTCTGGCGCTTGCGGACAATCCCATCCCGGTTGCAGAGGCGCTTGCGGCATTTCGAGTGCAGAAACAGCGTGCCCTCGCCCGCCTTTCCAGCTTTGTGGATTCAGCGGATCGGCTATCGCCTGGGGTAATAGTTTTCGCCAGCCTTCACGTAATTCGAGGCGATCGGGGGATGGTGCAGAAAAAATGTCATCGCGTTCGGTGGGAATAAAGCAGTAGCTGCCGCGCCAGTTGGCATTGAGCTGTGTCGTCCACTGCCAGACGTTGGTGCCTGCAATTCGCTGCATCGACTGGGGCTGGCTGTTCTGATGGTGATCGGTCACACCAGTGATGTAGACCCATACGCGCTTTATCGTCGAGTATTCTTCAGAACCTTGGGGATCACGCCACCAGAAAGTGACCTCAAACATTTCGTCATTCAGACGCTGCCATTCCGGGCCATGTTTCGACTGCCACCAGCTCTCACTTCCTACTTTTAACGCCGTCACACCATAACCCCATGTTTACTGTGCAATTTTTCATTGATTGCAGAAATATATTGATAATATTATTGATAACTATTTGCATTTGCAATAGCGTAATGGCGCGCCGTGGGAAGCGCGGACATTAATTAACCAACTGCACTGCGTGTCTTTCAGGATCAAAGGTTTTCGCGGTAGCGGGGTGCGTCGTATTGATGACGACCATGCCCGACAGTTGCAATTCGTGGCAAAAATGCAGGAATAAAACAATGAACAAGAAGATTCATTCCCTGGCCTTGTTGGTCAATCTGGGGATTTATGGGGTAGCACAGGCACAAGAGCCGACCGATACTCCTGTTTCACATGACGATACCATTGTCGTTACCGCCGCCGAGCAGAACTTGCAGGCGCCTGGCGTTTCGACCATCACCGCAGATGAAATCCGCAAAAACCCCGTTGCCCGTGATGTGTCGGAGATCATCCGTACCATGCCAGGCGTTAACCTGACCGGTAACTCCACCAGTGGTCAGCGTGGGAATAACCGCCAGATTGATATTCGCGGCATGGGTCCGGAAAACACGCTGATTTTGATTGACGGCAAGCCGGTAAGCAGCCGTAACTCAGTGCGTCAGGGCTGGCGTGGCGAGCGCGATACCCGTGGTGATACCTCCTGGGTGCCACCTGAAATGATTGAACGTATTGAAGTTCTGCGTGGTCCGGCAGCTGCGCGTTATGGCAACGGCGCGGCGGGCGGCGTGGTTAACATCATTACCAAAAAAGGCAGCGGTGAGTGGCACGGCTCCTGGGATGCTTATTTCAATGCGCCAGAACATAAAGAGGAAGGTGCCACCAAACGCACCAACTTCAGCCTGACCGGTCCGCTGGGCGACGAATTCAGCTTCCGCTTGTATGGCAACCTCGACAAAACCCAGGCTGACGCGTGGGATATCAACCAGGGCCATCAGTCCGCGCGTGCCGGAACGTATGCCACGACGTTACCAGCCGGGCGCGAAGGGGTAATTAACAAAGATATTAATGGCGTAGTGCGCTGGGACTTCGCGCCTCTGCAATCACTCGAACTGGAAGCGGGCTACAGCCGCCAGGGTAACCTGTATGCGGGTGATACTCAGAACACCAACTCTGACGCTTACACTCGCTCGAAATATGGCGATGAAACCAACCGCCTGTATCGCCAGAACTACTCGCTGACCTGGAACGGTGGCTGGGATAACGGCGTGACCACCAGCAACTGGGTGCAGTACGAACACACCCGTAACTCGCGTATTCCGGAAGGTCTGGCGGGCGGTACCGAAGGGAAATTTAACGAAAAAGCGACACAGGATTTCGTCGATATCGATCTCGATGACGTGATGCTGCACAGCGAAGTTAACCTGCCGATTGATTTCCTCGTTAACCAGACGCTGACGCTGGGTACGGAGTGGAATCAGCAGCGGATGAAGGATTTAAGTTCCAACACCCAGGCGCTCACTGGGACGAATACTGGCGGTGCTATTGATGGTGTGAGTGCCACCGACCGTAGCCCGTATTCAAAAGCAGAAATTTTCTCGCTATTTGCCGAAAACAATATGGAGCTGACTGACAGCACCATCGTAACGCCGGGGCTGCGTTTCGATCATCACAGCATTGTTGGCAATAACTGGAGCCCGGCGCTGAACATATCGCAAGGTTTAGGCGATGACTTCACGCTGAAAATGGGCATTGCCCGCGCCTATAAAGCACCGAGCCTGTACCAGACTAACCCGAACTACATTCTCTACAGTAAAGGTCAGGGTTGCTATGCCAGCGCGGGCGGCTGCTATCTGCAAGGTAATGATGACCTGAAAGCGGAAACCAGCATCAACAAAGAGATTGGTCTGGAGTTCAAACGCGACGGCTGGCTGGCGGGCGTCACCTGGTTCCGTAACGATTATCGCAATAAGATTGAAGCGGGCTATGTGGCTGTAGGGCAAAACGCAGTCGGCACCGATCTCTATCAGTGGGATAACGTACCGAAAGCGGTGGTTGAAGGTCTGGAAGGATCGTTAAACGTACCGGTTAGCGAAACGGTGATGTGGACCAATAACATCACTTATATGCTGAAGAGTGAAAACAAAACCACGGGCGACCGTTTGTCGATCATCCCGGAATATACCCTCAACTCAACGCTGAGCTGGCAGGCACGGGAAGATTTGTCGATGCAAACAACCTTCACGGTACGGCAAGCAGCAGCCGAAGAAGTACAACTATAAAGGTCAGCCAGCGGTTGGACCGGAAACCAAAGAAATCAGCCCGTACAGCATTGTTGGCCTGAGCGCGACCTGGGATGTGACGAAGAATGTCAGTCTGACCGGCGGCGTGGACAACCTGTTCGACAAACGTTTGTGGCGTGCGGGTAATGCCCAGACCACGGGCGATCTGGCAGGAGCCAACTATATCGCAGGTGCCGGGGCGTATACCTATAACGAGCCGGGACGTACGTGGTATATGAGCGTAAACACTCACTTCTGATGCTAACGTCAGATTGTTGACAAAGTGCGCGTCGTTCATGCCGGATGCGGCGTGAACGCCTTATCCGGCCTACAAAAATCTTGCCAATTCAATATATTGCAGGACCACGTAGGCCTGATAAGCGTAGCGCATCAGGCAGTTTTGCGTTTGTCATCAGTCTCTAATATGGTCGACATGAAAACTACGCATACCGCCCTCCCCTTTGTAGGACATACGCTGCATTTTGTTGAGTTTGATCCGGCGAGTTTTTGTGAGCAGGATTTACTCTGGCTGCCACACTACGCGCAACTGCAACACGCTGGACGTAAACGTAAAACAGAGCATTTAGCCGGACGGATCGCTGCAGTTTATGCGCTGCGGGAATATGGCTATAAATGTGTGCCCGCAATCGGCGAGCTACGCCAACCTGTGTGGCCTGCGGGGGTATACGGCAGCATTAGTCACTGTGGGACTACGGCATTAGCCGTGGTATCTCGTCAACCGATTGGCATTGATATCGAAGAGATTTTCTCTGTACAAACCGCAAGAGAATTGACAGACAACATTATTACACCAGCAGAACACGAGCGACTCGCAGAATGCGGTTTAACCTTTTCTCTGGCGCTGACACTGGCATTTTCCGCCAAAGAAAGCGCATGATTATCAGATAATTAGCTGGAATAAACAGCAGATCATCATTCGACTAGAGGATGAGCAGTTTGCTGTGCACTGGCAGATAAAAGAAAAAATAGTCATAACGCTGTGCCAACACGATTAATTGACAACATCTGGTACGATTCGCCCGCAGCCATCACTGACCACGGGCGGTTGAACCATGACCTGACAACCGGATATGCGGGGATTGACGCCTCGGTGCCATCGTTAAGACGATGCCCGTTAAGACGCGTTCTTCAATTGCGTTTTGTAGGCTGTCAGGGATACTGTCCCACGAAATGGCCACCTGTAAGCTCCAGATGACCATTTTTGTTATTCTCCACAACGAGTTAGTTCTTCTTTTCGGATCCGGCACTTCTGGGGGGGAAATCCAGCGATGGCTGGATTATGTCGTCAATTAAAAATGCGGCGAGTAGATTAGCAAATATCCACGCTTTCGCGAGTTCAGGTTCCTTTGCACGCAAAGCATCCAGTGCAGCAAACTTTTGAGCCGCTTAAAAGCCAGTTCAATTTGCCATCGCAGACGGTAACAATCAGCCACTTGCTCTGCTGAATATTCATCTTCCGGTAATGATGTTAGCAATAGCACATGGCCCGCTGCTTCCAGCGTTTCCGCCTGAACTACTCGTCCTTTTCGACGATTCTCGCTGAGCAGTCGGGTTTTACTGATTAATGCTTTTTCGGGAGGAAGTGATACGGCAATGAGACGTGCCGGAAAGGGAGCTCCGGCTTTTTATTACCTGAATTGCCTATCATTACAGTGGTTTCACCGTTCTTACCGCAATCCAGCCCGCGCAGAAAACCCATCATGTCAAAGCGCATTCCTTCTGCAGTTAACCAGCGCAATCCTCGCCAGTGAACCCGGACGATATAATCAGCTTCTCCAAAAGCAAGTGAGCGGATACATTCGGGACGCGAACCGAATCCCCGGTCAGCAATGCGTATCTCGTCTGCCGTTTGCGCAAATCGGTCCAGCCGTTCAGCGTCTCTGCTGTCGGTTAGCTCAAAATCAGTGAACTGACAGGTATGAGGATCATATCCCATATGTAGTCGCCATTCAGCGCTGCCGCCCCCGGGCACTGATTGCTGTTCCATCGACAAGACGCAATCTCTTTCCGCTTGTACAACCCGTAACTGCGGCGCGTACAGCAAGTGTTTGTGCGGCAAGTATGCCAAACCAGTCGGCGGCATTCCGCAGCCGCTTCAGGAGAGCCACGTCAGATAATGTTGCAACGTCATGGAGCTGAGCCCATGCAGTGACTTCACGTAATGACATCCCCCGGGGCCGTAAGCCAGCCCCAGACGTAGCAGAGTTGCAGCATCACAACGGCTACTTTTCGCGGCGGCGGGTTAGAGCCCCGTTAAACACAGCACTATACGTGCCGAAGTATCCAAAGTTCTTCGGGCTTACCAATATGGGCCAGAAGACTCTTCAATGCTGATTGACGCAGTTAAAAATAAGATCACGGCCGGAGAGGTAAAGCACGATATCACCGAAAGTATGCTGGAGCTGGCGACGGATGTTTGCCGTGATATCAACCAGGCTGCCGGGCAATTTTCAGCGATGCAGAAAGTCGTATTGCAGGCAGCCGCAGATCATCATCTGGAAATTTGCGGCGGTGGCACGCACCCGTTTCAGAAATGGCAGCGTCAGGAGGTATGCGATAACGAACGCTATCAACGAACGCTGGAAAACTTTGGTTATCTCATTCAACAGGCGACCGTTTTTGGTCAGCATGTCCATGTTGGTTGCGCCAGTGGCGATGATGCCATTTATTTGCTGCACGGCCTGTCACGGTTTGTGCCGCACTTTATCGCCCTTTCCGCCGCGTCGCCATATATGCAAGGAACGGATACGCGTTTTGCCTCCTCACGACCGAATATTTTTTCCGCCTTTCCCGATAATGGCCCGATGCCGTGGGTCAGTAACTGGCAACAATTTGAAGCCCTGTTTCGCTGCCTGAGTTACACCACGATGATCGACAGCATTAAAGATCTGCACTGGGATATTCGCCCCAGTCCTCATTTTGGCACGGTGGAGGTTCGGGTAATGGATACCCCGTTAACCCTTAGCCATGCGGTAAATATGGCAGGATTGATTCAGGCTACCGCCCACTGGTTACTGACGGAACGCCCGTTTAAAAATCAGGAGAAAGATTACCTTCTTTATAAATTCAACCGTTTCCAGGCCTGCCGCTATGGGCTGGAAGGCGTCATTACCGATCCGCACACTGGCGATCGTCGACCGCTAACGGAAGACACCTTGCGATTGCTGGAAAAATCGCCCCTTCTGCAAATAAAATTGGCGCATCGAGCGCAATTGAAGCACTGCATCGCCAGGTCGTCAGCGGTCTGAATGAAGCGCAGCTGATGCGCGATTTCGTCGCCGATGGCGGCTCGCTGATTGGGCTGGTGAAAAAGCATTGTGAGATCTGGGCCGGTGACTAAGCCGGGAATTGCCTTACAGAAGAATATCCCTGACAATGGTGTTTTAACTTACATTTAACAATGTTATGAAACACCCTTTAGAAACCTTGACCACCGCAGCAGGCATTTTGCTGATGGCTTTTCCTCTCTTGCCTGCTGCTTCCCGCCCCCGCATTGGGGCTGACGCTGGCACAAAAACTGGTGACCACGTTCCATCTGATGGATCTTAGCCAGCTTTACACTTTATTGTTTTGTCTGTGGTTTTTAGTGCTGGGCGCTATTGAGTATTTTGTTCTGCGCTTTATCTGGCGACGCTGGTTCTCGCTGGCGGATTAAACGTCGATTATCGCCGAACTTCGCGGCATACTTTGCTTATTCTCCTTCGCCTAAAGGAACGTTTATGGATAAGCAATCACTGCACGAAACGGCGAAACGCCTGGCTCTTGAGTTACCCTTTGTCGAGCTTTGCTGGCCTTTTGGCCCGGAGTTCGATGTTTTTAAAATTGGCGGCAAGATTTTTATGCTGTCGTCGGAGCTGCGCGGCGTCCCTTTATCAATCTGAAGTCCGATCCACAAAATCCCTGCTAAATCAGCAAATATACCCAAGCATCAAGCCAGGGTATCACATGAATAAAAAGCACTGGATTTCGGTGTATCCCGGCGAGGAAATCTCCGAAGCGTTACTTCGCGATCTGATCAACGATTCGTGGAATCTGGTGGTTGATGGTCTGGCTAAACGCGATCAAAAAAGAGTGCGTCCTGACTCAACCGTAAATCAATAGCGCATTTTTCTCGCTTACCATTTCATCTCGATCCTTGTAATCTGCTGGCACGCAAAATTACTTTCACATGGAGTCTTTATGGATATCATTTCTGTCGCCTTAAAGCGTCATTCCACTAAGGCATTTGATGCCAGCAAAAACTTACCCCGGAACAGGCCGAGCAGATAAAAACGCTACTGCAATACAGCCCATCCAGCACCAACTCCCAGCCGTGGCATTTTATTGTTGCCAGCACGGAAGAAGGTAAAGCGCGTGTTGCCAAATCCGCTGCCGGTAATTACGTGTTCAACGAGCGTAAAATGCTTGATGCCTCGCACGTCGTGGTGTTCTGTGCAAAAACCGCGATGGACGATGCCTGGCTGAAGCTGGTTGTTGACCAGGAAGATGCCGATGGCCGCTTTGCCACGCCGGAAGCGAAAGCCGCGAACGATAAAGGTCGCAAGTTCTTCGCCGATATGCACCGTAAAGATCTGCATGATGATGCAGAGTGGATGGCAAAACAGGTTTATCTCAACGTCGGCAACTTCCTGCTCGGCGTGGCGGCGCTGGGTCTGACGCGGTACCCATCGAAGGTTTTGACGCCGCAATCCTCGATGCAGAATTTGGTCTGAAAGAGAAAGGCTACACCATTCTGGTAGTTGTTCCGGTGGGTCATCACAGCGTTGAAGATTTTAACGCTACGCTGCCGAAATCTCGTCTGCCGCAAAACATCACCTTAACCGAAGTGTAATTCTCTCTTGCCGGGCATCTGCCCGGCTATTTCCCCTCAGATTCTCCTGATTTGCATAACCCTGTTTCAGCCGTCATCATAGTCTGCTGTTGTATAAAGGAGACGTTATGCAGGATTTAATATCCCAGGTTGAAGATTTAGCGGGTATTGAGATCGATCACACCACCTCAATGGTGATGATTTTCGGTATTATTTTTCTGACCGCCGTCGTGGTGCATATTTTTTTGCATTGGGTGGTACTGCGGACCTTCGAAAAACGTGCCATCGCCAGTTCACGGCTATGGTTGCAAATCATTACCCAGAATAAACTCTTCCACCGTTTAGCTTTTACCCTGCAGGGGATTATCGTCAATATTCAGGCGGTATTCTGGCTGCAAAAAGGCACCGAAGCGGCAGATATTCTGACTACCTGCGCGCAGTTGTGGATCATGATGTATGCGCTGCTTTCAGTCTTCTCGTTGCTGGATGTTATTTTGAATCTGGCGCAGAAATTCCCGGCGGCATCTCAGTTACCGCTGAAAGGGATATTTCAGGGGATTAAACTGATCGGCGCGATTCTGGTCGGCATTTTGATGATCTCGCTGTTGATTGGTCAGTCGCCAGCGATTCTGATCAGCGGTCTTGGTGCAATGGCTGCCGTGCTGATGTTGGTATTTAAAGATCCGATTCTTGGTCTGGTGGCAGGTATTCAGCTTTCCGCGAACGATATGTTGAAACTGGGCGACTGGCTGGAGATGCCGAAATACGGCGCGGATGGCGCGGTGATCGATATTGGGTTAACCACCGTCAAAGTGCGTAACTGGGACAATACCATTACCACTATTCCCACCTGGTCTCTGGTCTCTGACTCCTTTAAAAACTGGAGCGGGATGTCAGCATCTGGCGGGCGACGTATTAAGCGCAGTATCAGTATTGATGTCACCAGTATTCGTTTTTTCTTGATGAAGACGAAATGCAACGTCTGAATAAAGCGCATTTGTTAAAACCTTATTTAACCAGCCGCCACAAGGAAATTAATGAGTGGAATCGCCAGCAAGGTTCTACGGAGTCGGTATTAAACCTGCGCCGAATGACCAATATTGGAACCTTTCGTGCCTATCTGAACGAATATCTACGTAACCATCCGCGGATTCGTAAAGATATGACCTTAATGGTACGCCAACTGGCTCGGCGATAACGGTTTACCGCTCGAGATCTATGCGTTTACCAACACCGTGGTGTGGCTGGAATATGAAAGCATTCAGGCTGATATATTCGACCACATATTTGCGATTGTCGAAGAGTTTGGTCTGCGACTTCATCAGTCGCCAACCGGCAATGATATTCGCTCTCTGGCGGGTGCATTTAAGCAGTAATTAAAAAAACCGCTCTCATCGAATGGATGAGAGCGGACATCGTTTTGTCGGATGTAGCGTGAATGCCTTATTTCCGACGCAGCGTTTTAAATGCTACAAACAGGAATACAATCCACACCGGCAGCAGAATCGCTGACAAGCGCATATCATCCATCGTGCACATCAGCAGCAAAATCATGCCGAGGAAGGCAATGCAGAGATAGTTGCCGAACGGATAAAGCAGCGCCTTAAACTGTGTTTCACGTCCCTGACGTCGCATCGCAGCACGAAAACGAAGATGCGCCAGGCAGATCATAATCCAGTTCAACAGCAGCGTTGCTACCACCAGCGCCATCAGCAGACCAAACGCTTTTTGCGGCAGCAGATAGTTGATTAACACCACCAGCGAAGTGATCGCTCCGGAAAGCATCAGCGAGTTAATCGGCACACCGCGACGGCTGACGCGAGTCAAAAACTTCGGCGCATTACCCTGCACAGAAAGGCCAAACAGCATGCGGCTGTTAGAGTAAACCCCGCTGTTATACACCGATAATGATGCTACCAGAATGACGAAGTTCAGCGCAGAGGCTACCACGTTGCTGTCGAGATTATGGAAAATCATCACCAACGGGCTACTGTTGGATTTCACTTCCACCCACGGATAGAGTGCCAGTAAAACCACCAGTGAACCGATATAAAACAGCAGGATGCGATACACCACCTGATTCACTGCTTTCGGGATGCTTTTTTCCGGAGCGCGCGCTTCAGCGGCAGTAATCCCAATCAGCTCCAGCCCGCCGAAGGAGAACATAATCACCGCCAGCGACAAAATCAGCCCATTCCAGCCGGTGGCAAAAAAACCACCGTAGCGCCAGAGGTTATCGATACTGGCTTTCTCGCCGCCGTGCCCAGAAAACAGCAGCCACAGGCCAAAGCCGATCATACCGATGATCGCCAGCACTTTAATCAGCGCAAACCAGAACTCGGTTTCGCCATATAAGCGCACGTTCACCAGGTTAACGGCGTTGATGATAATAAAGAAGGCGGCAGCCCAAATCCACGTTGGAACATCCGGGGAACCAGTACTGCATATAGATGCCCGCAGCGGTCAGCTCTGCCATTCCCACCAGCACGAACATTACCCAGTAGTTCCAGCCAGAGAGGAAGCCCGCAAACGGTCCCCAGTATTTATAGGCAAAGTGGGCAAATGAACCGGATACCGGCTCCTCAACCACCATTTCGCCAAGCTGGCGCATAATCAGGAAAGCGATGATCCCGGCGACGCCGTAGCCCAGCAATACAGCCGGACCCGCCATCTGAATCGCCGGGCCAATGCCAAGAAACAGACCAGTACCAATTGCGCCACCCAGCGCAATCAGTTGAATATGACGGTTATGTAATCCGCGATGAAGCGTCGGCTCTTGATTCGACGCAGTATCTTCCGATACGGTTGACGCGTTTTTCACGCCTTTCCCCTGTGTGTCTTTTTTGTTGAGGGGCACCTTTTAACATTTAGTGCCCATCGTCGCAAGACACAATCCACACGGTTAAACGGGGTATCCTGCTTTTATTTCCGTACCCGATGTCGGTGCAGCCACATCAGCTTATACGCCGCCGGGATAATAAACAGCGATAGCAAAGGCGCGGTGATCATGCCGCCAATCATCGGCGCGGCAATCCGGCTCATCACCTCTGAACCTGCTCCCGTTCCCCACAGAATCGGCAGCAGACCAGCGATAATCACCGCCACCGTCATCGCTTTCCGGGCGCACGCGCAGGACCGCGCCGTGATACAACGCCTCATCCAGCTTCTGCTCGCTGAATGTTTGCGGATTATTCAACGACGGCTCGGCCTCTATGGCGTGACGTAAATACATCAGCATCACCACGCCAAATTCGGCGGCGACCCCGGCAAGGGCAATAAAACCGGTGCCCGTCGCCACGGAAAGATGAAAGCCCATCCACCACAGCAACCAGATGCCGCCCACCAGCGCAAACGGTACGCTGCTGATAATCAGCAACGCTTCGCCCACCCGACGGAACGCCAGGTACAACAGCACGAAGATGATCATCAGCGTCATCGGCACCATCAGTTTCAGCTTATGGTTGGCGCGCTCCAGTAGCTCGAACTGCCCGGAGAATGCCACGCTGGTGCCCGGTTTTAACTGCACTTTTTCAGCTATCGCTTTTTGCAGATCGTGAACCACCGACACCATGTCACGATCGCGGGCATCGATATAAATCCAGCTCGTCGGGCGCGCATTCTCGGTTTTCAGCATCGACGGTCCGGTAGAGACTTTAACGTCGGCCACGTCTGCCAGGGTGATTTGCTGCTTCATCGGCGTGAGGATCGGCAACTGGCGCAGTGCCTGCGGGCTATCGCGCCAGCTTTGCGGATAACGCAGATTAATTGGATAACGGGCAATCCCTTCCACCGTTTCGCCAACCATCGCCCCGCCCACCGCAGATTTCACAAACAATTGCACATCCGCCACCGTCATACCGTAACGCGCGGCTTTTTCACGGTTAATCTCAACGTTGATATAGCGCCCACCTTCCAGCCGCTCGGCAAGAGCAGAAGCTACGCCTGGCACCGTTCGCGCCACTTCTTCAATTTGCTCCGCCATCGTGTCGATATCCGCCAGCACAGTGCCGGAAACTTTAATGCCGATAGGGCTTTTAATGCCAGTCGAGAGCATATCGATACGGTTACGAATTGGCGGCACCCACAGATTCGCCAGCCCCGGCAGACGCACGGTGTTATCCAGTTCCTCAATGATTTTGTCCATCGTCATGCCTGGCCGCCACTGATCTTGTGGCTTAAGCTGGATAGTCGTTTCTACCATCTCCAGTGGAGCTGAATCGGTGGCGGTTTCCGCTTTCCCGGTTTTGCCAAATACCCGCGCCACTTCCGGTACGCTCATAATCAGCTTGTCGGTTTTTTGCAGCATGCTCGCCGCCTCTGCTGCGGAAATCCCCGGCAGCGTCGATGGCATATACAACAAGTCGCCTTCATTGATCTGCGGTAAAAATTCCCCGCCAACTTTATTGAGCGGCCAGAGTACCGTCAGCACCGAAAGCGCTGCCACCAACAGCGTGGTTTTCGGCCAGTGCAGTACTTTCAGCAACAGCGGATGATAAACACGAATCAAAAAGCGATTGAGCGGGTTACTGCTTTCCGGCGGAATTTTGCCACGGATCCAGTAGCCCATCAGGATCGGGATCACTACGATCGCCAGTAGCGCCGCGCCCGCCATCGCATAGGTTTTGGTGAACGCCAGCGGGCCAAACAGACGACCTTCCTGCCCTTCCAGGGTGAAGATCGGGATAAACGACAGCGTGATAATCAGCAGACTGATAAACAGCGCCGGCCCCACTTCAACAGATGCATCGGTAATCACCTGCCAGCGCGTTTTATTATCCAGCGTGGCGTCAGGATGCTGGTGCTGCCACTCTTCCAGCCGTTTATGCGCATTCTCGATCATGACGATAGCGGCATCGACCATCGCCCCGACGGCAATCGCAATACCGCCCAGCGACATAATATTGGCGTTCAGTCCCTGAAAGTGCATGACAATAAAAGCAATACACAACCCCAGCGGCAACGAAATAATCGCCACCAGCGCCGAGCGCACATGCCAGAGAAACAGCGCACAGACTACCGCCACCACAATAAACTCTTCCAGCAACTTGCCACTGAGGTTGTCAATGGCGCGGTCAATGAGCTGGCTGCGATCGTATGTTGTAACTATCTCCACGCCTTCCGGCAGACTGCTTTTCAGCGTTTCCAGTTTGTCCTTCACGGCAGCGATCACTTCACGGGCGTTTTTGCCGGAACGCAGGATCACCACCCCGCCCGCCACTTCGCCTTCGCCGTTCAGTTCGGTAATGCCCCGGCGCATCTCCGGGCCAACCTGGACCTTCGCAACATCACGCAGATAAACGGGCACGCCATTTTCACTGGCTTTTAAGACGATGTGATTAAAGTCGTCGAGCGTTTGCAGATATCCGCTGGCGCGCACCATATATTCCGCTTCCGCCAGTTCGATCGACGAACCGCCCGCTTCCTGGTTTGAAGCATCCAGCGCGCTTTTTACTTCGGCGAGACTGATGCCATACTGCGCCAGGCGCTGAGGATCGATAACCACCTGATACTCTTTCACCACACCGCCCACCGACGCCACTTCCGCAACGTCAGGGATGGTTTTTAGCTCATATTTGAGAAACCAGTCCTGCAATGAGCGTAAATCGGCCAGATCGTGCTTACCGCTGCGATCTACCAGTGCATATTCATAGATCCAGCCAACGCCCGTGGCGTCTGGCCCCAGCTCGGCGCTGACTCCCGCAGGCAGCTTCCCCTGTACCTGATTGAGGTACTCCAGCACCCGCGAGCGCGCCCAGTACGGATCGGTGCCATCTTCAAAAATGACATACACATAAGAGTCGCCAAACTGCGAGAAACCGCGCACTGTCTTCGCGCCGGTACCGACAACATGGTGGTGGTTAGCGGATAAGTCACCTGATTTTCAACGATTTGCGGTGCCTGACCGGGATAGCTGGTTTTAATAATCACCTGTACATCAGAGAGATCCGGCAGCGCATCCACTGGCGTGTTAATGATGGTCCAGGTGCCCCAGATGCTCAGAAACAACGCGCCCATCAGCACCAGAAAACGGTTCGCCACCGAGCGACGAATAATCCATTCAATCATTGGTTATTCCCTCAATACGCATGGGTAGCACTTTCAGAGCGCATCCGCTCCAGTGCGCCAGAAATATTGGCTTCAGAATCAATCAGGAACAGGCCGCTGGAAACCACCTTTTCACCTTCCGCCAGACCAGAGCGTAACGCGGTGACGCCTTGCGATGCCTGGAAAACGGCAACGCGTTTCGGTACAAAGCGCCCGTCAGCATCAACGGTAATCACCCGCTGTTCGTTGCCGGTATCAATCAGCGCCTGTGACGGAATGAGCAGCATCGGTTCGCTGGCGGTATTGAGTTGCAACCAGGCGTTCATGCCCGGTTTTAGCGCCTCGTCGGCGTTGTCGACTTCCAGACGCAGTTGCAGCGTGCGGGTCGCGGCATCCACGCCGGGTAGCAGCGTCCATTTGCGAATGGTGAGTGTTTTATCAGGTCGCGCCGGAACGGTGAGCGTAAACTGCGAGGCATCTTTCACCAGCCAGGCGATGGACTCCGGGATCGCAGCAGTGACCCACACCGGGTCCATACCCTGAATTTTCGCGACCACGTTATCTTTGGCGATATTCATTCCCGCGCGCAGATCAAACGCGGTGATCACGCCATCAATGGGCGCTTTGAGCGTAAAGCGAGTCTGGATTTTTTGCGTGGCGATCAGGCGGCGAATATCCGCCTCCGGCATTCCCGCCAGTCTCAGCCGCTCAAGAATGCCTTCAGTCTGGGTCGCCGTACCGCCGGTTTCGCGCAGCAGTAAATACTCACTCTGCGCTTCCACCCAGTCGGGAATGGTCAGGTCGAGAAGCGGTGTGCCCTTTTGTACTTTATCGCCCACGGTAAGCGGATACACCTTATCGATAAACCCGGCAGCGCGAGCCTGCACAATGGCATACTGATACTCGTTGTAACTGACATTCGCCGGGAAACTCTGGGCAAAAGTCAGCGGCCCGCGCGTGACGGTCGCCGTTTTCACCCCCAGATTCTGCGTCTGGGTCGGGTCAATGCGTACACCAGACGCAGAACTCTCTTCATCGGCATATTTCGGCACCAGATCCATATCCATAAACGGCGATTTACGGTTTATCGAACCGCGTATTGGGATACATCGGGTCGTACCAGAATAAGATTTTACGTTCTGCGGTCGGCGTTTTTCTGCAGGCGGTTCCGCCTTTGCAACCCAGGTAAAACCTGCCGCAGAAATAATACCGCCCGCGATCATGCTGCCGATAATAAGCGCGATTTTTTTCATCTCATTAAACCTGGGTTACTGGCTGACTTTAATATCCTGTAATAAAGAAAGGTTGCCCTGCTGGACAAAATTAAACGCCACTTTGTCGCCGGTTTTAATTTCGCTCATTTTCGTCTGCGGGGTGATGGTAAAGCGCATGGTCATCTCCGGCCAGTTCACGGCAGCAATCGGATCGTGATGGATGGTGATTTTTTTGCTTTCCAGATCAACACCTTTTACCACGCCAGTGGCGCTAATAACCTGTGGTTGTGCTTCGCTCATGGTTTCATGATGATGTTCGTTAGCCTGGGCATTAAAGCCAATAACGGTAAACAGACTGAACATCGCGACTTGCAGTGCTTTTTTCATTTATTCTCTCCTGGAGTTAAAAATTATTGCTGCCAACCGCCCCCTAAGGCGGTATATAAAGAAATTTCGTTAACCTGACGGGCATAATTCAGGTCAAGTAAAGTTTGTCGGGTTGCAAATAAAGAACGCTCGGCATCCAGCACTTCCAGATAACTTACTGCGCCGTGCTGATATAATGCCCGCGCCCGTTGCAAAGTAATTTTCAGCGATGCCAGATAACGCTGCTGGGCGCTGATTTGATCGTTCAGGCTTTGACGTAATGCCAGCGCATCTGCCACTTCTTTAAAGGCATTCTGGATTTTCTGTTCATAATTCACCACCGACTGCTGCTGGCGAATTTCGGCGATATCCAGATTGGCCTGGTTGCGTCCGGCATTAAAAATGGGGATCTCAATTTTGGGTATAAAATTCCACATCCCGCTGCTGGCGTTAAATAATGACGACAGATCGCTACTGGCGGTCGATATTCCGCTGGTCAGGCTGATAGACGGGAAAAATGCCGCGCGTGCAGCGCCAATATTGGCATTAGCCGCCATTAACGCGTGTTCAGCTTCCATAATATCAGGGCGCTGCAATAAGATTTGCGACGACAAGCCCGCCGGTAATTTAACGCTTTGCAGGCTGTCGCTGTTTACTGTCTGCGCTTGCGGCAGCTTGCCGTAGCTTCCCAATAACAGTTGCAATGCATTATTCGCCTGCGCCAGTTCCCCCTGACGTTTAGCGATGTCGCTGCGGGTACTTTCTATCACCCCGCGAGCCTGTTCTAGCGCCAGAACATTGCTGCTACCGGTCAACAGTTGTTTTTCGACAAATGCATATGACTGCTGATAATTACGCAGCGTTTCTTCGGCTATTTGCACTTGCGCATACGCCAGTTGCTGATTGAAATAGCTTTGCGCGACATTAGAAACCAGCAGAATATGCACCGCGCGCTGAGCTTCCTCAGTAGCTAAATAATTTTGACGCTCGGCTTCGCTCATGTTCTTTAAGCGCCCGAAAAAATCGAGGTCAAAGCTGGCGTTAAGGCCGGTCGAAAACTCCCGTGTCGTGGCGGTATTCCCTTTAAGATTACCGCTCCAGCTGCCGCTGCCCTCGCCATTGAGCTGTGGGTAGCGGTCGGCATCGGTCAGACGATATTGCGCCCGTGCCTCCTGCACTTTCAGCGCCGCCATGCGTAAATCCCGGTTATTCACCAACGCCTCGCTAATCAGCGTCTTCACCTGATTATCAACAAAAAAGGTGCGCCAGCCCGCGTTCTGGTAGTTATCTGCTGCGTTAACCAGGCCGTTCTGGCTGAGTGAGAACTGCTGCGGCACGGGCATTGCCGGACGCTGATAATCCGGTGCCAGTGAACAACCGGTTAGCGCAAGGGCCACACAAAATGGCAGAAGTTTACAAGGAGACATAGGCTCATAATTTCTGGTGATTTTATGCCGCCAACTTTACTCGCCAGGCTCTGATTTTCCGGTGACAGGAAAATGACAAAATTGTCATTTTGCCAATAAGCGATTGCCATCTGATCCCGCTACTCTAGAATTGCCCGGGCAACATGCGGAGGAAATATGAAACTGTTGATTGTCGAAGATGAAAAGAAAACCGGAGAATACTTGACCAAAGGGTTAACCGAAGCCGGTTTTGTGGTCGATTTGGTACCGACAACGGGCTGAATGGCTACCATCTGGCGATGACCGGTGATTATGATCTGATAATCCTCGATATTATGCTGCCGGACGTGAACGGCTGGGATATCGTGCGCATGTTGCGTTCCGCCAATAAGGGGATGCCGATTCTGTTGCTTACCGCGCTTGGCACCATTGAACATCGCGTCAAGGGGCTGGAGTTGGGGGCGGATGACTATCTGGTTAAGCCGTTCGCTTTTGCTGAACTGCTGGCGCGGGTGCGCACTCTACTGCGGCGCGGGGAGGCGGTGATTATCGAAAGTCAGTTTCAGGTTGCCGATCTGATGGTCGATCTCGTCAGCCGCAAAGTCACCCGTAGCGGCACGCGCATCACGTTGACCAGTAAAGAATTTACTTTGCTGGAGTTTTTCCTCCGCCATCAGGGTGAAGTGCTGCCCCGCTCGCTTATCGCCTCGCAGGTGTGGGACATGAATTTCGACAGCGACACTAACGCCATTGATGTGGCGGTGAAGCGGCTACGCGGCAAAATCGACAACGACTTTGAGCCGAAGCTGATTCAGACCGTGCGCGGCGTGGGCTATATGCTTGAGGTGCCGGATGGTCAGTAAGCCATTTCAGCGCCCGTTTTCGCTGGCAACCCGTCTGACCTTTTTTATCAGCCTGGCCACCATCGCGGCGTTTTTCGCCTTTGCATGGATCATGATCCACTCAGTGAAAGTGCATTTTGCCGAGCAGGATATTAATGATTTAAAAGAAATTAGCGCCACCCTTGAACGGGTACTTAATCATCCTGACGAGACGCAAGCCCGACGCTTAATGACGCTGGAAGATATCGTCAGTGGTTATTCCAACGTGTTGATTTCCCTGGCAGATAGCCACGGCAAAACGGTGTATCACTCCCCCGGTGCGCCGGATATCCGCGAGTTTACGCGTGACGCCATACCCGATAAAGACGCTCAGGGTGGCGAGGTGTATCTCCTTTCCGGCCCGACGATTATGATGCCAGGCCACGGTCACGGGCATATGGAACACAGCAACTGGCGGATGATTAACTTGCCGGTTGGCCCGTTGGTGGACGGCAAACCGATTTATACGCTCTACATCGCGCTTTCGATCGATTTTCATCTTCATTACATAAATGATTTGATGAATAAACTTATTATGACCGCATCGATCATCAGCATCCTGATCGTCTTTATCGTGCTGCTGGCGGTACATAAAGGCCACGCGCCAATTCGCAGCGTCAGCCGTCAAATCCAGAACATTACCTCGAAAGATCTCGACGTTCGCCTCGATCCACAGACCGTGCCCATTGAACTCGAACAACTGGTGCTGTCGTTCAACCATATGATCGAGCGTATCGAGGATGTCTTTACCCGCCAGTCCAATTTCTCAGCGGATATCGCTCACGAAATTCGCACGCCGATTACGAATCTCATAACGCAAACGGAAATCGCCCTCAGCCAGTCGCGCAGTCAGAAGGAGCTGGAAGATGCTCTACTCTAATCTCGAAGAGCTGACTCGAATGGCGAAAATGGTCAGCGATATGCTGTTTCTCGCTCAGGCCGATAACAACCAGTTAATCCCCGAAAAGAAAATGCTCAACCTGGCGGATGAAGTCGGCAAAGTGTTCGATTTTTTCGAGGCGTTAGCGGAAGATCGCGGCGTGGAGTTGCGGTTTGTTGGCGACAAGTGTCAGGTCGCGGGCGATCCGCTGATGCTGCGTCGGGCGTTAAGCAACCTGCTTTCGAACGCCCTGCGTTATACGCCACCCGGAGAGGCAATTGTTGTGCGCTGCCAGACGGTCGATCACCAGGTGCAAGTTTCCGTCGAAAACCCCGGTACGCCCATTGCGCCCGAACACTTACCGCGATTGTTTGACCGTTTCTACCGCGTTGATCCTTCCCGCCAGCGAAAAGGCGAAGGTAGCGGCATTGGGCTGGCGATAGTGAAATCAATTGTTGTCGCGCATAAAGGCACGGTTGCAGTAACGTCAGATGCGCGGGGAACAAGGTTTATGATCAAACTACCGGAGAAAGGTTAATTAGTTAGTTCAAACTCAAAGAGTGATGTATCGCCTTCTGTTATTATTTATCAATAAAACAGGGAAGACCTTATTGGTCGTCTGAAATCGAAGGTTATTCATTTTCGGATATTTACGAGATATTTAGATATGCAATTTAATCAAATTCGTGTTTCTACCAATTGTAGAGCACAATGCTATTACTAAATTTTCATCACAATAAAAGAATCGGCTATAATATAAAGCGCAGTCAGGCATCATTAATCTCTATATTATTCACACAATCTATTTATCAAGTGAATTTGATAAATTCCTAATTTAAAATATTCACTATTAAGCCAGCGTCTAACGACGTTAAGATGGCAATGTGCAGATCATGTTATCAGGGTGGGGCGGTAGCGTATATTCCTTATACAAACCATCATTCATTTCAATAATGTTTATTGAGTTATTTATTATTGTGAATAAAAAGACATTACAAATATTGGTTTGACTTTGCATATCAGGTGTTTTTTTGTTACTCGATGTAATATACGAGCCTGTCCTTAATAACATCGTGAACCCGTCAGTTGAGTTTGTGATTATTTTGTTGAGTCAACAGACCCCCGTTTCTCTGAAGTAAAATCCCGGACAAAATCATCACATAACCATGACACTTTTCTGATATTCACCGGTAACGCCTGAAGCCGGCCCGCTTATCTCATTACCCGACATGTTGTACATGCAATATATGCAGATTATTATTCATTTTCACGGAGGTTGCTATGTCAACCGGATTACGTTTCACACTGGAAGTGGACGGCCTGCCGCCGGATGCTTTTTGCGGTGGTTTCCCTTTCATCTGAACCAGTCACTCTCTTCGCTCTTTTTTCCCTCGATCTCTCCCTGGTCAGCCAGCAGTTTCTCTCCCTTGAATTTGCGCAGGTGCTGGACAAAATGGCCTACCTGACGATATGGCAGGGCGATGAAGTACAGCGCCGGGTGAAAGGCGTGGTGACTGGTTTGAACTGGGGGAGAACGACAAAAACCAGATGCTGTACAGCATGAAGGTGCACCCGCCGCTGTGGCGTGCCGGTCTGCGCCAGAACTTCCGTATCTTCCAGAACGAGGACATCAAAAGCATCCTCGGCACGATGTTGCAGGAAAACGGGGTGACCGAATGGAGTCCGCTGTTCAGCGAGCCGCATCCTTCCCGTGAGTTTTGTGTCCAGTACGGTGAGACTGATTACGATTTCCTGTGCCGGATGGCGGCGGAGGAAGGCATCTTCTTTTATGAGGAGCATGCTTACAAAAGTACCGACCAGAGCCTCGGTGCTGTGCGACACAGTCCGCCATCTGCCCGAATCTTTTGAAATCCCATGGAACCCGAACACCCGTACCGAGGTGAGCACCCTCTGCATCAGCCAGTTCCGCTACAGCGCACAAATCCGCCCTTCTTCCGTGGTGACCAAAGACTACACCTTTAAACGCCCCGGCTGGGCCGGACGTTTTGAACAGGAAGGCCAGCACCAGGACTACCAGCGCACGCAGTATGAAGTGTATGACTACCCCGGACGTTTCAAGGGTGCCCACGGGCAGAACTTTGCCCGCTGGCAGATGGACGGCTGGCGAAACAATGCAGAAACCGCGCGGGGAATGAGTCGCTCGCCGGAGATATGGCGGGACGACGAATTGTGCTGACGGGGCATCCGCAGGCGAACCTGAACCGGGAATGGCAGGTGGTGGCAAGTGAACTGCACGGCGAACAGCCACAGGCGGTGCCAGGACGGCAGGGAGCGGGGACGGCGCTGGAGAACCATTTTGCGGTGATCCCGGCAGACAGAACATGGCGACCACAGCCGTTGCTGAAACCGCTGGTCGACGGCCCGCAGAGCGCTGTCGTGACAGGACCGGCAGGCGAGGAAATCTTCTGCGACGAACATGGTCGCGTGCGGGTGAAGTTCAACTGGGACCGTTATAACCCGGCAGACCAAGACAGTTCGTGCTGGATCCGTGTGGCACAGGCGTGGGCAGGCACCGGTTTTGGACCTGGCGATACCGCGTGTGGGTCAGGAAGTGATTGTAGACTTCCTCAACGGCGATCCGGACCAGCCGATCATTATGGGGCGCACCTACCACCAGGAAAACCGCACCCCCGGCAGCCTGCCGGGAACAAAGACGCAGATGACCATCCGCTCCAAAACGTACATGGGCAGCGGATTTAATGAGCTGAAGTTTGATGATGCGACAGGGAGAGAACAGGTCTACATCCACGCGCAGAAGAACATGGATACCGAAGTGCTCAACGACCGTACCACCACCGTAAAACACGATCACCGCGAAACCGTAAAAAATGACCAGACGGTCACGATCCAGGAAGGTAACCGCCTTCTTACGGTGGAAAAAGGCCACAAGATCACCGGAGTACTGAAAGGGTCTTTATCTGAGGACGTCTTTCAGGACAGAGGCACGATTGCCGGTTCGGTGCATGTTGACGCTGTAAACAATGGTGGCGAAGGCGACGGTATACAGGCTTATACGGCGATTAAGGAAATTTTGCTGGCCGTGGAGGAAAGCAAAATTGCGCTGACGCCGGATGGCATACAGCTACAGGTCGGGGAATCGACGGTAATCAGGCTGTCGAAGGATGGCATCACCATCGTGGGCGGTTCTGTTTTCATCAACTGATTCACTCAGATTAACAGGGAGTATTTTATGCAGTTCACTTTTAATGAAGGCCACATTCAACTGCCGTCTCAATGGCAGGATCAGTCAATGCAGGTCCTAGTGTCCACAGATAACAGTGGCATCAACCTGGTCATTACCCGCGAAGCCGTTCCACAGGGAACCCTGACACCAGAGCTGTACCAGGAAACGCTGGCGCTGTACCAGGGCAAACTTGATGGGTACACCGAACATGCCTGCCGGGAAATCACTCTGGCAGAGGCCCCGGCCTGGCTGCTGGATTATTCCTGGAACGGTCCGGAAGATGAAGGGAATCAGGGGCGGATTAGCCAGATAGCCGTATTCCAGCGGCGTGGAGATACGCTGCTGACCTTCACTTTCAGCACCTCCTTATCCCTGAAGAACAGTCAAAAGACGATGCTGCTGGAGGTGATAAAGAGCTTCACCCCGTTGCCACCGGAGAATGACATCCAAAAGGACCAGCCGCGCTGACATAAACGAGGGATAACACATGAGTGAAGGACCAGGCGGGCCACAGGGAGCGACCGCAGGCGGTACGCTGGCAATGCGAATGCTGTCACAGCAGGCGATGGTCGCCAGCCAGATGAAACGGGCAGCCAACGACAAAGCCATTGCACAGATGTTGGCATCAAAAAAGTCTGGCCCCCCCGCAGCCAGGCTGGGCGATGAAATTCAGCACAAGAGTTTTTTGGGGGCGCTGGCAGGGGCCGTGCTGGGGGCGATAGTGACCATCGCAGAAGGTTGCCTGATTATGGCCGCCTGTGCCACCGGCCCTTATGCGCTGGTTCTGGTGCCTGCGCTGATGTATGCCAGCTATAAGGCGAGTGATTATGTGGAGGAGAAACAGAACCAGCTTGAATCATGGATAAACAGTTTTTGTGACACGGACGGGGCCATCAATACTGGTTCTAAAAATGTAAACATTAACGGAAAGCCCGCTGCCAGGGGCCGCCGTCACCCTTCCCCTCCTCCCCTGACTGAAGCAATACCCTCTCCACCACAGGGGGAACCCTCATGGGGTGATATTGCCACTGACCTGCTTGAATCGGCAGCGGAAAAAGCAGTACCACTGGCGAAGGCCTGGGGGAACGCTGTTATCACCCTGACGGACAGCAATGCCGGTATTATGGATCGCGTCAGCGCCGGCGCATCGCTTCTGTTTCCCGCCGGTCCGGTATTAATGGAGTTTGCCACCATGGTGGGCGGGCGTGGCGAAATCAAAAAAGACGTGGATTTCCCGGAAGCCGGTGAGGACACGGCGCTCTGCGACAAGGAGAACAAACCACCGAGGATAGCCCAGGGCAGCAGCAACGTCTTTATCAACAATCAGCCTGCCGCACGCAAAGGGGACAAACTGGAGTGCAGCGCGGCAATCGTGGAAGGTTCGCCGGACGTCTTTATTGGCGGTGAACAGGTGACCTATCTGGATATCCAGCCGGAGTTCCCGCCGTGGCAGAGAATGATCCTGGGGGGAATAACGATAGCCAGCTATCTTCTGCCGCCCGCGGGACTGCTGGGAAAACTGGGGAATCTGGCGAAACTCGGCAAACTGGGAAACCTGCTGGGGAAAAGCGGGAAGCTGCTGGGGGCAAAGCTCGGCGCGTTGCTGGGGAAAACAGGTAAGTCGTTAAAAAGTATTGCCAATAAAGTCATCAGATGGGTAACAGATCCTGTCGATCCGGTAACCGGCGCATACTGCGACGAACGTACCGACTTTACGCTGGGCCAGACACTCCCCCTCTCCTTCACCCGTTTCCACAGTTCTGTACTGCCGCTGCATGGTCTGACGGGCGTGGGCTGGAGCGACTCCTGGAGCGAATACGCCTGGGTGCGTGAACAGGGAAACCGGGTGGATATCATCAGCCAGGGAACCACGCTGAGATTTGCCTTCGACGGTGACAGTGATACGGCGGTTAACCCGTATCACGCCCAGTACATTCTGCGCCGCCGCGACGATTACCTGGAGCTGTTCGACCGTGATGCACTGAGCAGCCGCTTCTTTTATGACGCCTTTCCGGGAATGCGCCTGCGCCACCCGGTGACTGACGATACCTGCGATGACCGTCTGGCACACAGCCCCGCAGACCGGATGTACATGCTGGGCGGGATGAGCGACACCGCCAGCAACCGCATCACGTTTGAGCGCGACAGCCAGTACCGCATCATGGGTGTCAGTCACACCGACGGGATCCGGCTTAAACTGACGTACCATGCCAGCGGCTACCTGAAAGCCATTCACCGTACGGATAACGGCATACAGATGCTGGCGACCTACGAACAGGATGCGCGGGGGCGGCTGACAGAAGCGGATGCGCGGCTGGACTACCACCTGTTTTATGAGTACGACGCTGCGGACCGGATCATCCGCTGGTCCGATAACGACCAGACGTGGAGCCGTTTCACCTACGATGCACAGGGCCGGTGCGTGACCGTCACCGGGGCGGAGGGCTATTACAACGCCACGCTGGACTATGGTGACGGCTGCACCACCGTGACGGACGGCAAGGGCATTCACCGTTATTACTATGATCCTGACGGCAATATTCTGCGGGAAGCAGCGCCGGACGGCAGCACCACCATGTATGAATGGGATGAATTCCATCACCTGCTGGCCCGCCACTCCCCTGCCGGGCGGGTGGAGAAGTTTGAATACAACGCCGCACACGGTCAGTTAAGCCGTTACACGGCGGCAGACGGTGCGGAGTGGCAGTACTGCTATGATGAGCGCGGCCTGCTCAGCAACATCACCGACCCTGCCGGGCAGACGTGGACGCAGCAGTGTGATGAACGCGGCCTGCCGGTAAGTCTGGTGTCGCCACAGGGCGAAGAGACCCGGCTGGCGTACACGCCGCAGGGGCTGCTGTCGGGGATATTCCGCCAGGATGAACGGCGTCTGGGCATAGAGTACGACCACCACAACCGGCCGGAAACACTCACCGACGTGATGGGCCGTGAACACCACACCGAATACAGCGGTCACGACCTGCCGGTGAAGATGCGCGGCCCCGGCGGTCAGTCAGTGCGGTTACGGTGGCAGCAGCACCATAAACTGAGCGGCCTTGAACGCACTGGCACCGGCGCGGAAGGATTTCGCTATGACCGCCACGGCAACCTGCTGGCCCTGGACGGACGGCAACGGCGTTGTCTGGACGATGGAATACGGCCCGTTCGATTTGCCGGTGGCGCGAACGGACGGTGAAGGCCACCGCTGGCAGTACCGCTACGATAAAGACACGCTGCAACTGACAGAAGTCATCAATCCGCAGGGCGAGTCATACCGTTATATTCTGGACAACTGTGGACGGGTGACGGAAGAGCGTGACTGGGGCGGCGTGGTCTGGCGTTACCGCTATGACGCCGATGGCCTTTGTACCGCCAGGGTTAACGGCCTGGAGGAAACTATCCTCTACAGCCGGGACGCCGCAGGCCGCCTGGCAGAAGTCATCTCGCCGGAAGGCAAAACGCAGTATGCCTATGACAAATCCGGCAGGCTGACGGGTATCTTCAGCCCGGACGGTACATCACAGCGCACCGGCTATGACGAACGCGGGCGGGTGAATGTCACCACTCAGGGCCGACGGGCCATTGAATACCACCACCCCGATGAACACACCGTCATCCGCTGTATCCTGCCACCGGAAGATGAACGCGACAGACACCCCGGTGAATCCCTGCTGAAAACCACCTACCGCTACAACGCCGCCGGAGAACTGACGGAGGTTATCCTGCCGGGGGATGAGACGCTGACGTTCAGCCGTGATGAGGCAGGACGTGAAGTGCTCCGGCACAGTAACCGGGGTTTTGCCTGTGAGCAGGGCTGGAATGCAGCCGGTCAGCTTACCAGCCAGCGCGCCGGACTTTTCCCGGCGGAAGCCACATGGGGCGGACTGCTCCCCTCACTGGTGCGGGAGTACCGTTACGACAGCGCGGGCAATATGTCGGCTGTCACCAGCCGGGAAGACTACGGACGGGAAACACGGCGGGAGTACCGGCTGGACCGGAACGGCCAGGTCACGGCGGTGACAGCCTCAGGCACCGGGCTGGGCTATGGCGAAGGCGATGAGTCCTATGGCTATGACAGTTGTGGCTACCTGAAGGCGCAGTCGGCGGGCAGGCACCGGATAAGCGTGGATACTGACATGTATCAGCGCGGCCACCGGCTGAAACAGACCGGAAACACAGACTACAGCTATGACGCCGCAGGCCGGATGGTCAGCCGCACCAGACACCGTGACGGCTACCGCCCGGAAACAGAGCGGTTCCGGTGGGACAGCCGGGACCAGCTGACCGGGTATTGCAGCGCACAGGGTGAGCAGTGGGAATACCGCCACGACGCCAGCGGCAGGCGGACGGAAAAACGCTGCGACCGGAAGAAAATCCGTTTTACGTATCTGTGGGACGGCGACAGTATTGCGGAAATGCGGGAATACCGGGATGATAAACTGTACAGCGTACGGCACCTGGTGTTTAACGGCTTTGAGCTGCTGAGTCAGCAGTTCAGCCGGGTACGGCAGCCGCATCCGTCCGTGGCCCCGCAGTGGGTGACGCGAACGAATCATGCGGTGAGCGACCTGACGGGCCGTCCGCTGGTGCTCTTTAACAGTGAAGGTAAAACCGTCTGGCGACCGGGGCAGACCAGCCTGTGGGGGCTGGCACTCAGCCTGCCCGCAGACACCGGCTACCCGGACCCGCGCGGGGAGCTGGACCCGGAAGCCGACCCCGGCCTGCTGTATGCGGGGCAGTGGCAGGATGCGGAATCGGGGCTGTGCTATAACCGGTTCCGGTATTACGAGCCGGAAACCGGGATGTACCTGGTGAGTGATCCACTGGGGTTGCTGGGGGGTGAGCAGACTTACCGGTATGTGCCTAATCCGCTGGGGTATGTTGATCCTTTGGGATTAGCTATATGTCCTGTGATGTATGATTGGTATAAATACAATCGTTCTCAAGGTATGACAGCAGCACAAGCGCATCAAGCAATTAAAAATACCTCACCGCAGGATGTGTTAAATTATGCTTTACATCGGCAAGGCTTGTCTGGGCATAACTACCCTATAAAATTTAAAGAAAAATTCACCGTCGGAAATTATAAATATGAAGTAAGGGCTCATGATGTAAACCCTACTGCTCCAGCAGGGAGTAATTCTGCCAATGGCCCCATATATAGGATTGGTAGAAGCCAAAGTGGAACAAATCCTGCGACTAATCAAGGCTATGGTTGGGAGTATGGTTCTCCTGATGGCAGTTGGCATCATACATCTGATTTGAAAACTAAAAGTCCGAATTATAATCCAGGAGCTGCAAATGATACTCATATACCATTGCCTACAGGAACTATTCCATGAGTGAGCAAAACATAATTAATGATATAAAGCACCATAATTGGAAAGAAAGTTGGTTGGATTTTTCAGTTTTTCTTTATGAACATAATCGCTTGATTATTTCCGGGAGTGATGACCTTTCTTACTATCACACACTGGAAATAATAATAGACACGCCATGCTATATTAGCGGTGTTATGGACTGGTCATGCGATCTTAATGAGGAGTTTATTAAGCTATCAAGTTGCACTGACAATGCTCGTGAAATGTTAGTATTAGAGTTTTATTCGGAATTTGAATTGAAATTCAAAGTTATTGCGAAAAAAATATCCATTAACTTTGATACTGTATTTTATTACAAAAGAGAAAATTTGAAGATTGGTGAGAGATTAGCTTACTGGATTAAATAAAAAAGAGATAAAGTTCCGCCACGACAGCCGTGATCGGCTACCGCAGCGCCCGGGGTGAGCAGTGGGAATACTGCCACGACGCCAGTGGCAGACGGACAGAGAAACGCTGCAAACAAAAGCCCTCCGCATCACATATCTGTGGGACGGCGACACTATTGCGGAAATCCGGGAATACCGCGATGATAAACTGTACAGTGTGCGGTACCTGGTGTTTAACGGCTTTGAGCTGATAAGCCAGCAGTTCAGCCGGGTACGGCAGCCGCACCCGTCCGTGGCCCCGCAGTGGGTGACGCGGACCAGCCATGCGGTAAGCGACCTGACAGGCCGCCCGGTGATGCTCTTTAACAGTCAGGGTAACGTGGTGTGGCGTGCGGAGCAGACCAGCCTGTGGGGGGCTGGCACTCAGCGTCAGCGCAGACAGGGACTACCCGGACCCGCGCGGGGAGCGGGACGCAGAAGCGGACCCCGGTCTGCTGTATGCGGGGCAGTGGCGGGATGCGGAGTCAGGGCTGTGCTATAACCGGTTCCGGTACTACGAGCCGGAGACCGGGATGTATCTGGTGAGTGACCCCCTGGGTGTATTGGGTGGACTAAACACTTATGGTTATGTGCTGAATCCGTGTTGCTTCACAGATCCATTAGGTTTAGGAGCCTGCCCTGAATTAAGTAAAATGGCTCAAAAAGTTCATGATTTAGCTGGGGGATTACACAGGGAAAGATCACGTAACGCTGCTTTTTTGTACTAAATAATTCGCATTTTATGTTTAAAAATTGAGATATTCCTCATTACCTGAAGCTGTTTTTTATTGCTTATACATGATCAAATACTCCTTACATAATTAAGGAGAACAAAATGGTACTTAAAAAATTGATAGAACATATTTCTGTTATTCCCGAGTACAGACAAGCCTGGAAAGTGGAACATAAATTGTCGGATATTCTACTGTTGACTATTTGTGCCGTTATTTCTGGTGCAGAAGGCTGGGAAGATATAGAGGATTTTGGGGAAACACATCTCGATTTTTTGAAGCAATATGGTGATTTTGAAAATGGTATTCCTGTTCACGATACCATTGCCAGAGTTGTATCCTGTATCAGTCCTGCAAAATTTCACGAGTGCTTTATTAACTGGATGCGTGACTGCCATTCTTCAGATGATAAAGGCGTCATTGCAATTGATGGAAAAACGCTCCGGCACTCTTATGACAAGAGTCGCCGCAAGGGAGCGATTCATGTCATTAGTGCGTTCTCAACAATGCATAGTCTGGTCATCGGACAGATCAGGACGGATGAGAAATCCAATGAGATTACAGCTATCCAAGAACTTCTTAACATGCTGGATATTAAAGGAAAAATCATCACAACTGATGCGATGGGTTGCCAGAAAGATATTGCAGAGAAGATACAAAAACAGGGAGGTGATTATTTATTCGCTGTAAAAGGAAACCAGGGGCGGCTAAATAAAGCCTTCGAGGAAAAATTTCCGCTGAAAGAATTAAATAATCCAGAGCATGACAGTTACGCAATGAGTGAAAAGAGTCACGGCAGAGAAGAAATCCGTCTTCACATTGTTTGCGATGTCCCTGATGAACTTATTGATTTCACGTTTGAATGGAAAGGTCTGAAGAAATTATGCGTGGCAGTCTCCTTTCGGTCAATAATAGCAGAACAAAAGAAAGAGCCCGAAATGACGGTCAGATATTATATCAGTTCTGCTGATTTAACCGCAGAGAAGTTCGCCACAGCAATCCGAAACCACTGGCACGTGGAGAATAAGCTGCACTGGCGTCTGGACGTGGTAATGAATGAAGACGACTGCAAAATAAGAAGAGGAAATGCAGCAGAATTATTTTCAGGGATACGGCACATCGCTATTAATATTTTGACGAATGATAAGGTATTCAAGGCAGGGTTAAGACGTAAGATGCGAAAAGCAGCCATGGACAGAAACTATCTGGCGTCAGTCCTTGCGGGGAGCGGGCTTTCGTAATCTTTCCCTGCGTTACCCTCCCCTCCTTGACACCACGCTTTTGTCTACATTCTACGCAATCGGCAACTTTTATAACCAGTGTAAAAATAACGTGCCGCAATAATCCTACCTATTAATGATAAAAAGCTGTCACAATTCATAAAAAACTTTAATATACGCCACCCTAAACATAACCAGCGTTAATGTAAGGTTTTTGTGTGGACTGGCTTCTTGATGTTTTTGCAACCTGGCTATATGGCTTAAAAGTAATCGCGATAACGTTAGCGGTCATCATGTTCATCAGCGGGCTGGACGATTTTTTTATTGATGTCGTCTACTGGGTACGCCGCATTAAACGCAAGTTGAGTGTTTATCGCCGCTACCCGCGAATGAGTTACCGCGAACTGTATAAACCAGATGAAAAACCGTTAGCGATTATGGTTCCGGCGTGGAATGAAACGGGCGTCATCGGCAATATGGCCGAGCTGGCGGCGACCACGCTCGACTATGAAAACTATCATATCTTTGTTGGCACCTACCCCAACGACCCCGATACTCAGCGTGATGTTGACGAAGTGTGCGCTCGCTTCCCAAACGTGCATAAGGTAGTCTGCGCGCGTCCTGGCCCCACCAGCAAAGCCGACTGCCTGAACAACGTGCTGGACGCCATCACCCAGTTTGAGCGTAGCGCCAATTTCGCTTTTGCTGGTTTTATTCTGCATGACGCCGAAGACGTAATTTCACCGATGGAATTGCGTCTGTTCAACTATCTGGTCGAGCGTAAAGATCTGATTCAGATCCCCCGGTATACCCATTCGAACGCGAATGGACGCACTTCACCAGCATGACTTACATTGATGAGTTTTCAGAACTGCATGGCAAAGATGTTCCGGTGCGTGAAGCCCTCGCCGGACAGGTGCCCAGCGCAGGTGTCGGTACTTGTTTCAGCCGCCGCGCCGTGACCGCACTGTTAGCTGACGGTGACGGTATTGCTTTCGACGTGCAGAGTCTTACTGAAGATTACGACATTGGTTTCCGCCTGAAAGAAAAAGGTATGACGGAAATTTTTGTCCGTTTTCCGGTGGTGGACGAAGCCAAAGAACGCGAGCAGCGTAAATTTTTACAGCACGCGCGGACGTCAAACATGATCTGCGTGCGCGAATATTTCCCCGATACCTTTTCGACGGCGGTTCGACAAAAATCTCGCTGGATCATCGGCATTGTTTTCCAGGGCTTTAAAACCCACAAATGGACCTCCAGCCTGACGCTGAACTACTTTCTCTGGCGCGACCGCAAAGGGGCAATCAGTAACTTTGTCAGCTTCCTCGCGATGCTGGTGATGATCCAGCTTTTGCTGTTACTGGCGTATGAAAGTTTGTGGCCCGATGCCTGGCATTTCCTTTCTATTTTCAGCGGCAGCGCATGGTTAATGACCCTGCTGTGGCTAAACTTTGGCTTGATGGTTAACCGCATCGTGCAGCGGGTGATTTTCGTCACTGGCTACTACGGCCTGACGCAGGGGCTACTACCTGTCCTGCGTCTTTTCTGGGGCAACCTGATTAACTTCATGGCCAACTGGCGCGCGTTAAAACAGGTACTTCAACACGGCGATCCACGTCGCGTGGCGTGGGATAAAACAACGCATGACTTCCCCAGCGTGACTGGCGATACCCGCTCGTTGCGCCCGTTAGGTCAAATTCTGCTGGAAAATCAGGTCATCACTGAAGAACAACTCGATACAGCACTGCGTAATCGCGTCGAAGGTCTACGCCTTGGCGGTTCAATGCTGATGCAGGGGCTGATTAGCGCCGAGCAGCTGGCACAGGCGCTGGCAGAGCAAAACGGCGTGGCGTGGGAGTCGATCGACGCCTGGCAGATCCCTTCATCACTGATTGCCGAGATGCCGGCCTCCCGTGGCGCTGCATTATGCAGTGCTGCCGCTGCGTCTGGAAAATGATGAGTTAATTGTCGGCAGTGAAGATGGTATTGACCCGGTTTCGCTGGCGGCCCTGACGCGTAAAGTCGGACGCAAAGTGCGTTACGTCATTGTTCTGCGGGGACAAATTGTCACGGGGTTACGCCACTGGTATGCGCGCCGACGCGGTCACGATCCGCGGGCAATGTTGTACAATGCGGTTCAGCATCAGTGGCTCACGGAACAGCAGGCCGGTGAAATCTGGCGGCAATATGTGCCGCATCAGTTCCTGTTCGCCGAAATACTGACCACGCTCGGTCATATTAATCGTTCAGCAATTAACGTGTTGTTATTGCACCATGAACGCAGTTCTCTGCCGCTCGGCAAGTTTTTGGTCACCGAAGGCGTTATCAGCCAGGAAACGTTGGATCGCGTTCTGACAATTCAACGCGAATTACAAGTTTCGATGCAATCACTATTACTCAAAGCAGGTTTAAACACAGAAAAGGTTGCGCAACTGGAGTCCGAAAATGAAGGAGAATAACCTTAATCGCGTCATCGGATGGTCTGGTTTACTGCTGACGTCTTTATTGAGTACCAGCGCACTCGCAGACAATATCGGCACCAGCGCAGAAGAGCTGGGGCTGAGCGATTATCGCCATTTCGTTATTTATCCCCGTCTCGACAAGGCGCTGAAGGCACAGAAAAATAACGACGAAGCAACCGCCATCCGCGAATTTGAATATATACACCAGCAGGTGCCGGATAATATTCCGCTGACTTTATACCTTGCGGAAGCCTATCGCCATTTTGGTCATGATGACCGGGCGCGGCTGTTGCTTGAGGATCAACTGAAACGTCACCCAGGAGATGCCCGACTTGAGCGCAGTCTGGCGGCTATTCCAGTTGAAGTGAAAAGCGTTACGACTGTTGAAGAACTGCTTGCCCAGCAAAAAGCGTGCGACGCTGCGCCGACCCTGCGTTGTCGCAGTGAAGTCGGGCAGAATGCCCTGCGGCTGGCACAATTACCTGTCGCCAGAGCGCAACTAAACGATGCGACGTTTGCTGCATCGCCGGAAGGAAAAACGTTGCGAACCGATCTGCTGCAACGCGCAATCTACCTGAAACAATGGTCCCAGGCAGATACGCTATATAATGAAGCACGCCAGCAGAACACATTAAGCGCGGCAGAACGCCGTCAGTGGTTTGACGTGCTTCTTGCCGCGCAGCTGGATGATCGGATCCTGGCGCTGCAATCACAGGGGATCTTCACCGATCCTCAGTCATATATTACTTACGCGACCGCGCTGGCTTATCGTGGCGAAAAAGCGCGCCTCCAGCATTATCTCATTGAAAATAAGCCGCTGTTTACCACGGACGCACAAGAGAAAAGTTGGCTCTATCTGTTATCTAAATACAGCGTCAACCCCGTTCAGGCGTTGGCGAATTATACGGTACAGTTTGCCGATAACCGCCAGTATGTTGTTGGCGCGACGCTACCGGTGCTGTTAAAAGAAGGTCAGTACGACGCAGCGCAAAACTGCTCGCCACCCTCCCCGCCAATGAAATGCTTGAGGAGCGTTATACCGTTAGCGTAGCGACCCATAACAAGGCTGAAGCTCTGCGTCTGGCACGATTGCTGTATCAGCAAGAACCGGCAAATCTTACCCGCCTGGATCAACTGACCTGGCAACTGATGCAGAACGAGCAGTCACGCGAAGCTGCCGATTTATTGCTGCAACGCTATCCTTTCCAGGGCGATGCGCGTGTCAGCCAGACGTTAATGGCGCGACTGGCGTCTCTGCTGGAAAGTCATCCTTACCTGGCAACGCCGGCGAAGGTGGCGATTTTATCGAAACCTTTACCGCTGGCGGAGCAACGTCAGTGGCAAAGTCAGTTGCCGGGTATTGCAGATAATTGCCCGGCAATAGTTCGCTTGCTGGGCGATATGTCGCCTTCCTACGATGCCGCCGCCTGGAACCGTCTGGCAAAGTGTTATCGGGACACGCTACCCGGTGTGGCGTTGTATGCATGGCTTCAGGCCGAACAACGACAACCGAACGCCTGGCAACATCGTGCGGTAGCCTATCAGGCGTATCAGGTTGAGGACTACGCCACCGCACTGGCGGCCTGGCAGAAAATCAGTCTTCACGACATGAGCAATGAGGATCTGCTTGCTGCTGCCAATACCGCCCAGGCGGCAGGAAATGGTGCGGCTCGCGATCGCTGGCTTCAGCAGGCAGAACAACGTGGGCTGGGAAACAATGCCCTCTACTGGTGGCTGCATGCGCAACGTTACATTCCTGGTCAGCCGGAACTCGCACTGAACGATCTCACGCGCTCAATCAATATTGCGCCTTCTGCCAACGCTTACGTTGCGCGGGCGACAATTTATCGCCAACGTCATAATGTCCCGGCGGCGGTGAGTGATTTGCGCGCCGCGCTGGAACTGGAACCGAATAATAGCAACACCAGGCAGCGCTCGGTTACGCCTTTGTGGGATAGCGGTGATATCGCACAGTCGCGAAATGCTCGAACAGGCGCATAAAGGGCTACCGGACGATCCGGCACTTATCCGACAACTGGCCTACGTGAGACCAGCGTCTGGATGACATGCCTGCGACGCAGCACTACGCCCGGCTGGTGATTGATGACATTGATAATCAGGCGCTGATAACCCCACTGACCCCAGAGCAAAATCAGCAACGCTTCAATTTCCGCCGTCTGCATGAGGAGGTCGGTCGCCGCTGGACGTTCAGTTTCGATTCTTCTATCGGCTTGCGTTCCGGCGCAATAAGTACCGCTAACAATAATGTCGGCGGCGCAGCGCCAGGGAAAAGCTATCGTAGCTACGGGCAACTGGAAGCCGAGTATCGCATCGGACGCAATATGCTGCTGGAAGGCGACCTGCTCTCGGTTTACAGCCGTGTATTTGCCGATACTGGAGAAAACGGGGTGATGATGCCGGTGAAAAATCCGATGTCCGGCACCGGTCTGCGCTGGAAGCCGCTGCGCGATCAGATCTTTTTCCTCGCCGTCGAACAGCAGTTGCCGCTGAACGGGCAAAATGGCGCATCCGATACCATGCTGCGCGCCAGCGCCTCATTCTTTAATGGCGGCAAATACAGCGACGAATGGCACCCGAACGGTTCAGGCTGGTTTGCCCAAAACCTGTACCTCGATGCAGCGCAATATATCCGCCAGGATATTCAGGCGTGGACGGCAGATTATCGCGTCAGCTGGCATCAGAAGGTAGCTAACGGACAGACTATTGAGCCTTACGCTCACGTTCAGGACAACGGCTATCGTGATAAAGGCACTCAGGGCGCGCAGCTTGGCGGTGTCGGGGTCCGCTGGAATATCTGGACCGGCGAGACGCACTACGACGCCTGGCCGCACAAAGTCAGTCTCGGCGTCGAGTATCAACATACCTTTAAGGCGATTAATCAACGTAACGGAGAGCGCAACAATGCGTTTCTCACCATTGGAGTGCACTGGTAAATGCGTAAGTTCATTTTCGTATTGCTGACACTGCTTTTGGTCAGCCCTTTTTCCTTTGCGATGAAAGGTATTATCTGGCAACCACAAAACCGTGATAGTCAGGTTACCGATACCCAGTGGCAGGGGCTGATGAGTCAGTTACGTTTGCAAGGCTTCGATACCCTGGTTTTGCAATGGACTCGTTACGGCGATGCATTCACCCAGCCAGAACAGCACGCGTTATTGTTTAAGCGTGCCGCAGCTGCGCAACAGGCTGGCCTGAAGCTGATTGTCGGGCTGAATGCCGATCCGGAATTTTTTATGCACCAGAAACAGTCGTCTGCAGCGCTGGAAAGCTATCTTAACCGCCTGCTGGCTGCCGATCTCCAGCAAGCCAGATTATGGAGCGCCGTACCTGGCGTAACGCCGGATGGCTGGTACATCAGCGCGGAAATTGACGACCTGAACTGGCGCAGCGAAGCCGCCCGTCAGCCTTTGCTAACATGGTTAAACAACGCGCAGCGGTTGATTAGCGATGTTTCAGCAAAACCGGTTTATATCAGTAGTTTTTTCGCCGGAAACATGTCGCCCGATGGCTATCGCCAACTGCTGGAACACGTTAAAGCAACCGGCGTTAATGTCTGGGTACAGGATGGCAGCGGCGTGGATAAACTGACCGCTGAACAGCGTGAACGTTATCTACAGGCCAGCGCCGATTGCCAAAGCTCCGCCCCAGCAAGCGGCATTGTTTATGAACTGTTTGTCGCCGGCAAAGGCAAAACCTTTACAGCGAAACCGAAACCGGACGCAGAAATTGCCTCGCTGTTAGCGAAACGTTCCTCTTGCGGTAAAGACACGCTCTATTTCTCTCTGCGCTATTTGCCCGTCGCGCACGGCATTCTCGAGTATTAAATCTCCTCCCAGGTAAGTCGGGTACGACCTGGCTTACCTCTTTCGCTCTCGTCAGAATTCCATCAAGATTAATTGCTAAAAAGCGTGCTAAAGAAAGAAGATCGTTATCGGCGAACGGGCCGATCACTCATGCAGGAAGCATAGATCCTTTGAGCGGAGTTTCTGATATCTGAGGAGTGCGAAATGCAATTGAGCAGCAGTGAACCTTGCGTGGTGATCCTGACCGAAAAAGAGGTAGAGGTAAGCGTCAATAACCATGCTACGTTTACCCTTCCGAAAAACTACCTGGCCGCCTTCGCGTGCAACAATAACGTCATTGAACTCTCAACGTTAAATCACGTATTAATCACCCACATCAACCGTAACATCATCAACGATTATCTGTTGTTTTTAAATAAGAACTTAACCTGTATAAAGCCCGGTCGCGGCTGGCAACCCCGGTTATCGCTTGTCATAGCCGTACACCGGAAGTGTTCCGGCTAGCCGCCAACCACAGCAAGCAGCAACCCAGCAAACCCTGCGAAGCGGAGTTGACGCGCGCATTGCTTTTTACCGTATTGTCTAACTTTCTTGAGCAATCGCGGTTTATTGCCCTACTGATGTATATCTTACGCAGCAGCGTCCGCGACAGCGTCTGCCGCATTATTCAAAGCGATATTCAGCATTACTGGAATCTGCGAATTGTCGCCAGTTCGCTATGTTTAAGCCCCAGCCTGCTCAAAAAGAAATTAAAAACGAAAATACCAGCTATAGCCAGATTGTCACAGAGTGTCGTATGCGTTACGCCGTACAGATGTTATTGATGGATAACAAAAATATCACTCAGGTGGCGCAATTATGTGGCTATAGCAGCACGTCGTACTTTATCTCTGTTTTTAAGGCGTTTTACGGCCTGACACCGTTGAATTATCTCGCCAAACAGCGACAAAAAGTGATGTGGTGAAGAGCAAAGCGGAACGGATAAGACGGGATTAAATGAAGAAGAAATGGCGCGCCCTGCAGGATTCGAACCTGCGGCCCACGACTTAGAAGTTCCTAGAACGACATTTTAAGTCAACAACTTACCGCGCCATCTCTGCGCTCACACGTCCCACTACCTCAAAACATGTAAAGCCTTGCAAAGCCATTGTGAGGCCTTATGTGTCTCAGTTTTGTCCCTCTTTTTTGTACTAAAAAACATAGTAATTGAGGATAAACCTCATGCTATTTTCGCTTATATGCCTCTAAAGGCATGGCACTTAAATAGATAAAAGCACCACAAAAGCATAAAAAAACCACACAGTAAAACCGCAATATGAAACAATAACAGATAATTAAACCAAAAACAGATAGCGCATTGTGATAATCATTCAATACTAAACAAAATATAAACAGTGGAGCAATATGTAATTGACTCATTAAGTTAGATATAAAAAATACATATTCAATCATTAAAACGATTGAATGGAGAACTTTTATGCGGGCGAAACTTCTGGGAATAGTCCTGACAACCCCTATTGCGATCAGCTCTTTTGCTTCTACCGAGACTTTATCGTTTACTCCTGACAACATAAATGCGGACATTAGTCTTGGAACTCTGAGCGGAAAAACAAAAGAGCGTGTTTATCTAGCCGAAGAAGGAGGCCGAAAAGTCAGTCAACTCGACTGGAAATTCAATAACGCTGCAATTATTAAAGGTGCAATTAATTGGGATTTGATGCCCCAGATATCTATTGGGGCTGCGGGCTGGACTACTCTCGGCAGCCGAGGTGGCAATATGGTCGATCAGGACTGGATGGATTCCAGTAACCCGGAACTCTGGACAGATGAAAGTAGGCACCCTGATACACAACTCAATTATGCCAACGAATTTGATCTGAATATCAAAGGCTGGCTCCTCAACGAACCCAATTACCGCCTGGGACTCATGGCCGGATATCAGGAAAGCCGTTATAGCTTTACAGCCAGAGGTGGTTCCTATATCTACAGTTCTGAGGAGGGATTCAGAGATGATATCGGCTCCTTCCCGAATGGAGAAAGAGCAATCGGCTACAAACAACGTTTTAAAATGCCCTACATTGGCTTGACTGGAAGTTATCGTTATGAAGATTTTGAGCTAGGTGGCACATTTAAATACAGCGGCTGGGTGGAAGCATCTGATAACGATGAGCACTATGACCCAGGAAAAAGAATCACTTATCGCAGTAAAGTCAAAGACCAAAATTACTATTCTGTTGCAGTCAATGCAGGTTATTACGTAACACCTAACGCAAAAGTTTATGTTGAAGGCGCATGGAATCGGGTTACGAATAAAAAAGGTAATACTTCACTTTATGATCACAATGATAACACTTCAGACTACAGCAAAAATGGTGCAGGCATAGAAAACTATAACTTCATCACTACTGCTGGTCTTAAGTACACATTTTAAGAACGCCAACTAAAATTTCCCCGAGGTGACAATCGCCCCGGGGAATAACTAGCCATTTCAATGTAACAATTAACCCTTAAAATAAACCCAGAAGGTTATTAACTAAATCACATAGAAAACCATCAATTATAGCATGTATAAAATAGGCGACAGCAACCCAATTACAAATTAATGGTTCCAGAATATCACATCAAAAAAACGCTGTATAATATTATAATTAACATGTAGGCAACTTGTAATAAACATTATCAGTCAATTGTTTTGTTTATTCCATCTGTGACGCCGATTATTTTCTCAAAATAATGAGATGGCGTGACACCATAATAATCTTTAAATGCACATATGAAATATGAAGTACTGTTATAGCCACATTTCTGGGCTACGACATTGATAGAATAAGAGTTTGAAGTTATGAGTTTTTTTGCATACCTCATCCTAGTATCTCTCAATATTTCAGTAAATGACGTTCCTTCATCCCTTAATCTTTTTTTATTAAACTTTCACTCGTATAAATCAATTCCGCAATATCTTTTAAATGCCATTGCCGCTCAATATTAAAACTGATTATTCCAGTAATTTTACAGGTAAATGTATTTATATTTGTTAGTATAAATGAATTTACACTTTCGCGTTTTTTGAACATGGCAAGTAAGGATATACATAGTCTTTCTTTTAACCAAAGGGAGTGTGAGTCTGCTATTTTAATCCCTTCAAACAGAGAAAAAACAAGCGATAATGGAGGTTCCTCTTCAGCAATATAGCCATTCTTATCAAGAGTAAATTTGCCAGGCAGCTCATTATTCACGTCGATAAAAAAGGATAAACATGTTTTCTTATCTATATCAACAATTCTTAGTTTAGAGGGGCATACTGGTAACTCCCTTCTAATTTTGTCGCTTACAATAAACAATGAATTTTTTTTGAACGAGATAACTCTCCTGTTTATAATTAAATCAAATGATTGACAGATGAAAACTACGGAGCAAACATAATCCATCTTGCACCTATCATAAAATTAAAACAAGTTGATAGCAGTCAAATAACAACCAATTAAATACACAATCATAATCAGGATGATGTGCATTTATATTTTTATACACAAAATTATAGTTTGCAAATTTTAATAAATTTCATTTAAGATTAAATTATTATATGTATATTGTTTTTTATTCTAACGTATTTCAAAGTTACATTTTTCAACGCTTACTATACTTTTTATTAACATAAACTCACTACAACGCACCTGAAACCTCTTGCTATATATATGTCAACCGTTTGAATTTAAAATAAAAAGAGTATCATTTTTACTTGCATTTCTTATCAAGTCACATTCAACAACAGTAAAAAAACATTATTAGAACCATTCAATTAACAAAAAACCAACATCCAGCTTGCTTAATTTTTCTTTATTAAACGACATTGAAAATCAATTGATAAAATACATCTAAACAACCTTTTGGGGCGCAAAAGCATAACATCAAACAAACAAATAACACACCGAAAAAAACTCACAATTAATAACCTATGATATACATACTGTTTATTATGGTTGAATAAGCCACTCGATATCTGGTGCTACGGAAGTGTCCACACGGTTTAGCAGCACCCGATACTTTTTTCCAGGCTTCCAGCAACGAGTTTTCTTCCTCCGTTGCATATACAGCTCACCTTTTTTCACCCACGATTAACCAACAGCCAGACCAGCAGACACGCCACCACCGGCACAGCAAAATCCATCAGGCTTGCCACATCCCACGCGCGCGGATCAAAACCGCCCCACCACGGCATATTCATTCGCTTGCCATGCCCGAACATTTCGATCCAGCGATATTCTGCCTAGGTGTGTTCACGCGCAATGAAGAACGTACAACCGGCTATCGCCCCGTAAGCCCAGTTCCCGGTAAAAAGACCAATCAGTAGCTGCGCAGCCACAGCACAAAGCGCATGAAGGAAAGGTGTTATATCCATTTTCATCCTACCCAATAAAACGGGGCGCTCGGCCCCTTAATTATTTAGACGCAAGCGCCGCCTCAATTGCAGATAATCTTTGTCTTAATTCTGCGTTTTCTTCTTCCAGTGCTGTTATCCTGTCGTCTGACTCTCTGGCTACCTGAACAAGCAAACCCGTTACGCCTGAGTAATCAACGGTATAGTATCTTTCTCCCTCTTCTCCATCAGACCCATTGTCCCCGCTCTTGTACTTTATTGTGCTACCAACTGATTCAGGGATTGCATTAAGTGCCTCTTGCGCAATAACGCCAGCATAAGGCATACCATTAGACTTGAGACGGTAAGTATACCCATTCATTAATCTGATGCGCTCAGTGGCATTATCAATAACCTGAATGTTTTCTTTAAGATCTCTGTCCGACACCTGGTCGAATGATGTAGCCTTGCATGACCCGTTTATCTCAAGCTGATAGGTTTTATCTGGGTTCCTTTGTGCATAAAACAAAAAAAGCCCGCCATCATCCCTAATTTCATAAACAACTGGACGACTGGAATTTCCCCATAATAACGTCGACACACCAGAATACGCCGTACCTTGCGTGTTTAGTGTCATGGTCGACCCGTGATTAGCATATTTGATCTGCAATGAGTCTGTATTATCAAACTTAATAAGCGCGTTACTTCCCCGCACACCATACGACATGAGACAGTTCCCCATCTTAAGGTAACCATCACTGCCTGGAAAAATTAAAGTTCCTCCGTAAAGATCACTAAAGTCCCAAAAGATACCTTTTGTCCCGTTATGTGTGACGATCCTCGTCATTGTATCTTTAGTACCATCAATATTTTTTCTGGTATATATGTCACTATAAGCGTTTTCCGTTTCACCAGTCTTATTTGACAAATGCAGCTTACCGCTGAATATAGTTCCAGTTGTTGGCAATGTTTTTTGATCATAGATTACATTGCAATAACCATTCCATGTTGTTTTATTGTCTACATAAGATTTTGTTGCGTAGTTTCCTTGATCGGTTTTTAATTTACTAACATCCGATTTTAGCGTTTTGATGTCATCAGGAATTACTGTTTTTGTAACCATTGTCTTACTCCATTAAGCCCATGTCCTTACATGCTGATCTGTCGTAATGAAAGGCATTAAAGAAGATATGTTTTACTGCTATCAACAATCCTCATGTTTACGAAAAAACCACCGCGATCAATGCCCGTACATCTTTCGTTTTCTGGCTCCTCGTAATCAATAATGCAGCCAATAACATCAACAAGAACCCCATTTTCTTCTTCAAGACTGAACAGGCCACTGTCATATACAATTGCGTTAAACTGTTCTCTGTTATCGAATCGTAATGTTATATCCCGCATTATACGTATTCCTTAAGCTGCGTATCTGACAATGCTCTGTTCCAGAAACGGAGGTTTTTTATATGACCATTAAGGTGTCGTAATCCTGTCGTCGTTTGCCCCCCGATTCGAATCACGGCTGCTTCACGAATATATTTCCATACTGTTTTGGTTTCAGTGCTTATATGCTTATTTGCAAATGAGCATGTCATGCCGTCAGCCTTAACCCTGAATCCCATAACGAGATCTCTTACTCCGCATGACTCATATACACGCCGGTTAGCCCCGCCTATATCGCAATACGAATAACCATCCTGACTGATAGTTCCAGAAGAACCAAACCCCATAATAAATGGGCCTCCGGACTGGTGATTTTCTGAATCAATGACACGCGGTGCAGCATTATGAGAAATAAACCAGTTTTTATGGACTTCCACCATGAACGTAAAAGGCATGGTATACATATTTTTCATCAGCGGAAATTTACATAAATCTGATGCACGAGTCGCTGGCTCTGTTGTCGTTATGATAAAGGAAGTTGCACAAGCACCATACTCGAATTGCGGGGTGGTTACTTCTATCCAGTCACCTGTTGCAAAAGCCCCCACTGCTCTGTCGGCTGCAATTTGCAGCTGCGTACCAACCATTCCCCATTCTGGCAGACATTTCAGTGTTGCCTGAAAATATATCCATCCACTACCAGTGGTCGATTTCAAAGTTTGCTGTTAATAGCTGGGCATTACCACCCGTAATTTGTAGTTCATGAGTCTGTAATGACAAATAGGCGTCACAAAGGAAAGTGTATCCTTCCGAGTTATACCGTTCAAAACGGATACGTGCGCGAACATTGAGATCACTTCTTACCCTGAACGACGCGGTAACATACGGACCTTTACTGTACTGATCATCGCCAGTCACATCTATGCCTTTATTACCAGCAACTGTGCATATATTTCTCCCTGTTGTCGTTCCTGCTATGTCGCTTCCTACTGTGAAACGTCCATATTTAAACTCAAATTCATCTGTTGATGATGTTACAGATATACCACCGCTTTTATTCCACGCATCAGGATTAAAACTATTTACGAACATGTTTGTTCGCTGATTCTCTATCAGCAAACCATATTTTTCAAAACGAGGAACGTTATTCCCTGCCACGGTAATATGCCCGGACTTATCAATATACGTTGCTGATGAAGCGCGGCTAAATTGGCATATGCCATTAACAGGCATTGTTATTTCATCACTGCCGATGGTTATTGTTTTATAGCCCGGGGCATACCCTGTTATCGCTTCCAGAGAATCATTCAAGGGTAGCCAGATATCAGGAAGCGGAGGGACTGAAGCAGGATCAGCGGCATCTTCTGCAATCCGGGCTGCATTCTCTGCTCTTGTTGCGGCTGACGTTGCTTCTATCTCGCTGGCTGCTGCTTTTGTTTCACTCGTCTTTGCGTTAGTTTCACTGGTTTTTGCAGCTTTTTGGCTATTAGCTGCCGCACTTGCAGAACCAGCTGCGGCACTCTCGCTTTGGGCCGCTGCATCCTGACTGTTTTTTGCCGCAGTTTCGCTGGCTTTGGCATTCGTTTCGCTGGTCTTCGCTGCCGTCTGGCTGGACTTTGCGTTAGTTTCACTCGTCTTCGCAGCTTTCTGGCTGTTAGCCGCAGCAGTTGCTGATCCAGCTGCTGAAGTCGCAGAACCGGCTGCTGCGCTCTCGCTTTCAGCTGCTGCAGCCTGGCTATTTTTCGCCGCAGTTTCACTGGCTTTGGCATTCGTTTCGCTGGTTTTCGCTGCCGTCTGGCTGGACTTTGCGTTGGTTTCGCTCGTCTTTGCGGCTGTCTCGCTATTTTTCGCGTTGGTTTCTGATTTTTTGGCTGCTGTCGCGGAGTTTGCCGATGCAGTCTGTGAGGCCGCTGCCGCCTGTGCACTATTAGCTGCATTCGTTTCTGAGGTTTTCGCCGCGTTCTTTGATGATGCCGCTGCAGTTTCGGATTTCTTTGCCGCCGCTGCGCTCTGAGAGGCGGCTTCGGCGTTGCGTGCCACTTCTTCCACCATTGCCTCAAAACGACGCAATGCCTCCGGCATGACATCATCTTCCGTCATGGCACCGAGAAAATCATTCAGCGTACCTGGTCTGGAGCCTTCATAGACGGTAATGGTCCCGGCATGTGAAGGCGGAAAACCTTCAACCAGCAGGGTGACGCTGTACTGGCCATACTCAACATCCATGCTGTAACGTCCGGCTTCATCCGGATTTTCAGAAGCCACCGTGTTCACCAGTACCGTGGTGCTGTTACGCTTTGCCCTCAGTTGAATAGTGCAGTTCTGTATTGGTTTTCCCGCACCATCTTTCAGCACACCTGAGATTTTTACTGCTGCCATATCCACTCCACAAAAAAGCCCGCCTGAACCGGCGGGCTGTCATAACACTGTGTTACCTGGCTAATCAGAATTTATAACCGACACCCACGATGAAACCGTCAGTGCGCCAGTCACCACTGCCGGAACCTTCATAAGCAAGGTCAATGGCCACGGATTCGGTCGGGTTAAACTGCACGCCAGCCCCCCACGCCAGAGACGTGTTGCTGTGGCGACCGTCATCACTTCCGGTCAGCACATCATGCGTTTTCCCCTTGTTGTCAGTTACGCGGAGATAATCCCCGGAGAAGGTCGACACACGGCTGTAAGCCATACCCGCCATCGCATAAGCACTGAACCATTCATTCACGCGTACAGATGGCCCCGCCATCATGCTGAACCAGCGGTTACGCACGGAATCTTCATGCCAGCGGGTATCGCTGTAATGCGTTTTTTGCTCATCTTTGGCATTGGCATAACTGAATGACGTCACCAGCCCCAGCGTGTCCGTAAATTCATAACGGTATTTCACGTTAATGCCCTTCAGGTCATCACTGCCTGGCATATCAGTATGGGTCTGAAGATACCCGGCGCTTAGTGTGGACTGATGCTCTGCTGCGCTCGCTGGCGTACCAGCGGCAACCAGCCAGACTACTGCGGACAGAATAACAGCACATAATTTACGCATAATTACCTCTCGCTTTTCTGCAATAAAAAAGGCGTCATTTCTGACGCCCGTATTGGGGTTATAAAATTCAGCTGATACTGATGCCTGCGGTGGCTTTCTTCATCACCACAACCAGCAAATCGCTGATACTTGCTGTGGGATACCAGCCATTTACCAGCCATGCCGATACAGAAAATTCCAGTGTCATGACACCACTGCCTGCAGGCATATCAATAACACCCGTATATATCAGCGTATTATCCAGAGCCGTTCGGTTATAAATTTCAGCACCGTTTTTTCGTACTATCAGACGGCATGAGGAGTAGATATCAGTATGATCTTGCTCATGTTTAGCGCCACTGAATGCCACCGCCGGGATAACAATTTGCCGGTCAAACGGCTGATCGTCATAAACCCTGACGGTAATGGTTCCTGATGGCCACCGCTCCGGTGCACGGGAGTCCCGGGGGAAAGCTTTGCCCACCGTTTTAACGAGATCGCCTTCAATCTGGTTCGCGGACAGTTTTCCCAGAACCCGGCAGTTCTCGTTAATCGTGACGTTGTTGAGCGTCCCGGAGTTCGCATTCACGTTACCGCTGATATCGGCATTTTTCGCCGTCAGCCGCCCGTCCGGTGTCAGGGAAAATGCCGGAGGATTACCGCCGCTGGTAATGGTGGGAGCCGTCAGATATTTCAGGAACACTTCGTTCATGAATATCTGATCGCCCTGACCAACAAACATCGGCTTTGTGTTGCCATTCGCAGGATTAATCATCGCAATCCTGTCTGCCGCCAGCAGCACCTGACTCTGCATGCCGTCAGGGGTGTTTTCAATACCGGCACCAATACCCGCGATATAAAGGCGTCCGTCCTGCATCTGCTGCAGCTTCACAGCCCACATGCTGTTCAGGTTATTATTTGTATCAACCTGAACCTTCTGTATCTGCTGGATCGCTGCACTCTGGTCTTCCAGTTTCTTATTGACGGTCTGCGTGATTTCATTACTGACATCCGTGATGGACGTTCTGATTTCCGCCAGGTCAGGCGCAAGCTGACCGTTATCAATCTGCGTCCACAACTCCTGAGCCAGATGGGTTTTCCCTATCTCTCCTTTGAAAAAATCCAGATAGCCGGATGCATCATCACTCGGCTGGCCAACAGCCTCCACGAATGCCGATTTGCCAACGGTGTTCACACTGCGGATGTAAAAATAATAATCATGGCCCGGTTTGATATTGATACTGGCGGCTATCCAGTACAGTGCCGTACCAAGATAACGCGCGCTGGTTTCAACCTGCCTGATATCCGCAATCCGCTTTTCCGAGAACCAGAACTCAAACTGTACCGTCGGATCATAAACCGCAAGATGCGGCGTGGCGGTTATCTGAAAATAGCCCGGCGTCAGCTTAATCCTCGACGGTGCTGCCGGTGCGGCAATCCGGAACGATACCGACGCCGGATCGCCCTGCTGCCCCCACGCATTTACCGCCCGGACTGTCAGCCTGTAGTTCCCCAGCGCCAGTTGCCTGAAGCGGTATGTGGTTTCCGCCGTCCGGGCCGTGCTGACCAGCAGCTCACTGCCGTCATCCGCTGCCACGGTCAGGCGAAGCAGGAAACTCACGCCCTTCACCACCTTCGGCGTGTCCCAGCGCGCCAGCACCTGATATTCCCCGCTGTCTGCGGTGACTTCGGCGGTCAGGTGCTGCACCGCTGGCGGCGTGACACCATTCACCGTGCCGCTCTGGTCGCCGTCAAAGTGCGCCCCGTTATCCACGATGGCCTCTTTTTCCGGTACATGCTGCACGGCGGTGATGGCATACGTGCCGTCGTCGTTCTCACGGATACTCACGCAGCGGAACAGGCGCTGGCGCAGCGTCGGCAGCTTCAGCCCCCACACGCTGTATTCAGCAACGCCGTCAGGAACACGGCTCACTTTCACCTTCACGCCGTCGGTGACGGACTGGACCTCCACGCTGACCGGATTACCACTGACCGTCAACCAGGCTTATCAGCGTGGTACCGGAGGATGGCAGCGTGATTTCACGGTCGAGCGTCAGCGTCCGGGTCTGGCTGTTCACAGCCAGCACGCGCCCGCCGATGCTGATCCCCGCATAGTCATCATCGCAGATTTCAATAACATCACCCGGCACATGGCGAAGCCCTTCGGCACCCACGCTGAAGTCCACGGTCTGCGTTTCCAGCAGTTCTGTTTTAATCAGCCACAGCCCGGCGCGGTGTGCCTGCCCCCGGCTGGTACAGCCAAAAGCATCCATCTTCGTGACGTTACGACCGTAACGGGCAATGGCCTGCGTGTCCTCCACAAGCTCTGTTGCCGTCTCCCAGCCGTTATCCGGGTCAATCCAGTTCACCTCAACGGCATTATGGCGGTCTTTCAGGGCGCTGAAGCTGTAGCGGAACGGCGCGCCATCATCCGGCATCACCACATTACTGCGGTTATAGGTCCACACCTTATCCGACGGTCGGTCCTGCACGAACGTCAGCGTCTGCCCGTTCCATACCGGCATACAGCGCATCGCCGAGCAGAAATCACTGAGAACATCCCACGCCTTACGCTGTGTGGTCAGCCAGGCATTACAGGTGATGCGCGGCTCCGTGCCACCAAAGCCATCCGGCACCGACTGGTCGCAATTCTGGCCGATGACATACAGCGCCCATTTATCCACATCCGCCGCACCAAGACGTTTCCCCATGCCGTAGCGCGGATGGGTCAGCATATCCCACAGACACCAGGCCATGTTGTTGCTGTATGCCGGTTTAAACGTTCCGTCCCAGATACCGCTGTATTGCCGCGTCTGCGGGTTATAGTTCGACGGCACCTGCAGAATGCGCCCGCGAAGATGATAATTACGGCTCACCTGCTGGCTGCCGAACTGCTCCGAATCCACCTGCACGCCGACCAGTGCCGTGTTCGGGTAGCACTGTTTCACATCGATAATTTCGGTGTATGACGACCAGAGCGTTTTGTTCTGCAGCTGGTCTGTGGTGCTGTCCGGCGTCATCCTGCGCATCCGGATATTGAACGGGCGCGGCGGCAGGTTATCCACCACCACCGAGGCCAGATACTGCGAGGTGGTTTTGCCCTTAATGGTGATGTCTTTTTCCGTCACCCAGCCACCATTACGCTGTATCTGAACCAGCAGGCGGACTTCCGACGGATTCCGGTCCCCCTTTGAGGTGGTTTCCACCAGTGCCTGTACACCGAAGGTAAAGCGCAGACGGTCGATGTTTGCCGACGTGATGGTCCGGGTGATCGGCGTGTCATATTTCACTTCCGTACCCAGCACCGTCTCGGAGCCGGAGGATTCAAATCCCTCCGGCGGTGACTGCTCCTGCTCACCGGTCCGGAACACCACCGTGACGCCGGAGATATTGGTATTCCCTCACTGTCCAGCACCGGCGTACTGTTCAGCAGCACGCTTTTTAATCCGTCCACCGGACCTTCAACCGGCCCTTCGCTGATGGCATCGATCACACTCAGCAGCTGCGTGGACTTCAGGTTGTCCTTCGCTTCGCGCGGGGTATGCCCCTTACTGCTGCCTTTACCCATTCCTCACGCTCCATAAACGACAAAACCGCCCGCAGGCGGTTTCACATAAAACATTTTGCATCAGCGACCAATCACCACAACCTGACCACCATCCCCTTCGTCTGCCGTGCTGATCTCCTGAGAAACCACGCGTGACCCCACGCGCATTTCACCGTACAGAACAGGCAGAACATTGCCCTGGGCAACCATGTTATCCAGTGAGGAGAAATAGGTGTTCTGTTTGCCGTTATCCGTTGTCTGTGTACGGGGAGTTCTGGCTTTCGGTGCCAGCATCTGCGCCACACCACCGAGCACCATACTGGCACCGAGAGAAAACAGGATGCCGGTCATACCACCGGCCCCAATGGCTGCCCCCCATGCTGCAAGGGTGGCTCCGGCAGTAAAGAATGATCCGGCAATGGCGGCTGCTCCCAGGACAATCTGGAATACGCCACCTGACTTGGCCCCGGCGACTCTGGGAACAATATGAATCACAGCGCCATCAGGCAGAGTCTCATGTAACTGCGCCGTTAACCCGGACGTGCTGACGTCCCGCCCGGCAATCCGTACCTGATACCAGCCGTCGCTCAGTTTCTGACGAAACGCCGGGAGCTGTGTGGCCAGTGCGCGGATGGCTTCAGCCCCCGTTTTCACACGAAGGTCGATGCGGCGGCCAAATCGTTGCAAATCCCCGTAAAGGCAGATGCGCGCCATGCCCGGTGACGCCAGAGGGAGTGTGTGCGTCGCTGCCATTTGTCGGTGTACCTCTCTCGTTTGCTCAGTTGTTCAGGAATATGGTGCAGCAGCTCGCCGTCGCCGCAGTAAATTGCGGCGTGATTCGGCACCGATGAACCAAAACAGCACAGCAGCACATCGCCCGGCTGTGCCGCTGACAACGGCACCTGATACAGCCCCGTCGCCTCCAGATTATCCAGATAGAGATTCTGGCCGTTACGCCACCAGTCATCCTCACGATGAAAGTCCGGCATCTCAATCCCCGCCAGATGATAAGCATCCCGGAACAGTGTGTAACAGTCCGTCACACCGTGCTCAAAGCGCCGCCCGGTGAGATACGGCACACAGCGGAACTTATGAATCGTCCCCCGGCAGACCAGCCACCACGGCAAATCACTCTGCACCTGCAGCCGCCGGTCGGCCTCACTCAGCCAGGGCAGACCACCGGGGTGGCTGTGGACCAGCGCCACAATCTCACCCTGCATTTCTGCCTGCAGCCAGTCTTCCGGCGACATACGGAAATACGCCTCCGGCTCACCGGAGATATTCACGCAGGGGAAATATCTTTCCCCCTCCGGCGTGCTTACCACGAAGCCGCACGACTCCGCTGGCGCACATCGCCGGGCGTGCGCCAGAATCGCTGATTCTGTCTGTGTCATGGGATTTACTGCGAAAGTTTGTTAATGGAAAGGAAGCCGCCAAAGTTGCCGACGTTATTGCGGAACTTACAACCGCTCAGGCATTTGCTGCATTTATCCTTCGTGATATCGGACGTTGGCTGGTCATATTCATCCGCGACCGCCGGACCGCTATAACCGCACTCGTCACCGCGATAGGTCCAGGTGCAGGTGTTGGCCAGCATGATACGTCCCGGAAAAACAGCGCCATCCGTTTCCGTCGGCGTGGACAGTACAAAGGAGGCACTCACCGCGCTCAGTTCGCTGCACTGCTCAATGCGCCAGCGGCTGATCACCTCCTGCTCCGGATCGGCATAACTGTTTCCGTTGACGAAATTCACCGCATCCAGAAAACGGGCATACACCCGGCGCCGGACCACCGTTCCGCCGACCAGACTCTGCAGGTCTTCCGCCATCCCGGTGACCATACCGTACAGGTTAGAAACCGTCAGCGTGGGGCGCGTACTGGTGCCTTTGCCATTCAGTTCAAAACCGCTCCCCTGAATGGGATACGGCTGATACTGTCGCCCCTGCCAGGTGACCGGCTCACCTTTTTCGTTCTGCTCATTACAGAAAAAATAACGTTCTCCACCGACCTCTGTCAGGTCGATTTCCCAGAGCACCACGCTGGCCGACTGCTCCGCACGGGTGCATTCATTCAGTGTTTCCTGCCGGATATCCTGCATCAGTTCACCACCTGCTTAAACTCCGCGCTGAACTCAACACGCAGCATACTGACCCGCGACGACCATTTTGCGCAGGTCACCTTTATCTGCCGCCACTCATAAGGCGGCGTCCACAGAAAGGCTTTCCAGCCCCCGTGCTCTTCCAGAAACGACTCCAGTACCGTGGCCTCCTCACGGGGGACAGAAAGCGTCACGCTGTACGTTTTCAGGTTGGCATTCAGCCCGGCAGGCGCTCGCTGGGAACAGCCATCACCAAAGCGCACCTTTCTTACAGAAGGGGCCGAAGCCACATCCATACCGGGTTTCACTTTCCAGCGGAAGGTTTTCATCGTCCACCTCCGGAGAACAGACCACCATCACGCATCTGTGTCTGAATTTCATCACGGGCACCCTTGCGGGCCATGTCATACACCGCCTTCAGAGCAGCCGGACCTATCTGCCCGTTCGTGCCGTCGTTGTTAATCACCACATGGTTATTCTGCTCAAACGTCCCGGACGCCTGCGACCGGCTGTCTGCCATGCTGCCCGGTGTACCGACATAACCGCCGGTGGCATAGCCCCGCATCAGGCGGTACAGATTGCCGACACCAATCCGGCTGGTCGCCTCCTTCGTGAAGACAAACTCCCCGCGATGAACAATCCCCGCAGGTTCATATTTACCCCCCGTCCCCGTAAATCCCCCGGTCGCGAAATGGAAGTTCGCCGCCGCAGCCTGAATGGCTGTACCGCCTGACGCGGATGCGCCGCCACCAACAGCCCCGCCAATGGCGCTGCCGATACTCCCGACTATCCCCACCATCGCCTGCTTCAGAAAAATCTCTGTCAGCATGGACAGCACAGAACGGGTGAAACCACGCCAGTTCTGTTCGCTGCCGGTCAGCATCGCTGCCATATTCTGTGCAATACCGTCAAAGGTCTGCGTGGCTGCACTTTTTACCTGCGACATACTGTCCGTGGCGCTCTCTTCCCACTCACTCCAGCCGGACTTCAGGCCTGCCATCCAGCTCCCGCGAAGCTGGTCTTCAGCCGCCCAGGTCTTTTTCTGCTCTGACATGACGTTATTCAGCGCCAGCGGATTATCGCCATACTGTTCCTTCAGGCGCTGTTCCGTGGCTTCCCGTTCTGCCTGCCGGTCAGTCAGCCCCCGGCTTTTCGCATCAATGGCGGCCCGTTTTGCCCGTTGCTGCTGTGCGAATTTATCCGCCTGCTGCGCCAGCGCGTTCAGGCGCTCCTGATACGTAACCTTGTCGCCAAGTGCAGCCAGCTGGCGTTTGTACTCCAGCGTCTCATCTTTATGCGCCAGCAGGGATTTCTCCTGTGCGGACAGCTGGCGACGTTGTGCCGCCTCCTCCAGTACCGCGAACTGATTTTCCGCCTTCCATAAATCCCGGCGCTGCTGGCTGATTTTCTCATTCGCTCCGGCATGCTTCTCCAGCGTCCGGAGTTCTGCCTGAAGCGTCAGCAGGGCAGCATGAGCACTGTCTTCCTGACGATCGCCCGCAGACACTTTCACGCCGGACTGTTTCGGCTTTTTCTGCGTCGACTCATAATCCTTTTTTGCCGACGCCATCAGCGTGTTGTAATCCGCCTGCAGGATTTTCCCGTCTTTCAGTGCCTTATTCAGTTCTTCCTGCCGGGCGGTATATTTCTCCAGTGGCGTCAGCAGGCGCTCATAAGCCTTCTGCGCCTCTCCGGTATACTTCAGCTGTGACGCTTCGGTATCGCTCTGCTGCTGCGCATTTTTGTCCTGTTGAGTCTGCTGCTCAGCCTTCTTTCGGGCGGCTTCAAGCGCAAGACGGGCCTTTTCACGATCATCCCAGTAACGCGCCCGCGCTTCATCGTTAACAAAATAATCATCCTTGCGCAGATTCCAGATGTCGTCTGCTTTCTTAAACGCAGCCTCTGCCTTAATCAGCATCTCCTGCGCGGTATCAGGACGACCAATATCCAGCACCGCATCCCACATGGATTTGAATGCCCGCGCAGTCCTGTCTGCCCAGGTCTCCAGTGTTCCCATGTTCTCTTTCAGGCGACGGGTCTGCTCATCAAAGCCTTTCGTGGCGATATCGTTCGCCGCCTGCAATGCCCCGGCCTCGTCTCCGGAACGCTGCAGCTGTGCAACATACGCAATCTGCTCTGCCGTCACGTTACGGAACTGGCGCGCCATCGCCATCAGTCCCGACGTCGGGTCAGTGGTCAGCTTCCCGAAGGCTTCAGCGACTTTATCCACCTCCACACCGGATGCAGACGCAAAACGCGCGACACTCTGGTTGATGGACGCAATCTGAGCCTCACCGCTTACCCCCGCCTTAACCAGTGCGCTGAGTGACTCGCTGGTCTGGTTAAACGTCAGCCCTGCCGCCTGCCCGGCTCTTGAGAGAGTCAGCATACGATCGGCAGTCAGTCCGGACTGATTACCGGAAAGAACCAGGGTTTTGTTGAAATCGGACAGGGTTGAGTTGCCCTGATACCAGGCATACGCCAGCGCACCTGTCGCCACCGCCAGCGAGGTGACCCCGACCATCGGCAGGGTGATCGCACCGGCAAGCCCCCTGAACATGGGGATCATCCCGCCGAAGGAGTCCTTCACCTGCCCGCCCTGTTGCAGCAGGATCAGCCAGGGATTCTGACCACCTGCAAGCTGCGTGGCCATATCAGTAAACTGTGCGGGCAGGGTTCGCATGGCCGCTTTATACTGCCCGACGGAAATCCCCGCTTTTTGTGCAGCCAGCGCCTGGCGGCTCAGCGACTGTTCAACGACTGCCGCTGTTTTTTTCGCATCACTTTCCGTACCGGAAAAATGACGCCTGACTCTGGCCATCTGCTCGTCAAATCTGGACCGCATCCAGACTCAAATCAACGACCAGATCGCCTACCGGTTCAGCCATACCGGACTCCTCCTGCGATCCCTTCTGATACTGTCATCAGCATTGCGTCATCCTCCGTCATGTCCGCCACATCCGGGGAAGTAGGGATAACTTCATTCCCGTCCGGGCCAAAGCGGACGCCTCCGGCAAGCCCTGCCGCTTTCTGCATCAGCACATCATCTTCAGGCTCTTCGTCAGCCTCGCGCCGGTTCAGCAGACTGAAATCCAGCGGATGCATATCCGGATCGCTGAAAAACAGGCTGAGTACAGCGTACGTCAGCCCGGAAAAATGCATATCCAGCTGGGTATCCTGAAAATAATGCGTGCGGTAAAAACGGTGCCAGTCGGCATACTCGGTGGATGTCATCCCGGCAAGCATGGCGCGCCAGTCGGGTCTCCCCATCTCACGCGCCAGTCTGAGGGCAAAGTTCAGCTCGCCGTCGAAGACTTTCCCGCAGAAACAGGTTCTGCGGGCCCGGCGTCCTCTGCCTGTTCAGGGGCATTATTCACCACAAACTCATACATACCAGACAGCCGGTACACCACGTTTTCAGCATGAGAAATTGCCTCTGTGGGCCAGGTGGTAAGCACTTCCTGCTCAATCTGTTTAACGGCTTCATTCATGGAAGGCTGCTTTGTCTTCTGTGGATGGTTATGCCACAGGGACATCGCCACCAGAAACGCGCCGGTTCTGATGGCGTCTTCCACAGTAAACTTCCGGTTGCTGTCTGACTCCGCCTGTTCTGCCTGCCGTTTCAGGAGGGCAAGATGCTCGATACGCTGCAGCGCAGACAATTCGGAAAGCGTGACAGACACACCGTTATATTCAAATGATTCGGTTTTCAGGAACATCTCTGACTCTCCGGATTAACTGGCGGTGACGGTGATTTCTGCAACCGCAGCAAACTCACCATTACCGGATACAATCGGAATGTTGACCTTGCCTGCAGCAACGCCATTCACGGTGATGGTCATACCACTGACCGACACGGTGGCTTTTGTTTTATCCGCTGACACCGCACGGAAGCTCTTGTCGGTTGCGCCTTCCGGCTGGAATGCCACGGTCAGCGTGGTGCTCTTCCCTTTCACTACGGAAGCGCTGGCTGGCGTCACGGTCATACCGGTTACCGCTGTTACCGTGCTGCGATCTTCTGCCATCGACGGACGTCCCACATTGGTGACTTTCACCGTGCGGGTGATCACTTCTTTCGCCGTCACGGCCTTACCGATACTGCTGACCCAGCCACGAAACACATCCACCGTGCCATTCGGAAAGCGGATTTTATAGGCACGGGTATCACCTTCATTAAACCACGCCAGCAGCGCCTGCTGCCCCTGCTCTCCGGGCATCCACGCCAGCGTGAAGCTGGTATCTCCTGCGGATTTCTGCCCCTGTCCGGTCGCGGTCCAGTCCGCATCTTCATCATCGAGATAACTGTCGTCATAGGACTCAGCGGTCAGTTCGCCGGGCGTCAGGTCTTTAACCTTTGCCAGACGCGACCAGTCATTGTCTGAAAGCGGGTTTGCATAAGGGTCGCCGCTCCCGTTATAAACCCACAGGGTGGTCCCGGCCCCTTTCACCGGTGCCAGAGGATTTGGTGTTGGCATATCGTCCTCACATTTCATAGGTAATGACATAAGTCAGATCGGCTGAACTCCACAGGCCCGCATCATCGTCGCGCCGGTAGTCATAGCCACTGGCCACCATACTGGTGATCAAATCTGACAGTGCCGGGATATCGCTCATCACCGGATAAATCCGGGACTCCATCCACGCATCCAGCTCTGAATCCGGCACCTGAGCAGGCAGGAAAACTTCGATATGCAGCTCCGCCTGCCAGGTATCGCTGTCCAGCTCTTCGCCCGTGTATTCAGCGCCGGTGAGATAAACGGCAACTGCCGGAAAATCCGCCTCATCAAAAACAGCGGGGCGACCATCAAAAAACGTCGCCCCGGTGTCATGCTTCTCCAGTGCATCCAGTACGGCTGCGCGGAGTTCAGTATGTTTCATCGCTTTATTACCATTCTCAGTTGATGCTGCAGCGCATAGCCCAGCTCTTTCGGAAGACGTTCACGCCGTATCCGCTCAATATTCTGTTTAAACGCCGTGGTCAGCGGCACCGCCATCGGAATTTTCACCACATCAATGGGGTAACGGTTTTTCCCGCACACGCTGCATGACATGCCACCGGCCATTTTTCAGTTGCTGAATAAACGCGCCGGGAATACGACGGTTTCCCACCACAAGCACGCTGCCGCCACCTTTCAGGGATGAACGCTGCCCCTTTTTACGACGCCTGCGGCGCGAAAGGACAACCCGCGCATTACCCAGCTTGATTACGGGCAAATCCCCCCGGTTAACCTTGATTCTGGCCTGCGGATTTTTGACCGTGGCCCTTTTCAGCCTGGCCCTTTCCTTTACCAGTTTCCGGCGTACCTTTGTCTCACGGGCAACCTGTGACGCCGACTGCGATATCGCGGATGAAGCAACTCGGTTAATGGCCATTGCGGCGGCACCGGGCACCGCCGTTCTGCTGATACGGCTGAGGTTTTCAACGGCCTGCTCAAGACCTTTTATGGCCATACATCCCCCTTTCAGCGGCGACGGTTAACGGCAGGCGGTACGCCCCGTCCAAGCCAGAGATGACAGCTTCCGCCATCATCCGGCGAAACCCGATCTACCCAGAAATTTTCCTCACCGATGGTCAGCGTGTCTCCACGCCGCAGCTGCCGCACCTCATCAGTCCGGACAAACAGGGACGGGCTGGAGCCTTCAACGCGCACGCCCTGTCCGGCATAGCTGATATTTTCAGGGTCATCAAAAACACCACGTATCACCGCACCTGACTGCTCACCGGATGTAATGGTGGCTGACGTTCCCATGTACCCGCGTATCGTTTCATCGGCGCGGGCAATGGCAGCATCGAACAGGTTATCGAAATCAGCCACAGCGCCTCCCGTTATTGCATTCTGGCCAGGCCGCGCTCTGTCATTTCGGCTGCCACACCGGCAGAGACACGAAACGCCGTTCCCGGCAGCACAAATGCCACAGGTTCATCCCGCGTGGCGTGAAGTGCATCAGTATGCAGCTTCACCAGTGCCACGACCGTGACCAGTTCAGACGTATCCAGAATCACGGTATCCGGCTGCGCTGATCCCACCTCATTTTCATGTCCGGTCAGCACATTTTCCCGGCTGAGAGGGGTGTCCTGACCGGCAGTTTCATCCGTGTCATCAAGCTCCTCTTTCAGCTCTGCCACACGGAGCGCCAGTTCTTCTTTCGTCCCCGTCAGGCTGACATCACGGTTCAGTTGTTCACCCAGCGAGCGGAGACGGGCAATCAGTTCATCTTTCGTCATGGACTCCTCCACAGAGAAACAATGGCCCCGAAGGGCCATGATTACGCCAGTTGAACGGACACGAACTCATCAGGATCAGCCAGCAGCATCAGCGGTGCTGACTGAATCATGGTGAACTCACGCGCCGGATCGCCGGTAGTCACCCAGTTTTTCGGGTAACGGGCAGAGGCGTTAATGCCTTCGCGCTGTGCGTCCGCATCCTGAATGCAGCCATAGGTGCGCAGACCGCGAGCCTGAGTGTTCCCCAGCACCATCGTGTTGTCCGGCAGGAAGTTCTTTTTGACGCCGTTTTCCACGTACTGTCCGGAATACACGACGATGGCCACATCGCCATACATTCCCTTATAGGACACCGCTTTGCCCAGGTCTTTTACCGCTGTCTCCAGCTCGGAATGAGAGCCGCGACGGGTATCCAGCTTCTCCTTGACGGCTTTGAAGGAACGGAACAGCGCCCAGCCTTTCGGATCAAACACGATGATATTCACCACACCGCTGGCGTTCAGCGCGTAGGCTTCGATATCGTCGGTCGGGTCATACGTGGACTTGTCACGCTTGCTCCACTCCGTGCCGCCGGACTGCGTGATGTTATTCGCCTCACTGCGGCCCATATCCACCTCAACCGGATCGAAGGCTTCACCGGTCATGGTATATTTGCCCTTAAGCACGGCAGAAACTGCCTGCATCTCTTCGACCTGAGCAATGGCCAGCTCTTCGTCACGCATGTTCTGCATGATGATGCGACGGCGGCGGTAAGCCGGGTCCGCCAGATTCTGCGGATCTTCATCCGGCAGGCGACGCAGGGTCATCTGCGGATTCACTTCATGCTTGGGTTTGACATATCCCGGCGTAAATTCAGAGGTGGAGCCGCCACGGGAACGGATAACCTCACCGGAAACAATCGGCGAAACGTACAGCGCCATGTTTACCAGTCCCGGAATTTGTGAGAGATAGACTTTCTCCGTAGTGAAGGGATAGCTCTCACGGAAAAAGAGACGCAGAAACAGCGGATCAAACTTAAATTTCTGCTCATTTGCCGCCAGCAGCTGGGCGGTTGTGTACATCGACATAAAAAAATCCCGTAAAAAAAGCCGCACAGGCGGCCTTTAGTGATGAAGGGTAAAGTTAAACGATGCTGATTGCCGTTCCGGCAAACGCGGTCCGTTTTTTCGTCTCGTCGCTGGCAGCCTCCGGCCAGAGCACATCCTCATAACGGAACGTGCCGGACTTGTAGAACGTCAGCGTGGTGCTGGTCTGGTCAGCAGCAACCGCAAGAATGCCAACGGCAGCACCGTCGGTGGTGCCATCCCACGCAACCAGCTTACGGCTGGAGGTGTCCAGCATCAGCGGGGTCATTGCAGGCGCTTTCGCACTCAATCCGCCGGGCGCGGTTGCGGTATGAGCCGGGTCACTGTTGCCCTGCGGCTGGTAATGGGTAAAGGTTTCTTTGCTCGTCATAAACATCCCTTACACTGGTGTGTTCAGCAAATCGTTAACGGCATCAGATGCCGGGTTACCTGCAGCCAGCGGTGCCGGTGCCCCCTGCATCAGACGATCCAGCGCAGTGTCACTGCGCGCCTGTGCACTCTGTGGTGCTGCGGCCAGAATGCGGCGGGCCGTTTTCACGGTCATACCGGGGGTTTCTGCCAGCACGCGTGCCTGTTCTTCGCGTCCGTGAGCCTCCTCACAGTTGAGGATCCCCATAATGCGGCTGTTTTCTGCCGCAACCGCTGCGGTGATCTGCGCGTTCACGTCCGGCTGCGCCGCGCTGGCGTTCTCGCCCTCCGTCGCTGGCACCACGTCAGTAACGTCAGCCTGCGAAGCAGTGGCTGAAACAGTTGTTGATTGAGTCTCTTTGGTCATTCGCCCTCCTGAGAGACGGGATTTACGTGCATCCAGTGCATCACGCATGACGGTGATCGCATCGGTGCTGTTAACAAGTTCATCAGCCAGTCCGGCATCAATGGCCTCCTGACCGCTGTACACTGCAGCCTCGGTATCCAGCACAGCCTGCACGGACAGGCCGGTATATGCCGACACCTTCTGTGCAAACATCCGGCGGGTTGCATCCATCCGGGACTGCAGTGTTTCCCGGACATCATCCGGTAGATGGCTGTAGGGGTTGCCATCCACCTTATGGCTGCCGCTGTAAATCAGCGTGATTTCCACGCCCTGTTTCTCCAGCGCAGCACCGTAATTACTGTGAGCCATCATGACGCCGATGGAGCCTGTCCGGGCGGTCTGCGTGACCAGACGCCGGGAGGCGGCGCTGGCAAGCAGCTGACCTGCACTGCAGTTCATGTCGTTGGCCAGCGCCCATACCGGTTTTATGTCTCGCACACGGGCGATGATGTCAGCACAGTCAAATGCTCCCGCCACCATCCGCCCGGTGTGTCCATATCCAGCAGAATGCCGTCCACCATCGGATCGCTGGCAGCCTGTTGCAGACGGGCGATAATGCCGTTGTAACCGGTCATTCCCGAATACGGCTGCAGCGCCCGCGTCCGGCTGACCAGCGTACCGGACACCGGCAGCACGGCGATGCCGTTCATGACCTGATAACTGCGGGCCTGTCGTGGTCCGTCATCATCACCGGATAACGCCAGCGCCGCGGGTGCCTCTCCGGCAGTCAGGCTGTCGCCGGATACTGCATCCGTCAGGCGGCTGATCCCAAACTGGCCTGCAAGCGCACAAAAAGAAAACCCGCGCATAGGCGGGTTCAAGCATCAGCGGCTCATTAAAAGCCATGCTGGCAATATGCGGGAGATTACGCAGCTCTGCTGTCACTCTTCTCCTCCTCTGTTGATTGTCGCAGTCCAGATTCAAATGCCGCAGCCGCCCAGGCGGGCGGTTTAAGACCGGCTGCACGGCGCTCCATCGTTTCACGGACCTGCTGGGCAAAAATTTCCTGATAGTCGTCACCGCGTTTCGCGCACTCTTTCTCGTAGGTGCTCAGTCCGGCTTCTATCAGCATCACCGCTTCCTGAACTTCTTTCAGACCATCGATGGCCATACGACCGGAGCCTATCCAGTCGCAGTTCCCCCAGGCACTGCGGGCTTCCTAGAAAGCTGAAGCGCGCTTTTGAAGGTAACGTCACCACGCGGCGAACGATGGCCTCTTCAAGCCAGCACAGAAACATCTGGCTCGCCTGACGGGATGCGACGAATTTTCGCCGCCCCATAAAGTACGCCCACGACTCGTTCGCACTGGCCCGTGCCGTGGAGTAGCTCATCTGGGCGTAATTCCGGGAAAGCTGCTCATACGAGACACCCAGCCCGGCAGCGATATACCGCAACAGTGACTGCTCAAACACGGAGTAGCCGTTATCCGTATCCTGAGCCGTCTGCAGGTTCAGTGAGTCCCCCGGCATCAGGTGCGGCACTTTTGCGCCTCCCAGACGGACCGGTGCTGCGGCGTAATACGCGGCAATTTCACCAATCCAGCCCGTCAGCCTTTCCCGCTGCTCCTGACTGTTCGCGCCCAGAATAAAATCCATCGCTGACTGCGTATCCAGCTCACTTTCAATGGTGGCGGCATACATCGCCTTCACAATGGCGCTCTGCAGCTGCGTGTTCTGCAGCGTGTCGAGCATCTTCATCTGCTCCATTACGCTGTAAAACACATTTGCACCGCGGGTCTGCCCGTCCTCCACGGGTTCAAAAACGTGAATGAACGAGGCGCGCCCGCCGGGTAACTCACGGGGTATCCATGTCCATTTCTGCGGCATCCAGCCAGGATAGCCGTCCTCGCTGACGTAATATCCCAGCGCCGCGCCGCTGTCATTAATCTGCACACCGGCACGGCAGTTCCGGCTGTCGCCGGTATTGTTCGGGTTGCTGATACGCTTCGGACTGACCATCCGGAACTGTGTCCGGAACAGTCGCGACGGGCTGGTATCCCAGGTGGCCTGAACGAACAGTTCACCGTTAAAGGCGTGCATGGCCACACCTTCCCGAATCATCATGTAAACGTGCGTTTTCGCTCAACGTCAATGCAGCAGCAGTCATCCTCGGCAAACTCTTTCCATGCCGCTTCAACCTCGCGGGAAAAGGCACGGGCTTCTTCCTCCCCGATGCCCAGATAGCGCCAGCTTGGGCGATGACTGAGCCGGAAAAAAGACCCGACGATATGATCCTGATGCAACTGGATGGCGTTGGCGGCATAGCCGTTATTGCGTACCAGATCGTCCGCGCGGGCATTGCCACGGGTAAAGTTGGGCAGCAGGGCTGCATCCACACTTTCACTCGGTGGGTTCCACGCCCGCAACTGCCCACCAAATCCGCTGCCACCGCCGTGATAACCGGCATATTCACGCAGCGATGTCATGCCGTCCGGCCCCAGAAGGATGGGAATGGTGGACGTTTTCATACATAAAATCCTGCAGGTCCCCTGCGTCGCTGTGTCATGCCGGTCTGCACTTCCAGCTCCGCAATGTATTTTTTCAGGTCAGACACGGAAGTGGCCGTAAACTCCACTCTCCGTCCGTCTTTCTGTACCGTTGCCACCCGTTTTCCTGTCATCAGGTCATGCAGTGCCGCACGGGCAGCGGCAAGTTCTTCCTGTCGCGTCATTCATCCTCTCCGGATAAGGCACGGGCGTAATCTGCCAGTGTTTTCTTGTTGGTTGCTGCACCATCCTCTTCCTGCAGGCTCGCCAGCAGTGCACTGAGATCCAGCTGCCAGCGGGAAATACTGATGCGCAGCGCCGCCAGCGCATAAACGAAGCAGTCGAGCGCCTCATTGCGTCGCTTTTGCTGTCCCACAGTATTTTTTCCTGCCATCCACCCATTTTTCGACCTGCTCTTCAGCAGTCAGCTGCTGCGCTTCGGTCAGATCAAAAATATCCGGGTTATTCGGGAAGTGAACGGCACCGGGAAGCGGTTCATCCCCTTCCGGCGTCAGTGTGAAAGCGGTTATAAATCTGCTCTTTCGCGGTATCCGTACCGATTTCGGTAAGGTAAACCCCGTTTTTGTTTCGCTTACGTGGCATGCTGGCCACCGGCTTTCCGTAGACGGATGCCCCTTTAATGGGGATCACCCGGAACAGCCCATGTTTTTTCGAGCGTTCATACACAATGGTCGGGTCAATCCCGCCAGTATCCCAGCAGATACGGGATATCGACATTTCTGCACCATTCCGGCGGGTATAGGTTTTATTGATGGCCTCATCCACACGCAGCAGCGTCTGTTCATCGTCGTGGCGGCCCATAATAATCTGCCGGTCAATCAGCCAGCTTTCCTCACCCGGCCCCCATCCCCATACGCGCATTTCGTAGCGGTCCAGCTGGGAGTCGATACCGGCGGTCAGGTAAGCCACACGGTCAGGAACGGGCGCTGAATAATGCTCTTTCCGCTCTGCCATCACTTCAGCATC